>Ga0180732_1000056_pt1 | contig 123656 bp, 127 predicted proteins | sample KR11_01MetaG_FD_148674 | JGI IMG/M metagenome (GOLD analysis project Ga0180732, IMG submission 148674) | Groundwater microbial communities from the Olkiluoto Island deep subsurface site, Finland - KR11_0.1 MetaG | ecosystem: Environmental > Aquatic > Deep subsurface > Groundwater | place... | reverse complement strand
CAGATTTTGCAAGCACTGACGATCAAGAAACCCACCCTTCCCGCCCAGTTGACCCTTTTGTAGTGGCGCGTTTGCAGCGCACCCCTATATAGATCAACACGTTACAAATTTAAGTGGGGAACTCGGGGGGCCTGCCTTGCAGCCGATAACCGAGGATCGAAAATCCCTTGTTTCTTTTCAAAGTGTTCCTGCATCAGCCTCTCATAGTCCGGGCTGGCGAACTCTACGCCCACCGGGGCCATGTTGTCCCAAGCCATGGCCGTTCCGCGAACGGTAGGCTAAAGATCCCGTTGGACTAAGCCGCCATCAGAGACAGTGGCGTGCTATGGGTATCGTGTTGGACAAGGGTTGCAAGCATGTCCATGAACGGGCGCTGTTCTTGGCGCGACAACGTGTTCGTGGAACGGGTGTGGCGCAGGTGTGAAGTATGAGCGGGTGTACCTCAAGGCCTATGACAGCGTGAGCGCGGCACGCGCTGACATTGCTCAATATTTTGGCTGGTACAACACGGCAAGGCCACATTCAAGCCTGGATATGTTTGGGCCCACGCAGAAAGTCGTTTAAATCGAGCAGATGAACATCGGCTGTTGCCCCCTGTGCTGATTCGAGCAGGGCTGCCGATAATCCGGTGCGCAGGTGAGAATGTCGATTCGTCAATCGTGACAACCCAGTGCGCGAAAGTAGCCTGGTCAATCCAGAGTCGGTACCTACCCTGAAGTATGAACGATCCGCCACCGGCGCATACAGTAACCATGACTATTGCCGATGGACTGCCGGACATCTTCACGTCGGCAACCGAGGACGAAACGAATTCCGAAGCGACCAATAGACCGCTGTCTGTCCGCGCCGATCAAACACTGGTGCAAAACGGCGTCAGCGGCGTGGACAATGTTATTAAAGGGAGTTGAGAAATGAGCAGTCTAAAAAGCCGCATGGCCGGCAAACAATCGGGCGGTGTTGCGAGCACGAAGGATCACTTAGGCAAGGCAGAAGCCGTTACGGCGACCAGCCTTCTAAAGGCAAAAACCTTGGAGCTCAAGCATGCCACCAAAGAGGCCAGGAAATCCATTAAAGAAGGCCTCGCCGAGGCTAGTGCTGCTGTAGCCGAGTTAAAAGCCAAACGGGCGCCCGCGTCAAAAGCTCCAGCAAGGAAGAAGGCTGTCCAGGGGCACCTTGATTCGGACCCGAGCTTGATTGATGTGTCAGAAATCAAAGGCATGTTCGGCAAAGCAAAAAAGAAGGTGTCTATCGTCGACATGAACCTTGCGCATGCGAGTTCAGACTTCATGGCACCCAAGGAAAAAGTAAAGCGTGAGATTTTCACAATTCCGCCCAGTGAAAACGCACTGATCGACGATATCCGCAGCAGGGCAGCGGCCAAAAAGGTGTTTACCAATCGATCTGCAATCACGCGTGCCGCGATTTCAGCCCTGGCCAGCCTGGACGACAAGCAGGTTCTCGCCGCGCTGGGGCGCATCAGGGTCATCAAGTCTGGCCGAAGTGACTAAAGTGAGGTGTTTGTAAGTTGCGCGCAGAACTTCAGTGTCAACGATCATTCAGCGTGTTCAAATATATACGCACCTGAAGGTCACCGATATTGACAGCCAGCGCATGATGATTCGGGTAGAACAAGGCAAGGGGCGCAAGGATCGGCGTTGCTGCCTCGGTGGGACGGAGACCCATCCGTGATTTTCTGGCGCTGCAGCAGCAGCCACTCTTTGAACGCACAGGCAAGTGGTTTTGATTGCCTTTGTCGGATTTGCAGGCGCTCATCCACAACGAGATGCTTGACCTCACGCTCCACGTCATCGAGTTGACTGATGTACGCACAACGTAGACGGCGAGCTGGAGTTCACATGGTTTGAGGAAGCTGTGGACCTAGACCAAGTGTTTGAGGCGATCTGACCAAAAAGGAAATCCACATGCCACATTTTCTCTTAGTCACTCAACATCCAAAAGTCAAAGTTGTGGGAGAGGGGAGTTTGTCAATTGACAAACCTTGACACGTAAATTTGTATGTACATACAATGTCCATGTACATATTTAATTTTTGGAGCAGAAATGGTAGCTACGGCAATCGCACGAATAGTGGTTCAAGCGACTTTGCATGACAAGCAGGCCATAACAACCAAAGCCAAGAAATTGGACATGCCGGTGTCGGAGTTAATGCGCAGAGGAGCCTTTGCTTATGCCACTGACGAGGCTGATCAAGAGTTGGGCGCACTTGCAGATGCTGCCAAAGGTGCTGCTGACCGAGCGGGTTCTGCAATTGACGACGCGATGGCTTTCATTGCTGCGAGCAACAAACGCATTGTCAGCATGGAATCTGCAGCGGTAAAACCCGTCAAGGCGACAACCAGGGCGGGGTTCTGATGGGTGTTACTGACAAGATTTGGGGTGCTCTAACCTCCATGATTAAATTGGAGGATAAAGTGAAATCTCAATCAGAAGCGATGAAGTCTCAACAGGTGAAGATTGAAAATCTTACCGAGCGAGTTATTCGGCTTGAGACGCAGCTTGAAATGTTGATGCGGGACGCAGAAATAAAGCACTCGCTTTAGAGCGTGATGAATTTCGGCAGTGCAGCGGGAGCGGACTTTCGACGAACTCACCCGATTGGGGGATATGAATTCAATACCCGTTGAATATGTTGGGATGAACACATACTCACTCCCATCGCTTAGCTGACGGGCTGCGATGTTTCATCTCTATCGATTTTGCGTTGCCGCCAACCTCAAACGTGCTGATCGCCCAATCCTTATCGTCAAAATCGGTTTCGTAGATATACATGCGCTTGAGCACTAAGAGTTGAAGAACCCCCATGACGCAGGGGTTCTCCGACTCTTCATTTATTAGTTTCTTAATTTCAAGTCGAGGCAGTCGGCTGGGGCGCTGCAAATCTTGTGCAATTTTTATAAGACGATACGCGCAAGACGGGTTGGTGCCCATAACATCTGTGACATTGCTAGAGATGGCCTTTGCAGTGACGTGCATTCCGGCCTTGGTCACAAATGTTGTTCCAATTGCGCGTAGGAGATACCCAATTGCATAACGAGTTTGTAGCTCAGCCTGCTCAGATGTCAGATCATTTCCACGTGATTTTGCTCTAACCGTAACTGCCCGTACCAGCTCTTCTGAATGCTCTTCAAAAATGGAATAGAACTCGCGTATTGCGCGTAAAGAGCTGTCAAATATTGCCTTGACGGCAGCGTCCTTTTTTGACCGGGAATAATTCGAATATTGATGTGTTAGCAAGGCTCCAGCAATTTCAATGGATTTGTTGAGACTCACCATTTCCTGAAGAATGTCCCGAGGTTTGTCGTTTCCATTGGGCTTTTCAGCTAGGCCATCATGATTGGCACTTTCTTCGTCTCGTTTCTGTGCCTGAATGCGCCGGTATTCCTCAGGTTTTTGCGCTTTATATTTGATGGACGGCGCAAACGAGATTAGCTTCGCAACACTTTTGACGTCTTCTTTGGATAAAGTGACAGGCTTGCTATTCGGAAAATGTTCTTCCAACGCCCCCACAATATGATCAAGCACCACACTATTTCCACTGTTGTGAGCCAAAAAAATCAGGGTGTTTGCGCATTCCCGCACGTACAAATTTTTCATGCAGTGACGTAAATATTCTTTCACATCCTCTTCACCGATAGCCAAATTGGTGTAGCGACCTAGGAAGTAGTAGTATGCGTAAGGATATGAAAAACCTAAACAGTCGACATCCTGATTGATAAGGTTTGCCGCAATGAGTGTTTGAAGAAGTAGAGCACCGTCAGTTTGTGTCCACTTGTCAGAATACTCACGTATGAATCGATCAAACTGATGCCTTGAAATTTGGTGTTCGTGACCATTTTTCTTCATAAACCAACTTAGGTGAGTGCACGCCGCGAGATATGGCGCCATGTCATCTGGTTTGACTCCTCCTTGCTCCAACGCACCAATCACCAAGAAGTAGTAATAGTGGGCGAACGAGGAGTTCTGCTGATCTTTAGTAATTCCGGATGCCGCGGCTTGGAGCAGCGATAGCACGAAGATAGGTACCGTTGATGCAATGTGTTGTAGTCGCGCAGATTCAATTAGGTCTTCAGCTTGGTCGCACATAGCCAACAGTTGATTGTGAGAAACGGTTTCATCAATACCTAAAGAGTTCCATTTTCTTATGAGTTCACTTCGCCGTTCATGTCCCAATTCAAGAATTTTGTAGTGATTGAACAGGGCCAATTCACTAATTGCATCCCCATCGAAAAACTCAGCAAGCTCGTAGCTTTCCCCAACAGTGATGATTACCCGTGAAAATCTTGGAATAATGATTTCCAAAAATTTCGATCTGCTGGCGCGGTTGAGTGGCGATAAGTCCAAGTCATCAAGTAACAAGATTTTTTTCGCTTTAGATGCTTGTTTGAAAGCAATTTTATTTAAATCGCCATATTGAGCTGACAATGCGGCATCTAGTTGTCTCTCAATTTCAGAAAGGGAACAGCTCTTAACTTTTGCTCCCCGTACGAACAGCGGCAAATAGCCTTGAGCATGATATTCAGAATACAGGCGAAAGAGAAGGCGCGTTTTTCCCGCGCTATCATCGCCGTCTAACAATACATTCTGTGTGAGACCTTCCAGATTGCACAAAACCCTGGAATTCAATTTTTTTAGATTTCTTAATTTCAGATCGTCGGGCTCCTTTCCTGATTTAAAGTCCAAATCAGGAAAGACGTAGAAGTCGCTGAGTTCTAGCTGTCGACCTGTGGGATGTTTGAGAGTCGCACCCGGATCTTTTATTGCCTTCAAAAACTCCTCAGTCAACGCCATTGCTACAACAGCCCTTTTGGGAAGTGCGCGATAGTCGTTCCACTCAACTCCAGCTTCTTTGGGTTCGTAGCGAGGAGCCTCAAACTCAAATTTCTCGTATTTGAATTTCTTGCTGTCTAGGTCCACCTGCACGATGTTGAAACCTGAATGTGCCGACGATCTTTGCTGCAAAGCGGCGCCTTCGATGTAAATGCACTCTCCGTCTTGGGCGTCGTCAGTAAGCCGGCCCGCGCTCTGATGCTCATGGCCAGTAAACAAAAAATCTGAAATCCGGTGAAGAAACGATCTGAATGGCAAGTAGTTGGTTTGTCCATACCAGTTCAAAGGATGGTGTATCGCGCATATTCGCAGATCACACGCGTTGTCTTTCAGTTTTTCATATCTTTCGAAGGGAAATAACAGACCGCCTTGCTGTTCATATCTCAGGGAAACCCAGGAGGCGTTAAGTACATCAAACAGCAATTTCTTTCCCGCAACCTCGAAGGCATAGGTGGTCCATAATGCATCCGAAAATTGGATGGCCGTAGTGGTTTCATGAGCCGCTCTAAACTTAAAAAAATCTTTTTGCACAGAGACACCCATCTCCACATAGCTTCCAGGTATCTCGCCACTTCGCTTCAATGTTGCTTGGACGATGGCAATTCTTGCATCTTGATCGCCCGAAAAGTCGCAATCATGGTTTCCTGGGGAGATCACAAAATGTATTGGCACCTCAGTTTCACGGCGTAGCGCTTCAAGAATCTCACTAAAGAATTTATTAGCCAGCTCATATTCCGCTCGTGTTCCAGCCTGTGCCACATCACCTGAAACTAGAATCACCACCGCTGTTGTGTTTGATAGATATGGATTTAAGGCCGAAGCAATCTGACCACTACGCCTCAGGATCGAGTCATTTCTTTCCTTAATATGAATATCGCTCAAGTGCAAAATTGATAGAGTCATGTGCCTCGCCCTTTTAAATTATTTGAGTCTCACGCGTGTGAGCCCCCATATGAGGCTCGTTGTCGCATTGTTTGGCATGAAATCCTGCCGGTCCGAATTATGACCGCCGGTTGCAGCCAAAATAATTGCGTATAACGTTGGCACGCAATTAGCGGCGTCGTTAAGCTTCGGAGCGCGGCGTGTGTCCGCTTCCAGTCTGATCCGGAAGTAGAAACAGAGGCTGCAGTTCATCAAAGAGCCGCCCTGCGCGCACGTACAGCACCGAGAAGCCCATTCTGGCTGCCTGATGTGCCAAAGCACAGCCAAGCCAGGTCTTGCCGCACCCGGTGGCACCGGTGATCAGGAGATTCTGGGCATGACGTATCCAGTCGCCCCCGGCTAAAGCGCTCACAAGTGAACGGTCCAGCGACCTGCTGGCGCGCCAATCAATGTCTTGCACGCAGGCGCTACTGACCTTGAGTTTGGCCGCCTTGAGCAGGCGCGCGACCCGGCGCTCATCACGCCAGGCCACCTCACGCTGCACCAGCAGGGAGAATCGTTCATCGAACCCAAGAGCGCTGGCGGCAGTGCTGGTGGCTTGCTCTTCAAGGGCGCGCACCATGCCGTCCAGGCGCAGGCTGCAAAGTTGGGTAAGGGTATGTTCGTTCATGGTTAATCCTGTGTTTTTGGGTTTTTGGGTTTTGGCTCGGCCTGGGCTCAGTGGAAATAATCCGCCCCACGAATGTTGTCGTGCAGGGGGAGCGCGCCAGGCGCAGTCGTTGGCAGGTTGTGCTGGCGATCCAGGCCCGTCTTGAGGATGGAGCTCACACTGCGGTAGGTCAGAGACCGAATTGCCACGGCCCGGGTGCAGGCCGCCTCCAGCCTGGCCGGTGTGAATTCGCGTGCCAAACGCTGCAAGCCCAGACACGCCCGGTAACCCTGCTCAGGATGAGCGCGGTGTTCAAGCTGCCAGCTCACCACCTGTGCGGTGCTCACTCCAATGCGCAGGCCCCAGTCAATGAGTTTTTGCGGCGTCCATTCCAAATGCGCCCGGTGCGAGGCGGGCATGTGATCGGCAATGGTGGTGTGTTTGCCCTTGATGTGACTCACTGCGTGGCAGGCCACGCGCTGGTTGGCTGAGTAACATTCCAACAAGGTGTCGGTGGCGCGTAGTTCCACCGTGGTGCGCACCAGGGTGTGCGGCACGCTGTAGTAGTGGCCCTCGAATTCCACGTGGTAGTCGATGTTGACCTTGGCCGACTTCCAGCGAAACAGCTCAAAGCGTTTGGCTGGCAGTGGCCGCAGGGCCGGCAAATCAAGCTGCTCAAAGGCGCTGCGTCTGTTACCGGGTAACTTTTTGAAGGCGCGCGCGTTGAGATCGTTCAGCAGCAGGGCAATGGCGTGGTTGAGCTCTGTCAGGTTGAAGAATTTGCGATTGCGCAGGCGTGCCAGTATCCAGCGCTCAACGACCAGTACGGCGCACTCGACCTTGGGCTTGTCTCTGGGGTGCGCGGGCCTGGCCGCCAACAGGGCGCAGCCATAGTGGGCGGCGAATTCTTCGTACAAGCGGTTGTTCTGCGGGTCGTAGCTGCAGGAGTTCTTGATCAGGGAGCGGGTTTGGTCGGGCACGATAAGGCGCGGTGCCCCACCGAAATGCTCCAGTGCCAGTACTTGGGCACCGATCCAGTCAGCTGTGGTCTGGCGCGCCGTGGCACAGGCGAAGGTGTAGTTGGATGCGCCCAAGGTGGCTACGAAGATTTGCGCTTTGGTGATCTCCCCTGTGACGGCATCAATCAGCGGGATGGTTTGACCGGCGTAGTCGACGAACAGCTTCTCGCCACCAATGTGGATTTGGCGCATGGAGCGTTTCAGGCCCATGGCCCATTGGCGGTACTTGACGCAAAAGCTGGTGTACTTGAAGGCCAGTTCGTTGTCTTTGGCGTATTCCTCCCACAGCAGTTGCAGGGTGACACCGGCGCGTTTGAGTTCAGTGTGCACGTTGGCAAAGTCGGGGAGCAGCTGTTTGCTGTTACGCGGTAACGCTGAGCGGTATAGCCGGGCCTCAAGTTCTTCGTCGCTCAAGGTTTGGGCAACGCTCCAGTCAACACCAGCCACACGGGCGAGCGACAGGTAGGGGTTCGTATGAACGCGCTGGTGACCAGCAAAGCCAAGTCCAACTTGTCTTTCTATTTGCTCTGTCGCCACTTGACCACTGGCGTGTGTACGCATAATGGCTGTGCAAAGGATGGATGTGATTTCAGCCGCGCGCTGGCTCGCTGACATCTGTTCGGGGGGAGTAAGTTTAATAGGTTTCATGGTTTGCAAAGGGCATTTGAAAGGCCTAGAAATCATGATTCAAATCCTCCAAGACGATGGGTAACGTAGGGCAATGGGATGAAGATTTTTGGATTCGCGCTGGCGCTGGTCGTGGCCTTCTGTCCGGCTGGTGCCGAGGTGCTGAGCGGGCGGGTTGTTGGCATTTCTGACGGCGACACCATCACGGTGCTTGACGACGCCAAGGTACAGCACAAAATTCGCGTCGCTGGCGTTGATGCGCCCGAGAAAAAGCAGGCGTTCGGTCAGGTGTCCAAGGAAAACCTGTCGCGACTGGTTTTCGACAAAGAGGTCGACATCGAGTGGACAAAGCGTGATCGGTACAAACGCATCGTGGGCAAAGTTCTGGTGGCGTCGCCCTGCTGCTCAAGTGCTTGTTCCAGGACATTCGACGCAGGCTTAAGTCAGGTTAGCGCCGGTCTGGCTTGGTGGTACCGCAAGTACGCCAAGGAACAGTCCGCTGATGACCTGCCAAAATATGAGAAAGCTGAACTGGGCGCTCAGTCGCGCCGCCAGGGTCTATGGGGCGACAAGTCACCCATTGCGCCCTGGGACTGGAGGAAGGGTGACCATGGCGAATGAATTTCCAACCACGGGGGATGCTGCGGTGCGTCTTCTCCTGGGTATGGTGGAGGAATCCGAGCAGGCCAAGATCGCTGAGATGGCCGAGGACGACCTGATCAATTTGCACTTCGGTTTGGGGCTGTGGATCCGCAACAACCTGGGCTTCTATGATGGGAACACCCAATTGCTCCGCGATTCAGGTAAAGAAAATCCCGACGATGCGAGCTTCGCCATCATTTACGCATTTTGGCAGCAGCTTCGCGGTGCGCTGCCAAGAATCCACTGAAATTTAGGCCATGTTCCTGATGTACTCAGAGAAATTCATAGCCACCCTGATATTTATGCTCTGGCGGTAGTGCTTAGGTGAAAATTTGCAGGCTCTGCATATCTTGAAAAACTGCAGAATTCCATCATCAGCAGAACAAAAACGCTGTGGCGTAGCCGGCGCTTTCTGACTAAAAAGAAGCGCTACGTGCTGGCCTTAAAGTCGGCTACACACTTTTTCATGAACGAGTTCTTGGCTGCACCACCCAAAGCCCTACCGTTCTTATCCACAGCTTTTGCATCACAGCCCGATGCTGTCATTGAGTCGGCCTCACATTTCTTGATGAATGACGCCTTGGCCGCCCCTGATAGGGGCTTGTCATCCTTACTGAGGGCCTTGGCAGCACAACCCGATGCTGTCACTGTGTCGGCCTCACATTTCTTGATGAATGAGGTCTTGGCTGCGCCTGAGAGAGGCTTGCCATCCTTGCTGATGGCCTGAATAGCGCAGTCAGTGGCTGGTGATGTCGGTGCTTCACTGGCGCCTATGGCGGCATTTGAAAACAAAACACTGGCAGCAAACAAGCTGCCCAGGGCCAGAGAGATCAGTTTTGGCATGGGAACTCCACTTGGAATCAAACGGTTTAGGCGAAATGCCATCATCACGATAGCACGGAGTCAGCCCTAAGCGGGGCGAAGCCCTATCCATCGGCAGCGCTGCAGCGCATTTGCTGGCATCACGTTAACAGCGTAATCACCAATGCAACGCGGGGACAATCACGACTGTTCTGCTGGTATTTAGACCTCCAGCGAGATGCCGTTCGCGAATACTCTATGACTGCGTTGGAGAAGCCAGAATAAGCTGGCTCAGCCCCTGCGCCCACATCGCGTAGCCAATCGGCCCCGGATGAAAGCCATCTGCCGCCAACCCGTTCGCACCGGCTCCCTGAAAAGGCACATGAAAGGCTCGCAGTGGCTGGCCAACAAGTGACGCAGCCAACTGCCGATTCATCTCGATGGCCCAGCGACCCAGAAACCACCGCAACGGGCGTGGCAGCGCAGTAAAACCGTGCATCGGTGGCACCGCAGTGTGAATCAGAAGTTTGGGCTCAAATCGTTGTTCAATCGCGGCGGCTAAACGTCTTTGCCAGTGCAGCCATTCAGACGGTGAACGCAGGCCGGTCACGTCATTGACGCCGATGGACACCACCACCACGTCAAAACTGCGGACAGCTGTTTCTTCAAGCAGCTTGAGCAATCCGGGGGAATCTAGGCCATTGACCGCCAGCAGGCGCCACTCGACTGTGCAATGTTGGCTCAGCCGGCTCACCAGCTTTCCGCACAATGCTTCGTCCTGCGACGGCGCACCCACACCGGCGGCAGCGGAATCGCCGGCTATCAGAACCCGAAGCAATGGACCCTGGCCAGATGTGCCTTCCCGTAGACCCGGCGGTTCCGGCAAACGAGGGGTGACTAGGCGTACGTGCCTTCCCTGCAGCCAGAGGACTGGCGCGAGCAATGTCAACCAGAGATAACGTTCGAAATCACGCATCCTGCAGGTACGGTCTCTCGCGTCAGCCCCTGGAAATCTCGAAGCGCTTACACCTTCAAGTCCAGCAACGCACCAGCCATCTTGTCACTGGTCTTGAATACCGAGAGGTTGGCAAGAAACGAATTCTTGGCCTGGAGTTGGCTCACCATATCGGTCTCCAACGACGACCCTTCACTGCTGGCTGTCGTCAGCGCAGTGGAAACCCCGGCGCCACTCTGTGCAGTTTGAACCGATTCCTGACGTTGAAAGCCGCTTGTGTTCAGATTGGCAACATTGTGAGCTGACGCATTCAAAGACGAGCGCGCTGCATTCATACCCGAAAGTGCAATCGATGAAATGGATGTCATATTGAATCTCAGTCTGGGGTGTGACTAAAGAACCTTTGAGGGCAACGGTTGATGCTGGCGATGGCGACGTTGACACTCTATCAGATTCGGTTCTTTTATTACCTGGTCAGTCGTGGAACCATGTTCGCCCTCATGAAAACACGATTTTCAGACTATCTGGCCCATGCTGCGCTACTGATTCTGGCGTCGCTGTGCGAACGGCCCGCTTCATAGCTGCCATTGAGTGAAGCCACCCAACGGTCAGTTGGCCGTTGAAGATATTTCCTAAGGCATCACCGCGACCCGGCGCTTCTTCACGATAACCACCGGCGCCGGGGATTCCTCGTGGGCCTCAATCCAGGGCAGTGTCTCTCTTGAAAACTCTGGATTCGATTCCCTGGTCGCATGGGCAACAGCCTTGGCAATCTCATTGGTTTTAAGGGGCGACAGGTGCTCGCCAACCACCTGCAGGTACTCACCCTCAGCCGTCACGGCCAGCGCACCAACCTGTGCCCCCTTGCGCACACTGCCAAGCAGCGTCAGATCATCGTCTTCGGGGCGTTCATAAGTGTGCCTGGACCAGGCTGTCCTGCCAAGGACAACCCGCCAGCCCGGTTTGCGCGGCGTCAAGTATCTTTTACGGTCAGAGGGCTGCGTCTCAGAAGAAGGCTGAACTGGCATGAGGTCTGCGATGGCCTTGGCTTGATCGGGAGGAGTTGTTGTCAACGACGACGGCTCCTCCCCATTGGGAAGCAGTTCCTCATCAATGCGCTGACTGACCAATGCGACTCCTAAGCTTTGAACTTGGCGTAATACTGCGCCACAGCAGGGTTCTGGGCAATACGCTGCATATGAGCATTCAGGGCAGGCGCGACCTTGTCCACCAGATCGGCAGGAACATAGTCCAGTCGACCGGACTTGAGCGCGCTCACATCGGCAAAAACCTTCAGATCAGCAACCGTGAGGCGATTGTCAGCAAAGTATTCGCCGCCATGGGCCTGCAACTGACTTTGCAGCCAGCCCAGGTACACAGGGATGGAGCCATTGACCAGGTCAGCGCGAGCTTGCCGTTGGGCATCGCCCGTCATGCGAAAAGTCGGACCAAGCTTGACACTGGCTTCTTCCACCACGTACATCACCTCGTCGCACAAAAGCGCCTGAAATGGGTCAAGGGGGTACAGACCCGCCAGTTTGCCCGCGTAGCGCAAAATCGAATCGCACTGCGTCACCTGCACGCCATCGACCATCAAGGTGGGTACCTGGCCAAAAGGTGTGGACTTGCGCACCTCGGCAAATTGGGCAAAGGTAAAGCGGTGGTCTTCAAAGGCAATTGCGCCAATATGCAGGGCCAGACGCACGGGCTCGGCGCGCCCGCCATGAATATCGAAATAGCTGAGTTTGAGTTGGGGCATGGTTTAGACAATCAAAATTTGAGTTTATCGTTACCGACGATTCTGGTTTGTTGGGGGCAGGCGGGAGAGCTCAGAGCCTTTGTGTTCGTCGTCGCATGTCAGCACGAAGCGGCCATGGACACCCGTGGAGGTCACGAATTTCGTCAACAGCGAAGCCGGAAACTCAATCGTGACGCCATCGGTGCACTGAACCAGGACCTGCTTGATCGACCCTCGGTAGTAGTCGAGGTATTTCTGATCCGACAGGTTGAGCTGGAATTCGAAAGATTTCAAGATCGGGGGCTCGATTAATAAGTCCAGGCGTTGGAGGGAGTTAAGAACGGTTTCAACTGAAACTTGCCTGGCAACCAATAAGCCTGCCCATTAGCCTTAAGCACCGAACCATCCCCATCGTCCGCAGCAACCAAACTTTCCATAACTTTACCCGTGATGTCCTTCTGTGCGACTCCATGAAAATAGGCCATCGCCACAGCAAGCAATTTCAACCGGCTACTTTTACTTTGATCATTTTCCGCAAGCAGCCTTAGCAATTTGTTTTCCAGACGTTTTTTCTTTGCCCTTTTGTCCTTGTTGCTTGAGGGTGCGATACTGATGTTCACAATGTGGCTGTCACGGAGGTACACAACGAAGCCTGAAACAGCAGCACGTTGCCCCGGTGTTTTGCCAAGGTATGTATCAAGTGCTTTTTGATCAGGTGGACAAACCTCTTTTGCCGCAGCATGAAGCAACAACGCAGCAGCTGGAGTCATAGCCAATCGAATTGACCGCCAGGTTGTTTTGCCTTTCTTCTTCGCGGTGAGAAGTTGATCATGGTAGCCATCAAGGATCGCCCTTTGTGCCGTTCCAGTTTTGAACTTTTCCAAAGTGACGGCAACGCGTCGTTGGTCTGAGTCTTCAGCCTTGGCCCCTGCGTCCACAACTACCAAACCAGCTTCCTGCATCCACTTCATGGGAAGCAACACCTTTCGCAACCCGGATGTCCCAACATGCTTCAACAAGATGGCGTACTCAGGAATCGACTGCCACTGTTTCTCAATTTCTAGAAAGAACGGCAAATACCGATGGAGCGTGATCGCGGCTTTGTGTGTGCCAACGTTTTCACCAAGCCACCCTCCGAAATTGGAAAAGTGCAGCGCCATAGCGGGTACCGAAAATCCAGCACAGTCCATCGCTATGCGCTTTTTTAAAAGTCCTTTCCAGTAGCATGACTCGCACCTTTTTTTGCGGCCAGCAGGCATAGGCTGATTGCATTCAGGGCACGGGATTTCGCCAACAGTTAGACATGCATGGCACAACCATCGCCCATCGGGTGAAGTTTCCAGAAGTCGGTGACGATGACACGCGCCACAATTTCCATGGTCGGACCGGGCGCATTTTTGGCAGACCCGCTTGTCGTGATCAAAGCGGGAAACACGGGTCAGCTTACTGGACAGGCCACCACAAATTTCACATGGCTTTTGTTGCCGAAAATACGGGGCGCAACTGGTGCACACGGGGCCATATTGCGTGATTCTTCCAATCGAATAATCAGTTGCCCCACACCTTGCGCATGGCTTGTCAACCTGACAGCTCAAACAAACGGCGCTGGCATCATTTTTTGGAAGTCGCGCAAAGTTGCCACACTTCGGACACATACGGCGTATAAAAACTCTTGCATAACACGTCGAGCAGAACTTATGGCCTTTGTGAACGCGCCAAATCTTGGCCACATTTTTGCCGCATTCGTCGCACATTTGGAAATCATGAACCGGCTGGATCATCATCGCTGCGCCATGTCAAGCTTTCGCTGCAATCTAGCCATCATTCTCTTCACCTGGTACCTTGACCGTGGGCCATCGAGTCGTGCAGTTGACCGCGTTGACTTCTCACGTAGAGTGCTTGGTAAAGATGCCGCTGTCGTTCTAATCCAAGTTGGCGAAACCATCCGGTGACCAGCGAGACCTTGTCTGGTGATGTTTGATTTTTGCAGAGCTTCTTCAAACAGAATCTTACTGGCCGACATCAATGGAAAAATTGCTGCCAGTAATCCTTCACGGTCATGAGTGTTAAGAATTTCCAGATGGTTTCCTGGCCGCATCGGTATGCTCTCGGGCAATTGAACGCCAATTAGTCTCAAGAATTCACTCAAGGGCTCGTTCTCACATCTCTGCGCCACCCGGATAAGCGACACAAAATAGTTGGCCAACTCAAACCATGGCGTGACGTTCATAGCGCTTCCCTGAAACAACCCAACGTCATTGATCAGAACATCGTCAGCCATCAGTTGAAATTTCAAGGCTTCTGGCAAGCAACTGCGAACACTTGCAGCACGCAGATCAACCTTACATGTCCCACAAACCGTTATGACCTTGTCTTCTGCCAACAAACGGTGATATTCGACCGGTGCATTGCAATCGTGGCATCGATCAAGAAGTGCATGCCCATGTACTTTGCAGCCCGTGTGCCATGCAAAACGCCACTGGATGCGGAAATACGGCTTTGCATCGCTTTTCAGACAGAAAGGACAGTACTGAATGCCGCTATGTCGCTTTGTATTTCTGGCACCAGGTGCAAGAAACCATGTCCAAACTCCTTTTTCTGGTGGTCTTTTGCCATAGATTTGTTTGGCAATTGGAAACAGACTGGCCGACATCAATGTGACCTTTTTGATCCCGGACAGAGCACAAATCGGATCAAGCCTATCTTCATTAAATATTCTGTCGCCATCGTTCGTCCATATTCTCCACTTCGGCCAGACCGCCAACGTAAGCGTCATTGGGTCACATCCCTGTATCAGTGCAGTGTTAACCAGCCACGACGAAATGATTTCATCAGGCATCAGTCGCGCTACAACGGACCATCGGGAACTCACAACACGAGTTCCCTGATGCCACGAGTGGGACGAACCCACGCCTTGCCCTCAATGATTGCTTTGTCGATCTGTTCCTTGCCGCTTGTAATGGCTTCAGTGGCGCACTTGATCAGCAACTGATGCAGGTTACCGGTATTGCCTTCCGAAATTGTGTGCAACAAGCTGGCTAGCTCAGGGACGTGGAGCTTGGACGATTTTTTCAGAGGTAGCACCTTCTCAAAGCCCGCCAGCAACTGCTGAAAGTCTCTATTCAGCTCCCATAGAGGTAGATTCATGACTTCAAAGCGACTTGCGTGTTGTGGATCAGTGTGCAGTACGCGAACAGCCTCTCTTGTGCCGACACCGACAATAGGAATCGCCAGTTCATTGCACAAGAGTTTGATCGCATTCATGACCTCGCGTTGTTTGACGGGCGTACCGGTCAGCAGCGAGTGAAATTCATCAATAATCAGCAATTTGACATGACATAGTCGGAAAAGATGAATGACCTGATACCTTAATTTCGCTGCAGGATCGGTCGCCCTGTATGGCGTGAAGAAGCATTCAAGTATTGAGATGTATAGCCCTTTTTCGTCAGCGCTTGGTGGAGCTTCTGCGACGATGATGGGTTTCACTGGATCAGAATTTTCATCAACATAACCTTTGCCGCACAAATCCTTGAATCTGCGCACCAGGGTTGTTTTGCCGTTATTGGATTCACCCACGATCAATAAATTTTGCATGCGCGGTTTTGATGGTTTGTGCATCAATCCTTGAAGGTTATCAAGAATTTGTTGTGCCAGGGGGTAGCTAATCCACCTGGGTTGATCCATGAATTCAATTCGTTCCTTGTCAGTCATCCCCATGATGTGCCTGAAATCAGGATGTATGTGGGCGAAATCGGTTGAAGTGGTCATGCGATGTCTCCAAAGGAGTCCAAGTCACCATCAACCAGGCCGGAACCTGCCGCCGAAAGCGAAATCAGTGGGGTTTGAACAGGCTGCGGCAGTGGTGCAGCAGGTGAAACTTTCTTCTCATGTTCCTTGCGACGCTGACTCTGGCGGCGTGCTGTTTTGGTGCGTTCTTTTGATGCATCAACCTGCGTGCGCAACTCCGTTATGGCATGCAAAATTTGATGTTCGTTGACACTCTTCTTACCTTCCCGTCGCAACGCATCACGGGCTTGCTGATACTCCCAAATGCTCATCGGTGGAAGTGCTTGATCAGCAAATGGAACTTTGAAATATTGTTTGATTTCAGGATCAAAGAACCAGATCGTGCTGATATCACGCGGATCACGTCTAAATATGAAGTCTCGTTTTTTTGTTTTATCAGCCGGGTCGCCCGCGTTGATCCACTGCCTCAAAATGTCGGCGTAATAGGTCATGCCGTCAATGGTCACACCAAAGGCCTGAATCGTGCGGAGAAAGTGCGGCAGGAAGTCGAGTAAGACTGTTTGCCGATTGGCTGCTATGGGTGGAATGCCAACGCCCTGAACACTGGCATTGCCAAATATACCGATTTCCCACTTGCGCACCGGAGTCATGCCAATGCCACTGTGCATTTTCTGGTGATATACCTTGCAAATCAGTGTCACCAACCAGGTTTCGAACTCTGATTTGGTCATAGTGGCTTGCTTCTCTGAGTCGTAATCTTCTTTTGCCTTGATGTTGGAAAACGTTGTACCCGGAAGTTCATGAACTTCGCGCATGAATGTGCCCAACACACGTTCAATATGCCCGCCATAACGAGGCGTTTTGACAGGTCGGAATTCCAGGTTGATTCCATACATCGTGCAAGATTGCTGGAAATTGTCTGAGCGAAAATCGGTGCCGTTATCAACATAGATTTTTTTTGGCATTCCCCAGACGGGCCACTCAGCATCTACCTTGTGCAACATCAGCCACTCGTCCTTTGGCAGGATCGAGTGGGCCACACACATGGCAACTGATGTCTCCGATGGTGCATCAAAAGACAAATAGTATCCAGTGACCATTCGGCTGTTTATGTCCATCGCCAATGAAATCCAAGGTCGTCCAATCGGTTTTCTGTAGAGGTCATCGACCAGAATGATGTCCGCAGGGGTGTGATCAATTTGAATGACTGCAAGCGGGTAATCAGCATTTGGGAAATGCCCTGGAACGGGTAAAAACTTGTTTTTTGCTCTTTCTTTGAAGCCACGCCCGCGAAGTCTTTCTTTTTCTGACACATCAGAAATTCTGGACCTGATCGTCGATGGGTGGGGTGGCTCGACGCCGCGTAATTGGCACTGACGAAGAACTTCAGTCACGGTTTTTGTGGGAGTCGGTCTTTGCGGGGTTAGGTAGTAGTTTTTGATGACATCAGCAATAACGCCTTCTGCCTGGCTGTTTAACCGGCCTCTACCTTGAATCCAGCCGCTTTTCTTTGGGATCAGTGCCGCTACGTTTTTCATTCCTTTGTACTTTTGCAGCCAACGGTAAAGGGTGGCGGTATCAACACCAACTTCCTTGGCTCGTAACTCAACCTCACGACGACCTGGTGAGAATGCACTTATCAACGGTTGGATGGCTGCAAATCTTTCTTCGGCCACTTTCCAATCTGAGTCACCAATTCCCGCCATATCCAAGTGCGGATCATGTTTTGCCCCAGAATCATCATTGGTGACTGCTTGGAGTTCAAGAATTCGCAATGGTTTGCTTCGGCCTGTTTCAACCGCAGTACCAACGACTGATTCAAAGTCAATGATCTGCGCAATGCGGTAAATCAAGTGCTCACTTTTGACCAGAGCGCCAACTTGAACATCCAGACGGTGCCTGCATGCTTCAAACTCTGGATTGGGCATATCGTCTGCATCACTCATTGGTTGGTATCCATAATTCAGTGAAGTCATCCAACGGACGTGTGATGTCGCAATCCAATTGCCTTGTAGCCAGCAAGTGCCAAATATGTGCTCTACCTTGACGCTCAAACATACTGCCCATGAAATGCCTAGCCAAGACGTAGTGAAAGGGTGCAACGCCCATGGACCGAATGTTCTCAAGGACCCATCGTGTTTCCTCAATAGCAAAGTTCATGCGCTGGTAAATTGCTAAAAAACTGATGTTGTCGAAGACAACATCTCTGATTCTGGATTCATCGTGGATATGGAACTCCCATCCCTGCTCTTTGGCATAGCGATAGGCAGCTTTCCACTTTGGCATCCATTCACGCCAATGTTTTCGCCACTGTGTTTCTGGCTTTACCTCGATCAGCACTGGTTTCTGGCAAGCTGCAAGCGAAGTGTTCTTATGGATGCGGTAATAAACGAGGAAATCAGGTGTGTAGGTGTAAGCCTGCCCATTGTTGGCTGTGAATGGAATCTGGACAGGTTGGGCGATGATGTCAAGAACGGAGAGGCTGAATTCTTTGCGGATCAGGAAGTCGCGTTCAAGCGTGGATTCGTAAGGAGTTGCGGTTTCTCCACGAAAGGGATAGATGCCAGACACGCTCCTGCGGGTCGGTTTTATCTTCCGGGTTTGCTTGGGTCTAACGGAGTCGCATTGATTTTGCATAAAGTCCAACTCAGTCGCATTGAATGTTAATAAATTTGCCGCATTGAATTCAAAAAAAGCCACGCTAAGTCATTGATTGATAGTGATCATAGTCGCATTAATTTCGAAAAGTCACAGCGGCTCGCCGCCGCGACCTGGCGAAATTTCTCTGGCGCACCATGGCGTGCTGTTTCTCGATGAAATGCCCGAGTTTCCGCGCGCCGCGCTGGAAGCGCTGCGTGAGCCGCTGGAGTCGGGCCTGATCACCATTTCACGCGCGGCCAGGCGCGCCGAATTTCCGGCGCGCTTTCAGTTGATCGGCGCCATGAACCCCTGCCCCTGCGGCTACCTGGGATCAACGCAAAGGGCATGCCGCTGCACCCCCGACCAGGTCGCGCGCTACCAGAGCAAGCTCAGCGGCCCTTTGGTCGACCGCATCGACCTGCATGTGGAGGTACCAGCTCTACCGGCAGGGGACTTGCTGCAGGCAAGCACCGGGGAGAGCACGGCCGACATCCGCGCGCGCTGCAGCGCCGCGCGCGAGCGCGCCATGGTGCGCCAAGGCAAGTCCAATCACGCCTTGCAGGGACAAGAAATCGACCAGCACGTGTTGCTCGACGAAGCCGCCGCCAAGTTTCTCAACATCGCCGCCGCGCGCCTGGGCTGGTCAGCCCGCAGCACCCACCGGGCTTTGAAAGTGGCGCGCACCATCGCCGACCTGGCCGGCGCCAGCACGACGCAAGTGACGCACGTGGCCGAGGCGATGCAGTACCGCCGAGCCCTGCAGGCGACTTAGCTGCACGTAAAATCGGGGGCATCACAACTCAAAAATGGCAGCCCGTTATGCAGCATGTCGTGTTCAATCAAAAAGGTGGCGTTGGCAAGTCCACCATCACCTGCAATCTGGCAGCCATCAGTGCCTGGCAGGGCTTGCGCACCCTGGTGATCGACCTGGACTCGCAGGGCAATTCCACCCGCTACCTGCTGGGCGCCTACGCGGGCACCGTCATGCCCAATGTGGCCGAATTTTTTGACCAAAGCCTGAAGTTCACGATTCGTGACAAGCCGGCGGGCGATTTCATCGTCACGACCCAGTGGGAGGGGCTGGACCTGATGCCCTCAAGCCCGCTGCTCGATGAATTACATGGCAAGCTCGAATCGCGCCACAAGATCTACAAGCTGCGCGACGCGCTTGCTGCGCTGGCCGATGACTACGACCAGATTTACATCGACACGCCGCCGGCGCTGAACTTCTACACCCGCTCGGCGCTGATGGCGGCGCAGGGTTGCCTGATTCCCTTTGACTGCGACGATTTCTCACGCCGGGCGCTCTACACCCTGATGGAAAACGTGGCGGAAATCAAGGCCGACCACAATGCCGCCCTGCAGGTCGAGGGCATCATCGTCAACCAGTTCCAGCCACGCGCCAACCTGCCGCAGCGCCTGGTGCAGGAGTTGATCGACGAGGGCCTGCCGGTGCTGCAGCCCTACCTGAGTTCCTCGGTCAAAATCCGGGAGTCGCACGAGCAGTCGCTGCCGATGATCTTTCTGGACCCCGGCCACAAGCTCACGCACGAATACGTGGCCTTGCACGACGCGCTCTTGTAGCTCTCGTAAGTCGGGTTAGGCCTGCGGCTAACCCGACCTACGAGAGGGCTCACAAGAAACAAAAACTTTAATGCTATATAAAACGTAGCTAATTGCGCACACAGGACATGGGCTAGAGCCTTATTCGTCATATAAGACCGACAATCCCGGTGAAGAATCAAGGGTCAACGTCTGAGCGCAAAGGGCGGCGAAGGACGGTGTTTTGCCGCCCTCGAGCCGCTTCAAGTACATGTCAATGCAATTTAATCGAGCCTGGCCCATTTTCCCCTAAGTGCAAAATCAGGCTATAGCCCACGTATCTATTGCGTCAATAGCTCATAAATAGATAGCTAATCGAAGTCAACACAGAAATACTATTGAATGCCATTTAGGTCCTTGTCCTGCGCCAGCCACTCCAAAAACTGTTCGTCTTCAACCGAATAAGACCCGCGCTGTGAACGCCAGAGAAAGTTTGCTTCGCGCAATTTGTCCAGCGCATTCTGGACCGATGGCGTTTCAACTGAGACCCCATGGTCCGCGCCCATCTCATCCGCCAGGCGCGCCAACAAGCGCGCCTTCATGGCGGCGGAAAACAGGCCCGGCCGGCGCACATCCGGCCCCAACAAGGAGTCGGCAGCCAGCTCACGCAACAGGGCCGACTGCAGCGGCGGCAAACTGGCCACCGTGTTCAAAAAATCCGTCCTGGAATCTCGAACACCTTTGGCGGCCAGACTGGCCAGCATCGCATCGGAATCCTGAGCGGGGTTGAGCGCCAGTTGCAGCCGCGTTTGACTCAGCGCTTTACGAAAAGGTTCGGGCCTGGAGCCCAGGCTTTGAAACACATCGGTGGCCAGGTCGTTGTCCAGATGGAGTTTGGAGCGGCCCACCAACCATTGAACATAGTCTTTACCAAGGGTGGGAAATTGCACCATGTCGGCGCCATAAAACGCCTGCTCACGCCCATTGACCAAGGTCGCCAGCTTGTCGCGGTTGGAGCCCGTGGCGATTAGCTGCATGCCGTACTGACCCTGATCGGTGTTCAAGCTGTCGCGCGCCGCTTTGAGCGAAAAAAGTGCATTGATTCCCTCGTCCGTTGTCAGCGCATGCTGAGCCTCATCAATCACAAGAATCAGCTTTTTCTGGCTGGCCTTGGAGAGCGCCTTGAGCGCATCGGCCAGCGTGGCATCTTTTGACAGATTGAGCTGCGAGAGGTCAAAGCTCAGGCCATGGCCCCATGCGCCAACGGTCAGCCTGGACAGCTTGCTCAGTTTTTTGAGCGCATTTGCAACCGCACCATCTTCGCGGGCCAGCTCGGTGCGGATGGCGCTGGCGATATGAATCGCCGGGTTCACCGTCTTGTCGATCCAGAGGTCGACATAGATGACGTTGAGGTTGCGACGCTCAAACTCGGGCACCAGGTCCTGTCGTACAAAGGTCGATTTGCCCGTGCGCCGCGGTGCGGCCAGGAACATGCCGCCACTGCTTCCCAGTGAAGTGTCGAGCGCCTGATCGGCGAGTGCGGCGGCCAACTCGGGGCGATGAAAGAACTGTTCCTGGGTGGACTCGGGTGATTGGGACATGGCCTTCTCCTGCTTTGATTATCGTAAATTATCAAAAATTATTATAAATTATCAGAAATTATTAAGATTAACCGTTTGCCTTCTAAGGACGCAGAAAATTACACAAAACCCTTTGTCGTCATTGCAAGCGTAGCGTGGCAATCCACCGCCACAGACTTGGGTGTTCCCCCTTGGATTGCCGCGTCGCTGCGCTCCAATGACGTGAAGCCAGTGACTTGAGCAGGAAGCCCCTCGGCCAAGACTTGGGTGGTCGGCACACCCACCACTTCGTCCTTGACAATGGCTGGGAACGGCCAAGTCCCCCGCTTGGAAGAACGGACCCAGTCGATGACGCTGACTCGCCCTCGGTGCGATACTCCGGCACCGAAGCGGTTGACCCTGCTGTTTGCCAGGCCCATCCCAAAGCCTGTGCAGCTACGGCACCGCCACACTTTAATTTTTAGTTTGATACGTCATTGCCTGGGAGCCCGGGCGATCCGACCATGGGGAGATCGACCTTGGAACGAGTGCAATCACTGGCCCATGACTTGATTGAAGCGGGCAATGAACATTTTCGGATTGCGGCCCAGCCGGCACGAATCTTGTTCTGGTTGGCGGACACCTGCGGCGACTGCGAGCTCGTCAGCAGCAACTGGACAGACTTTACCGGGCAAAAAGCTGGTGATGCCCTGGGACAGGGCTGGCTGGACGTTGTCATGGTGCAAGACCGCGCCCAACTGCTCGAAGCACTGCGTTTGGGTGTCGAGGCGCAGCAGGGCGTGCACCTTCGCTACCGGCTGTTGCTGGCGGATGGGCGGGCATGCTGGGTTCAACATGATGCCGCCGCCCGGTTTTTGCCCTCGGGAAAGTTCAATGGCCTGGTGGGAACCATCACCGGTGAGTCCGATGCTCATGCCGGCGGGGTGGCGTTGGAGCAGGCGGCGCAGCAGGTTTTCGACTTTCTCAATGACATCCCGATGGCCGCCGTGGCGATGGGGTTTGACGGCAGCGTCGTGCATTGCAACCAGGTGATGTCAGCGCTATGCAAGCGCAACGACGCCGCCCTGCTGGGGCAAAGCTGGATCGACCTGCATGTGTCGCCCGAGTGCCGCGCTCAGGTGGCCAGTCTGGTGGACGGCAATATTGCACCATCGGTTCTGCCCGCCGAGATCGAATACCAGATCGAGACGCGTGACGGGAGTCGCCTGTTTCGCTGGCATCTGACACTGATCCGCAATTTCGATGGCGAGCCGATCAGCATCGCGATGCTGGGCTCCGACATCACGCAGTGGCGCCGGATGGTGGACCATTTGCGGCTAACAGCACAGGTGTTTGATACATCGCACGAGGCCATGGTGATCACCGACCGCAACAATCGCATCGTGTCCGTGAATGACGCCTTCACGGTATTGACGGGCTACTCGCGCGAGGACGCACTGGGAAAAAACCCGAGCATTCTGCAATCCGGGCGTCACACAAGCGAGTTTTACCAAACCATGTGGAAGTGCATTGCCGAGCAGGGTCACTGGCGCGGTGAGGTTTGGGATCGACGCAAGGACCACAGCTTTTACCCCAAGTTTCTGGCGATTTCCGTGATCCGGGACAGCAACGGCGAGGTCAGCAATTACGCGGCCATCTTCTACGACGTCACCGAGCGCAAGGCGCTGGAGGACAAGCTTGACCGCCTGGCGCACTACGACGCTTTGACCGGTTTGCCCAATCGCATGCTCCTGCAGGACCGCCTGGAGCAGGCCATTGCGGTGGGCGAGCGAAAGAATCAGAAATTTGCCCTGCTTTTTATCGATCTCGATGGTTTTAAACTGGTCAACGATCGGGTCGGGCACCCCACCGGGGACGAAGTCCTGAAAGCCGTGGCGCAGCGCCTGCAGGCGGTGATTCGTGGCATGGATACCGTGGCCCGACTCGGTGGCGACGAGTTCGTGATCATTCTGGCCGACATCCGTCATGCGCAAGATGCGGGCCTGGTGGCTGAAAAAGTGGTGGATTCGCTGTCTGAGCCTTATCTCGTCGGCGCACAGACCCTGGCACTGTCGGCCAGCATTGGCGTGAGCATTTACCCCAATGACGTACAAAAAGCCGATGAATTGCTGCGCACCGCCGATGAGGCCATGTACCAAGCCAAACATGGCGGCAAGCGCCAAGTCAGGTTTTATGGCAGTGTGGGCTGACACCACCCTGCTGCAACAGGGCCAACCTGGATTCAGTTGGACGCGCCCATCTGGCGTCGGCTTCCAACAGGTTTACAAGCCAAATCAGCCTCTAGCCCTTATGGATAAAGGGTATGCAGCTATTAATATTTCCGCAAGAACTACAAATTGGGCGCCAGCAGGCGCTGCAAATCCCGCTCATTCATGCCCCGGCGTTTCGCCAAATCCTGCAGCTGGTCATCACCGATCTTGCCGACGCTGAAATAGGTGCTTTGCGGGTGGCCAATGTAGAAGCCGCTGACGCTGGCGGCCGGTGTCATCGCCAGGCTTGTCGTCACGCCCATGCCGATCTCCGCGCACTGCAGCAGTTCGAACATGTCATGCTTCACGCTGTGGTCGGGGCAGGCCGGGTAGCCTGGCGCCGGGCGGATGCCCTGGTACTTTTCCGCGATCAGCTCGGGGGCGGCCAGCGCTTCACCCGGCGCATAGCCCCACAGATCAGTACGCACTTTTTGGTGCAGGCACTCGGCAAAAGCCTCGGCCAGCCGGTCCGCCAGCGACTTGAGCAGGATGGCGCTGTAGTCGTCATGCGCGGCCAGAAACTGCGCTTCTTTCTTCTCGATGCCGATGCCGGCGGTGACCGCGAAGACGCCGACGTAGTCGCGCACACTCACCGGCGCGGGATTCATGGCCTGCGCTTTCTGCTCAAAATTTATATCATTTTGGCAAAACCCCAAGTCCAGGGCTGTAGCCCTCGTATCTATTGCGTTATCAGCTATATTTTCAGGAGTAACTTTTGGCGCCACAAAATCGGCCAGACAGCGGCTTGGGCGCATCACGCCGTCGATTTCTTCTTTGGCGGCTTGCTGGCGCAGGCCGTACCAGGTCATCGCCACCTGGCTTCGGCTCTCATCGGTGTAGAGCGCAATGTCGTCGTCGTTGACCGTGTTGGCGGGGTAAATGCCCAGCACGCCATTGGCGGTGAGCCAGCGGCCTTCGATGATTTTCTTCAGCATCGCCTGGCCATCGGCAAATACTTTTTTGGCTTCAACGCCCACCACCTCGTCGTCCAGGATCGCAGGGTATGGCCCGGCCAAATCCCAGGTCTGGAAGAACGGGCCCCAGTCGATGTAGCGAGCCAACTCGCCCAGGTCAAAATTCTTAAACACGCGCCGGCCAATGAATTTGGGTGCAGGCGGTTGGTAAGCCGACCAGTCCACTGGCGTCTTGTTGGCGCGCGCCTTTGCCAGCGGCCACAGCGGAGTCTGCTTCTTGTTCGCGTGCTGCTGGCGCACGCGCTCGTAGTCGGTGTCCAACTCGGCCACAAACGCGTTCGCCGCGTCGCCCAACAGGTTTTGCACCACGCCAACGCTGCGCGAGGCATCGGGCACATAGACCACCGGCCCCTCGTAATGCGGCGCCACCTTGACGGCGGTGTGCACCCGGCTGGTGGTGGCGCCACCTATGAGCAACGGGATTTTCTTGATGCGAAAGTAGTCGTCCTTCTGCATCTCGCCAGCCACATACTGCATCTCTTCCAGGCTCGGTGTGATCAGGCCCGACAGGCCGATGATGTCGGCACCTTCGACCTTGGCGCGCGCCAGAATCTCGTGGCACGGCACCATCACGCCCATGTTGACCACGTCAAAGTTATTGCACTGCAAGACTACGGTGACGATGTTCTTGCCGATGTCATGCACGTCGCCCTTGACGGTGGCGATGATGATCTTGCCTTTGGTGGCCACGTCGCGGCCCGCCGCTTCGTCCAGCCGTTTTTCTTCTTCAATATACGGAATCAAGTGCGCCACGGCAGACTTCATGACGCGTGCGCTTTTCACCACCTGCGGCAAGAACATCTTGCCCTGGCCAAACAGGTCGCCGACGATGCTCATGCCCGCCATCAACGGCCCTTCAATCACATGCAAGGGCCGCCCGCCCTTGGCCACGATGGCCTGGTAAGCCTCTTCGGTGTCTTCCACGATGAAATCGGTGATGCCATGCACCATCGCGTGGCTCAGGCGCTGCTCGACCGTGACCAGGTGATCCGGCGTGCCGCGCCACTCCAGCTTTTTACTCTCGTCCCTGGCGCCGCTCTTGGCGGTTTCGGCAATCTCAACCAGCCGCTCACCAGCATCGGGGCGGCGGTTCAGCACCACGTCTTCGACCCGTTCACGCAATTCGGGCTCCAGATCGTCATAAACCCCGACCATGCCGGCGTTGACGATGCCCATGTCCATGCCGGCCTGAATGGCGTGGTACAGGAACACGGTGTGAATGGCTTCGCGCACCGGGTCGTTGCCTCGGAATGAAAAGCTCACATTGCTAACGCCACCGCTGACCTTGGCCCCCGGCAAGTTGGCTTTGATCCAACGCGTTGCGTTGATGAAATCGACCGCGTAGTTGTTGTGCTCTTCAATGCCGGTGGCAATGGCGAAGATGTTGGGGTCAAAAATGATGTCCTCAGCAGGAAAGCCCACTTCATCGACCAGGATGCGGTAAGCGCGCTCGCAGATTTGAATCTTGCGCTCATAGGTGTCGGCCTGGCCCTGCTCGTCAAAAGCCATCACCACGGCGGCGGCACCGTAGCGGCGCAGCAACTTGGCCTGCTGCTTGAAGGCGTCCACGCCCTCTTTCATGCTGATCGAATTGACCACCGCCTTGCCCTGCACGCAGCGCAGACCGGCCTCGATCACGCTCCATTTGCTCGAATCAATCATCACCGGCACGCGCGATATATCGGGCTCAGACGCTATCAAATTCAGAAATCGCACCATGGCCGCCTGGCTGTCAAGCATGGCCTCGTCCATGTTGATGTCGATGATCTGGGCGCCGTTCTCGACCTGCTGGCGCGCCACGCTCAGCGCCTGGTCAAACTCGCCGTTCAGAATCATGCGGGCAAAGGCCTTGGAGCCGGTCACATTGGTGCGCTCGCCAATGTTGACAAAGGACGCGATCGGGGCCGAGCCATCGCCAGAGGGCTCAAGCCCAATGCTCAAAGGCTCCAGGCCGGCCAGTTTCAAAGGGGGAACAACCATGTCAGACATACAACTCACCTGTGATTTTGATAGTGGCAGGTGAGCGTCGTTGCGGCAACTCCAAGCCTGACGGGCCGTGTGGCCCGCTGCAACGCTCCTTGGAAGTGGCTGATTTTACGGGCTGTTGGCGCCCGCCGCTGGCGCCGTGCGCAAGCCCACCACCACCAGCGTGATGACGGTGAGGGGCAGCACAAAGCTCAGCATCGCGCCTGAAAACGCGCCCAGCGCCGCATGCTGCTGCGCCGCCAGCACCAGATACGCCACGTAGGCGACGTAATAGGCCAAAAATACACCTCCCTCCCAGCGCGCGATCTCGCGCCCGGTCATGAACACCGGCACGCAGGCCAGCGCCACCGCGCTCATCACCCACAGATCAAAATTTATCGCAGCGGCGGGTACGGCCAACGCCCCATTGCCCGATGCCGCGCTCACCACACCGGCAATCCCCAGGCTGCCCAGAATGTTGAAGGTGTTGCTGCCCACCACATTGCCCACGGCGATGTCGCGCTCCCCCTTGATCGCCGCCATCACGGAGGTCGCCACTTCGGGCATGGAGGTGCCGGCCGACACAATGGTCAGGCCAATCACCAGGTCGCTCACGCCCAGCGCCTTGGCAAACACCACCGACGCCTGCACCAGCCAGTCAGAACCCAGCACCAGCAGGCCCAGGCCCAACGCGATCAGCAGCAGTTGCACCGGCATGCGGTCCAGCCAGCTGCCGCTCTTGGCGGGCACAAATTCATCCGCGTATTCTTGCTGTGCCGCCTGGGTCTGGCGCCTTGACTGCAGCACCAGAAACGCGGTGTAGGCCAGCATCAGCCCCAGCAGCAGCAGGCTATCTGACAGGCCGAGTTGCCCGTCAAGCGCAAACAACAGCAGCAGCAGGCTGGCGGCCAGCATGATCGGCACCTCCTGGCGGATGAGCTGGATATTGACCACCAGCGGCGTGATCAGCGCCGCCACACCCAGGATGAACAGCACATTGAAGATGTTGCTGCCAATGGCGTTGCCCAGCGCGAGATCGGTCTTGCCGTCCAGCACCGCCCCGATGCCCACCGCCACTTCGGGCGCGCTGGTGCCAAAAGACACCACGGTCAGGCCCACCACCAGCGGTGAAATACCCAGCGACAGCGCCAGCTTGGAGGCGCCGCGCACCAGCAGGTCAGCGCCCAGCAGCAGGGTGAGCAGGCCAGCGATAAACATCAAAAGCGTCATAAAAAATCTTTCAGTCAGGGGCTTAGGGGTTGCGTCACAACCATGTTGCGCTTAGCCATGGTGGCGTCTGCGGCCGACACTTCGAGCCGCCGCACGGTAGTTTATCGTCAGTTGACGCCAGAGGCAGTCTTGTCGTCAGCGCCCACTGCGCTTTGACTTTGGTTCACCGTCCTATTTGTGGCACCGATCTGCAGCTTGACTACAATGATTGCACTGCAATCAATCGGCGTCACTTTATGAGCAGCATCACCGTTCGAAACCTGGATGAATCTATCAAGAACGGCTTGCGACTGCGTGCGGCACGGCACGGCTGGTCCATGGAGCAAGAAGTCAGGCAAATACTTCAACAGATCGTGGCACCCGAACAAGTGTCACAAATTAGCTTTGCCGAGCGGCTGAACCGGAGCTTGGCTCATCTGAACGCCGAGTCGCTGCCGATTCCGGCGCGCCAGATCAGCCGCACACCACCTGCATTCGAGCAACCATGAGGGCCGGCTTCCTGCTGGACACCCGCAACGTCAAAGACTTTGATCACATTACGGGCCTGAGCTTGGCCGACCCCTGCCTGGCGTCCATGCCACACTGAATTCACCGGGCGGGCTAGAGACTGGCCTGCTGGGTTTTCAGTTGGCCCACCCGGCTGTAATTCAGGATCAGCTTGTCCTCGGTCACCAAGGTGGCACCCAAATGCCTGGCTGTGGCCACGATCATCCGGTCAGCCGGATCTGCATGAAAATCACTAGGTAGCTGCGTGCTGGCGACAGAGATTTCGATCGACAGGGGCATCATCCGGATACCTGGCATTGATAGCGCCGTGCGCAACCACTGCCCAATCTCTTGCCCGAAGACCAAGCGCCCTTTGCTTACCAGCATGGCGATTTCCCAAGGCGTGATGGCAGAAACGACCAGGCTGTCAGCTTGCGCCGCCGACCTGATGAGCGCCCGCGATTCTTGTCCAAGGCGCTCATTGCCTTCCAGCAGCCAGATCAGCACATGGGTGTCAAGCAAGGTGACCATCAGCGCGCCGCGCTCCAATCGTTATCCAAGGGCGAAATGATGTCGCCTTCAAACAAGACACTGCCAGACATCGCCCCAAAAAGATCAACCGCGTCGGGCATGGGGATGAGCTTGGCAACCGCCTTGCCACGCTTGGTGATAACAAGCGGCGCGCGATTGAGCGCAACCGCATCGAGCAACTTGAGGCATTGGCTCTTGAACGCCCCGGCCCCTATGTCCGTGGGGTGCTGATGAATCATGGCCTTACTCCATAGTCATTTAACATGGTCATATCATAACGACGCATCCAATCGGCTGGGGCATTTATGAAGTCACCTCACTGGAGACGGTCTATCCCACAGGGGTAAAAAAGGCGACGATAGTCAAACTGTCGTCGCCTTGGTGGGCTGTATCCGTGGCCTTATAAGCCAAATTGGCTCGTAGCCCTCGTCAAAACTGCTTAGGCAGCTACCGATAGAGAAGCAACCAATCAGTGCAAAAACTGCCGCTGCCCGTCCAGCTGCTGCTCGCAGTGCGTGAGCCACGGCTCGGCCAGGTAGCGGATCTGGGCGTCGTTGTGCAGGATGCGCTGCATGATGCGGGTCTTCTCGGTGCGCTGCTCGGGCAACAACTGTTCACTGTTGCCGCGCGCGCGCAGTTGCTCAATCAGCACGGCGCAAGCACCTTCAAAGCGCACCACCTGCTCCCAGTCTTCGTCTTTGGCGGCATCGAGCATCTTGCGGCTGCTGTCTTCGATGGCTTTGTAGTAGTCGATCAGCATGGGGGACATGGTCGTCTCCTTTTAGTGCGACAGGGGCAGTACTGCAGGGGCCGACTCGCCCATTCTTTTCCAACCATCAGCCAAGGGTTCAATCACGCGGATGACATCAGCCAGGGCTGCATCGTCGTTGCGCAGATTTGCTTCTGTGAGCCGCAGCGAACAGTAGCCATACAAACCATTGAGGTTGGCAGCAATGTCGCCACCCTTGGCCAAGTCCAGAGCCGGCTTAAGTGCCTCGTCAATGATGCGCACTGCCTTGTTGATCTGCACGCCCTTGGTTGCAATATCACCACGCTTTAACGCGGCGCGGGCCGAACCGATGTTTCTGAGCAAGCCTTCCAGCAGCATATTGACCAACTGGTGCGGGCTGGCTTCACTCACGGCGGTCTCGATACTGACCCGTTGGTAAGCTGCTGCTGAGCGTGAACTGACTGAAGTAAACATGGTGAGCTCCATTTTGTTGCTTACTTTAGTTATCGGCATGGCGGCGGTTAAATCAAGTTGATTTGTGCAGTCATGAGGGCAAAATTATGCGGTGGATTTGTTCCACGCGGCCACTTGCTGGGTTACATAAGCATTCAGGGCATTCAACTGCGCCATCTGGGCATCCAGCGCGCTGTACTGCTTGCGCAAACGGGTTTCAAACAGGGCAGCCCGATCATTCACCTTGGTTTGCTCCTTGGCATTGGTGTCAAGATTATTTTTCAGCGCCGCGACCTTGCTCAAGAGCCAACCGCCACTGGCAGCGACACCTTTACCAAGGTCCCTGAATTTCAGGGCGAACCCGTTGGTCAACGGATTGTTATTGTTATTGGTGAAAAGCTGCTGCAAGGTAGTGCCGTTGTTCGCGGCGACACTCAGCTTGGCGGTATTGATGGTGAGAGATCCGTCTTTTTGTCTCTCAATCCCCACATCTGATAAACGCTGAGAGGTCGCGCCTAGGCTGGCAGAACCCAGCATGTTGCGCAATATGTTTTGCAAACCCACGACCAGGGAGTCGCCCTGAAACAATCCGGCGGTCTTGGTTGTGGCGTCGTATTTCGTTAAGTCGGCCAGTGACTTGTTCAACGTGTTGTAGGCGGTCACAAAGTCCGAGACATTTTTGACCGCTGGAGTCACGTCTTCGCTGATACCCATGGTGATGGGCGACTTGACCTCCGCCGAGGTGGTGCCGTCGGCCAGAAAAGTGCCATAGCCCTTGGTCGTGGTTGCTACCAGCTTGACGGTGACCCCTGGAATATTGTCAGTCAGCGTGTTGGTGGCCGAGGTGACGGCCAGACCGTTGATGCGGGCCTTCGCGTCTTGCCCGTACTGCTTCGGAATCGCGGCGCTTGCCATGCCGAAAGAATTTTCTGGAGGGTCAAAAGCCAATTGGCCCAGTCCCGAGTTGTCGGTGATAGGGACGCCAACTGTCTCGGGATCAACAGGGACGGCCCGGGCCTGCACCCTGAAACCCGTAGCCTCACCGGTTGTTTTTGATGAGAGCATCAGTCGCTCGTTCGTGCCGTCATTGAACACTGTGGCCACAACACCCGCATTTGCGCCATTGATCTTGGCCGCAATGGCCGCAATGGAATCGTTTTCCAGAACCGTCACATCTACACTGGCAGCAGCCCCCGGCGTAAACGATCCGCCCCCAGCACTCCATTTGCCCAGTTGCAGCGTCAGCGTGCCCGCGCCCGGCTTGGTGCCGGGTGCCACGGCGGCTGATGAAACAGATTGCGATTGCGCCAGCTGGTCAACATCCAGCGTGAAACTGGTGGCATTGGCCGTGGGTGCAGCCGTGATGGTAGCCGCACTGGCGTTGGACGAAGACGCATTGCGCGCCCCCCAGGTGCGGGCCACCGAAATGCGGCTGGCCACATCGGTCAGCGCGGCAAATTGCGACTGAATCTCGCCAAAGGCCGAAATCTGGGCTTGAACATTGGTTGCTTTCAGCGCCAGCGTTTTGAGCGGCGTCTTTTCCAGCGCGACCAATTGAGAAACAATGCTGTTGACATCGAGCCCGCTGCCAATACCCGTTGATGAAATAGTTGCCATCTGTAGCTCCTGTGAATCCCGCCACCCATCATTGTCCCCGCCCAGCGGCATTCCAAACACGCCATATGCTTCATTATTCCAGCGTATATTAGGTGCGCGGCTCAGTAACTTGAGACATCCCTAAACTGGTTATCGGCACGCCAGCAGGAAAATTGACACCCCATTGCAAAAGTGACAGCGCTGCCAGCCCTTTTGGGGCCACTGCATGCCAGCACACATCAAATCGGGCTGGCGCGCCGTTATCCACGGATTAGTCCGCTCCGAACAACTGCACCAATCCTGCGCGCACCACCTGCTGGTCGGCCACTGACAAGCGGCCCAACTCACCCCGCACCAGTCGGTGGTCAAGCGTGAAGAGCTTGAAGCGCACCTTTGACGCAGCCGGCAGACCCGCCGCCTGCAGATCACCTAAAGGGCAATCCAGCGGCCAAGGTGCGTTGGACTGAGAGGTAATCATGGCCATGACCGAATGACCAACCGGCGTGTTGAAAGCGGCCGCCTCTGACAACACCAACGCCGGACGGTTCTTGCTGGCGTTGCGGTCCGTGAATGGAAACGGCACCCGGACCACGGTGAAACGCTCAAAGATCACGGTAGGCCTCCTGGTCGGCCGCCGTATTCCATTCGCTCAACGTACCTTCGACCGCGCGCAAATAGTCAATATCCAGGGGCTGCGCCCGCCGCACGGTGGCCGTCCCGTCCGCATCAACCGACCATGTAATCAAGTCGCCCGGCGCCACATGCAAGGCCGTTCGAATGTCCTGCGGAATCGTGGTTTGCCCTTTCGCATTGATTTTGGCAACTGCTAACATATTTCCTCCTGTAAGATTTGCATTACTTCCTTACTTTAAAACAAGCAGTTGACCATATCAAGTCATAACGCCAGGTAGAAGCGACAAAGTAGAAAAAGGCGCATCGTTGGCGGATGGCCGTACCACCTTGCTGCAGAATCTGCACTCGCGGCAGATTGGCGGGCTCGACGGCAAGTAAGCGCCCGGATGAACACCATCAACTAGGCCGCAGCCAGCAGGCTCTCGTACGGAATATGCAACCCGGTGTGCAAGCGCTTCACCATTTGCAGACTGAGCCGACGCTTGCGGCTCAGCACTTCGGAAACTCGACCACTTGAGCCAATGTAGGGCTCCAGGTCTTTGGGGGTGAGGCCTTGCTGCTCCATTCTGAATTTAATGGCATCAACCGGATCTGCAGGGCCTACGGGGAAGTGCTTGTGTTCATAGGCTTCGATAAGCGTGACAAGAATTTCCATCTCGTCCGCCTCTGGCGTGCCCTCTTGCGCCTGAAATATTGGCTCCAGTCGCTTGAACGCAGCGCGCAAGTCATCATCGTTTCGGATTGGCTTAATATTCATTGACTGTCTCCACGTTAATTTGGTCAATGTTGAACAACACCCTGTTGTTGCCACAAATGCTTGACAGTCAATCCAGCGCATCCAGACGCACAGCGACTTCAGCCATCTGCTCCAGAAAATGTGGTTTGGGATGAGCGTCTCTTTCGATGACCCCAGCTTGAACTAACTTCGCCGCCCGTATCGTGGCGCGCAAAAGGCTAATCGGCAACGGATCAGTGGTAATCGTCTTCGAGCTGATGCCGCACTGCAAGGACGTTGATGGTCTCGTTGTCTTCAATTTCGTATAGCGCGACGTAGCCTGAGCTGCGAAATGGAATGATAAGTTCACGCAAAAATGGACTTTTGCCCGCTTTGCGAAAGATAAATGGCGAGCGGCTAAGATGACTTTCTATCTCGATCTTGATGGCATCAATGGCCAGTTGCGCAGCGTCAAAGTCTTCAACGGTTTGAGCGCGCTCCAGCAAGAAATCATAAAGACGCAATAGATCGCTGCGAGCACCGTCGGTGTAATAGACCTCAAAGCTTGCCATCATCCAAGCACTTGCTTGCGTCTGTCATCAAGTCTTTGCTGAAGCTCGGCATGCACCGCTTTGGCAGCGTGGTAAAGCCCCGAGCTCTTGGCGTCTTCGCTGGACCGCAAACCGCGGGCCAGAAATTCGTCTTGCGTGCGGCGGCGATGGATCGTATCGCGTACGGCGGTTTCAATCAGGCTCGTCAGTGTTTCTCCATCTCGAAGCACACTCTCGGCGGCCTCACGCAGCTCGAGCTTGACGCGCAGAGATGGAAAGGTGGAAGTTTTCATGGGGTAGTGCTGCGTTTCAATTGCGACGCACTCAGTGTAGCCACTTTTTGTCTATACCGGGGCCTTGCACCCCGGTTTGAACTTGCTTCGCTTAACGCAGCAGCGCCAGCGCACCTTGTGGCAACTGCTTGGCCTGCGTCACCATGGCGGTACCGGCAGTACCGCAAGCTTCGTGCGCCCAAGGACGGCGCTTCAATTGCTACACATTAAGTAGCTGCTTACGCAATCCAGACGAGCGCTTCAACACTATTTAATGAAAAAATATTTGAGAGTTCTCGCTTTACAACTTCTGCGTGGCATCTCAGGCCTGGTGGCTCTTGGTCCAGTTCTTCAGCGCGTCATTCATGCGGGTTTGCCATCCAGCGCCAGCCGCTTTGAATATTTCCACCACTTCCTGGTCAATTAGCAGAGTCACTTGCACTTTGGAGCCGCTACCCAACGGCCGTCCACGGCGCAACTGCTTGAACTCGGCAGCGCCCAACACGTAGGTGTCGGGGTCTTGGGCAACGCCTGCATTGATTGCGGCATCTTCCTCGGGCGTTGGTAAAACCAGCACACGTCCGGTGCGAGTCTTAATCGTTTGCTTCATATTGCTTCATCCCAAGCGACACCCCGTGCTTAGCCAAGTTGGTGGCGTCTTTGTGCGGGTCGTATGTCAGATTCATTATCTGTTTATTGTAGTTACGTTTAATTGAAGTGCAATGGTTACTTGTTGCAACCGCTACGCGGTCAGTAGCTGTTTACGCAAACTGGCCAGGGCTAGGGCCCTAATTGATGTGAGGTGTTGGCGGGGCCAGCAGCGCACAAAAGAAAAGCGGCAGCAAACCAAGGCTTGCCACCGCTTTTTTTGTGCCGGGGCCTTGCACCCCGGCTTGAACTAACTTCGCTTAACGCAGCAGGGCCAGCACACCCTGTGGCAACTGGTTGGCCTGCGCCACCATGGCGGTACCGGCTTGTTGCAGCACCTGGGCGCGCGACAGGTTGGCGGTTTCTGCCGCAAAGTCGGCATCCTGAATCCGGCTGCGGGCGGAAGACAGGTTTTCCGATGTCGTTTGCAGGTTGTTGACCACCGAGGTGAATCGGTTTTGCACCGCACCCAGATCGGCACGCGATGTGTTGACCGCCTTCAGCGCATTGTCGATTTGACCAATAGCCAACTGGGCGTTGGAAAAACTCGACACACTCACAGCGGTAATGCCGGTTGTCGTCGATGCGACGCCAGTTGAAGCGTTGGCGAGGCCAGCAATGGTTGCGTCGTTCGCGGCCCCGGTTTCAGCCCACACCGCAGCACTGGTCAGCGTGATGTCACCAGTGACGGCATCGTAGGAGGCTCCGACATTTGACTGCGAGGACACGCGATTGATAGCCTCGACCAACTGACCGGCCCGCTCCTGCGCGTTCGACGCCGAGCTAATCGCACCAATATCTACACCGTTGATAACCACATCACCAGCGTCAATCGCAGTCGCAAAGCCGGTCAGTGTGCTTGCATTGAAGCTATCGGTAGTCCGGGTGAAAGTACCACCGAGCGATGCGACCTGGACATTAGCGAGCGAACTGATGCTAATAGTCTCGCCGGCATTGGCGCCAACCTGAAAAGCGACTGAGGCGAGACCACCGTCCAGAAGATTCTGGCCATTGAACTTGGTTTGCTCTGCGACGCGCTGGACTTCCGCCTTCAATTGGGTCACTTCTGAATTGAGCGCATCACGGTCTTCCTGGGTATTGGTACCGTTAGAGGCCTGCACAGCCAACTCACGAATGCGCTGCAGATTATTGGCCACCTCACCCAACGCACCTTCAGCCGTTTGCGCCAGCGAGATGCCGTCGTTGGCGTTACGCGCCGCCTGGTTGCTGCCGCGGATTTGTGACGACATCCTGTCACTGATGGCCATGCCTGCGGCATCGTCTTTGGCGCTGTTGATGCGCATGCCGCTTGAGAGGCGTTGCATAGAGGTGGCCAGCGAAGCCTGGCTCATGCCCAAGTTGCGTTGCGCTGTGAGTGAACTGATGTTTGTATTGATGACTGAGGCCATTTTGAAGCTCCGTGTTTAAGCTGAATAAATCCGGCATTGCTGCCAATCCCAACGCCAACCCCAAAAGGATTGACCGCCATGACCGGTGCGCCTTAAAAGCGCTTGCCGGACGTTGAGCTTTACTTGCGTGAAGCCCGTCGAATCACTTTTCGATGAAACGGTAGAGAGATTACAAAAGTTACGATTGGTCTAAAGCCCGATAAACGGCGGGGTTTAGGGCTAATTCGTCTGAATCGACGGTAGCCGCGTATGGCAGCGGACTGCGCAAGATGCGTCACTTGCTACATTATTTCTAGCTTCTTACGCAAGCAGGACGTGGGCTAAGAGGCGTTTTTATCATTAATGGCACGCCACCGTTTCAATGCACTGGCCAAAACTGCCGCTACAAAACGACATTTCCGGCTCGGTACCGGATTTCGCCGTTAAGGCAAAGAAGCATTGCATTTGCTATACAATTTTTCAATGAAAACTGCAACCCTCCCCCCCATACGCATAGAGCCTGAGTTCAGGGTTGAAGTCGAGGGCGTGCTTGCGCAAGGCGAATCGCTTTCACAATTCGTTGAGAGCGCTGTTCGCGAAACTGTCTTGAAGCGCAAGAATCAGGCTGAGTTTGTGCGACGTGGCATAGCGGCAATTGAATTGACCAAGCGCGCCGGTAGCGGCATCGCCGCAGAGGTGGTTATTGCCAAACTGGAAGCCAAATTAGCCGCCGCAAGACTGGCGCAAGCTCAGCGCAAGCAATGATGTACGAGGTTGAGTTCAGCGAAGAAGCTGACGCAGACCTGGAGAGATTGTTTGATTTCGCGTTGCAGCGTGAATTAAACAGTGAATCAGGCGACTTGGATGCACCCGGTAGAGCAATCCAGGCGATAAGGAACGGGGTTGCATTTCTGAAATCATCTCCATTTACCTGCCGCAAAGTGGGGGCCAGCCCATTCATTCGGGAACTCGTTATTTCGTTTGGAAGCACCGGTTACGTTGCCTTGTTTGAAATCGTTGATGGCAAGCGGGTCATCATGGGTGCCCTACGCCACCAGCGCGAGGATGACTACCATTGATTCAACTTTTGGCCGAACTTGCCGATGACTTTGGGTAGTGGCCACACAGGGAACACGCACCAAAGGTCATCATGAGCACCCCTTCTATCGGATTCCCGCGCCCTGGCGCATCGGCAGCACTTGACTCGGCACGCGCTGCCCCGCCCGCGAAAGACGCTGGGCCTACGCAGGACGCCAAGGCCTCCACCCAGACCAACACCACGGCCAGCACGCAGCGCAGCCATCAGAACAAGCAAATTTTGCAAGCTTCTATGGAGGTGTCGATCAAGTCCGCCGATTCGTCACTGGCCCTGCTGTACCGCACCGCCATTGACCGCATCAACCTGGAGCTGGAGCCTGAGTTGGGGCCCAACGCCATTGGCAGCGCCCCCACAACAGACTTGTTCACACCAGAGGCCACGGCCGGGCGCATTGTGGCGCTGTCCACGGCTTTTTACGACGCGTATGCCGCGCAGTCCAAAAACAAAGACCTGGACTCAGAAACCCTGGCACGCAATTTTGTTGATCTGATCCGCGGCGGCTTTGAGCGCGGTTTTGGCGAAGCCCAGGACATCCTCAGCGGCTTGGGTGTGCTCGGCGCGGACAGCCCGATTGAGCAAGGCATCAAGCAAACTTATGCGCTGGTCATGAAGGGCTATGACGATTTTCTGGCTGCCAAATTGAACCCCGGCCCAGCGGCCAACACACCGCCACAAGACACAAGCACAGCCCTGGGCTAGCCAGGGAAAGCCGCGCAAACATTTCTCAGGAAAATTCTCGCTTCGCGTGGATCCGGCCACCCATGAAGCCGCCGCCCTTGCCGCCGCCGCCCAAGGTCAAAGCCTGAATCAATGGGCGCTTGAGGCGATCCGGCAAGCCGCAAGCAGCTCTTGATTTGCCATTTGACTGGCGATTGCCACTTGCCGGTTTGGCAAGGGTTATTGAAGTTCACCGTATAAAATTGCTTTTTTAACATAACACGGCGAATGGACTATCTCCTACTCTCAGACAATGCGGCAAGGCAAGTCATTGACTCCACGACGGTCTTTGACGAATTCATGCGCGTCAAAGCTCAAGCGCAGCCTTACGCGGGTGGCATGTACTGGAAACGCGAGGGGGCCTACGAATACCTCGTCAAGACCTACCCCGACAACCGCCAGAGCCGACAAGGGCGTCGCTCCCCAGAAACAGAAAAAATCTACGAAGACTTTACAACGCGCAAGCAGGCGGTCGAGTCACGGCTTCAATCGCTGCGCCCTGCATTGATCGAGGCCGAGCGCATGAACAAGGCGCTGAAGGCAGGCAGAACTCCAGCTATCGTTGTCGCGCTGCTGCAAGCGCTTGAAGCGGCTGGAATGGGCCCTCACTTTACCGTGGTAGGTACGCACGCGCTTTACGCGTATGAGACTGCGGCTGGCGTTCGGATTGTGCAAGGCGCGCTGGCGACCCAAGACGTTGACTTGCTGTGGGACGCGCGTAAACGGGTGCAGTTTTTCACAGACTTGGGGCGTACCGAGACATCAATGCTAGGCGTGCTGCAACGAGCAGACCCGAGCTTTCAGCGCATGGCAGACCAGAAGGAAACGGCCATCAATGCCAAAGGCTTCGAGGTGGACTTTTTGCGTCGCCAGCCCGAAGGCGACGATCCGCACCCGTTTCGGTTCTCGGACGATGAGGACGACTTGTGGCCGGTGCGCACAGAAAGGGCCTGCGTTTTGACGAGCGCACCCCGCTTCGAGCACTTGGTGATTTCAGCGACCGGTCGCATGGCGCTGATGCGCACCATCGCCCCCCAAACATTCGTCGAGTTCAAACTCTGGATGGCAGAAAAAGCCAAAAATCGGATTGCCGCCAAGAGACGCCGTGACCTGCGCCAGGCAGAAATTGTGCAAAAGCTGTTGGACGATGGTTTGTTGGTGGGGTAAAAACGCGGCCGGGCGCATTGGGCCACTTCTCGTTCCAAGGGAAATGCGGCTTGGCTTGCCTAAATATATCATTTTGATATAATTCATTTATGCATGTTATCTCCATCAAAATGCTCCGCGCCTTTTGGCAGAAGCATCCGGAGGCAGAAAGCGTTCTGCGAGCTTGGCATTCGGTTGTTGAACATGTCGAGTTCAAGGACTTCAATCATGTTCGGCAAGTTTTCAATTCCGCCGACTACGTTCCGCCCTATATCATCTTCGATGTAGGCGGCAACAATTACCGATTGGTCGTCATCGTCAGGTACAAGTTCAAGAAGGTTTTTGTCCAAAAGGTGATGACGCATCGAGAATATGACGACTGGAACAAGCTCTACCGGAAAGGCAAGGTGTAGTCATGCAGACAACAGCAAACGTTCAAATTGACATTCAAGCCATTCAAGCCTCATGGCAGGCTTTTGACACCGTCGCGCACCTGCGCCCCATTCGCAACGAAAGCGATTACGAGCGCATGGTCGAATTGATGAATTCGCTTTTGGATAAAGCAGGGGACGACGAAGATCATCCGCTTTCCAGCTTGCTTGAACTTGCAAGCGATCTGGTGTCCAGGTACGAACAGGAACACCACGCCATCGAACCCGCTACGCCGAAGGACGCCCTGCGTTTCCTGATGGAGGCCCGAGGGCTCAAACAGGAAGACCTCAGCGCCATTGTTCCCCAAAGCAATTTGTCTGCCATCTTGGTTGGCAAGAGAAAAATAAGCGCTGCAATGGCGGGCAAGCTCGGCAAGTTTTTTGGTGTGAGCCCGGCGGTGTTTGTGCCACGCTGAGCGCAAGTTGCCGCCAATCCCAACGTCAACCCCACTGGATTGACCGCCATGACCGGTGCGCGGTTTAAGGCGCTTGCCGGACCTTGAGCTTTACTCTCGTGAAGCCCGTCGAATTAGCTGGCTCGGGCTTGCAGCAGCACGCTATCTATAAAAGAGCTGCTTACGCAATAGGGACGGGGGCTAGAAGCCAATTTGGCTTAAGAAAACTCAAATGGGTTGACGATTTGGACCCCGCAACCCAGAAAATCGCGCACGTTGCGGGTGGCCACTGCCAGTTGATGTTCAACGGCAGTGGCGGCGATCAGCATGTCGGGGGTGCTTCGGATGATGCCTTGCGCCTGAAACTGGCCGCGCAACACGCCAGCGCGCTCGGCAATGGCGGGGGTGATGGGGTACACCGCGTGCAGGCGCTGCACCAGCGCATCAAACAGCATGAGTTTGCGTGCGTTGGGTTGCCAGGCCAGACCAAAGTGAGCTTCTTCCAGCGTGATGACCGAGATAGCCAGCTGCTGAACCGACTGCAACCACTGCATGACCTGGGCGTCGGGTGTTTTTTTAACGAATTCACTGATGACGTTGGTGTCCGCCAGAATAATGAGAGCGCTCATGGGCGCAGCCTCAAGCGGGGTCGGCAAATGCGTTGGCACGCTGCCAGGCGCTTTGACGCGCTTGACCCTGAGGCAAGCCGCTGTCGTCATCGGGGACGTAGCTTTGCCGCAGTTGCATCAGTTGGCGGTAAAAACCCTCGGGCGCGGGCGCTGCGGCAGCTTGGGTGCGTGCAAAGTAGTCCGCCGAGACCAGCACCGCCACCGGCTTGTTGCGTTTGCTAATGACCTGCGGCTGCTGCTGTGCCGCCGCGATCAGGGCTGACAACTGTTGGCGTGATTGGGCGATGGAGATAGACATAACACACCTTAATGATCTTTTAAAACGTACATTTTAAGTTGAAATGTACAAGTTTACCGATCCTATCCTCAAGCCGCCTCTTTGTAAAACACATTCCTCTGCAACACCCGCCCGGCCAACGGTGCCACCTTGTCGTGGATGGCGCCAATGTGCTCCGGCGTGGTGCCGCAGCAGCCACCGACGATGTTGACCAGGCCCTCGGCAGCGAATTCGCCAACCAGGCGGCTGGTGACTTCGGGGGTTTCGTCAAAGCCGGTGTCGCTCATCGGGTTGGGCAGGCCGGCGTTGGGGTAGCAGCTGATGAAGGTGTCGGGCGCGGCCTTGGCCAGCTCCTGGATGTAGGGGCGCATCAGCGCGGCGCCCAGCGCGCAGTTCAGGCCCACGGCCAGCGGCTGCGCGTGGCGCACGCTGTGCCAGAAGGCGGTGACCGTTTGGCCGCTCAGGATGCGGCCGGACGCATCCGTCACCGTGCCGCTGATGATGATCGGCAGGCGCTCACCTGACGCTTCAAAGTATTCGTCAATGGCAAACAGCGCCGCCTTGGCGTTGAGCGTGTCAAAAATGGTTTCGACCAAGAGCGCATCGGCGCCACCCTGCACCAGCGCGTCTGTCTGTTCGTAATAGGCGGCGCGCAGTTGCTCAAAAGTCACGTTACGCGCGCCGGGGTCATTCACGTCCGGGCTGATGCTGGCGGTTTTGGGCGTGGGGCCCAGGGCGCCGAGCACGAAACGCGGTTTGTCGGGCGTCGTGAATTTGTCGCAGGCGGCTCTGGCCAACTGGGCCGAGGCCAGGTTCATCTCAAAGGCCAGGTCCGCCATGTCGTAATCCGCCTGCGCCACGCGCGTGGCGCCAAAGGTGTTGGTCTCGATCAGGTCGGCACCGGCCGCCAGGTAGCGCTCATGGATGTCACTGATCACGTCCGGGCGCGTCAAGCTCAGCAACTCGTTGTTGCCTTTCACATCTTTATGGAAGTCCTTGAAGCGCTCGCCGCGGTACTGGGCCTCGCCCAGTTTGAAGCGCTGGATCATGGTGCCCATGGCGCCGTCGAGCACCAGGATACGGTGTTGCAAAATCTCGGGCAGCTGCTGGCCGCGGGTGTAGTGGAGTGCTTTCATAGCCGCGTATTGTAGAAAGCCGCCGGCCGGCTTGTGAGCGGTGGGACAATGGCCGCAGCGACGTTTGGTGATTGTCGGGTTTTGCCGACAAATTTATACCAAATCAGCCTCTAGCCCACGTACCATAAGCCTAAGTAGCTCTATATTTAGTAGCGTCTGATTTTGTCCATTCACCACATCCTGCAAGAAGTCTTTGGCTACGGCGCATTCCGTGGCCCGCAGCAAGCCATCATCGAGCACGTGGTGGCGGGCGGCGACGCGCTGGTGCTGATGCCCACCGGCGGCGGCAAGTCGCTGTGTTACCAAATTCCGGCGATTGCGCGCGAGCAAGCCGGCCAGGGCATCACGGTGGTGATCTCGCCTCTGATCGCGCTGATGCACGACCAGGTTGGCGCGCTGCATGAGGCCGGTGTGAGCGCCGAGTTCCTCAACTCCACCTTGTCGGGTGAACAGGCCTCGCAGGTAGAGCGGCGCCTGCTGCGCGGCGACATCACGCTCTTGTACGCGGCACCCGAGCGCGTGACCAATCCGCGTTTTCTGGCGCAGCTTGATTCCCTGCATGAGCGCGGCAAACTGAGCCTGTTTGCCATCGACGAAGCCCATTGCGTGAGCCAGTGGGGCCATGACTTCAGGCCCGAGTACCGGGCGCTTTCGGTCTTGCATGAGCGTTATGCCAGCGTGCCGCGCATTGCGCTGACCGCCACGGCCGACGCACTGACGCGTGCCGACATCGTGGAGCGGCTGCAGTTGCAGGACGCACGGCTGTTCATCAGCAGCTTTGACCGCCCCAACATCAGTTACACCATCGTCGAAAAGACGCAGGCCACGCAGCAGTTGCTGCGCTTCATTAGCGGTGAGCACATGGGCGAGGCCGGCATCGTCTATTGCCAGTCGCGCAAGCGGGTAGAGGACATTGCCAACCTGCTGTGCGACGAGGGCGTTGCCGCCCTGCCCTACCACGCGGGACTGGATGCGAAGGTGCGCCAAGCAAACCAGGACCAGTTCTTGCGCAGCGAGGGCATTGTGATGGTCGCAACAATAGCCTTCGGCATGGGCATCGACAAACCCGATGTGCGCTTTGTGGCGCATCTGGACATGCCCAAAAACATCGAGGGCTATTACCAGGAAACGGGGCGCGCCGGGCGCGACGGCCAGAGCGCGCAGGCCTGGATGTGCTACGGCCTGCAAGACGTGGTGAACCAGCGCCGCATGATCGACGAGAGCCCGGCCGGGGAGGAATTTAAGGCCGGCCTGCGCGGCAAGTTGGATGCGCTGCTGGGTCTGGCCGAGGCCACCGATTGCCGCCGCGTGCGGCTGCTTGCTTACTTTGACGAAGAAAGTAAACCCTGCGGCAATTGCGACAACTGCCTGCAGCCACCGGCGGTGTGGGACGGCACCGACGCGGCGCGCAAGCTGCTCAGCACCATCTACCGGGTGCAGCAGATGGGCGGCAGCTACGGCGCGGTTCACATCATGGACATTCTGCGCGGCAAAAGCACCGAGAAAGTAGTGCAGCGCGGGCACGAGCGTTTAAGCACCTTTGGCATTGGCGCAGATTTAAGCGAAGTGCAGTTGCGCGGCGTGCTGCGCCAGTTGATCGCGATTGGTGCCGTGGCGGTCGATGCCGAGGCCTTCAATACGCTGAAGCTGACCGAGGGCTCGCGCGCCGTGCTCAAGGGCGAGGTGCCGGTGCGGTTGCGGGCATCGCTGTCAAACCCGGCCGAGCGCAAGGCCAAACGCAGCAGCACAGCCCACGCCAGCAGCGCCAGCAAAGCGCCGATTGCGCTCGATGCCCCGGCGCAGTCCCGCTACACCGCCCTGAAAGCCTGGCGCGGTGAAGTCGCCAAAGAGCACAACCTGCCCGCCTACGTGATTTTTCACGATGCCACGCTGGCGGCCATTGCCGAGCGCGCGCCGAATTCTTTGGGTGACCTGCAGGGCATCAGCGGCATTGGCGCGAAGAAGCTCGAAGCTTATGGCGACGAGGTGTTGCGCGTGATGGTGAGCGTGTGAGGGCCAGTGCCCGCCTTCCCCTCGCTTGAAATTCCCGCCAAAATCAGTCACTGGGTGCTTGGCCGGGCCGTTGCGCCCAACCCCTACTTGAACGGCCGAAATACGAAAGCCCGGGACACCGGTGGTGCGTCATCCATCGCTGCGGGGCGTACACGCGTTGCCAAATCGCTGCCGCGACGCTCGACACCACAGGCCTGGACGTCAAGGCACTGGTCGTAGCGACGGCGCTTGCGCGGATCCGACAAGACGCCATAAGCGCTATTGATCTGCGCCTGACGCTCACTGGCGCCATTGCTCCCGGCGTTCTTGTCGGGATGGTTGCATTGGGCCAGGCAACGGTAAGCAGCCCTGATGACCTGGGCGCTGGCATGCGGGCTGACCTCCAATATCTCGTACAGAGTAACTTCGCGTTGCATGGGTGTTCCTGAGTACCACTGGCATGGGCATGGGCCTATCCTCGCAGTTGCAGGCGCCGGGCGATTGCGACTTATCAAGAAGCCGGTAAGCCGGCCAAGTTCATGCATCTTCCGGTTGGCCTGTTCGGCCTGACAAAGTGCTACAACATGGACCGCACCGCCTCGAAACTGGCCGCCGCGCTGGACCAGATTTTGTAACTGCTACGCCGGTGTGCACCACGGCTGCTGCGCTTGCCAGCTGGCCACCCACGCCGCCAGTGCCAGCGCCGACATCGGGCGGGCAATGCCGTAGCCTTGCGCCAACTCGCAGCCCAGCGACAGCAGCAGTTGCCCATGGGCCGGTGTTTCCACCCCTTCGGCAATCACCTCGCGGTCAAAGGCGCGGGCCAGGCCGATGATGCCGGTCACGATGGCCAGGTCATCCGCGTCAACGAGCATGTCCCGCACAAAACTCTGGTCAATCTTGAGCACCTGCGCCGGCAGGCGCTTGAGGTAGGTCAGCGAGGAATAGCCGGTGCCAAAGTCGTCCAAGGCAAAGCGCACCCCTATTTCACGGCACGATTGCATCACGCGCGACACTTTCGCCATGTCTTCCAGCGCGCTGGTTTCCAGCACTTCGAGCTCCACGCATTGTCGCGGCACATCCGGGTGGGCACCGAGCAAGATCGTCAGGCGCGACACGAAGTCATCTTGCTGCAGTTGATGGGCGCCCAGGTTGACGCTCACCGGCAAATTCAGGCCCGTCGCATACCATTTAGACATCTGGGTCAGTGCCGCGTTGATCACCCATTCACCCATCGCCACGCTGATCGGATGGCCTTCGATGACGGGTAAGAAGCAGGCCGGCGCCAGCAGGCCGCGCTCGGGGTGCTGCCAGCGAATCAAGGCTTCGGCGCCGATCACCGTCTGGGTTTTCATATTGACCTTGGGCTGGTAGAAAAGCACAAACTCCTCCCGCTCGAGCGCGCGGCGAATCTGCTCCAGGCTTTCGTGCTGGGTCTGCATCGCAGCATCCTGGACCACATCAAATAAATGATAGCGATTGCGCCCGGACTGCTTGGCCGCATACATCGCCTGATCGGCGTGGCGCAGCAGCAGGTCCGCGTCGCCACCATCCTGCGGGTAGAGCGTCACCCCGATGCTGGCTGAAATCTGCAGCACTTGTTCGTGTGCCGTGATCGGGTCACTGGCGGCCTGCAACAGGCGCGCCAGCACCGGTTCGCAATCTTGGGGCTGCGCCAGGTCGACCAGCACCGCCACAAATTCATCACCACCCAGCCGCGCCAGCGTGTCCTCGTCGCGCAGGGCGGCTTTCATGCGCAGCGCCAGGGCGACCAGCAACTCATCGCCGATGTTGTGGCCATGGGCATCGTTGACGGCCTTGAAGTGGTCCAGATCGAGAAATACCACCGCCAGCGAGCGGCTATGGCGCTGGCTTTGCAGTATGGCCTGATGCAACCGGTCGGCCAGCAGCAAGCGGTTGGGCAGACCGGTCAGCGTGTCGTAATGGGCAATGTGCTCCAACTGGCTCTGGTGCTGCTTGACCGAGGTGATGTCAGAGAACAGCGCCACGTAGTTCTGGGTCTTGCCAGCGCCATCGCGCACTGCGCTGACGGTGAGCATTTCGGCGTACAGCTCGCCGTTCTTGCGCCGGTTCCAGACTTCGCCATACCAGTGGCCTTTGCCGGCAAGGTCTTTCCACATCGCCGCATAGAAGTCCGGCCCTTGCCGGCCCGACTGCAGCAGGCGCGAGTTTTGCCCCAACACTTCTTCGCGGCTGTAACCGGTGATGAGCGAGAAGGTGTCGTTGACCTCCACGATGGTGCCTGCGGCATCGGTAATGGTGATGCCTTCGCGGGCATGGGTAAAGACGCTGGCGGCCAGTTGCAGGCGGGCTTCGCGTTCCAGCACCGCATTGGCCATTTCGCGCATGCTGCGCGCCAGGCTTTCAATCTCTTCGATATTCGAGCGGGGAATGGTGGCGCGAAAGTCGCCGTTGGCAATGGCGTGCATCTGCTCACTGAACTGCGTGACCCGGCGCATCATGCGGCGACTGCCGATGATCGCCATGATCACGGCCAACAGCAGCGCCAGCACGCTGCCTGCGGCCAACGCCAGCAAGGTTGAGCGGACCGTGGCGAAGGCTTGCTCGCTCGGTTGCGCTACCAGGGCGGTCCAGCCCGGCCCTTTGATGGGGGTCGCGTTGCCGATGTAGTCGATACCGTCGAGCGTGAAGCGGTCGGTCTGCGGTCGGCTCGCCACAGCGCCGTGCAACAGGGGCAGGTAGCTGATGTTGTCCTGGTGCAGCGCGCGCTGCGCGTCTGGGTGGCCGACGATATTGCCGCGCTGGTCGACGATGATTGGCAGCAGTTCGTTGGATTTGGCCAGTTCGGCGGCGAAGCGTGATACTTGAGCCAGGTTGAGCTCACCCACCAGTACGCCGGGGACCGGCGCCAAGGCCTCGGCGGGCGTCGGCAGCGGCAGCGCGACCCCCACCACGATTTGGCCCCGCGACGACAAATAGGTATCGGACCAGACGATGCGCCGCTCGCGGCGGGCTTGCGTCACGAACCCGCGCCCGGAGAAGTCGACGCCGATCAGGTTGTCTCGTGTGGCGCGCTGAGCCGTCGGCAAGCCCACTGCCGTGACCTGGTCGCTGGCATTGACGAGGTAAAGCGCATCAAGATTGACGTGTGCGTTGGCAAGCGTGTCAAGCATCCTCTGCCGCTGGCTGGCAGGGAGTGCCGGCTTCGCTGCGATGTCCTCGGCCAGCTGATCGATTTCAGTCGAGAAATTGGTGAGAAAGCTCTCAATATGCGCTGCAGTCGCCACGCCGAGTCGGCGGTTTTCGGCGACCACGTCGGCATTGAGACGCGGTAGCAGCACGCCGAGCAGGGTTGCGATGACGGCCAGCACCGCCAGGGCGATCAGCGTGGAGAGTTCAAGCCAGAGCTGGGATCGCAGGGAGCGCGGCATGGATTGGCTACTCGCAGCTGGCGGTGGTGTTGCAGCGCAGGCGCACGAAGGCGCCGTTGCGAATGATCGTCTGGTACACCTCGCGCGTGGCATCGCCGTTCGCGTCGAACCGAATCGGCGCCTGCGCGCCCGCGAACTCCCTGCGCGTCAAGATCAAATGCTTGAGCGACTGCCCCTCCTTCTGGCCCAGCAAGGCGTCGAGCACGACATTGGTCGCGTCGAAGGCGCTCAGGCCGGCAAACCCCGGCTCCTGCCCGAAACGCGCCAGGTAAGCCTTGTGAAAGGCCAGGTAGGCCGGTTGCGTACTGTCGCGGTCGATGAACTGCGCGATCACCATCCCTTCGACCGCCTTGCCGCCCAGCTCAATCAGACGCTCGGTGGCGGCCCACTCGGAGGTGTTGATGTGCACGCTGGCGCTGCGTTTGCGCAGCTGCTGCGCGAGCAAGGCGGTGTCGACCGAATTGGCCACAATCAGCACACTGTCAGGCTGCACCTCCAGCAGGCGATCCGCCAATTCCCCGAACTGGGTCGTCTCGTTCGAGCTGAAGGCCACCGTCTTGAGCACCGCGCCGCCGGCGGTTTCAAAGACCCGGCGGTAGTCCGTCAACCAGCTTTCGGTATAGGCCAGATTGCGCTGGTCATAGGCGGCGGCGATGCGGCGGCTGCCCTGATTGTTGAAGTGGTAGAGCGCGGCCTTTCTGGCGTAAGCCGTGGTGGGCTCAATAATGCGCAGGAAGTAGTCGTCCAGGCCACTGAGGGCGGTCGTTGTGACGGTTGGGCTCAGCATCAGCAGCTTGGCTTCATTGACCAGCGGCACGGTGGCCACCGCCATGGCGCTGGTCATCGGGCCAATGATCGCCGCCACCTTTTGCGTGATCAATCGGGTCACGGCTTGCTTGGCCACCTCGGGGTTCTGCTGGTCATCCTCGACGATCAGCACGACCTTGCGGCCATTGATGCCGCCAGCTTGGTTGCGCAGGTCGATGGCCAGCGCTGCACCGTTGCGCCCGCCCACACCAAGATCGGCCACGCGCCCGGAGATGCCGCCGAGAAAGCCCAGCCGGATCGGCTCCGGCGGCGCACAGCCACTCACCAGGCTGGCAATGGCGAATAAGCAAGGCAGGCCCAACTTTGCCCGGGCGGCGCGACGCAGGAGGGGGAACAACATAAACATACGCATCAGGAGGGTTGGGTAGTGGCCACGCAGTTGCGGCCCCGGCGCTTGGCAATATACACGCCTTCGTCGGCCTCTTTCAATAGTTGCTCGCCAGCCTTCATGGCGTCGTTGCGCGCGGCAACGGCAACGGCAACGCCAATGCTGATGCTCCCTCGCCATTCGCGCTCCAGTACCAGCGTCGCGTGAAGCAAGGTGGCCGTGGCCGGGTCCCGGCTGTGCTGGTAAGCGTGGTAGACATCCTGTGCGCAGGTGCCCGTCTTGGAGGCCGATAGCAGCTTGGCCATCAGCTGGTCCGAGCCCAGAATGTGATGGGCCAGCCAATTGGACAGGTAGTTGTCGGGCTTAATAGACTGAAATTGCGGGTGTCAGACATCCGCATTAAACTGCCCTTTACTGCCGCTACAGCAGCAGTTGCGACGCGCCATCGCCGTCAGAGCCACCGCTTTGGCTCCAGCCTGAACACGCATTTGCAATTTGTGGTGGCGGTTTTTCGGTCGATGATGGGGCGCAAATTCTTGGGCAATCAGGCCGGCAACTGCGGATTAGCGTGGGTTCTGAGGCTGATCTTTGGAGTCACACTTGGCCTGATGCGGTTGAAGCACCTATCGGCAACATCAATGTCATTTTTGAGTCGCCAACACTGGGCGCATTAGCAACGGCGGATGCAAAATACGCCTTACCGATCAAGAAGCCGGTGAACCGGCAATACGCGTTGTTTCCGGGGCGCAAAAAAAATCCCGCCATGAGGGCGGGATTGCGGGGAAGGCGGCAACAAGCCGCTCCAGGCTCTCAGTACACCATCAACCGGCCGGGTGCATTTCGGGATGCACCTCGATGCACTTGCCACCGTCCCTTCCGCTAATGATCAATTCCTGGTCGGCGATAGAAACAGCTTGTCCGAGTTCGGCCTGCACTTGCGCACGCGTGACCTGAGACGGCGTTTGCTTGAGCGAGAGTGCATCGGGCACAGGCAGGCCCTCGGTCCGGCTCATCTGAATGATCTCGTGGCGACCGGTACGATGGGCGGCGACGAATTCGGCACTGACTTGCGCCCGCGTAACGCCCGATTGCACTTGCTGGGTTGGGATCGCGCCTGCCGTATAAATGTCATCGGCATCGGTGAGCGAGGATTCGGCAAAGGACGAGGTGCCAGCGAACAGGCCGGAGGCGAGAATAAGAGCGGTGGCGGCGAATTTGGTTTTCATGATGATTTCCTTTCAAAGTTTGTCAAATTTTTCCGGGCAGGTCGGTCGTCATCGTGTACCGTCTTGTCCAGCTTTAACCGCTACGTTGCGGTATGAGTGAACTATAAAAAATTACCCCCAACAGGCACATGACGGCCAAATTACAAAGTGGTCAGCAATGCATCTCAGGGCACGCGCGGCAGCCTGATCGTGAAGGTGGTCACTTTATCGAGGCAGGCGACCGAGATCGTGCCACCGTGGGCAAGGACGATTGACTTGGTAATGGCCAGGCCCAGGCCAGTGCCTTCAGTGCTGCGTTGCCGCGAGGAGTCGCCCCGGAAGAAGCGGTCGAAAACACGCTCCAAATGCTCTTGCGCGATGCCGTCGCCGGTGTTTTCCATGCCAATCGAGACTGCGTCCTGATCGGCATGGACACGAACGCGCACCGTGGTGTGGGCGGTTGAATGCCGCACCGCGTTGGACAGCAAGTTGCCCAGTGCCCGGCGCAACATCAGCCGGTCGGCGCTCACCTGGCCGTCGCCTTCAACGGCGAGGCGCAGCCCCTTTTCTTCGGCGACCGCATCGTAATAATCAAATAGTGCCAGAACCTCGGCCGATAGACTGACTGATTCCCGGGTCGGCACCACCAAGCCATTTTCAGCCTTGGCCAGCAGCAGCATGTCCGCGATCATGCGGGCCATGCGCTCGAACTCTTCAGCGTTCGACTCAAGAATGCCACGGTATTCGTCAGCGTCGCGCGCTCGTGACAGGGCAACCTGCGTTTGCGTCATCAGATTGCTCACCGGCGTGCGCAACTCATGCGCGATGTCGGACGAAAATTCTGACAGTCGCAGAAACGCTTCTTCAAGCCGGGCCAGCATGTCATTCAAGGACTGCGCCAGTTCGGCCAACTCCAGCGGCACCGACTCTACCGGCAGGCGATGGCTCAATTGCTGTGCCGTGACCACAAGCGTCTGCTCACGCATGGCACGCAGCGGCGCCAAGCCGCGCCGTGCGGCGACCCACCCGAGCACACCGGTCAGCACGGCAGCGCCTGCTACAAATATCCATAGCGTCTGCAAAAAAGAACGCATGAACGCCTGGTGGTGGGCGATGTCCAGGGCCACCGCGACCACCACCTTGGAATGCGCGCTGATGCCGGTGGGCAGCTCGGCAGCGATGCCGCGGTAGCTTTGCCCCCCCAACTCCCAGGTCATGGGACGATACGGACTATTGGCGGCCAGAGTTGCCATCAGGTCAAAAGGAAAATGCGGCTTTGGCGTGGCGAACATCAGCTCCTGGTCAGAGCCAAAAATGATCAATTCAAGTCCATGGTGCCCGACCAGGGAATCGCTGATCACGCGTGAAATTTGCGCCAGATCATCCTGCGACTTGAAGGTCTGCAAGGCGTACCGGGCCAGTTCCATCTTGCCCGTCAAAACCTCCATGTCCTGCTGCTCAAAGTGCTGCTCCACCGAGGAAGCGACGACGAAGCCCAGTGCCAGCAAAACGACCGATGAGGCTGTGACAAACAGCAGCGTCAAACGGCGCGTGATGGACGTCTTGCCGCTCAAGCGCAATTGGGGTTCTCCAGCACATAGCCCATGCCGCGCACGGTACGAATGAGCTTGGGTTCAAACTCGTCATCCACCTTGGCGCGCAAGCGCCGCATGGCGACCTCGATCACGTTGGTGTCACTGTCAAAATTCATGTCCCATACCTGGGAGGCGATCAGGGAACGCGGCAAAACCTCGCCCTGGCGGCGCAGCAGCAACTCCAACAAGGCAAATTCTTTGGCCGTGAGATCGACGCGTTTGCCAGCGCGCGTGACACGGCGGCGCATCAAATCGAGCTCCAGGTCGGCGGCGCGCAAGGACTCTGCTGCCGACGTTTTACTGCCGCGGCGCAATAAGGTGCGCACACGCGCCAGCAATTCGGAAAAAGCAAAGGGTTTGACCAGGTAGTCGTCTGCGCCAAGCTCCAACCCCTTGACCCGGTCATCGACGTGGTCGCGTGCGCTCAGAAACAAGACCGGGGTGTCCTTGCCAGCTTTGCGGATGCCCGCCAAAATCGCCCAGCCGTCCAGGCCAGGCAACATCACGTCGAGAATGGCCAGGTCGTAGTCTTCTGTGAGCGCGTGATGCAGGCCGTCGGTGCCGTTGCGTATCAGATCGACAACGAAACCCGACTCGACCAAGCCCTGTTTGAGATAGTCACCGGTTTTTGGCTCGTCTTCGACGATGAGGATTTTCATGACGACATTTTGCGCTGCCTGCGCGTCAGCACGCGCCAGATAACAGGAATGTAATCTGGCTGTCAGCTCGCTGATGGGAACGGATTTGCACACTGTCATTGGCAACACACGCTGAACAAGACCCCCATCATCTGTGTTGACGCCGTGTTGCGCATGCTACCGAACAGACATCTGCAGGACGCCAACTTAAATTGAACGTTCCATGCTTTACAGGAAAGACGAATGAAAACCTTATTTACTTCGGCAGTTGGTGCACTGGCCCTGTTCACCACCGGTGTCACGTTGGCGCAGAACGGCACCATGATGAATGGCAGCATGTGGGGCACTGGGTGGATGGGCGGCTACGGTGGCATCGGAATGCCGGTCTTGCTGCTTGTCGTTGTCGTGCTTGTGGTATGGATCATCAAGCGGGGCGGAAAGTGACGCCATTGCAGGGCCGCCCATGTATCGAATGTCCCTCGCCGTTCGCGGTGTTAATCAAGCTAACCAGGAGGCTGCCATGACCCATTTTCGATTTGTTCCACTGGCCGCTGTCCTCACCAGTGCCGCCTTGCTGGCGGCCTGCAACACAGCGCCGACGACCCCCATGGGCACCGCAACTGCCCACGGCATGGCGACCCCGGACCATACGGCCAAGATGGACGCGCAAATGAAGAGCATGCAGGCCATGCACGACAAAATGGTCAGCGCCAAGACGCCGCAAGAGCGCAGCAAGCTGATGGCCGAGCACATGAAAGCAATGCAGGACGGCATGGCAATGATGGGCGATATGTCCAGCGCTGGCATGGGCGACATGAAGGCCATGCCGGGCATGACTGGCGACATGGGTGCGCACCACAAGATGATGGCCAAGCGCATGCAGATGATGCAGATGATGATGCAAATGATGATGGATCGGGAGTCTGCTGCCATGCCAATGGCCAAGTAGCGTAACGGGGCGGCTCGGTCTGGCGTGGACGTCCATCAATCACCCGAAGCAGCCGTCACTGGATGAAAAGGGTGATCCGCAGTTTAGCCCTCTGCACATTGCCCGCTAGGTTTTTCTTGGCTTCGGCTTTTATCTGCTGGCCAGCGCATGGGAGGCTCTTTGCGATGCGCAGACGGTCTGATTGACAACCGTGGCGCTGGGTCATTGTTTAAAGTCTGAGGAGAAACATGAACCACCCGGATCACCCTACCGATTCGCCCCAACATCCGCTCGCAGAATCGGGACCAGGCGCTGGTGCTGCGCCGCCACTGAAAGACCCGGTTTGCGGCATGTCAGTTAGCACTGAGTCGCCGCACCAGCTTGCGCACGATGGGCGTACGTTCTACTTCTGCAGCGCCAAGTGCCAGAGCAAATTCGGCGCTGATCCGGGGTCTTACCTGTCGCCGGCTCCCACCGAGACGACATCGCCATCACCGGAGTCCTTGGAGTCGAAGTCAGCCGCACCGGTCGGCGCGACCATCTACACCTGCCCGATGCACCCGGAAATTCGCCAGGACCATCCTGGCAACTGTCCCAAGTGCGGTATGACACTGGAGCCGGAACTGCCCAGTCTTGATGACGACGAGAACCCGGAGTTGCGCAACTTCTCACGTCGCTTCTGGTGGACCTTGCCGTTGACGGCCGTCGTCTTCGTGCTCGCCATGTTCGGCCACCGTCTGCAGTGGATGGACATGGCTGTGCAGAGTTGGGTGGAACTGGTGCTGACAACGCCCATCGTGCTTTGGGCTGGCTGGCCGTTCTTCACGCGCGGCTGGCAGTCGGTGGTGAATCGCAGCCCCAATATGTGGACCTTGATTGGTCTGGGCACCGGTGCCGCTTTTGTCTACAGCGTGGTGGCGACTGTCGCGCCGCAGGTGTTTCCGGCATCGTTCATCTCCATGGGTCGCGTGGCGGTGTATTTTGAGGCGGCGGCAGTGATCATCTCGCTCACCCTGCTGGGTCAGGTGTTGGAGCTCAAAGCCCGCTCGCAAACCGGCGCTGCCATCAAGTCCCTGCTCGGCCTGGCGCCCAAGACTGCCCGGCGCATCCGGCCCGATGGGAGCGAGGAGGATGTGCCACTGAGCCATGTCCATATCGATGACCAGTTGCGTATCCGGCCGGGAGAAAAAGTGCCGGTCGATGGTGTGGTGGTGGAGGGCAGCAGTTCGGTCGATGAGTCCATGCTCACGGGTGAACCCATGCCGGTGAGCAAGCGCGTGGGGGATAGAGTGATAGGCGCCACGCTCAACACCAGCGGCGCCTTGGTCATGCGTTCTGAAAAAGTGGGCTCATCCACGGTGCTCGCGCAAATCGTGCAGATGGTGGCGCAAGCCCAGCGCTCAAGGGCCCCTATGCAGCGCATGGCCGATCTGGTGGCGGGTTACTTTGTCATGACCGTCGTGGCCATTGCCGCGCTGACTTTTTTTGGCTGGGGATTTTTCGGGCCCGAGCCCAGCTGGGTATTCGGCCTGATCAACGCGGTGGCGGTGCTGATCATTGCCTGCCCCTGCGCGTTGGGCCTGGCCACGCCCATGTCCATAATGGTCGCCACTGGTCGCGGCGCCTCCCAGGGCGTGTTGTTTCGCGATGCGGCAGCGATCGAGAACCTGCGCAAGGTTGACACGCTCATCATTGACAAGACCGGCACGCTGACCGAGGGTCGCCCGACGTTTGACCGCGCAGTGCCTGCCCCGGGCTTCGAGGCTGATGAGGTGTTGCGCCTGGCGGCCAGCCTGGACCAGGGCAGCGAACACCCGCTGGCAGACACCATCGTGCGCGCTGCGCGCGAGCGGGGTATGACGCTGGACAAACCAGAGAACTTCGAGTCGGGCTCGGGCATTGGTGTGCGCGGACAGGTCGGCGCTCGCGAACTGGCGCTGGGCAACACCACCTTGATGCAGCAGTTGGGCGTGGCAGTTGACACCCTGTTGCCACAGGCAGAGGCCTTGCGCGCCGAGGGTGCCAGCGTGATGCATCTGGCAGTCGACGGCCAGTTGGCGGGCCTGCTGGCGGTGTCTGATCCGATCAAGACAAGCACGCCCGAAGCGCTGGCAACCCTGAAAGCGGCGGGCCTGCGCATCGTGATGGCCACCGGAGACGGCCTGACCACCGCCAAGGCGGTGGCGGCACGACTGGGCATCGAAGAATTCCATGGAGAAGTCAAGCCGCAGGACAAGCTGATGCTGGTCGAGCGCCTGCAAAAGGAAGGGCGCGTCGTTGCAATGGCCGGTGATGGCATCAACGATGCCCCGGCACTGGCCAAAGCCGATGTCGGCATCGCCATGGGCACCGGCACGGACGTGGCCATGAACAGTGCGCAGGTCACGCTGGTCAAGGGCGACTTGCGCGGCATTGCCGTCGCGCGTGAGTTGTCGCAAGCCACGGTAGCCAACATGAAGCAAAACCTGATGTTTGCTTTCCTTTACAACGCGCTGGGTGTCCCGATTGCGGCCGGAGTTCTGTATCCGCTGACCGGCTGGCTTTTGTCGCCGCTGATCGCGGCGCTGGCGATGAGCTTCAGTTCCGTGTCGGTGATTGGCAACGCGCTAAGGTTGCGTGGCAGCCGCCTGACCGTTGGCGCAGAGCCGGTCAATCCGAAAATGACAAAAATGTAATTTTCAGGTCAGCTTCTTGTCGAAGCCCTGTGGGCAAAATAGGGGCATTCCATTTACCCAAGGATCCCTCAATGTCCACCCGACTCCACCTTGTATCGATCATTGCATTGGTCACTGGCACTTTCGCTACGCCGGGCATGGCCCAAACCGAGCACAACATGCATGGCAGTGCGGCAGCCACTTCTGCTCCAAAGGCAGCGACTACCGCCATGGGTGAGGGCAAAGTGAAAAAAATTGATGCAGCCAAGGGAACCGTCACCCTGACGCACGGTGCGCTGCCCAACGGCATGCCGCCCATGACCATGGCCTACAAGGTCAAGGACGCTGCCTGGCTCGACACCTTGAAAGTTGGACAGAAGATTCTTTTTGCCACCGACCCCGCAGACGGCATGACCGTGTCGCACTTTGAGCCAGTCAAGTAAGACCTTGCGTTAAACAGACGCGTTCACATGAAAACATCTCCCTGGGCGGTTGTATTTTCTGCCTGGCTGATCGCCGCCACCGCCACAATGGGCGCCTTGTTCATGAGCGACATCATGGGCTTTGCACCCTGCGTGCTGTGCTGGTACCAGCGCATCTTCATGTTCCCGCTGGTTCTCATTCTGGCAGTCGGACTCTTTCCCTTCGACCCGAAAGTGCTGCGCTACGCCCTGCCTTTGGCCGTGGGCGGCTTGTTGGTAGCGGGCTTTCAGCTGCTGCTGGTCGCTGGCTACATCCCAGAAACCTTGACCCCGTGCCGACAAGGTATTCCCTGCTCTACCGTGCAGGTCGAGTGGCTGGGCTTTGTCACTATCCCGCTGCTTTCCTTCCTCGCATTTTTGGTGATTAACGCCTTGCTGATCGCCGCTTACCTGAAGACATCCAAATGAAACAAAAGCATATCTTTATCGTCGCCGCAGTCTTGCTGCTTGTCGCCTTTGTCACTGGCTCCTATTTTTACAAGAAGCAACAGACCGAGCAGGCCGCGCAACTGGCAGCAAAAAATCAGGTCGCCCTGGTGCGCCCGGATGCCCCCAGCTTTGGCAACGCGGATGCGCCGGTGCATATCGTCGAATTCTTTGATCCGGCCTGCGAAACCTGCCGCGACTTCTACCCGATGGTCAAGGCGCTGATGGCGGAGCACCCCGGCAAAATCCGGCTGACCTTGCGCTATGCCCCTTTTCACCAGGGCTCAGAAGCCGTGGTCAAGGCCCTGGAAGCCTCGCGCAAGCAAGGCAAGTTTGAGCCGTCGCTGGAGACGCTGTTTGCCTCGCAAAATGTCTGGGTCCAAAACCACGTCGCCCACGCCGAGTTGATCGGTCCGCTGCTGGCGCCCTTGGGAATCGACATGGGCCGATTGCAGAACGACGCCAATGCCCCTGAAGTAGCCGCCATTATTGCGCGCGATCTGCTTGATGCGAAGACCATGAACGTCACCAAGACGCCTGAATATTTCGTTAACGGCAAGCCGCTGCCAAGTTTCGGCTTTGACCAGCTGCGAAGCCTGGTTGGTGACGCCCTGCTGGCCAGCAACTCAAAGTAGGCCCCGCCATGTCATACCCGCTACAGACCGGCGTGATCGCCGTGCTGCTGGCTCTGGGCGCGCCCATCGCGGCCCAAACCAGCCAAGAAATGCCTGGGGCCAGCATTGAGGGTCTGCTTGCACTGGCCCAAGCGAGCAATCCGGAGTACGCCAGCATGCGTTACGAGGCGCAGGCCGCCTTGGAGGGTGTGGCCCCGGCCGGCGCCTTGATGGACCCGAAATTTCGCATCGAGTGGATGGACATCACCAAAATGGGTGAGCAAAGCCCTACGCTGTGGCCCAGTGATGTCGGCAGCACCATATACACCCTGATGCAGGATATCCCCTGGTTTGGCAAACGTGAGCTCAAGCGCGACATCGCGCAATTTGAGGCCCAGAGCAGCGAAGGCAAGGCGCTGGGTGCGTGGTCTGAATTGGCAGCGCGAATCAAAACGGCTCAGGCCCAGCGCTACTACCTCGATGGCAACGAAAAATTGACACGGGAGATTCTTGATTTGATGGCGCGACTTGAGCAGGTGGCGCAGAGCCGCTATGCTGGCGGGTTGGCGGCCCAGCAAGACGTGATCCGGTCTCAGGTCGAGCAGACCAATATGCGCAATGAATTGGTGATGCTCGAGAGTGAGCGTCTGCAAGTTGATGCGAGACTCAATGCGCTGCTGGCGCGGCCTTCTCAAGCACCACTGGCGCGCCCGAACGGTCTGCGCCCGACACCCGCCGCCGCCCTGCTTGACCCCGCCAGGCTGGAGCAGCGCGTGCGCAGCCACAATCCGCAACTGTTCAGTGAAGAGGCGCGCATCCACGCGGCCGAGAAAAGCCGGGACCTAAGCTATAAAAATCGCTACCCTGATTTCACACTGGCGATCTCGCCGACGCAAATCGACAGTCGCATCAAAGAGTGGAGTCTGATGCTCGAAGTCAATATTCCGCTGCAGCAAACTTCCCGACGCGCGATGGAGCGCGAAGCACAGGCCATGGTCTCGGCGGCGCACGCGCGCAAAGAGGCTGCCGCCAACCAGGTGCTGGCGGAACTCGCCCAGAACCTGGCAGGCCTGGAGGCTGCGCGGCGCACCGAGGCGCTCGCCGCCACCAGCTTGTTGCCGCAGGCGGACCTGAGCTTCAATTCCGCGCTAGCCAGCTATGAGAACGGAAAACTCGATTTTGCCGCCCTGCTCGACGCCCAGCGCCAGATCCGCCAGGCCAAACAAAGCCGAATCAAGGCCCAGTTTGAAGGGCAAATGCGCTTGGCCGAAATCGAAAAGCTAGTGGGAGAAGATTTATGAAACAAAGTACGGGAATCGCGGTTGCCGTCATCGCCGCGGCAATGGCTGCGGGCGCCGGCTACTGGCTAGGCCACAAAAGCCCAGCGACCCAAGCTCAGGGAACAGTGTCGGCGACCGCCGCTGCCGTTGACACGGGCGCTGGCAGCGCTCAGAAAAAACTTCTGTATTACCGCAACCCCATGGGCCTGCCCGATACCTCTCCCACGCCGAAAAAAGACCCGATGGGCATGGATTACATCGCGGTCTTTGAAGGCGGAGATGATGACGAGCCGGCTGGCTCCAGTCAGATCAGGATCAGCACCGAGAAGGTCCAAAAGCTGGGGGTTCGCACCGAGCCTGCGGAACTGCGTGCGCTGGACAAAATGGTACGCGCCTCTGGCCGGATCGAGCCCGATGAGCGTCGTCTGTACACCATTGCCCCCAAGTTTGAAGGTTACGTGGAGCGGCTGCATGTGAATGTCACCGGCCAGCCGGTCGGTCGCGGTCAGCCGCTGTTCGAGGTCTACAGTCCGGAACTGGTGGCCGCCCAGCGCGAATATGCCATCGCCGTGCAAGGTGTGACTGCGCTCAAGGGGGCGGATGGCCAGGCGCAGTCGGGGATGCAGCAGCTGGCCGAGTCCAGCTTGCTACGCCTGCGCAACTGGGACATCTCGGAAGCGCAGGTCAAGGCTTTGACCCAATCGGGCGAGTCCAAACGAACCTTGACCTTCCGCTCGCCTGTCGCGGGTATCGTGATGGAGAAAAAGGCGGTGCAGGGCATGCGCTTCATGCCCGGCGAGATGCTCTACCAGGTGGCGGATCTGTCGCGCGTTTGGGTTATCGCTGACGTGTTTGAGCAAGACATTGGCCTGATTAAGTCCGGCGCTAAAGCCAGGGTCAGGATCAATGCCTACCCGGACAAGGAATTCACGGGCACCGTGACCTATATTTACCCGACGCTGCAGGCCGAGACGCGGACCGTTTCCGTGCGCGTGGAACTCGCCAACCCCGGCCTGTTGCTCAAACCCGCGATGTTTGCGCAGGTGGAAGTCCTGGCGTCGGCCAAGGGGAAGGTTGTGACCGTTCCGGTGTCGGCCGTGATCGACAGTGGTACGCGCCAGATTGTTTTGATCCAGACTGGAGAAGGCCGGTTTGAGCCGCGTGATGTCAGGCTGGGCTTGCGCAGCGACAGCCATGTGGAAATCCTTGAAGGGGTGAAGGAAGGCGAGGCGGTGGTGGTCGCGGCCAACTTCCTGATCGATGCCGAGAGCAACCTGCGGGCGGCCATCGGTGGCTTTGGCAGCGCGGCCCCGGCAGCCCCAGTGCCCGCAACGAGTGCCGCAGGGCATCAGGCGCAGGGAACGGTTGACAGCATTGATCCGACAACGGGCGCCATCAGCCTCAGTCACGGCCCTGTCGCCAGCCTCAAATGGCCCGCCATGACCATGGAATTCAAGGCCGCCAATGACGCCCTGCTCAAGGACCTGAAGCCGGGTGCCAGGGTCGAATTCGAGTTTGTGGAACGCCAGGCCGGTGAATGGGTCATTACCCGGGTCAAACCGATGGTGGCCGGAACGGCCGTGATGGCGCCCGCGCCCAACCCGCACGCCGGTCACTGACCGGGAGACACCATGCTTTCCAACGTCATCGAATGGTCGGGCAAGAACCGCTTCCTGGTCCTGCTCGCCACCCTCTTCATCACCCTGTGGGGCATTTTTGCCGTTCTCAGGACACCGATTGACGCGCTGCCGGATCTCTCCGACGTCCAGGTCATCGTCTACACCGAGTACCCCGGCCAGGCACCGCAGGTGGTGGAGGACCAGGTTACCTACCCGCTGACGACGGCCATGCTCTCGGTGCCAAAATCCCGGGTGGTGCGCGGCTTTTCGTTCTTCGGCGCTTCGTTTGTCTACATCATCTTTGAAGACGGCACCGACATTTACTGGGCCCGCTCACGGGTGCTGGAGTACCTTAATTCCGCTGCCGGGCGCATGCCCAGGGGCGTAACGCCGCAGATCGGGCCCGATGCCACGGGGGTCGGCTGGGTGTTTCAGTACGCGCTGCTGGCCAAGGACAAGACGCTGGCCGAGCTGCGCTCGATCCAGGACTGGTATGTGCGCTACCAACTGACCAAGGCGCACGGGGTAGCCGAGGTCGCGTCGATCGGCGGCTTTGTGCAGACCTACCAGGTCACCGTCGACCCGGTCAAGCTGCGCTCCTACGGCATTCCCCTGATGAAGGTCGGCCAGGTGATTCGCGACTCGAACCGCGACGTCGGCGGGCGCGCAGTGGAAATGGCCGAGACCGAGTACATGGTGCGCGGCAAGGGCTACCTGCGGGGCAGGGAAGATATTGAAATGCTGGTTGTGAAAAGCGAGCAGGGCACGCCGGTGCTGATCCGCGACATTGCCCGCGTTGAACTGGTGCCTGACGAGCGGCGCGGGCTGACCGAACTCAATGGTGAAGGCGAAGTGGTTGCCGGGATTGTCATGGCGCGCTACGGCGAAAATGCCCTGGAAGTCATCAGCAATGTGAAGGAAAAAATTGCCGAGATCGGCCCCGGGTTGCCCGAAGGCGTGACAGTCGAAGCGGTCTACGACCGCTCCGAACTAATTTACCGCGCGATCAACACGCTCAAAAATACGCTGATCGAGGAATTGATCATCGTGGCGGTGGTCTGCTTCGTTTTCCTGCTGCACCTGCGCAGTGCGCTGGTCGCCACAGTGATGCTGCCCATTGCCATCCTGATGTCGTTCATTGCCATGCGGTCGCTGGGCATGACCTCCAACCTGATGAGTCTGGGTGGCATTGCGATTGCCATCGGCGCAATGGTCGATGCGTCCATTGTCATGATCGAGAACGCGCACAAGCACCTGGAACGCCTGCCCAAAGAGCACAGCGAGCGCGAGCGCGTCACGGCCCTGATTAACGCCTGCAAGGAAGTCGGTCCCTCGCTTTTCTTCTCGCTGCTCATTATTACGGTGTCCTTCGTGCCGGTGTTCAGCCTGGAAGGTCAGGAAGGACGGCTGTTTGCGCCCTTGGCCTGGACCAAGACGTTTTCGATGGCGTCTGCGGCGTTCCTCTCGGTCACGCTGGTGCCGGTGCTGATGCTGATTTTCGTGCGAGGCAGGATCCTGCCCGAAGCCAAAAACCCGGTGAACCGCTTCCTGATCTGGGTCTATCGTCCCATCATCACTGGCGTGATGCGCGCGAAGACGCTTACGATCCTGATTGCAGTCGCCGTGCTGGGGGTCTCCTACTACCCGGCCTCCCAGTTGGGCTCCGAGTTCATGCCGACGCTCAACGAGGGCTCGCTGCTCTACATGCCGGCCTCCCTGCCTGGTATGTCGGTGACCAAAGCGGCCGAGCTGATGCAGACGCAGGACAAGATCATCAAGAGCTTTCCTGAGGTTGCTTCAGTCTTCGGCAAAGCCGGGCGCGCCAACACCGCGACCGACCCGGCGCCGATCGAGATGTTTGAGACCGTGATCAACCTCAAGCCGGAGTCCGAATGGCGCCCCGGCCTGACCATGGACAAGCTGATTGCCGAGCTCGACAAAGCGCTGCAGTTCCCCGGCGTCGCCAATTCCTGGACCATGCCCATCAAGGCACGCATCGACATGCTGTCCACCGGCATTCGTACACCGATCGGCATCAAGGTTTTCGGCAAAGATCTGAACGAAATGGAGCGTCTGGCCAAGGAGATCGAGGCGGTCGTCAAGACCGTGCCTGGTACGTCCAGCGCTTTTGCTGAACGCATCACCGGTGGCTTTTACCTCAACATCGAGCCGGACCGCATGCAGCTGGCACGCTACGGCCTGTCGATCGGTGAATTGCAGGACGTGATTGGCACCGCGATTGGGGGAGAGTTGGTCACCACCACGGTTGAAGGCCGGGAGCGTTACGGTGTCACGGTACGCTACCCGCGCGAACTGCGTTCGGACCCGCAGCAAATTGCCCGCGAGGTGCTGGTGCCGACCATGGGCGGCGCCATGATCCCGCTGGGACAACTGGCGAAGATCGAAATCGCCAAGGGTGCGCCGGTCATCCGCACCGAGAACGCCCTGCTGTCGGCCTACATCTATGTCGATCTGCGTGAGCGCGATATCGGAAGCTACGTGGCCGACGCGAAAAAGGCCGTGGCCGAACAGGTCGTCTTCCCCAGTGGCTACTACATCACCTGGAGCGGCCAGTTCGAGTACATGGAACGCGCCATCGAGAAGATGAAGGTCGTGGTGCCGGTGACGCTGTTGCTGATCTTCCTGTTGCTGTACCTCAACTTCCGGCGTGTCACCGAAACGCTGATCGTCATGCTGTCCGTGCCCTTCGCCCTGATTGGCGGCGTCTGGCTAATGTGGCTGCTTGAGTACAACATGTCGGTGGCGGTGGCCATTGGCTTCATAGCCCTGGCCGGCGTGGCCGCGGAAACCGGTGTCGTCATGCTGATCTACCTCGACCAGGCCTGGGAAGAGGTCAAGGTGAAGTGCCGCAAGGCCGCACGCATGCCGGACGCCAGCGACCTGTATGAGGCTGTGATGGAAGGCGCCGTAGAGCGTGTGCGGCCCAAGATGATGACGGTTGTGTCAACCATGGCCGGTCTGCTGCCCATCATGTGGGTCACCGGCACCGGCTCTGAAGTGATGAGGCGCATTGCCGCGCCGATGGTGGGCGGCATGATCTCCAGCACGGTGCTGACGTTGGTGGTCATTCCGGCGATTTATGCGATGGTCAAGCAGTGGCGGCTCAAGAGGGGGTTGGAGAGCTGATCCAAATCGCAAAACCAATCACGCAGCCAACGGCAATGGTGCCTGAAACCGCCCGAGTGCTGCGCCTGTCACGGTGATGTCTTCGTCCAGCGCCTCCCAGCGCAGTGCCGAGCCGCCGAGTCGCAATGCAACTTGTGCCAGTTGTTCGTCGGTAGCGCTGGCTAAGCGCAGAAATCTTGCCGCCGGGAAACCAATCTGCCGCCCGTCGGTCAACTCCATAAAGACGGTTCGGTCAACGACCCAGGCACGGGTTGCGACAAACTCTATTTCATTGGCGTTGAAAATCATCATACTTCTCCAAAAGAAACACTTGATACTCGTACACCAAGCGCTCGATTTTGCGGATATCCACGGCACTCATGCCCCGATTTCTGGCCAGCGCAACCGGGGAAAGCCAGAACTTGCACTCGGCATCGCCTGCGTCGACATGGATATGCGCAGGCTCAGTTCCTTCGTCGGAATAAAAGTGAAAACGCAATCCAACGACGCGAAGGACGGTAAGCCTGAATGGAAGTATAGGAGTTTTACCAGTTAAAGCGCGAGCTCAGGGGCTACCCACAGCAGATCGCCACGCAAGTGCTGGCACCCACCATGGACGGCGCCATGATCCCACCGAGCCAGGTGGCCAAGGTGATCGTCGCCAAGGGCGCGCCGGGCATCTGCACCGAGAACGCGTTGCGGTCGGCTTCATTGCGCTGGCCGGGGTGGCGGACGGGAGCTGGCAGAAAGTTAATCAGAAACTCGCCTGCAGAAACACCCAGAGCGCAGCGCGCCCGTTAGCGACCAAGCCGCCAACCACCAGCAGTGCTGGGGCCAGTGGGCAGACCGACTGGGAACGCTTTTGAGTTGACCCGAGTGCCTCCTTGCAGACCAAGCCCTGACCTGGATCAAGCCTTGAGTGGTCATGACGGTGTGAAATACCAGGGTTTTCCCTTGCTTTAGTCGCGCAGCAAGGCCGCGCAGCCGGTCTGAGGACCTCTTGCAGGAAATCCGATCTCATTTATCTCATTTAGGTGTGTCTTCAATGAATTTCAAAGATATGAAAATTTCCAACCGGCTGATGTTGGGGTTTGGCGTGCTGGTTTTGCTGATTGTGCTCATGGGCAGCCTTGCGTGGATCAAGGTAAGCGCCTTGAAGGACAGCTTCTTCGAGCTGACAGAACACACATTTCCAAAAATTGTCGTGGTCACGGACATCAAGAATGACGTCAATATCACGGCCATTGCGGCACGCAATATGGTCATGCTGCTAGACAAGGCTGAAATAGAAAAAGAGGCCGAGCGCATTGCCACGACGAAGGCAAGCACCGGAAAGCGGCTTGAGGGTCTGCAAAAAAGCATCGTCGCGGCGGAAGGCAAGGCCGCCCTTGACGCCGTCATTGCCGCCCGCGGCAAATATGAGTCGACGTTGGACGAGGTGGTGCAGCTGGCGTCCAATGGTCAAACCTTCGAGGCCAAGGCGGGGATTCAGATCGATATCGGCCCGATCCAAGCGGAGTATTTTGATGCCCTCGACGAGTTGTACTGGGCGCAGGACAAGGTGCAGGTCGACAACACGGCTGACACCATGACCACGGCTGCGAACACCAAACGCGCGATCGAGATCACGATTGCGAGTGCGCTGATCGTTGGCGTGCTGATGTCGATCTGGATTATTCGCGCGATCACGCAGCCGCTCAACCGGGCTGTGAGCGTGGCACGCGCCGTGGCCGCCGGCGACCTGAGTCTGCAGATTGAAAGCGAGGGCAAGAACGAGACGGCGCAACTGCTCAGCGCCCTGCGCGACATGCAGGCCAGCCTGGCAAGTGTCGTCACTGATGTGCGCCAGGGCTCCGAAAGCGTGGCGACCGCCTCAGCCGAAATCGCCCAAGGCAATCACGATTTGTCTGCCCGAACCGAGCAACAAGCCAGCGCGCTGCAAGAAACAGCAGCCTCCATGGAAGAGCTCAGCTCCACCGTCAAACAAAACGCTGACAGCGCCCGCCAGGCCAATCAATTGGCCATGAATGCCTCCACCGTGGCCGTTAAGGGAGGCAACGTCGTAGCCCAGGTGGTGGACACCATGAAAGGCATCAACGACGCCAGCCGCAAGATTTCAGACATCATCAGCGTGATCGACGGCATTGCGTTTCAGACCAATATTCTGGCACTCAACGCCGCCGTCGAAGCGGCAAGAGCGGGCGAACAAGGTCGTGGTTTTGCCGTGGTGGCCTCTGAGGTGCGCTCGCTGGCCGGACGCAGCGCCGATGCGGCCAAGGAAATCAAGTCCTTAATCAACACCAGCGTGGAGCGGGTCGAACAAGGCACGGCTCTGGTCGACCAGGCCGGCGCCACTATGACTGAGGTGGTTGCCTCAATCCGCCGCGTCACCGACCTCATGGGTGAGATCAGCGCCGCCAGCAACGAGCAAAGCCAGGGTGTGAGTCAGGTCGGTGAAGCCGTCACGCAGATGGATCAGGCCACGCAGCAAAACGCGGCTTTGGTGGAAGAAATGGCAGCAGCCGCGTCCAGCCTGAAATCCCAGGCGCAGGAATTAGTTCAGACGGTAGCCGTCTTCAAACTCGGTGCCGGCGATAGCCATGCCATGACGGCCGTGCCTTCTGCAACGACAGCGCGGCTACACCAAACCGGCCCCTATCAGGGTGAGAAGAAGACCCCGTTCGCACCTCCAGCATCCAAGATCGACAACGCCAGTGCGACTGGAATCAAGCGCCCGGCCGCAGCACCCAAACTAGCTCTCGCGAATGCATCGAGTAAGGTTGCCTGCGCAAGCGGCGGCCAGGGAGAGTGGGAAACTTTCTGAATTCCAGGTAGGCTTTTTCGCTATACAAACAATAGCTCAACCGGAGCGCCAATGGCCTGCCATCAAGCGCGGTCAGGCGTCCCACCGTCGTCGCTCACTTAAGCCGAAGGTTAAGGCGTGGGCGGTGACGAGCCATCGAACGGCTGCTTTGCGCTTTTGGCTACGTCGGCTTTCGCAGCTTTGCATGTATTGGAAGTGGCCGTCATACCGGCCATTTGTGCGTTGCTGAAGCAGTGGCGGCTGAAGCGGGGGATGCAGGGGTGAGCCACAAAATTTACATTAAATTGAGCTCTAGCCCACGTATAAACTGCACATGTAGCTGCTGTTTTAATAGCATTTTGCACCAGAAGTGCCCTCCTTTTCTTCTCGTTTCGAACCCCACCACAAGCAGCAGACTCGCAGGGCAAAGTCACTCCTCCAATCGTGGCCGCGACTGGCCATTGGCAGGCTCGCCGGTTTCAGGGTCGATCCAGCTCGCGATGCCGAGCTCCTGCTCGACCTCCTGCAGCATTTCGCCCGGCCCCAAGTCATCCGCATCAGAGGCGTCCCGGTCGGCCTGGGCCAACTCCAGGCTCTCAAATGGACCAAACTCCTGCCTGCCATCCGGGGTTTGCCAGTAATAGCCGTCCGGCCGCGCCGTGATCCGCTCCAGTTCAGCGTCAGCGTCGGCGTTCGAGTCTTGTTGCGCGTCAGCGGCTTGCCTGACAGCGGGTGCCAAAAGCACTTTGTGTTTCATCGTTTTCTCCATTTGCAGCTAAGTCCAGCCGGGTGAGACTACGCAGCGTGAAGAATAGAGCTTTGACAAGCCGCAAGCAAGCGCACGGCAGAACTGTGAAGTGCTATCGTAAGCAAACCAGAGACAAATGCCTTGAATGGCGCCCCCGAGTCCACTGACACCCACCGCATGCAGCAAATCTTAGAGCGCGTTTTTGGCTACCCACGGTTTCGCCCCGGCCAGGAGGCGGTGGTCAAAGCCGTGCTGGCGGGACGGTCCGCCGCCGCTATTTTCCCGACCGGCTCGGGCAAATCACTGTGTTACCAATTGCCCGCGCTGCTTTTGCCGCACCTGACGCTGGTGGTCTCGCCCCTGCTGGCGCTGATGCAGGACCAGCTGGCTTACCTGGCGCGCCACGGCATCGCAGCGGCCAGCATTGACTCGGCGCAAAGCCACGAGCAGACCCAGGCGGTGATGGCGCAAGCCCGCGCCGGTCAGCTCAAGATATTGATGATTTCGGTGGAGCGGCTGAAAAACGAGCGTTTTCGCAACTTCATCGCGCAAATTCCGGTTTCTCTGCTGGTGGTCGACGAGGCCCATTGCATCTCGGAGTGGGGCCATAACTTCCGCCCGGACTACCTCAAGCTGCCCGACTACCAACGCCAGTTTTCCATTCCCCAAACCTTGTTGCTGACCGCCACCGCCACGCCGGCAGTGGTGGCCGACATGCAAACCAAGTTTGCCATTGCTGCAGCTGATGTAGTTTGCACCGGCTTTTACCGCGCCAACCTCAACTTAAAGGTGGAGCCCGTCAGCGGCCAGGGCAAACTGCGCCGGCTGGTTCAGTGGCTGGCTGTACGCGCAGATCAGCCAAGCATTGTTTACGTGACGCTGCAAAAGACGGCCGAACAGGTGGCGCAGCATCTGAGTCAGCACGGGGTTGCCGCCCACGCCTACCACGCGGGCATGGTGCACGAACAGCGCGAGTCCGTCCAAAAGCAATTCATGACCGGGCACATCAACTGCATCGTCGCCACCATCGCCTTTGGCATGGGCATTGACAAAAGCGACATCCGCAACGTGGTCCACTTTGACCTGCCCAAGTCAATTGAGGGCTATAGCCAGGAGATTGGCCGCGCCGGGCGCGATGGTCTGCCCTCTGACTGTCTGGCGCTGGCCAACCGCGACAGCCTGCAGGTGCTGGAGAACTTTGTCTATGGCGACACGCCTGAGCTGCAGGGCATCCGCTGCGTGCTCGATGAGATTGATGCCGTGGCGCCTGGCAAAAATTGGGAGCTCACGCTGAGCGCTCTGTCTGTGCAAAGCAACATTCGCCTGCTGCCGCTCAAAACCCTGCTGGTGCAACTGGAGCTGCGCGGCATTCTGGCCGCGCGCTACGCCTATTTTGCCGAGTACCGCTTCAAATACCTGATTGCGCCCGAGGCGCTGCTGGCGCACTTCAGCGGCGAACGCCAGCAATTTGTGCAGGCCATTTTGAATTGCGCCAAGCAAGCGCGCACCTGGTGCACGCTCGACTTTGACGCGCTGCACCAGAGCTACCCAGCCGAGCACAGCCGGGTCATCACGGCGCTGGACTACCTGGTGACAAAAGGCTGGATCGAACTCGAGGCCAAGCAAATGACCGAGGTCTATGCGGTCTTGATGCCCGGCTTGGATGCGCCAGCGTTAAGCCGGGAACTGGCCGCGTATTTTGAGGCTAGGGAACGCAGTGAGATTGTGCGCATTCACGCCATGCTGGCGTTTTTTGCCAGTGAGCGCTGCCTGAGCCAGCAACTCGCCGCTTACTTTGGCGACACCGAAGCGCCGCGGCACTGCGGCCATTGCTCGGTCTGCGATGACCAGGTGGCGCACTTGCCGCAGGCTGAGCCCTTGCCAGCGCTGGCCGGGCAGAACTTCAGGGCGCTGTGCGGCGAGCTGCTGGCGCGACCACAGACGCCGGGCGCTCGCCCGATCAGCGCCGAGACGCTGACGCGCTTCCTGTGCGGCGTGAGCGCACCACTCTTGACCCAACTCAAGGCGCGTAGCCTGCCCGGCTTTGCCGCGCTGGAGCACTACCCCTATGCCGAGGTGCGCCACTGGGTGGCGCAGCAATTGGCCGGTCTTGAGCCAGCCCTGCCACCAACTGATTAAGATGTGGCATACCTGCAGTCGTGCGATGCGCATTTGTTCCTTCCCCATTGATGAAAATGATCGTTACTCCCCAATCCATGCAGTTCAAAGCCAGCTTGCCGCTGCAATGTGGTGCCGCGCTGCGTGACTACGCCCTGAGTTTTGAGACCTACGGCGAACTCAACGCCGCCAGGTCCAACGCCGTGCTGATCTGCCACGCCCTGAACGCTTCGCACCATGTGGCCGGCCGCTACGCGGGCCAGGACAAGTCCGAGGGCTGGTGGGACAACATGATCGGCCCCGGCAAGCCGCTTGACACCGACAAGTTCTTTGTCATCGGCGTCAACAACCTGGGCTCCTGCTTTGGCTCGACCGGCCCGATGCACACCAACCCCGACACCGGGCGCATCTATGGCGCCGATTTTCCGGTGGTCACGGTCGAGGACTGGGTCAACGCTCAAGCCCGCTTGCTCGATGCCCTGGGCATCCAGACGCTCGCCGCCGTGATGGGTGGCAGCTTGGGCGGCATGCAGGCGCTGAGCTGGGCGCTGCAGTACCCCGAGCGCGTGCGCCACGCCGTGGTGATTGCCAGCGCACCCAACCTGACGGCCGAGAACATCGCCTTTAACGAGGTGGCGCGCCGGGCGATTGCGACCGACCCCGACTTTCATGGCGGGCATTTTTATGCGCACGGCACGGTCCCGAAGCGCGGCCTGCGCATTGCACGCATGATCGGCCACATCACCTACCTCAGCGATGACGTGATGAACGAAAAGTTTGGCCGCCAGTTGATCGCCGCGGCCAAAGGGGGGGGGCAGGACGACTACCTGTTCAGCACGCTGGAGGCGGAGTTCCAGATCGAGAGCTACCTGCGCTACCAGGGCGACAAGTTTGCCGAGTACTTTGACGCCAACACCTATCTCTTGATCACACGCGCGCTGGACTACTTCGACCCGGCCCGCACCTATGGCGGCGACCTGAGCCACGCGCTTGCGCGCGCACGCTGCAAGTTTCTGCTGGTGAGCTTCAGCACCGACTGGCGCTTTGCGCCCAAGCGCAGCCGCGAGATCGTCAAAGCGCTGTTGCACAACCGGCTGGGTGTGAGCTATGCCGAGATCGACGCCCCCCATGGTCATGATGCCTTTTTGCTCGATGACCCGCGCTACACCAGCGTGATACGCTCTTATTTTGATAGTGTCGAGGTGACACCATGAGCGACCTGCAAACCATGGACGCGCTGGCCCAGCTGGTGCCCGAAGGTGCCCGCGTGCTCGACCTGGGCTGTGGCGACGGCGCCATGCTGGCGCACCTGCAGCGCACCCGCGGCTGCAGCGGCTACGGCATCGAGATTGACGACGCCAACGTGCTTGCCTGCGTCAAGCGTGGCGTCAATGTGATCCAGCTCAACCTGGACGAGGGGTTGTCGCTGTTTGAAGACGCCTCCTTTGACGTGGTGCTGCAGATCGACACCTTGCAGCACTTGCGCAACGCCGAGGTGATGCTGCGCGAGACGGTGCGGGTGGGGCGCTTCGGCGTGGTGGCTTTCCCCAATTTTGCGCACTGGCCGAACCGCCTGAGCATCTTGAGCGGGCGCATGCCGGTAACACGCCGCCTGCCCTACCAGTGGTTTGACACCCCCAATATCCGCGTCGGAACGCATGCCGATCTGGGCATTCTGGCGGGCCGCAACAGCCTCACGGTGCTCGACAGTTTTGGCCTGCAAAACGGCCAGGTGGTGCGCCGCCTGCCCAATCTACTGGCCGGTACCTCGGTCTACAAACTCTCACGATAAGGACGCCCATGACCATTTGCCTGCGCGCGCCCGCTCCATAACCCACTTCTAAACCAGGATTCTTTATGCCCTACCGCAATGCCACCCTTTTTGACCCGGTCCAGGCCGGTGAGCTCAAGCTCGCCAACCGCATCGTGATGGCGCCGCTCACACGTAACCGTGCGCCCGATGCCATCCCCACGGCGCTGATGGCTCAGTACTACACCCAGCGCGCCAGCGCCGGCCTGATCATTTCTGAAGCCACCGCCATCAGCCACCAGGGCCAAGGCTATGCCGACGTACCCGGCTTGTATGGCTCGGAGCAGCTGGAGGGCTGGAAGCACGTCACCCACAGCGTGCACGCGGCCGGCGGCAAGATCGTGGTGCAGCTCTGGCACGTGGGCCGGGTCTCGCACACCAGCCTGCAACCCGAGGGTGGCCAGCCGGTGGCGCCGTCAGCGATTGCCGCCGAGACCAAGACGGTGCTGCTGCAAGACGGAGTTCCGGTCTTTGTGCCGACTTCGGAGCCGCGCGCGCTGCAAGCCTATGAGCTGCCCGACATCGTGCACACCTACCAGGCGGCTGCGCGCAACGCGGTACAGACCGCCGGCTTTGACGGCGTCGAGATTCACGCCGCCAACGGCTATTTGTTAGACCAATTTCTAAAGGCGGGCTCCAACCTGCGCCGCGACGACTACGGCGGCAGCATCGAGAACCGCGCCCGCCTGCTACTTGAAGTGGTGCAGGCCGTGACTGCGGCCGTGGGCGGCGGGCGCGTGGGCATTCGTCTGTCGCCCGTGACCCCGGCCAACGACGCCTTTGACCCCGATCCGCAACCTTTGTTCGACTATGTGGTGCGCGAATTGGCCACCTTCAAGCTGGCCTACGTGCACCTGATTGAAGGCGCCACCGGCGGCGCGCGCGTATTGCCGGATCGCCCGTTCGACTACACCGGCCTGCGCCGCGCCTACCGGGCTGCCGGGGGCAAAGGCGCCTGGATGGTCAACAACGGACTGGACCTGGACCTGGCGCAAGCGGCCATTGCCGCAGGCGTTGACCTGGTGGCCTTTGGCCGCCCGTTCATTGCCAACCCGGACCTGGTTGAGCGCCTGCGCCGCGGTGGCCCGTTCAACGACTGTGACAGCAGCACTTTCTATGGCGGTGGCGCCAAGGGCTACACCGATTACCCCAGCGTGCCAACAGCCTGAACGCGCGCGCTTGGGCTGCTGAAAATCACTGAAACGCCACCTCAAAAAAGCTGCGCAGCTTGCGGCTGTGCAGCTGGTCAACGCGCTGCTCACGCAGTAGCTCAATCGCGCGGATGCCAATGCGCAGGTGCTGGTCGACGCGTTCGCGGTAAAAATGGTCCGCCATGCCCGGCAGCTTGATCTCGCCATGCAGTGGCTTGTCGCTCACACACAAGAGCGTGCCGTAGGGCACCCGAAAGCGAAAGCCGTTGGCCGCTATGGTGGCGCTTTCCATGTCGAGCGCCACCGCGCGGCTCTGGCTGAAGCGGCGCTGCGGGCCGTTGTCGGGCAGCAGCTCCCAGTTGCGGTTGTCGGTACTGGCTACGGTGCCGGTGCGCATGATGCGTTTGAGCTCTGGCCCGGTGAGTTGCGTGACGTCCGAGACGGCCGTGGTCAGCGCGACCTGAATCTCGGCCAGCGCCGGCACCGGCACCCACAACGGCAGTTCTTCGTCGAGCACATGGTCTTCACGCACATAGCCGTGCGCCAGCACGTAGTCGCCGAGCTGCTGGGTATTGCGCAGGCCGGCGCAGTGACCCAGCATGATCCAGGCGTGCGGGCGCAGCACGGCAATGTGGTCGGTGATGGTCTTGGCGTTGGCCGGGCCGACGCCGATATTGACCATGCTGATGCCGCTGCGATCAAAGCGCAGCAGGTGGTAGCCCGGCATTTGCGGCAGCCGGGGCGGCACCTTGCCCAGTTCATCACCCGTGCACGCGGCGCTTCCAAGGCGGCGCGTAACCACGTTGCCGGGCTCGACAAACGCAATGTAGTCGCTGGCCGGGTCGGCCATGGCGGCGTGGCCCAGGCGCACAAATTCATCAATGTAAAACTGGTAATTGGTAAACAGCACAAAGTTTTGAAAATGCTCGGGGCCCGTGCCGGTGTAGTGGCGCAGCCGATGCAGCGAATAGTCGACCCGCGGCGCCGTGAACAAGGACAAGGGTTGCGGCTCGCCCGGGCGCGGCTCAAAGGTGCCGTTGGCGATGCTATCGTCCATGGCGGCCAGGTCGGGCAGGTCAAAGACATCGCGCATCAACTGGCGGCGCTGCGGGCTCAGAGTGCCTTCAACATGGTCATGCTCGGCAAAGGAGAAATGCACCGGGATCGGCTGGGCGCTGGTGCCCACTTCCAGCTCAACCTGGTGGTTTTGAAGCAGCAACGTGAACTGCTCCAGGTAGTAGCTGGCGTACAGGTCCGGGCGGGTGAGCGTGGTCTCAAAGCGGCCCGGCCCGGCCACAAAACCAAAGCTCAGGCGCGAACTCTCGGGCGAGTGCAGGCGTGCCACGGTGTCGGTCTGCACCCGCACACAGGGGTAACAGGCGCGCACATGACCGGGCAAGTCCTCACCCGCGACAAAGCGCTGCATGGCGTGGCGCAAATGGCTGATGTTGGCGTCATAGATCTCACGCACCCGGGCCAGGGCGGCGGCCGGGTCGGTGAAACGGGCGGGGGCAATGAAGGCAGGCAAATAGGGCATGCGGCTATTGTCCACGCTCTGCAAGCTCGCCCTGTGGACCTGCCCAAATGGGGCGATACTGCGGGCCTCTCCAAGCGTTGGGGCTGCCCCACCCGGTTTCAGAAAGAAATGATTTATGTTGAAGTTCACCTGCTGCGATGCGGTCAAACAGTTTTCCGGGCATGCCACGGCGCCGTTACTGCGCGGCATCACGCGCGGCTACGAGCGCGAGTGCCTGCGCGTTGACCGCAACGGCACGCTGGCGCAAACCCCGCATCCGCTGGCGCTGGGCTCCAAGCTCACGCACCCCTGGATCACCACCGACTATTCGGAGGCGCTACTCGAATTCATCACGCCGCCATCGCAAGACCCGGCGTTTCCGCTACAGTTCCTGCGCGACATCCATCGCTACAGCGCCCAGCAGTTGCAGGGCGAATACCTGTGGGCCGGCTCCATGCCGTGTGTGCTCAGCAGCGGCCAGGAAATTCCAATTGCCGACTACGGCCCCTCCAATGCCGCGCGCTTCAAGTACGTCTACCGCGAGGGCTTGGGACTGCGCTACGGCCGCCAGATGCAGACCATTGCCGGCGCCCATTACAACTGGTCGCTACCGGCGGACTTCTGGCTGGCGCTGCAAGACTGCTGCAGCGCGGGCAGCCGCGGCCAGGACTTTGTCAGCGAGCGCTATTTCGGTCTGATCCGCAATTTTTTGCGCTTTGGCTGGCTGATTCCCTACCTGTTTGGCGCCTCACCCGCAATCTGCGAGTCCTTTCTGCAAGGCCATCCTTCCGATTTGCCGGAACTGGTGCCGGGCACGCGCTACGGGCCTTATGCCACCAGCCTGCGCATGAGCGACCTGGGCTACCAGAATCGGGCCCAAGACCAGCTGCACGTCAGCGTCAACTCACTGCTTGAATACACGCAAGCGCTGGAAGCCGCCATTCGCACGCCCGACCCGTTCTACGCGCAACTTGGCGTACGCGACGGCGAGCACTGGAAGCAGCTCAATGCCAACCTGCTGCAGACCGAGAGCGAGTACTACGCCGGCATGCGGCCCAAGCGGGTGGGCAAGCTGGGCGAGCGTCCGGCCAAGGCGCTGCAGACCTACGGCGTGGAGTACGTCGAGATGCGCCTGTTTGACCTGAACCCCTTCGTCGACATCGGCATAGTCCCCGAGCAGAGCACTTTTGCCGACGTGCTGCTGCTGATGTGCCTGTTTCGCGACAGCCCGCCCATCACCGCCCGCGAGCAAAGCGAAAACGATGAGAACAAGCACCGCGTCGTCAACCGGGGCCGCGAGCCCGGCTTGCAGCTGCTGGTGTACAACCGTGAGCAACCGTTTCGCGCGCTGGCGCACGAGCTGTTTGACGACATGCAACCCTTTGCCGAGATGTTGGATGCAGCCTATGGTGGCCGACGTTACAGCAGCACGATGCAGGGTTTGCGCACGCGTATTGACCAGCCCGAAACGACCCCGTCAGCGCAGGTTCTGGAAGCCTCCCGCACCCAGGGCGGATTTTTCAACTTTGGAATGGAGATGGCCCGGCAACACACCCAGGCGCTGCAAGCTCAGGCGCTCGATGCCGCGACGCTGACTAAATTTGCCACCAGTGTGAGGGACTCGCTGCAAGCGCAGCAAAGCATAGACAGCGCCGAACAGGGTAGTTTTGAAACGTTTGTGGCGCAGTATTACGCCTGAGTGCGCTCACCGTGCCCGCGCCATCGCTGCCAGGGCGTCAGATCACCCTGGTTCCACGGAACGACGAGAATGGAACGCATGCAAACATTACTCCTTTTACCAGCTGGCGCTCGCTACTGGCTTGTTCCCGCGTCGTTGTTGATCTTCGCGATGACGGGTTGCGGCTTTACACCAACCGTCGAAACCCAAGCGGTGCCGCCCACGAAGGTCGACATCAATCTGACGCGCGCCCAATCCATTGAAGTCGAACACAACCAGAAGTTTGCCCGCTGGGTCGCCCAGTTCAGCAGCACTGCACGCGCGGCCGGCATCCAGGATGAAACGCTCCGAATCGCATTCGACAACGTGCGCTTCGTCCCGCGCGTCATTGAGCTGGATCGAACGCAGCCCGAGTTCACCCGCCCCATATGGGACTACCTCGACAACGCGCTGTCGCCGCAGCGAATCGCCCGTGGCCAGGACAAGCTGCTGCAACTGAGCCCCGTTGTGGCGCCCATAGCAGCGCACTACGGCGTCCCGCCAGAGGTTCTCGTCGCCATCTGGGGCATGGAGAGCAATTACGGCAGTTTTGTGGGCGACATCCCGACCATTGACGCGCTGGCGACGCTCGGTTACGAGGGTCGCCGTGAGGAGTGGGCCCGTAGCCAGTTGCTCGCCGCATTGAGAATTCTGCAAAATCGTGACATCGACCGCGCGCAGATGATCGGTTCGTGGGCAGGCGCAATGGGCCAGACGCAGTTTTTGCCCTCGAATTTTTTAGCCTATGCGGTCGATGCCGATGGCGATGGCCGACGCGATATCTGGAACAGCCTCCCCGATGTGATGGCTTCAACCGCCAACTTCCTGGCCAGCTCCGGATGGCAAGCCGGCCAGCCCTGGGGGATTGAGGTGCGCTTGCCGGCGGGATTCGACTACGCGCGCGCTGACCCCGACGTGCGCCAGCCGACGACCCAATGGACGCAGGAAGGCGTGCAATCGATGGACGGCGCGCCGCTGCCGCTCTTGGCTGACAGTTCGATCTTGCTTGCAGCCAGCGCGCGCGGGCCGGCCTTCCTGATAGGCCCCAACTTTCGCACCATCCTGCGCTACAACAACTCGAGCAGCTATGCACTCGCGGTCGGTTTGTTGGCGCAAAGGTTGAACGACGGCCCCGTAGTGCAGACGCCCTGGCCGCGCGATTTGCAGTTACTCTCGCGCAGCCAGTTGCTGGTGCTGCAGACTGCACTCAATCAGTTGGGATTTGACAGTGGCGCGCCCGACGGCGTGATGGGCCCGGCCACGCGCGGCGGCGTTCGTCGATACCAACTGAGCCTGGGCCTGCCGGCGGACGGCTATCCGACGCTGGATCTTCTGCAGCGACTGCAGTGAGCGGGCGGCATCGCTGGCTTCGGTGCTGCCTTGGCTCGGTGAATTTCAGCCTGCAAGTCGAAGTAGTGGTGGCGCTTGTACGGTTGCGTTACGGCCCCGGGCCTTGGCCAGATAGAGGGCGTCATCGACCCTTTTGAACCACGTTGCAACATCCTCACCGGCAGACAGTTCCGCCACACCAAACGAAGCCGGCAGCGCAATTTTGCCTGCGGGTTCATGCATCACAGTTTCTGAGAGAAGACCGCGAAGCCGATCGGCCAACACGAAAGCTGCGTCGCCAGTGGTCATAGGCAACAGCACCAGAAACTCCTCGCCGCCAACCCGCGCCAGCAAATCGCCGTCACGCAGTTGGGCCTTCACGGTGTTCACGACGGTTTGCAAGGCCCGGTCCCCCACAGGGTGCCCGTAGCGGTCATTGATGGACTTGAAGTTATCCAGATCAAACATCATGATGCAAGCGGTTGCGCCGTGACGCTGTCGAATAGAGACCTGCTGCTCCAATTGCTCAAAAATGTGACGGCGACTGAACGCGCCCGTGAGCATGTCATGGGTGACTACCTCGTTCAAACGTGCAAGCGCAGATTGCAATTGCGCGTTCTTTGCCTCCAACTGCGCGTGGTTTTCATGAAGTTCCAAGCGCGCCGTGGACAGTTGCATGACCAGAGCCGCGTTACGAACCGAGTGGGTGAGTTCACGGTGGAGTTCTTGCTCTACCTCGCGTGCGTAGCGAATTTGCACGGCAAAGAGCACCAGCAGGCCCGCGGCAATTTGCAAAACATAGGGGTTATCCACATACGCCAGTTGCACCAGTGGCGGCAGCAAAATACCGATGGAAAACATCAAGGTGGCACCTCGAAAGGCCGACATGATGATCATGCAAACCCCAGAGACACCCACCAGCACCGTCAGGTTGAGCAGATACAGAAGATAGTATCCATCAGCCCAGAAAAACCAAACCGAGGAGCCCCACGCAAGGCCCACCAGGCCAGCGCAAACAATTTGATACCGGGCCCACCGCTGAGCTTCTTCGTTGCGGCGCGCGCTGCGTCGGTAGCGCATGCCAAGGACAACAATCGCCACTTCAACGGCGTTAATAAGGCTCAACCAAGCCAACGCCACGAGCCATCCAGAAGCGGCTGCCCCAACCCATGCCAGCAGCAGCGTCCCCAGAGGCGATGTCAACGCACCAGCGACCGATCGATCAGTAAATACCCTGGTGCGTTCGCCCAAGACCCTGCGCGCAATCAAGCGGTCATCAAGATCAGGAACACGTTGACCAGCCATTATTCTTCCTTAGGGGCGCTTTGACTCACTGCCTGATGCACTATTTACCGTCGTTTGAACATGCCCCCATTCGGAATCGAATGGTCAGCAAGCGCGCCAGACAGGCGCCAGAAAAGTCGGCATGAGCCTAGCACAAGGCGCAGTGCGCGTGTATTTTTTCTCAGTCGCGGGTGCGATTCAAAGTGATGTGGGCTTCAGATCAATGGTTCTTTGCCGAAGCACTCAGGTGCGTCTATTGGGTCGGGGCAGATATCACGGTGGTAGGTGAATCAGCCGGGCGATGCGGTCAATGGGCAGCACGCACACCGGGCAGCCGGGGCCATGCACCATGCGCACCTGGGGCGGCAACAGGTCGGATCAGGCCGTAGCGCGAGATGGCGTGGGTGTGGCCGCCGCAAAATTCCATGAAACTGTAGTTGCGCCCGGGCTGCGCCCGGGCTGCGCCCGTTTGGCGATCTTGAGGGCCAGCGTTTTGGCAACTTCGCCGTCGCGGAACTCGTCGATGTATTTCGTGGGGCCACTGCGGTTGAATCGGCCATCTCGGAGAACAGCGCCAGCGTGCGCGCGGCCTCTTCGGGGTCCAGTTTGGACAGCGCATAACCGACGAGAAGAATGACATAGTCCCCGACCTGAACATCGTCGAGCAGCGCCAGCGAAATTTCCTTTTTGACGCCCCCCAGATCGACCATGGCCCAATCACCTGCCGGCCCGCAGCCCACCTCAATGACTTTGACCGGTAATGCAAGACACATCAGTTTGTCTCCAGATAGTTCATGCCAACCCAGGCTTGCCCGAGTGCGATGCTGCCATCGCCCGGCGAGGTGCGGATCGGTGCCAGCACAGTGAGGCCGCGTTGCTCCAAATTTTGCCGCAAGCCGGACGATAACAAGGTGTTGAGAAAGCAACCGCCGCCCCAGGCCAGGGTCTTGAGCCCGGTGGCGTCTGCGGCTCGCATGACCCAATCAGTCAACGCGGCGATTAGGGTCGCGTGAAAGCGGGCCGCAGCCTGGTTGACATCCGGCGCGCAGTCGAGCGAAGCCAGCAGGGGCAACAGGTTCAGCTGACCGCTGTCGGTGATGGTCCAGCCGTCCGTCATGGGGTCTGGCCAGCCCTTCTCCTCTATAAAAATAGTAGCTTCTTGGGCAAGAAGGACGGGGGCTAGAGCCTCATAAGTCATGTAGGAACACAGGCCCAGCAAAGCCGCAGCGGCATCAAACACGCGCCCCATGCTGGACGTGCGAGGGCAGTTGAACTGGCGCTCCAGCATGGTGGCCACGGTCGCTGCGCCGGGCTCCTGAAAGCGCCTGGGAATGTCAGCGTTGCGGCCCAACTCATGCCATACGCAGGCTGCCATGCGCCAGGGTTCGCGGGCGGCCTTATCGCCACCGGGCAGGGCCAAGGGCCGCAGGTGGCCCAAGCGCTCAAACTGCGCGCCCTCAACTTTGAGCAACTCGCCGCCCCAGGCTGTGGCGTCCGTACCCAGACCCACACCATCGAGCGCCAGCCCCAACAGCGCCCCGTGCCAGCCATGCTCGGCACAGACCGCGCCGATGTGCGCATGGTGATGCTGCACCGCCAGCGTGGGCAGCCCGTGCTGCGCGGCAAAGCTGATGGCGGCGCGGGTGCTGTAGTCATCGGGATGCAAATCGTGCGCTACCAGGCTTGGCTTGACATTGAGCAGATCGCACAAGCGCTGCACCGTCTCATCGAGAAAGGCACAACTGGCCGCGTTGTCCAGGTCGCCAATGTGCGGTGACAAGTAGGCCTCATTGCCCCGGGTAACGCAGACGGTGTTCTTGAGGTGGGCGCCAAAGGCCAGCACCGAGGGGCCGCTATGGGGCAAGCTGATGGCCGCGGGCGCGTAACCGCGGCTGCGCCGGATGAACTGCCAGCCCGCTCCCATGGGCGCAATCACGCTGTCGTCGCAGCGCGCCACGATGTCACGGTCGTGGTCCAGAAAGGCATCGGCAATATCGGCCAAGCGCGTGTGCGCCTCCAAGCTGTCGCGCACGATCGGCTCGCCGCCCGGGTTGGCGCTGGTCAGCACCAGCACCATGGCCTGTGGCTCGCTCAGCCATTGGGTGCCCGCAGGCCGCCCCGCCGCTTCATGAAACAACAAAAAATGGATCGGCGTGGTCGGCAGCATCACGCCCAGATTCAACAGCCCGGGGGCGACGCCGGGCAATGCCGCAGCGCCACCAATCGCGGTTCGCAGCAACACGATCGGGCGCTCGCGGCTCTCCAGCAGAGCCCGCTCTGCATCCGATACCTGCGCATACGGCGCCACACTGGCGACGTTGGCCAGCATCACGGCCAAGGGCTTGGCCTCGCGGTTCTTGCGCCAGCGCAGCCGCGCCAGCGCCTCTGGGTTGCGCGCATCGCAGGCCAGATGAAAACCGCCCAGGCCTTTGATGGCGACGATGTGCCCGCTTTGCAGCAGTTGCAGCGTTTGAGCGATCGGGTCGCCCGTGATCGCCTGCGCCTGCGGGTCAGACAAAGTCAGCCGCGGGCCGCATTGCGGGCAACAGGTGGTCTCGGCATGAAAGCGCCGGTTCGCTGGCGCCGTGTAGTCTGTCCCACAAGCCGGGCACAGCGGGAACGGCGCCATGCTGGTTTGCGGCCGGTCATAAGGCAGCTCGCGTGTGACGGTGAAGCGTGGGCCGCAGTGGGTGCAGGTGATGAAGGCGTGGCGATAGCGTCGGCTGGTGGGCTCAAACAGTTCGTCCAGGCAATCAAAGCATACGGCCACATCAGGGCCAATGGCGGTGCTGGCCTGCCCCGATTGGCTGGCCAGGATGGTAAAACTCGTGAAAGCTTCGGCCAGCGCCGCTTGAGCCTGCACCGTGGCGACGCGCGCCAACGGGGGCGCCTCAAGGCGCAGACGCTCAAGCAGCTCGGCCAGCCGCAGCGCGCTGCCCTGGGCCAGCAGCTCTACGCCCTGGGCATCGTTGCGCACCCAGCCGGTGAGTTGCAACTGCTGCGCCAGGCGCCAGACAAAGGGCCGGAACCCGACGCCTTGTACAACGCCGGTGACGCGAATGCGGTGTGCAAGCAAGGGCGCTCACCTGGCCTGCGCTTGCAACTGGGCTTCGAGTTGCGCCACGCGGGCTTTCAAAGCTTGCACCGTCTGCGCTCTGGCCGCACCGGCCTGGGTCACGCCATCGCGCAAAAAGCTCAGCCACTCGTTCAGGCCCTCCCCGCTGGTCGCCGAGAGCGCAATCACCCGGATGGCGGGGTTGACCCGACGCGCAAACGCAATCGCCGCCTCGACGTCGTAATTCAGATGCGGCAACAGGTCAATCTTGTTGAGCAGCATCAGGCTGGCGGCGCGGAACATGTCGGGGTACTTGATGGGTTTGTCTTCACCCTCGGTCACTGACAGAATCACGACCTTGTGCGCCTCGCCCAAATCAAAGGCCGCCGGGCACACCAGGTTGCCCACGTTTTCGATCATCAAGAGTGAGTCGTGCGCAAGTTTCAGGTGATCCATCGCGTGCCCGACCATGTGGGCATCCAGGTGACAGCCCTTGCCGGTGTTGATCTGGGCCGCCTGGGCGCCGCTGGCGCGAATGCGCTCAGCATCCAGGCTGGTCTGCTGGTCGCCCTCAATCACCGCCACAGCCTGCGGGCCCAGCAAAGCGATCGTCTTACAAAGCAGCGTGGTCTTGCCAGAGCCGGGGCTCGACACCAGGTTCAGCGCAAAAATGCCGCGTTCGGTCAGGGCTTGCCGGTTGGCCTGTGCGTAGGCGTTGTTCTTGGCCAGGATGTCCTGTTCGATCTGCACCATGCGCTGGGGAGCAAGACCGGGGGCGTGGGCGTGCGCGTGCACCGGGGCGTCATCGTGCGAATGGGGGTGGGGGTGGGGGTGGCTGTCGTCGTGCCCTTGTCCATGCGCGCTCTCGCCCTCGATCCTGACTTCAGCTTCACCACAGCCGCAAGTGATACACATCGCCGTCTCCTTATTTGGTCAGCTGGGGGACAGGGGCAAGCTCATTTCAAGCAGCTGCGCCCGGTACCGCAACATCTCAGGATACTTCAAGTTCCTTGACCCGCATTTCTGTGCCACCGGTCACCTGCAATGGGAAGCCGCCGCACTGCGGGCATTCACCAAATAACTCTGTCATCGGCACCGTCTTCTCGCATGCCATGCACCAGCCGCTGCCAGGCACGGCAATGATCTCCAGCCGCGCTCCTTGGGCCAGGCTACCGCGCGTCACGGCGTCAAAGCAAAATGCCAAGGCCTGCGGCTCCACGCCCGAGAGCTGGCCAATTTCAAGCCAAACGGTGCTGACCTTGGCAAAGTGATCCTTGCGCGCCGCCTCTTCGATCAGCTGCAAGACCCCTTCAACGAGTGACATTTCATGCACGGCAGCGTCAGAACAAGGTCGCCAGCGAGGCCGGTGAAAAGTCCATCAATTCAGCTTGGCGACCATCACGAATCTTCTGCACCCAGTGCGGGTCGTTGATCAAGGCGCGCCCAACCGCGACCAGGTCAAAGTCACCGCGGTCAAAGCGGCGCAGCAGTTCATCAAGCGAGGCCGGTTGGGACGACTCGCCGCCAAAAGCGGCAATGAATTCGCCGCTCAAGCCAACCGAACCGACCGTGATGGTGGGCTTAGCCGTGAGCTTCTTGGCCCAACCAGCAAAATTCAGGTCAGAGCCCTCAAACTCCGGCTCCCAAAAGCGCCGCTGCGAGCAATGGAAGATGTCGGCACCGGCGTCGGCCAGCGGCCGCAACCAGGCTTCCATCTCTTGCGGGGTTTTGGCGATCCGGGCCGTGAAATCTTGTTGCTTCCACTGCGACAGGCGAATGATCACCGGGTAGTCGGGGCCGACTGCGGTGCGCACGGCGCGCAAAATATCGGCCGCAAACTGGCCGCGTTGCACCAGCGTGCCACCAAAACGGTCGGTGCGCGCATTGGTGCCGTCCCAGAAGAACTGGTCAATCAGGTAACCGTGGGCGCCGTGCAGTTCAATCGCGTCAAAGCCGAGCGTTTTCGCGTCCAAAGCCGCCTGCGCGAAGGCGGCGATGGTGTCGGCAATGGCGCAATCAGTCATCGGTTCGCCAAATTGCTTGCCCGGTGACGACAGGCCCGAGGGGCTGTCCACCGGCCCCGGTGCGACCCAGTCGGAGCGCCGATTGCGCGCCGCGCCCACATGCCAGAGCTGCGGCGCCATCACGCCACCGGCAGCGTGCACGCCGTCAATCACCTGCTTCCAGGCCGCCAAGGCGTCCGTGCCCCAGAAGCGCGGCACGGCCGGGTCGTTCGACGCTGAGGGGCGATTGACCACCGTGCCCTCTGAAATGATCAGCCCCACGGCCGCTTCGGCGCGGCGCCGGTAGTAGTCAGCCACCTGGGTTGTCGGCACGCCCCCGGGCGAGAACGAACGCGTCATCGGCGCCATCACCACCCGGTTGGGCAGTTTCAGGGTCTTGAGCTGGAAGGGTTGAAACAGGGAATCGATGGGCATGAAAGTCCTTGGTAGCGTTGGTCAAAAATGTGGGTTATGGATTGTAGGATTCGCAGCTGGCGCAGTGGCCAGCGCCCAGGCGGCCCGGGTCGCGCAGGCGTCCCAACCTGATTTGAACAGCTGCTTGTCAGTTGGCGCACCGATGGGTTTGCCACCTGAATCACCCAATATTTATACGTTTTTAGCCTCTAGCCCGCATGGAATATGCGTCATAAGCTATGAAATTTGATTAGATTTCGTGCTGACCGCCAGCCAGGCGCCTCAACGCAATCGATTCAGCACCGCGAGAATCGGCAGCAGCACGCTGGCGCCGAGCTTTTTGGAGCGCTCGCCGTTCCAGCCGACCCGCAGGTCCGGCAGATCGGCGTTGTCTTTGAACGGCATCTCGATGGTGAAGGAGAGACAGTCAAAGTGCTGACCAACCCACTTGGTGGCCAGCGTCAGGTTGGACTCGCCCGCCGGCGTACGGCCATAGCCGTGGGTGCTTTGAAAATCAGGGCAAGTGGCAAGCCAGGCCGACTTGAAGCTGTTTTCCAGGGCTTCGAGGCGCGGCGTGTAACCGGGGTTGCCTTCGCAGCCCGCCACAAAGTTGTAGGGCAGGCCCTCGTCGCCATGCGCGTCCAGGCACAGATCGACGCCGAGCTGCAGCATCTTCTGACGCACCAGGAACACCTCGGGTGAGCTCTCCAGGCTGGGCGTGGCCCATTCGCGGTTCAGGTTGGCACCGGCCGCGTTGGTGCGCAGGTTGCCGCGCACGGCACCATCGGGGTTCATGTTCGGCACGACGTAAAACACGCATTGGGTGAGCAACACCCGTGCCACCGGGTCGGCGCCATCAAGCAATCGCTGCAGACAACCCTCGGCAAACCACTCGGCCATGGCTTCGCCGGGATGCTGGCGCGCGATCAGCCAGACCTTCTTTTTCTGCGCCAGGGGCATGGCGTTGTGCGCATCGGTCAGGACCAGCAGCGTCATGTCGCGACCGTCCAGCGTGCTGCCCAGGCGCTCTTGCGTGACGTGGCGGCAGCCCGTCAGCGAAGCCAACAGGTCCAGATGCCGCTCGTAGGAATAGGGCTCGAAATAAGCAAAATAAACGCATTGGCTCTCGGGCGTGAGCCCAAAGGACAAGACCTGGCCGTCAAACTCGGTGTCGATGCGAAACCAGTGTTGGCGGTCATGGCTGGCAACCGCGCGGTAGCCCTCCCAGCCCTTCGGGTACGCCGACTGACCGGCATTGAGCAAGCGCAGCCGCACCGGCACGCCGCAAGCGCCCTGCAACGAGAAATGGAACCACTGCGCAAAGTCGCTGGCGTTGTCGCGGCGGATATGGAGTTGAATATCCTGCGGGTCCGCCAGACTCAGCACCTCGATGGCGCCGGAGTCGAACTCGGTGGAGATGTGGAGTTGGGTCACCTTCAGGCTCCGAGAAATTCACCGACCGACTTGAGGTCTTCAACCCGGTCGCAAATGGCTTTGATAACCATCAAAATGGGCACCCCGAGCAACAAGCCCCAGGGGCCCCAGAGCCAGCCCCAGGCCAGTACGCCAACAAAAATAGCCACCGGATTCATTTTGCTGGCGCGGCTGGTCAACCAGGGCGTCAACAAAAAACCTTCGATGCTGTTGATCACCAGCGAGATGCCAGCCACCAGCAACGCCATCTCCAGTGTGCCAAACTGCATGAAGCCGACCATGGCCGAACCGGCCGTGACGATCACATTGCCAATGTAGGGAACCAGATTGAGAACGCCGGCGGCAACACCCCAAACCGCCGCTTGCTCCAGCCCCACGGCCAACAAGCACAACCAGGTCGCAACACCCACCACCGCGCTGGTGAAAAGCTGCACCAGCATGTAGCGCTGAATCTGGTCATTGATCTCGTTGAGCGCCTGCAGCGTGACTTTTTTGCGGCTCAGCGTCGGTCCGGCCAGTTTGACCAGCTTGCGCCTGAAGGTGTCGCCAGAGGCCATCAGGAAGAATGTAATCAAAGCGACGATCCCGACCTGGCCCAACATGGCAAGCAGTCCCATCGTGCCGCTCCACAAATAGTCATTGATGGCAAACTTCGGCTTTTCGATCTGCACCCGCTGCACACCGCGCTGAACCGGCGCAGCCCGGTTCGACTCTTCGGCCGCCTGCTCCAGTTGGCTGGCGGCTTTCTGCATGGTCACCAGTGTGTTGTCCTCTTTTCCCTGCAGCGCGCGAATGGAGTAGCGCAGCTTTTGCGCAGCCACCGGCAAAGATTCGACCAGCTCGGCCGCATCGTCGCTGAGTGAATACACGGTGCCGCCGACACCCGCCACAATGCCCAGCACCAGGACGGCCGCGCTCAAGGCGCGGGGAATCCGGCGATGCGCCAGCCAGTCCACCACGGGCGACAGTCCATAGCTGAACAGCAGTCCGACCATCACGGGAATAAATACCGCGCTGGCCCAGCGCAGCATGAACACACTGGCCAGCGTGGCCAGCACCACGAGCGACAAGCTGCGCACATCGACCGGCATGTGCAGCAGCACACGGGACAGTTCGGCGGTCGTCGCCGCCCCGCTCGACGGCTCCGCACCGGCGTCACCGGGAGGCGTTGAGGTTGTTTCCATGTCGGTTGGCTCCATGTCTAAATCATCGGACTAGAAATGCAGTGGCATGTCGTCGCGCGGGTTGCGCGGCACACTGGCGCCCGGGTCGGCACTCGACTGGCGAAGGTTGGCGACCTCCAGGTTGGTCAGGCGCGCATTCGTGTCAAATTCGTTTTCCATGGCCCTATTGGACATGAATTTTGCGTGACCCCTTGATTTTCACGGACTGGCCTGTGGCGGCCATTTTTTGTTGGGAGTGTGTAGGTTTAGACGGGTGTTTCTTGGTGCTTTTTCATTTACCGATGCCGACCTGCCGGCGTTTTCCATCATCGGGCTGGTGCGTCCGCGTGGTTATCTGGACCCCAACGCCAACCACATTGGACCTGGCCCGCCAAAGAAAACCACGTCGTGTGGCTGCAAATTACGCAGTAGTTGCCAAGCGCGCTGCCCTGGCCCGTCTTCCCTAAGTTACTCTGGGCGAACCGCCGGGTGTGAGCAGCCCTGCCGGGGCAGCGCGCCGGGCCGGATAATCGGGGGATGAGTACAAACGAAACCAAGGCAGCCGCTGCCGTCACCGCCCCCCTTTCCACTGCTGGCAAGGGCTTCGAGTCCCTGCCCCTGAACCCGGCCACCCTGGCGAATCTGGAACAACTGGGTTATCTGGAAATGACGCCCATTCAGGCCGCCAGCCTGCCCACCGCCCTGGCCGGCAAAGACCTGATTGCGCAGGCCAAGACCGGCAGCGGCAAGACTGCCGCTTTCGCCCTGGCCTTGCTGACCAACCTGAACCCGCGCCGTTTTGCCGTGCAAGCCCTGGTGCTGTGCCCCACGCGTGAGCTGGCCGATCAGGTGACGATCGAAATTCGCCGGCTGGCCCGCGCCACCGACAACATCAAGGTCGTCACCCTGTGTGGCGGGGTGGCCTTGCGCGGCCAGCGCGCCTCGCTGGAGCAGGGCGCGCACATCGTGGTGGGTACGCCGGGGCGCATCATGGACCATCTGGAGCGCGAGTACCTCAACCTCGAAGCCCTGAACACCCTGGTGCTGGACGAAGCCGACCGCATGCTGGACATGGGCTTTTTTGAGGACATTGCCACCGTCACCAAGCAATGCCCGAAAGAGCGGCAAACCCTGCTGTTCTCCGCCACCTACCCGGAAGGCATCGAAAAACTGGCGAAGCAGTTCATGCGCGATCCGATCCAGATCAAGGTCGAGTCGCAGCACACCGAGAGCCTGATCGAGCAACGTTTTTACGAGGTCACACGCCACACCCGGCTGGCGACCGTGGCGCAGTTGCTGAACCACTTCCGGCCCATCAGCACGCTGGCGTTTTGCAACACCAAACAGCAGTGCAAAGACCTGGTGACTTACCTGCAGGAGCAGGGCTTTAGCGCGCTGGCGCTGTATGGCGAGCTGGAGCAGCGCGAGCGCGACCAGGTGCTGGCGCAGTTTGCCAACCGCAGCGCGTCCATCCTGGTGGCCACCGATGTGGCCTCGCGCGGCCTGGACATCACACAACTTGAAGCCGTGATCAACGTCGACATCACGCCCGACCCCGAGGTCCATGTGCATCGCATTGGCCGCACCGGGCGCGCCGGTGAATCTGGCTTGGCCTTGAGCCTGGCGAGCATGAATGAAATGGGTGCGGTCGGCAAGATCGAGCAGTACCAAAAGCGCGAATCGGTGTGGCACAAGCTGGAAGAACTCACGCCCACCGGCGAGGGGCCGCTGAAGCCACCGATGGTGACGCTGCAGATTCTGGGTGGCCGCAAAGAAAAGATTCGTCCCGGCGACGTGCTGGGCGCCTTGACCGCCGATGCGGGCTATAACCGCGAGCAAATTGGCAAGATCATGGTGACCGAATTCACCACCTTTGTGGCGGTGCAGCGCGACATTGCGCTGGCCGCGATGCAAAAACTCAACGCGGGCAAGATCAAAGGCAAAAGCGTGAAAGTACGGCTTTTGTAGCTTTTACGCGCAGCGTCATCGTGTAAGGCAAATACCGACACGCTTTACAGCCACTTACTGACTTCAGCGCACCCGGTGGGCAACTACAGTTGTCTCATGCGCCAAATGACCCCGAAGGCGCTTGGAACCCACCGGAGAATCCTGATGAACAACACTGCTCTTGAACTCAATCCCTTCAGCCTGATGATGGAACCCGAACGCGTGTTGCAAACCATGGAGCGTTCGCAGCAGCTGCGCGGCCTGCGCCGCCACAAGCTGCACCCGCTGGACAAACCCTTGATTCCCTACACCAGTGAAGCGCTGGCCAGCCGCGCCGCGTATGACGAAGAGATCGATGCGCAGGACCGTCTGGCCCATGCCAAAGCTTTCTTGCTGAACTGAGTCCAACGGCGCCGCTGCGCCTGAGCCCGACCCGACTGCGAGCAGCGCAAAGGGTGCAATTCAAAGTGATGTGGGCTTCAGATGACTGGTTTTTTCCGAAGCACTCAGGTGCGGCTATTGGGTCGGGGCTGATACCACGGTGGTGGGTGAATCAGCCGGGCGATGCGCTTTGCTACGTGTCCACCGCCCGCTTCGCGAGCTCCTCCTTGACCTCCGCAAAACGCATCACCCGACTGATTCTGCGAGCGATTGGGTACGCCGACAGGGGGAAGTCAAAAGTTGCCTGCGGTGGGTGTGATGCGAATTAATGAGCGCCTTCTACGGCAGCAATTTTGACTTCGACGGCGTCAGGCACGGTGATTGGGCTATGCGACCGGGCTACTGCGTGAAAGGCGCGCGCCGACAAGCGCTTGCGCACCCCAGCCTAAAAACCCGGTTTTCAAGTCGACAATTTTCGCGCAGAATGGCGTTTGCCCGGCCTGCGCTCCTGTCGCAGCGGGCCTAGCCGATGCGCCATAGCCCGTCCCCACCCGAAGTGCAAGCGTCCCCTGCGGCGCCGCCCTACCGCGACCGCAAACGTTATGCCTGGCTGTTGTCCTTGCTGGTGCCCGCCACCGTGGTCATCGGCCCGGCGCTGATGCTGGCCAGTGGCGATGTGCGTGCGCTGTGGATTCCGGCGATTTTCTTTTACATCGTCGCACCCCTGTTGGACTGGCTCTTGGGCGAAGACCTGAGCAACCCGCCCGAGAGCGCGGTGCCGGCACTGGACGCCGACCGCTACTACCGCCGCATCACCTACGCGCTGGTGCCGGTGCTGTGGGCGGCCTTCATATTCAGCGCCTGGTTTGTGGGCACGCACGCCCTGCCCTGGCACGGCTTGCTGGCGATGGTGCTGATCACCGGTTCGGTGGGTGGCTTTAGCATCAACCTGGGCCATGAGCTGGGCCATAAAAATACGAAACTGGAACGCTGGCTGGCCAAGCTCATTCTGGCGCCCACGGCTTATGGCCACTTCTTCATCGAGCACAACCGCGGCCACCACCGTGACGTGGCAACACCGCTGGACCCGGCCTCCTCGCGCATGGGCGAGTCGATTTACCATTTTGTGGGGCGGGAGATGCCCGGTGCGTTCAAACGCGCCTGGAAGCTCGAATCCGACCGGCTGCAGCGCGTGCAACTGCCCCTGTGGTCGCTGCACAATGAAATTCTGCAACCGGCTTTGATCACGCTGCTGCTGTGGGGCACGCTGCTTGCCTGGCTCGGGATCGGGTTGCTGCCGTTTTTGCTGATTGCGTCGTTCTGGGCCAACTTCCAGCTGACTTCGGCCAACTACATCGAGCATTACGGGCTGCTGCGCCAGCTGCGCGCGCCCGGCAAATATGAAATCTGCCAGCCGCACCACTCCTGGAACAGCAACCACATTTTCTCCAATTGGGCGCTTTTTCACTTGCAGCGCCACTCCGACCACCACGCGCATCCGCTGCGGCGCTACCAGTCACTGCGCCATTTTGAGAATCTGCCGCGCTTGCCCAGCGGCTATTTCGGCATGTTCACCGTGGCCTATATTCCGGCGCTGTGGCGCTATGTGATGAATGAACGGCTGCTTGGGGTGGTCGGGCGCGATGCGAGCCGCATCAACCTGGACCCGCGCCAACGCGCCGCCCTGATTCGGCGTTACGGTCTGCAGGACACGGCGCAGGCCAAAGAATCGCAGCTCGCGTAATTCTTGGGCTTATTGACCGCGCACCGCGGCAGCGCGCAATTTGTCTTTTTTGCTTGGGCGCAGGCCCTTGATGCCACCGGTGCCAGGCGGCGTGGCGCTCGCGTCACCCACCGGTGCAGGATTGAGCGTCGTGGGCTCAAAACCGGCAACCTGCTCACGCACCAGACTCAAGCCCTGGCGCTTTTCAATCAAGCGCCAATGCGCGTCGCTGCTGGCACTGACAAAGCTCAAAGCCACGCCTTTTTCGCCTGCGCGGCCGGTACGCCCGATGCGGTGGATGTAGTCCAGCGCCGAGCGCGGCAAATCAAAATTCACCACCACCGGCAATTGCGCGATGTCCAGGCCGCGCGCCGCCACGTCGGTGGCAATCACCACTTTCAGGCGTGAGGCCTTGAAGTCAGCCAGCACCTGGGTGCGCTTGCCCTGGCTGAGTTCGCCGTGGAAGGGTTCGGCGTTGATACGCGCTTTGCGCAGCTTGTCGGCCACCATCTCGGCGGCGTGTTTGGTGGCGACAAAGACCAGCACCCGGCTCCAGTGGTTTTGCACGAACAAATGGCGCAGCAACTGTGTGCGCTGGCCGGCGTCCACGTCGATAACGCGCTGCTCAATGTCGGGCTGGGTTTGCGCTGCGGGCGCGACCTCAATGCGCACCGGCTCATGCAGCAGCGTCTTCGCCAGGGTCTGCACGGCCGGTGGAAAAGTCGCCGAGAAAAACAGGTTTTGTCGCTGCGCGGGCAACAGCGCGAGGATGCGGTTCAACTCCTCGGAGAAACCCAGATCGAGCAAACGGTCGGCTTCATCGAGCACCAGCGTCGCCACGGCGCTCAAGCTGAGCGCATTGTGCTGCACCAGGTCGAGCAAACGCCCGGGTGTGGCGACCACGATGTCGGCGCCGCCGCGCAGGCGCAACATTTGCGGGTTGATCGAGACGCCGCCAAAAACGATGGCCACCTTCAGCGCGCGCGGCAAGTGCTGCGCCAGCTGACGAATCTCTTCGCCAACCTGGGTGCTGAGCTCGCGCGTGGGCACCAGAACCAGGGCGCGCAGGCGGCGCGGACTCTGCGGCAGCGCCGCTTCAAACTGCTGCAACAGCGGCAAAGCAAAGGCCGCCGTCTTGCCCGAGCCGGTTTGCGCTTGAGCCAGCAAGTCACGCCCCTGCAGCGCCGGGCCCAGCACCGCCTGCTGAATGGCGGTGGGGGCCGGCCAGGCCTTGCCGGCGACAGCACGCAAGAGCGCAGGAGACAGACCGAGTGAAGAAAATGGCATGGAAAATGGCTTGGTAATATTGATTAAATCGGGCTGTAGCCCCCGTCCAGCGGTTGTATAAAGCTATGCAAATTATAGTATTCTAAATTCGAAGCCGATCGTCAACCCGCTGCCATGGCGGCTAGCGCTGGCGCGCCGGCACGGCGCATGCGCGGCAGACCTCAAAGGCCAGCTGGTGCAGCGCGGCCCAAGGCTCGGGCGGCCAGCCGGGCGACTTCAGGCCTTTGACCACGCCGTCGACCTGGTGCGCGGCCTGCAGCCAGGCCGCCAGGGTGGCATCGCTCAGGCGCGGCAGCACGCGCTCAAACAAACGCTCGCGCGCGCCCCACACGCGTTGCTCGCGCAGCGCCAGCGGCAGCGGGCTGCCCCGGTTCATGGCGTCCTTGACGCGCTTCATGGCGCGAATGTCCTCGGCCAGGGTGTAGTGCACCAGCACGGCCGCCTCGCCTTCGGCCTGCAGACCGTCTAGCATGCGCTGCACCCGAAGGACCTGCCCCGCCAGCACGGCGTCCGACAGTTTGAACACGTCGTAACGCGCCACGTTGAGCACCGCGCTTTCGATCTGCTCAAACGTCAGCTCGCCGACGGGATACAGCAGCGCCAGCTTCTGGACTTCCTGGTGCGCCGCCAGCAAGTTGCCTTCGACCCGGTCGGCAAAAAACTGCAGGCTGTGCTGGCCGGCCTCCCCGGCGGCGACGCGCTGGCCCTGAGAAGAGAGGCGCTGCGCAATCCAGGCCGGCAAGGCGTTGCGCTCGACCGGCTCCACCGCCAGCGTGATGCCAAAACTCTCGAGCGCGCCAAACCAGGCGCTGCTTTTAGCCAGCTTGTCGAGCCGCGGCAGCATGACCAGGGTCAGGGTGGACTCGTTGCCCCGCGCCTGTTCGGCCAGGTGCTGCAGCGCCACAGCGCCATCCTTGCCGGGTTTGCCCGACGGGATGCGCAGCTCAAGCATCTGTTTGTCCGCAAACAGGCTCAGCGAGCCACCCGCGGCCAGCACCTCGCTCCAGTCGAAATGCGCGCCGGCCACCGTGTGCGAACTGCGCTCGCTAAAGCCCTGGCTGCGGGCGAACGCGCGAACAGCGTCCGCCGCCTCCTGCACCAGCAGCGGCTCGTCGCCATGCACGGTGTACAGGCTTTTCAGGCCCTTTTGCAGATGGGCCGCAAGTTGGTTGGGGGCGACTTGCATGGTCTAGCGGATGCGCTGGCCCGCGCGGCGCCCCAGGTTCGGGCCAGTCTTCACAGGTATTTGATCGCTTCAAGGCGGCGCATCAGCTGTTGCACCAGATCGGACTGCATGTCGCGGTACAGCAGCACTTCTTCGGCTTCTTTGGCCAGCACGGCGGTTTCACTGAAACTCATATCGCGCTGCTGCATGAGCTCGGTCTCGGGCGTGAGCTCATCGCCGGCGGCGTTGCGGACCCGGAACTTGAGCCGGATGCGCAATTGAAACTCCCGCACCTGGCCCGAGCTGCTCAGGCCAACCACGGCCTTCTCGCGCTGCTCCTGCAGAATTTCAAGCACCACTTGCGCCTGGCTTAAAGGCTCATTCGGCGCCAGAACCCGCACCGGGTGGGCAAAAGAGCGGCGCAACTCGAGCGCCAGCGGCCCACCCGGTTGGGGGTTGATCGCCAGCGTCTGGAAGGCGAAGCTTTGCGCACCGCGCAGCTTGAAGCCGCAGCCTCCCAGCAAGAGGCTGAGCAGTGCGGCCTGACCGAGCCGCGTGACAACAGAGCGACGATTCATGGGCAGCACCTCAAAGCACCACATTGACCAGCCGACCCGGCACCACAATGATTTTCTTGGGCGTCGCCCCGTGGGCCAGCTTGCCAAACACCTCACTGCGGATGGCGGCCTGCTCGATCTCGGCTTGGGTGGCACCGGCCGCCACGACAATGGCACCGCGCAGCTTGCCGTTGATTTGCAGCATCAGTTCAATTTCTTCCTGCAAGAGCGCCGATTCGTCCACCTGGGGCCAGGGCGCATCGAGCAGCTCGCCCAAGGCGGCGGCATAGCCCAGGTCCTGCCACAGGCTGTGGGTGATGTGCGGCGTGGCCGGGTACAGGCAGCGCAGCAAGATGCCAAAGCCCTCGATCAGTGCCACTTGCGCACCGCTGGAGTCGGTGGCTTTGAAGCTCTCCAGCGCATTGATCATCTTCATCGCGCCCGAGACCACGGTGTTGTACTGCATGCGCTGGTAGTCGTAGTCCACCTGTTTGAGCACGGTGTGGATCTCCAGCCGAAGGACTTTCGCTTCTTTGCTGAAATTTATATCATTTAGACTCCTAGCCCCCGTCACGCTTGCGTTAGCAGCTATCATATCTATAGTAGATAATTTGACGCCAAAGTTCCAGACCCGGCGCAGGAAGCGGTAACTGCCTTCCACGGCTGCGTCGTTCCACTCCAACGTGGCCTCGGGCGGCGCGGTGAACATGGTGTACAGGCGCGCGGTGTCGGCGCCGTATTTTTCGATCAGGTCCTGCGGGTCGACGCCGTTGTTTTTCGACTTGGACATGGTGCCAATGCCCTCGTAGTCGATCAATGTGCCCGCAGGCAAGTCGCCGATGGCGACCTTCAACCGGGCCGACACCACCTTGCCAGCCGCATCGGACACGTTTTCAACATCGTTCGGCCAGAAATAGTCTTTCGCCCCGTTGGCGGTTTTGCGCGAGTAGATGTGGTTGAGCACCATGCCCTGCGTGAGCAGCTTGGTGAAGGGTTCGTCGACCGTGACCAGCCCCAGGTCGCGCATGACCTTGGTCCAGAAGCGCGCGTACAGCAGGTGCAGGATGGCGTGCTCGATGCCACCAATGTACTGGTCCATCGGCATCCAGTAGGCCGCGCCCGCGCCCACCATCGCCTGCTCGTTCTCCGGGTCGCAGTAGCGCATGAAATACCACGAGCTGTCCACAAAGGTGTCCATGGTGTCGGTTTCGCGCCGCGCTGCAGCGCCGCAGATCGGGCAGACGACACCGGCGTGAAAGCCTTCATGCTTGTGAAGCGGGTTGCCCGAGCCGTCGGGCACGCAGTCCAGCGGCAAGACCACCGGCAAATCTTTTTCCGGCACCGGCACGGCGCCATGCTGCGGGCAGTGAATGATGGGAATCGGCGTGCCCCAGTAGCGCTGGCGGCTCACGCCCCAGTCGCGCAGGCGCCAGGTGGTTTTCTTCTCGCCCAGACCGAGCGCGGCCAGCTTGTGCGCCACGGCGTCCACCGCTTGCTTGAACGGCATGCCGCTGAAGCTACCCGAGTTGACGACCACGCCGCGTTGCTTGTCGGCGTACCAGTCTTGCCAGCGCTCATAGTCAAAATGCTCACCGTCGACCTGCACCACCTGTTTGATCAGCAGGCGGTATTTCTTGGCGAATTCGAAGTCGCGCTCATCGTGCGCGGGCACGCCCATGACGGCGCCGTCGCCATAGCTCATCAACACATAGTTGCCGATCCAGACTTCGATTTTCAGCTGCGTCAGCGGATGTGTCACGAACAGGCCAGTGGCCATGCCCTTCTTCTCTTGTGTGGCCAGTTCGGCCTCGGTGGTGCCACCGCTCTTGCATTCCTCGATGAAAGCCGCCAGCGTCGGGTTGTTTTTTGCCGCGTGCACCGCCAGTGGATGCTCGGGCGCCACGGCGCAAAAGGTCACGCCTTTGATGGTGTCCGGGCGCGTGGTGAAAACATACATCCGGCCAGCGTCGATCAGCGTGCCAGCGGCGTCGTGGATGTCATGGGTGAAGGCAAAACGCACGCCCTCGCTCTTGCCAATCCAGTTCTCCTGCATCAGCTTGACGCGCTCGGGCCAGCCCGGCAAGCCGGTCTGCACCTGAGTCAGCAGTTCCTCGGCGTAGTCGGTGATCTTGAGGTAGTAGCCCGGAATCTCGCGCTTTTCGACGGTGGCGCCGGTGCGCCAGCCTTTGCCGTCAATCACCTGCTCGTTGGCCAGCACGGTCTGGTCGACCGGGTCCCAGTTGACGACCTGGGTTTTGCGGTAGGCAATGCCCTTTTCCAGCATCTTCAGAAACAGCCACTGGTTCCATTTGTAGTACTCGGGCGTGCAGGTGGCAACCTCGCGACTCCAGTCGATCGCCAGCCCCATCGCCTGCATCTGCTGCTTCATGTAAGCGATGTTCTCGAAGGTCCACTGGGCTGGCGGCACGCCGTTCTTCAGCGCGGCGTTTTCCGCCGGCAGGCCAAAGGCGTCCCAGCCCATCGGCATCAGCACATTGAAACCCTGCATGCGCAACTGGCGCGTGAGCATGTCGTTGATGGTGTAGTTGCGCACATGGCCCATGTGCAGCTTGCCGCTGGGGTAGGGCAGCATGGAGCAGGCGTAAAACTTCTTTTTGGACGCGTCTTCGGTGACGCGGTAGGCATCCATCGCGGTCCAATGACTTTGGGCCGCTTGTTCGACCTCGAGAGGGGTGTATTTTTCTTGCATATAAGTTCACTCTGGCGATCACCGGATCGCAATCAGGCGATTTTAGGGTTTGGCGTCAGGCTTGGGATCGGTCACAAAGCCGATCCGGTTCAACCCGGCCTTTTGGGCGCTGCCCATGAGTTCAACGATGCGGCCATAGGGTACGGCGCTGTCGGCCCGCAACTGCAATTCCAGCTCGGGATTGAGCCTGGCGGCTTGCGCCAGTTGCGCCGCCAGTTCAGCCAGCGTCAGCGCCTTGTCATCGAGAAAGCTCTGGCCGGATTTATCCACCACCACGGTCACGAATTTGGGCGCCGCGCTGACTGCGCTGGTCTGGGCTTGGGGCAAATCGAGCTGGATGGAACTGACCAGCAGCGGCGCGGTGATGATGAAGATCACCACCAGCACCAGCATCACGTCCACCAGCGGCGTCATGTTGATCTCGCTCATCGGCTTCGGGGCAGCAGTGCGTTCCAGACGACCAAAGGACATCGCCGGCTCCGGGTTCAAGGCTGCGCGGACCAGACTGGCTGCGTGCTGGCGAGTTCGCGCAGGTCACGCGCAAAGCCTTCGAGCTCGGCTTCAATGCGCCCGATCACGCGGCCCAGCACGTTGTAAGCCAGCACCGCCGGAATCGCCACTGCCAGGCCCGCGGCGGTCATGATCAGGGCTTCGCCGACCGGGCCGGATATTTTGTCAATCGTCACCTGCCCGGCATTTGCAATGCCAATGAGGGCATGGTAGATGCCCCAGACCGTGCCCAGCAAACCAACGAAGGGCGCGGTGGCGCCCACCGTGGCCAGCAACACCTGGCCTGCGCTCAGCTTGGCCAGGGCGGCATGCAGCGCATCGCGCAGCACCCGGGTCAATTGGTGGGCCTTGTCACCGGCGCTAGAGAGCGTCGCGTTGGCTTCAAGTTGGGTCGCAACGACCAAGGACAGGACCAGGGCTTCACGGTCAAAGGCCTGCAACTGGGGCAGCGCGGCCTGAAACGACTTTGAACTCCAGAACGCGGTCAGGCTGCGCCGCACGTCGCCGCTGGCGCGGTGCAACAACCAGGACTTCCAGACAATGACAACCCAACTGCCCACCGACATGGCCAGAAGCAGCAGCGCCACGCCCTGGGTGAGCGCGTCGCCCTGAAAGAACAGCTGGGCCGGGTTCATTTCAGGTTCAACACGTCAGCCATGTCGTACAAACCCGTTTTTTGAGTACTGAGAAAACGCAGCGCGCGCAAGCTGCCCTGCGCATAGGTGGCGCGGCTGGACGATTTGTGGCTGATCTCGATGCGCTCGCCAATACCGGCAAACAGCACGGTGTGGTCACCCACAATGTCGCCGCCCCGAATGGTGGCAAAGCCAATCGAGGACGGATCGCGCTCACCGGTGACGCCTTCACGCGCGTAGACCGCGCAGTCCTTGAGGTCGCGCCCGAGTGCGCTGGCGATCACCTCGCCCATCTTGAGCGCCGTGCCGGAAGGGGCGTCGACCTTGTGGCGGTGGTGCGCTTCGATGATTTCTATGTCATAGCCGGTGGCGAGCGCCTTGGCCGCCATCTCCAGCAGCTTGAGCGTAACGTTGACCCCGACGCTCATGTTGGGCGCCATCACAATCGCAATATCGCGGGCTGCAGCGGTGATTTCGGCCTTTTGCGCCTCGCTGAAGCCGGTGGTGCCGATCACCAGGTTGACGCCCAGTTCGCGGCAGACGCGCAGATGGGCCAGCGTGCCCTCGGGCCGGGTGAAATCAATCAGGGTCTGGGCCTGACTCAAGCCGACGGCAAGATCGGCCGTGATCGCAACGCCGCTGGCTTGGCCCAAAAACGCCATCGCGTCAAGGCCCAGGGCGGGACTCGTTGCTACGTCAAGCGCGCCGGTTAGCACACAGTCATCGGCACTTTTGACGGCTTCGATGAGCATCTGACCCATGCGGCCAGAGACGCCCGCGATGGCCACACGATGGGGCAGCTTGGGACTCATGTAGGCAAACGTGCGCGGTGCGGGCTTAGCGGGCCGGCGCTTCCAGCGGTGGATAGCGCGCGGGCAGCGGTGACAATGGCGCGGTCTCGGCGGCCTTGACGGGGGCCGGCGCGGTTGGCAGGCTCTGTGGCGGCATTTCCAGCACCGGTACTTTTCCGGCTTTTCGTCCTGAATCGAGCGACGCCACAAACTCGGCTTCGGTCGGCAAGGGATCGGCGTCCAGGCGCTCGAGCACATCACCCTTGAAATAGGCGGTGACTTTGCGTGCCTGCGGCTGCACGCCCTGGCGCTTGAAGGTAAACACATAGTCCCAACGGTCCGCATGGAACACGCTGGTCAACAAAGGGGTTCCCAAAATGTCACGCACCTGCGCCCGGCTCATGCCCGGCTTCACGGCGGCAGCCTGCTCCTGGGATACAAAATTGCCCTGCACAATGTCAATTTTGTAAGGCGTCACGATGCTGGCAAGGCTGCGACTGGCGCCATTGAGGTTGCCACAGGCCATCAGGCTGGCGCTCGCGGCAAGAATCAGGCTCAAACGGGTAGCACGGCGTTGAAGATCAGACATGAGGTGGTGTGGAGTGTGGCGATATGATCGAACATTGTACCGGCTGTGCCTGCACGAGCGACCCGGCAGCTGACAAGACTGAGACCCACCATGACCAAGATTGATGAACTCAAAAGCACCGGCCTGAAGGCCACCCTGCCCCGGCTGAAGATCCTGGAAATCTTCCAGAAAGGCGCGCAGCGTCACATGACGGCCGAGGACGTGTTCCGCGTGTTGCTAGAGGAACGCTCCGATGTCGGTCTGGCCACGGTGTACCGGGTGCTCGCCCAGTTCGAGCAAGCCGACATCCTGATTCGCAGCCATTTTGAGAGCGAGCGCGCGGTCTACGAGCTCAACGAGGGGCAGCACCATGACCACCTGGTGTGCCTGGACTGCGGCAAAGTGGAAGAGTTCTATGACGCGGAAATTGAAAAACGCCAGCACGCCGTGGCCAAGGCGCGGGGTTTTGCCATTGCCGACCACGCCTTGAGTCTGTATGCCCACTGCAACCGGGCGCAGTGCCCCCATCGCGCGGTCTCGGCCAGCAGTCCGGACTAAGCGCCCGCCAGCAGGCGCACCTCAGTCGCCCGCCTTCATCGCCTTGCGGTGGCGCTCGACAAATTCCTGGTAGGTGTCAATGCCGCGCAACTGCAAGATGGTGTTGCGCACGGCCGCTTCCACCAGCACCGCGATGTTGCGCCCGGCCACCACCTGAATCACCACTTTGCGCACCGGCACATCGAGCACGTCCTGGGTCAGCGGCTCATAGGGAATGCGCTCGTAGTCGCGCTCCATGGTTTCGCGACGCACCAGATGCACGATGAGCTTGAGCCGCATGCGTCGGCGCACCGCTGTTTCGCCAAAAATGCCGCGAATATCAAGCAGGCCGATGCCTCGCACCTCCAGCAAGTTCATCAGCAGTTCCGGGCAGCGGCCTTCAATCGTGTCCTGATTGATGCGGTACAGGTCGACCGCATCGTCGGCCACCAGGCCATTGCCGCGCGAGATCAGCTCCAGACCCAGCTCACTTTTTCCAAGCCCTGATTCCCCGGTGATCAGCACGCCCAGGCCCAAAATATCCATGAACACGCCGTGCATGGTGATGCGGTCGGCAAAATACTTGGACAAATAAGCGCGCAGCACATCAATCACGAAGGCTGAAGAGCTCTGCGTGGCAAACATCGGAATCTGTGCCCGCTCGCACATCGACAACAAGGCCTCGGGCGCGCCCTGTCCATCGGCCAAAATCAGGACCGGTGGCTCCAGCGTGACGATGCGGGATATCCGGCGCGCGCAGTCGCTCGGTGTCGAGTTGGTGAGATAGGCGATTTCGCGCTGACCCAATATCTGGACGCGATAGGGATGGATGTAGTTGAGGTGGCCGACCAAATCGGCGCCGGAGCGCGCCGCACGCACCGCGACCTCGTCAAAACGTCGCTCGGACGCGCCCAGACCGGCCAGCCACTCCCACTTCAAGGTGCTGCGAAACTCCTCAAACAGCACATCGGCGCTGACAACGTTAGGTTTCACGCATCGTCCCGTGGATCAGGTCAATGCCCGGCCAGAATCAGGCCAGCTGGGCCGATTGCCATTTGACGATCAGCTCGTGCAACTCTGCCGCGCTGGTGCTGGCGGCCATTTTTTCCCGCAGTACCGCGTCACTGAGCATTTCCGCAATTTCGGAGAGGATTTCCAGGTGCTTTTGCGTTGCTGACTCGGGCACCAGCAGAAAAATCAGCAAGTTGACGGCCTGCTCGTCGGGCGCATCAAAGCCGATCGGATGCGCCAACTGCAGCACTGCGGCCATCGGCATCTTCAGGCCCTTGATACGGCCATGCGGAATGGCAACGCCGTGCCCCAGGCCGGTCGAGCCCAGCCGCTCGCGCGAGAACAGGCTGTCGGTGACCAGTGAACGGCTCAGGCCGTGCAGGTTTTCAAACAGCAAGCCCGCTTCTTCAAAAGCGCGCTTCTTGCTGGTGGCATCAATCTGCACAAGCACTTGTGCAGGGGGGAGGATGGCTGCAAGTCGATTCATAATTAAGGCCGAATTATGCCCACATCCAATTCTGACTAAAAAAAAGCCGCCTGGCAGAGCAGGCGGCTGGGCGCAAGATCAGGTGCAAGGCCTCACATCAGCCGCTTGGGCGCTTCATGGTGGTGATTTTGCAGGCGACTCTTATGCCGAACGACCTGGCGGTCGAGTTTGTCGACCAGTTCGTCCACGGCCGCGTACAAATCAGCATGGGAGCTCTCGGCAAACATGTCGGTGCCCTTGACGTGAATATTGCATTCGGCGCGTTGGCGCAGGTCTTTCTCAGTTTGCTTTTCTACGGTGAGCAGCACTTTGACATCGACCACCTGGTCAAAATGTCGCTTGATCCGGTCAAGCTTGGTGGTTACGTAACTGCGCAAGGCCGGGGTAACCTCGAGGTGATGGCCGCTAATCGTCAAATTCATAAATAATCTCCTGTTACTCTCAGGGTTGAAACCGTTGCCGACGGAATGCCGACAACACAAAAATCCAAATAAAAATTGGCGTCCGACGGATTCACTATGCCCCCGCCGTGGCGGAAATGCAAATTTTTTTTATTGACCTATTTTGTATCAGGCCGCAAAAAATGGGCGTCTTCACATTGAGTTGAAGCAGCAGCAACAGGCGGTATTAGCGGGTTCGGCACCATGAGCCGCGCCAGCAAACACGCCACCGGAGACTCCTTCTTTGCCTGGGACGGTGACGTGCTGATCATCAACATTTTGGGCAAACCCAGCGCCAGCAAGAATGCCATTGGCAAGCCCTTTGGCAAGCAGCTCAAGGTCAGCGTCACGGCGGCTCCGCTCGCCGGCAAGGCCACGGATCACATGGTGCGTTTTCTGGCGACCCAGTTTGAGGTGGCTGGCGCTGACATCGAGGTGGTGTTTGGCCGCATGAACGTGAACAAGCAGGTGCGCATCAAGGCGCCCAAAAGGCTGCCAAGCGTGTTCGCGCAAGGCTCCTTGCTGCTGGGCGACGATGAGTGACAATGGAAGCGGCGGCGCGAACGGCGAGATCACCAGACGCTGACCGCTGTCTGCGTTGCGCACTGGAACTTTACCGATTAGCCTGACTCACACTTTGCAATGAATTGCCTCAACACCCCCCTCCGTTTGATTAAAGCTATTTTTTTTATAGCTGCTTGCGCAATAACCACAGGGGCTGGGGCTCAAAATGCTCTTTCATCCGTGGTCACCACCGACCAAGTGCGGGCCGAACTGATGGCACAGGCCCCCGACGGCGCCGGCGCGGGGCAGCCGGTCTGGGTGGGCCTGCAATTGACGCACCAACCTGAGTGGCACACCTACTGGAAGAACCCCGGCGACTCTGGCCTGCCCATCACTTTGGCATGGACGCTGCCTGAAGGCGTGAGCGCTGGCGAAATCGCCTGGCCCTTGCCCAAAAAATTCCCGATAGGCAACCTGGCCAATTACGGCTATGAGGGCACGGTGCTGCTGCCGGTGCCTTTGAGCATCACGCCCGCTTTCAAACCCGCGCTGCTTGGCAACAACCTCGAGATCAAACTCAAAGCCACCTGGCTGGTGTGCCGCCTCGAATGCGTGCCGCAAGACGGCGAATTTGTGCTGCAGGTGCCGGTGCGCGGCTCCACCGCGCTCAACAGCGCCGCGTTTGCCGCCAGCGTGAAGTCGCAACCGACCGAGTTGCAAAGCGACAGCCAGGTCACCGTGGAAGGCAAGCAACTCAAGGTCTCGGTGGCGGGCTTGCCGCAAGCGCTGCGCGGTCAGCAACTGGAATTCTTCCCGGAAACGCCCGAGCTGATCGAAACGGCGGGCGCCTGGTCGCAGCAATGGACCCAAGTGGCAGGCGTCGACGTCTGGAACGCCAGCGTGCCCCTGTCCGAACATCGTGAGGTGAGCCCAGAGCTGCTGCCGCTGGTGCTCGTGAGCAGCACCAACGGCCAGCGTGAGGGCTTTCGGGTCCAGGCCAAGCTGCAGGGCAGTTGGCCCCCTGTGGTGAGTGCAACGGGCAGCAGCGCGGCGGCGCCAGCGACGCTGACTGCAGTGCAGAACGCCAACAGCGGCGCGCCTGGCGCAGCGCTCAGCCCGCCAGTTTCCATTGGCCTGTGGGCGGCGTTGCTCGGTGCGTTGTTGGGCGGCATGATCCTGAACCTGATGCCCTGCGTGTTCCCGGTGCTGGCGATCAAGGTGATGAGCTTGACCCGCCACGCCCATGACCGCCGCAGCCACCGCATCAGCGCACTGGCCTACAGCGCCGGGGTGGTGCTGTCCTTTTTGGCACTGGGCGCGTTGTTGATCGGCTTGCGCAGTGCGGGCGAGCAGTTGGGCTGGGGCTTTCAGTTGCAGTCCCCGGCGGTGGTGGCCGCCCTGGCGGTGCTGTTCACCGTGATCGGGCTGAACCTGGCGGGCGTGTTTGAGTTTGGCCGTTTTTTGCCTACTGCGGTGCTGTCGCTGGAGGCCAAGAACCCATCGGTCAATGCCTTTTTGTCGGGCGTGCTGGCGGTCGCCATTGCCTCGCCTTGCACCGCGCCCTTCATGGGCGCCTCGCTCGGGCTGGCGCTGGGCCTGCCGCCGCTGCAAGCCTTGCTGATTTTCATGACGCTGGGCATCGGCATGGCGCTGCCCTATCTGGCCGTCAGCCTGTTCCCGGCGGTAGCGCGCGCGCTGCCACGCCCCGGCGCCTGGATGGACACCTTCCGCCGGGCCATGGCATTCCCGATGTTTGCCACCGTGGTCTGGCTGGTGTGGGTGCTGGGCCAGCAGAGCGGCATTAACGGCGCGGCGGCCTTGCTGGCGCTGCTGCTGGCTTTGAGTCTGGTGCTCTGGTCGCTCACGCTCAAGGGCCGCAGCAGAATCTTCATGGCTACTATTTCAATAGCTACTCTTGCCCTGTTGACGGGGGCTATCGGCAAAAATGTCATAGAAATGGCGACGACCTCCGAGCTGTCCAGCAAGGCCGGCAATGAGCGCTGGCAGCTTTGGGCACCGGGGCGGGTGGAGCAGGTGCTTGCCACGGGCGCACCGGTGTTTGTTGACTTCACCGCCGCCTGGTGCGTCACCTGCCAGTACAACGAAAGCACCACCCTGGCCAACGCCGAGGTGCTGGCCGACTTTGATGCGAACAAGGTCACCTTACTTCGGGCCGACTGGACCCGGCGTGACCCCGCCATCAGCGCCGCGCTGGCGCAACTCGGCCGCAATGGCGTGCCCGTCTATGTGCTGTACCAAAATGGCCAGGCGCCCATAGTGCTGTCTGAAATTTTGAGTGTGCAAGAGGTCCGCACAATGCTGGCCAAATTAAAGAGTTCATGAAACCATGCTGACTGAAACCGAAACCATTCGCCAGATCCTGGCAAGCTGCCGCACCGTCGCCGTGGTTGGCCTGTCCCCCAAACCCGAGCGCGCCAGTTTTGGCGTGGCGCGCTACATGCAGGCGCACGGCTGGCGCATCATCCCGGTCAACCCGGTGGCCGCTGCCAGCGGGGCAAGCATTCTGGGCGAAACGGTCTACGCCACCCTGCAGGAAGCGGCGCAACACGCATCAATCGATCTGGTAGACGTGTTTCGCAACAGCGAGGATGTGCCGCCGGTCGCGCAAGAGGCGATTGCCATTGGCGCGCGCGCTTTGTGGCTGCAGCTGGGCGTTGAAAACGCGCCAGCAGCCGCAGCCGCCCAGGCCGCCGGCCTGTGGGTGGTGCAAAACCGGTGCCTGAAAATAGAACACGCCGCCAGCGCTTGAGGGGGCGTTGAATGCGGCAGTTGCCACGCGGTTTTTTACCCGGCGCTGCTGCCCAGTCGCTCCTGGAAAAAAATCATGCTCGAGCAAAACCAGCACTTTGGCACCGCCGTACTGGCCTTCATCACAGCGAACTCGGCGGACCGGCATCAAACCGAAGCGGCGTTCAAAATCGAGCCATCGATCCCGCCAGGCACCACCGCCTGGGCCTCGCCGCTGGTGAAAAGCAAGAGCAACTGCGCCGCCTGCCACAGTGATGCCGAACAGGGCAGCTTCGAAGACGCGGCGATGCAACTCCCCAGGCCGCTCCTGTGCGCTGCTGGCGCGACCGACCTCAAGGCCTGCGAAAAGTCACCTGCTGGGATGACCAATATTTCGAATTCAATTTGTCCAGCCTGACGACTCCGCCCGTGGAGGGCGCGTGGACAAAACGGCCAGCGCCAACATAGATGCCCGCGTGGGTGACAACATCGCGTTGCGCAAAGAGGACCAGATCGCCCGAGCGAATATTGTTGCTTAATACCGGCTGGCCCCAATGCTGCATCCTGGCGACGGTTCGAGGTGGCGCCAACCCTGCCCTCTTTTGGTAGATGTAGCCAATCAGTCCACTGCAGTCAAAACCCGAGTCTGGCGTGTTGCCGCCGTAGCGATACGGCGTGCCAACAAGGCCGACAGCGTAAATCGTGATGTCGTCGGCCTGCGTTTTCGAAATTCGCGACGGCACGTCCGGGGCTTCGCTGAAACCCAAGCCACGATGGGCCGGCGGCGAGCTCCCACAGCCCCAAAGGATTGACAGGAGCGTCAGGCAAACAGCTGCGAGGCCGATTCTGTTGAACATAGTCACGCCGGTTGATTGAATTCAGAAAGAGATGAAGACAACGCCCTTCGAGTCAATTCCACTGGGTGTAAAGCCATCCGCACAAGCCAATACCCACAAGCCACAGCAACCACGTTTGCGACACGGCGTACGGATACAGCATCAAGACCACGCCGGTCCAGGTCAGAGCGGGCCGCATTGTTTTGCGACCGCGCCTGAACGCTGCATAGCCAATGATGCCAAACAAAATAGCGCCAACGATGTAGGCGGGACTGGGCAAAACCAGGCCGAGGGCTTCGAGATTTTTGATTTCATTCATGCGGCATCGTCAATCTGGCCGAGTGGCTACTTCCCCAATGCCCGCAGCGCCAGCCGGATGCCCTCGCTCACCCCCACCTCCTGAGGCAGTGCCTTCAGGGCGGCAGCTCCTTCCTTGTCGCTGTAGCCCAGCGCCAGCAGCGCCTGCAAAATATCGCACTGACTGTCATTGGCCACACTGGCGGCGACACCGATATCGGGACCGAGCTTGCCTTTGAGCTCCAGCAGCAAACGCTCGGCGGTTTTCTTGCCGATGCCGGGCACCTTGATCAGCCGCCCGCCTTCTTGCAGCGTGATTGCCTGCGAGAGCTCGGCCACGCTCATGCCCGACAGCACCGACAAAGCCGTGCGCGGCCCGACACCCGAGATTTTGATGAGCTCGCGAAACGCCGCACGCTCCAGACTGGTGGCAAAACCGTACAGAATCTGCGCGTCTTCGCGCACCACAAAATGCGTCAGCAGGCTGACCCGCTCGCCCAGCTCGGGCAGGTTGTAAAAGGTGCTCATGGGCACCAGCACCTCATAGCCCACGCCGTGGCAGTCCACGATGACTTGGGGTGGATTTTTGTCGTCGAGCGTGCCGGTCAATTTGCCGATCATTTAGTGCCTATCATTGAGAGAATTTATTTTGGAATTATCAACTTGATCCTCAGACACCTGTTTTCCCCACCCAACAACACCCGCTTGTCGCACCTGTGCGGCCCGATGGACGAGCACCTGCGCACCATCGAGGCCGCGCTGCAGGTCAAGATTGCGCATCGGCACGAGCAGTTCAAGGTCGACGGCAGCAAGGCCAATGCCAAGCGCGGCATGGAAATGCTGCAGGCCCTGTACGAGATGGCAGCGCGCCCGATCGAGCCCGCCACGGTGCAACTGATGCTGGCCGGTGACGCCGACTTGAATGACGCTGACGGCCCAGGCCTGAAGACCAAGCGCGCCGACCTGAAGCCCCGCACGCTGAACCAGGCCACCTACCTTGACAGCATCACCAGCCACGACATCACCTTTGGCATCGGCCCGGCCGGCACCGGCAAGACTTACCTGGCGGTGGCGATGGCCGTGGACGCCTTGGCGCGCAGCGCGGTGCAGCGCATTGTGCTGACGCGCCCGGCGGTGGAAGCGGGCGAGCGCCTGGGGTATTTGCCCGGCGACCTGGCGCAAAAGATCGACCCCTACCTGCGCCCGCTGTACGACGCGCTGTACGACCTGATGGGTTTTGAGCAGGTGCAAAAAGCGTTTGAGCGTCAGACCATCGAGGTCGCGCCGCTGGCCTTCATGCGCGGTCGGACGCTCAACACCGCCTTTGTGATTCTGGACGAGGCGCAAAACACCACGCCCGAGCAAATGAAGATGTTTTTAACCCGCATCGGTTTTGGCTCCAAAGCCGTGATCACCGGCGACGTGAGCCAGATCGACCTGCCCAAAACCCAGCTCAGCGGCCTGATTGACGCCGAGCGCGTCTTGAAACGCGTGCCCGGCATTGCGATCTGCCGCCTGACCAGTGCCGATGTGGTGCGGCATCCGCTGGTGGCGCGCATTGTGGATGCCTACGATGCGCCCGGGCGCGCCAGCGCAGCGCAGCGACGCCAGGACGACGATGTCGACGATGAAGTGACCGCGCCGGCGCCGCGGGGCCGTGCGCGCAAACAGCCGATCTGATCCAGAAAACTGTTAAAACAATAGCGACTAACGCTTATTTCACGAGGGCTAGAGGCCTATTTAGCTTAAAACTTTATGTTAAACCAACTGACTCTTTCACTGCAATTTGGCAAACTTGAAAATGCCGCCCTGCACCGCGCCGCCCTGCCACGCCACAAGGTAGCGCGCTGGCTTCGCCATGCGCTGCAAAGCGACGCCGAAATCACGGTGCGCATCGTCGACGCCGAGGAAGGGCAGGCCCTGAACCGCGACTACCGCAAAAAAGACTACGCCACCAACGTGCTGACCTTCGACTACACGCAGGAGCCTGTGGTCACAGCCGACCTGGTGTTATGCGCGCCCGTGGTGGACCAAGAAGCTGCGGAACAAGGCAAGACGCTGCAAGCGCACTACGCCCACCTGCTGGTACACGGCGCCCTGCACGCGCAGGGCTGGGACCACGACGACGAAGAGGACGCCCAGGTCATGGAAATGCGCGAAAGCGACATCATGGCCCGGCTGGGTTTTGAGAATCCTTATTGATACCGGCGAACCGCACCTTTACCCCACCATTTCATGATGCACACCACCGCCCTCGTTCTTTTTTCTGGTGGCCAGGACTCCACCACCTGCCTGGCGCTGGCCTTGTCCAAGTACGAGCGGGTCGAAACCATTGCCTTTGACTACCGCCAGCGTCACCGGGTCGAACTTGACGCGCGCCTGGTCGTGCTCAACGAAATCCGCGCCAAATTTCCGCACTGGGCCGAGAAGCTGGGCGAGGACCATCTGCTGGACCTGGCGGTTCTTGGCGAAGTCAGCGACACCTCACTCACGCGCGACACTGCTTTCAAGATGGAACAGGGCGGCCTGCCCAACACCTTTGTGCCGGGGCGCAACCTGCTGTTCCTAACGCTCGCTGCGGCGGTGGCCTACCGGCGCGATTTGCAGGTGCTGGTCACCGGGGTGTGTGAAACCGACTTTTCCGGCTACCCGGATTGCCGCGACGACACGATGAAAGCGATGCAGCTCGCGCTCTCGCTCGGCATGGACAAACGCTTCTTGATTGAAACCCCGCTGATGTGGATCGACAAAGCCGCGACCTGGGCGTTGGCGCACGAGTTGGGCGACAGATCCGGCGTGGCGCGCGGCGGCGACGCACTGCTGGACCTGATCATCGAGCACACCCATACCTGCTACCTGGGCGACCGCCAGCACCGCCACGCCTGGGGTTATGGCTGCGGCAAGTGCCCGGCTTGTTTGCTGCGCGCGCGCGGTTATGAACGTTTTGCCCTGACACCGAGGGTTTGATTCGGCGTTTCTGCCCGCGGCGCTTGGTGCGTGGGGGATAGCCCAAGCGCCGTCACCCCGAGCGTCAAACGACCGGGTTCGACACCCCACTCGCCACATGACCCGAGGGCACATGTTGCGAGGCTGCATCCACATGCCCGGTCTGGTCGTCAAAGAAAAAATCGGGCTCGAACTCGCGTAAGAACTCGCCCTTGGGCAGGCCGCCCAGAAACATCGCTTCATCAACCTCAATGTTCCAGTTCATCAGCGTGCGGATGGCGCGCTCGTGCGCTGGGGCGCTGCGGGCGGTGACCAACGCCGTGCGGATGCGCATGGTGGGCGTTCCGGCCTGTTGCAGGCGATGCAGGGCGACCAGCAGCGGCTTGAAGGGGCCCGCCAGCAGCGGCTGCTGCGCCTTGTCGGTTTCGTGTTGTTGAAAGGCTTGCAGGCCCTGGGCCTGGTAGACGCGTTCGGCTTCATCGCTGAACAGCACGGCGTCGCCGTCAAAGGCGATGCGCACTTCATGCGGATAGGCCTCTCCAGCGTGAACCGATGCCGGGTAAACCTGCGCGGCGGGCACACCAGCGTCGAGCGCGGCGCGCACGTCACTCAAATGGGTGCTCAGGAACAGATTTGCGTGCAGGGGTTTGAGGTAACGCCAGGGCGACTCGCCGCGCGTGAAGCTGCAGCGGATGATGGGCAGGCCATAGTGCGCCGCCGACTTCATCACGCGCAGGCCGCTGACCGGGTCGTTGCGCGACAGGATCACGACTTCGACCGGCTGGTTGTTGCCCGCTTCTACCGCATTGAATGCCAGCAACTTTTGCACCAGCGAAAACGCCACGCCCGGTTTGGCAGGCAGGTCCAGGCGCTGCAGCTGCAAGGCCATGTAAGCGCGGTCATCGCCCTGCTCGAATACCTCGTTTTCTTCCTCAAAATCAAACAAGGCGCGGCTGGAGATCGCCACCACCAGCTTGCCCTCGAGCGAGGCACTCATGACTGCAAAAACATCCGGTAGACCGGATTCGCGGTTTCTTCCACATGCGGGTAACCCAAGGTGGCGAGAAACTCGGCAAAGTCGGCCGCATCGGCTGCGGGCACCTGCAAGCCGACCAGAATGCGGCCGTAGTCTGCGCCCTGGTTGCGGTAGTGGAACAGGCTGATGTTCCAGCCCGGTCGCATCAGGCTCAGGAACTTGAGCAGGGCGCCGGGCCGCTCCGGGAACACAAAGCGCAGCAGCCGCTCGTCCTGCGCCAGCTTTGAATGGCCGCCGACCATGTGCCGGATGTGCTCCTTGGCCAGTTCATCGTGCGTCAGGTCCAGCGCAGCAAAGCCATGCTTGGAGAACTTGGCGGCAATCTTGCCTGACTCGCCTTTACCGTGCGTGGTCAGGCCCACGAACACATGGGCTTGCGCCGCGTCACTGATGCGGTAGTTGAATTCGGTCACGTTGCGCGGGCCGCCTGGCAGGTTGCCGATCAACTCGCAAAAGCGCCGGAAACTGCCACGCTCTTCAGGAATCGTCACCACAAACAAGGCCTCGCGTTCCTCGCCGACCTCGGCGCGCTCGGCGACAAAGCGCAGGCGGTCAAAGTTCATGTTGGCGCCGCACAGAATGGCAGCGTAGGTTTCGCCTTTGGTCTTGTGCGTGGCGACATACTGCTTGATGGCGGCCACGGCCAGCGCCCCGGCGGGCTCGACAATGCTGCGGGTGTCGACAAACACATCCTTGATGGCCGCGCAGACGGCGTCGGTGTCCACCAGCACAAAGTCATCGACCAGCTTGCGGCTGATGCGAAAGGTCTCCTCGCCCACCAGTTTGACCGCCGTGCCGTCCGAGAACAGGCCCACGTCTGGCAGGGTGACGCGCTTTTTGGCAGCGACTGATTGCGCCATGGCGTCGGAGTCATTCATCTGCACGCCGATCACCTTGATCTCCGGGCGCACCGCCTTGATGTAGTTGGCCACGCCCGAGATCAGGCCGCCGCCACCGATGGCCACGAACACGGCGTCGAGCCGCCCCTGGTGCTGGCGCAAGATTTCCATCGCTACCGTACCCTGGCCGGCAATCACGTCCGGGTCGTCAAAGGGATGCACAAAGGTCAGGCCCTGCTGCTCTTGCAGTTCCAGTGAATGGGCATGGGCATCGGAATAGCTGTCGCCGAACAAGACCACCTCCCCGCCGAAACCACGCACCGCATCGATCTTGAGCCGCGGTGTGGTGGTCGGCATGACGATGACCGCGCGCGCGCCCAGACGCTTGGCACTAAGCGCCACACCTTGGGCGTGGTTGCCGGCCGAGGCGCAAATCACACCGTTCTTCAACTGCTCGGGCGTCAGGTGCGCCATCTTGTTGTAGGCCCCGCGCAGCTTGAAGCTGTGCACCGGTTGCTGGTCCTCGCGTTTGAGCAAAACCGTGTTGTGCAGGCGCTGGCTCAGGGCGTGGGCCGGCTCCAGCGCGGACTCGACGGCGACGTCATAGACGCGGGCATTGAGTATTTTTTTTAGGTAATCAGCAGGTGTGAGGTGTTCGGTCGTCATAGGGGGCTTTGCGTAGCCGTCGATGATAAACGCCTGGCTCAAGCGACAATTCACACCTTTTTAAAAGCAAGGTGAGCAATACGATGGAATGCACAGTCAGCTGGACCGGCGCTTTGGCAACGCGCTCGGGCATGGGGTTTGTAGCGGAAACCGGCAGCGGTCACACATTGGTGATGGACGGCGCGCCGGACGCCGCCAAGCCGGAAAACGGCGGCCTGAATCTGGCGCCGCGCCCGCTGGAGCTGGTGCTGGCGGGCACCGGCGGTTGCACCGCGTACGACGTGGTGCTGATCCTCAAACGCGGTCGCCATGAGGTGCGCGGCTGCACGGTCAAGCTCATCGCCGAGCGCGCCGAGCTCGATCCCAAGGTATTCACCCGCATCAACCTGCACTTCACGGTGTCGGGCAAAAGCCTGCCGGCTGCCGCCGTGGAGCGCGCCATTGCCATGAGCCACGACAAATACTGTTCGGCCAGCATCATGCTGGCCAAGACAGCTGAAATTACAACCAGTTTTGAGGTGTTAGAGGCTTAGGTCAGATTCGGTGCGCCACCGTCGTCATCAGCTTGGCGGCAGCGCTCATCAGGCTTTTCACCGGCGGCGGCAGTGGCACGGCCCCGGCTTTTTGCGCATCCACCGCGTGGCGCATCTCGTCGTCCTTCATCTGCGCCACGATGGCGCGCGAGGCGTGGTCATTGGCGGGCAGCAGGCTCAAATGACTCTCCAGATGGGCTTCCACCTGGTTTTCGGTCTCCACCACAAAGCCCAGGCTGATCGCGTCGCCCAGGCGCCCAGCCACCAGACCCAGGCCAAAGGCGGCGCCGTACCACAGGGGGTTGAGCAAGGACGGGCGCGCGCCCAGCTCTTCGAGTCGCTGCTGGGTCCAGGCCAGATGGTTGGTCTCGTCGGCGCTGGCTTTGCTGTAGTGCGCGCGCAAGGCCTCGTTGTTGGTGGCAAAAGCCTGTGCGGTGTAGAGCGCTTGGGCGCAGACCTCGCCAACGTGGTTGACCCGCATCAGTGCGCCGGACTGGGCTTTTTCGGCATCGGTGAGTTCCGTGGCCTCGCCCGGCAAAGTCGGGCAGGCGCGTTCGGCGTGCGGCGTGACAAACAGCGTGCGCAGGGCGGCATCACAGGTTATAAAAAAACGGTCTTGCAGGTTGTTCAACATAGGGCATCTTTCACAATAAATATTGACTATATTCAGCTCTAGCCCGCGTCTCAATTGCGTTAGTAGCTATCAAAAAAATTTAGTTCGTGCATGCAGCTGGCGCCATGCGCAGCGGGATCGTCACCGGCCCATTGTTCACCAGATGCACCTGCATGTCGGCGCCAAACTGGCCGGTCTGCACCAAGAGATGCTTTTGGCGGGCCTGCATCACGAAGTAATCGTACAGGCGACGGCCTTCAGCAGGGGCGGCGGCGGCCGTGAAACTGGGCCGGTTGCCCGCCGTGGCATCTGCCGCCAGCGTGAACTGGCTCACCACCAGCAGACCACCGATCAATCCCTGACCATCCATGTCCTGCACGCTGTGGTTCATTTTGCCCGCCGCGTCGTTGAAGATGCGCAGCTTGAGCACCTTGGCCAGCAACTTGTCGCTCTCGGCTTCGCTGTCGCCGCGCTCGGCGCAGAGCAACAGCAGCAAGCCGGCGCCAATTTCCCCAATGGTCTGCCCGTCAACCAGCACCCGCGCCTGGCTGACGCGCTGCATCACGGCGATCATGAATGGTTCTGACGCGTTTTCATATCAAATCCCGCCGGTCGTCAAAATGCGCTTCCACGTCGGTGGGCAGCAGCTGGATGGTGGCGCGCAGGCCCGGCACGGCGCTCATCAGCGCTTGCTCGACGCTGGTGCGCACGGCAGCGGCGCGCCCGAGCGACCAGCTCGCGGGCATGTGCATGTGCAGATCGACAAAACGGCGCTGGCCCGAGCGGCGCGTGGTCACATGGTCAAAGCGGATGGTCGGGTGGTCGAACTCGCCCAGCGTTTGCTGAATCTGGTTCAGCACTTCGGGCTCGACCGCCTCGTCCATCAGCCCCTGCGACGAGCGCCACATCAGGTGAGCGCCTTCCCACAGAATATTGAGCGCGACACCGATGGCCACCACCGGGTCAAGCCAGAGCCAGCCGGTCAGGGCCACCGCGCTGATGCCAATGACGACGCCAACCGAGGTCCAGACGTCGGTGACCAGATGACGCGCATCTGCCTCCAGCGCAATCGAGCGGTGCACCTTGGCGGCGCGAAACAGGAACCAGGCCATCAAACCATTCAAGGCCGAGCTGATGACCGACAAGGCCAGGCCCCAGCCGACTTGCTCGATCGGCTGCGGTGCCATCAGCCGGTGACCCGCGGCCCAAATAATGCCCATGGCCGCCGCAATGATCAAAATCCCCTCAAAGCCGCTGGAGAAATACTCGGCCTTGTGGTGGCCGTAGGGGTGATCGTCGTCCGCCGGGCGCAGCGCGATGGTCACCATCACCAAACCAAAAATGGCACTGGCCAGATTGACCAGCGACTCCATCGCGTCGGAGAGCAAACCGACTGAATCGGTGATGTACCAGGCCCCGGTTTTAAGAGCAATGGTGATGGTGGCCACCACCACCGAGGCCAGCAGCAGGCGCTGCGGCGTCAGAAAACGCTCAGGAATAAAAGCCATGCTGACCTACCCGAGCGTGACGCGGGCAAACTTGCGCTTGCCCACCTGCACCACGTAGGTGCCTGCACCCAGCTTCAAGCCTTTGTCGCTGACCACGCCGGCATCCACACGCACGCCGCCACCGTCAATCAAGCGGTTGCCTTCACCACTGGACGCCGCCAGGCCGGCCATTTTCAGCAAGGCACCAATGCCAACGGGGGCGCCACCGTCGCCCAGCGCCAAGGCCAGCTCGGGAATTTCGTCAGGCACGCCGCCGCGCGAACGGTTGATGAAATCCTGCTCGGCAGTCTCAGCTGCGGCGGCGCAGTGAAAGCGCGCCGTGATCTCCTTGGCCAGCGCCACTTTCGCATCTTTCGGGTTGCGCCCGGCCTGCACCTCGGCTTTCAACGCAGCAATCTCCGCCTCGCTCTTGAAGCTCAGCAAGGTGTACCAGCGCCACATCAGCACGTCCGAGATGCTCAGCACCTTGGCAAACATGGTGTTGGCGTCTTCACTGATGCCGATGTAGTTGCCCTTGCTCTTGGACATTTTCTCGACGCCATCGAGCCCTTCAAGCAGCGGCATCGTCAGGATGCATTGCGGCTCCTGGCCGTACTCGGCCTGCAAATGACGCCCGACCAGCAGGTTGAATTTCTGATCGGTGCCGCCCAACTCCAGATCGCTGCGCAAGGCCACGGAGTCATAGCCCTGCATCAAGGGGTACAAAAACTCGTGCACGCTGATCGGCGTGCCCGATTTGAAGCGGTCATGAAAGTCGTTGCGCTCCATCATGCGCGCCACGGTGTACTTGGCCGCCAGCTCGATCATGCCGCGCGAACCCAAGCTGTCACCCCACTCGCTGTTGTAGCGAATCTCGGTCTTGGACGGGTCCAGCACCATCGAGGCCTGGCGGTAGTAGGTCTGGGCATTGACCTCGATTTGCTCTCGGCTCAAGGGCGGGCGCGTGGTGTTGCGACCCGACGGGTCACCAATCAGCGTGGTGAAGTCGCCAATCAGGAAAATCACGGTGTGGCCCAGGTCCTGCAATTGACGCATTTTGTTGAGAACGACCGTATGGCCAATATGGATATCAGGGGCGGTCGGGTCAAGCCCGAGCTTGATGCGCAGCGGCACGCCGGTGGCCTGGGCGCGGGCCAGCTTTTTGACCCAGTCGTCCTGTGGAATCAGTTCTTCACAGCCGCGCAGCGTCACGGCGAGCGCATCCAGGACACGGTCTGTTACAGAAGAGTTGGCGGTAGCAGCTTGATTCATAAGGGTTATTCTGGATGCCCGCGCATAGGGCGAAGTTATACTTGCGTTTTCTCAAGTGTCTGAGTTTAATTCGCCAGGCACCGATTTCCTGTCTGTTCGGTTGCGCACATAGCAACCTTTACCTGGAAAATTTGTTTTGATAAACAGCCTCATCGGCGCTGGAAAAGCCTTGTTTATGGCGACCAGCCAGATCATCCACCAGCATCCTAAACGCATGACTGCCGCCATCGCGGCCCTGTTGCTCAGCGGCGGCGGCGGCGCCTTTGCCGTTGCCTCGCTCGGACCCGATCCGGCCGAACTGCCGGTGCGCGAGGTGCTCGAACAAGTACAGGCACTGCCCATCATTGTTCCGGCTGACCTGGACCTGCAGGCACTTCAGCTGTTCCGCTCAGACCTCACGCGTTCCACCGATACCGCCGACACCCTGCTCAAGCGCCTGGGCGTTGACGACGCCGCGGCTGCGGCCTTCCTGCGCTCCGATGCCACCGCGCGCCAGGCGCTGCTCGGCAGCAGCGGACGCAACGTGACCGTCGAAACCAACGAGCGCAACCGCTTGCTCAAACTCAGTGCCCGCTGGAGCGGCGACACAGACGGCAAGTTTAACCGGCTGGTGCTGGATCAAACAGCACAGGGCTTTGCGTCACGCATCGAGTCGGCTCCCGTGAGCGCAATCAGTCGCCTCGCCAGCGGCACGATTCAGAGCTCCTTGTTCGCCGCTACCGACGATGCCAATATTCCGGACGCCATTGCCATCCAAGTCGCTGAAATTTTCGCTGGGGACATCGATTTCCATCGCGCCTTGCGCAAAGGTGACCGTTTTTCAGTGGTTTACGAAACTCTGGAAGGCGACGGCGAGACGCTGAGCACCGGTCGCGTCCTGAGCGCCGAATTCGTCAACAACGGCAAGATTTTTCAAGCCATGTGGTTTCAGGAACCTGACCTGAGCACGACGGTGACGGCCCGCACGACCAATGTTGCGGCCAGTGCCCGCAGCAAGGGCGGCTACTACACCTTGGACGGCCAAAGCCTGCGCCGTGCCTTTCTGGCCTCCCCGATGGAATTTTCCCGCGTCACCAGCGGCTTCAAGATGCGCATGCACCCCATTTTGAAAGTCATGCGGGCACACCAGGGTGTCGATTACGGCGCGCCCACCGGCACGGCCGTACGCAGCGTTGGCGACGGTGTGGTTGACTTTGCCGGCGTGCAAAATGGGTATGGCAATGTCATCATTGTCCAGCACCGCAACAACTTGAAGACGGTGTATGCGCACCTGAGCCGCATGAATGTACGCAAAGGCGAGCGCGTCGACCAAGGGCAAAACATCGGCGCTGTCGGCGCCACTGGCTGGGCGACCGGGCCGCATCTGCATTTTGAATACCGCATCAACGGCGTCTACCACGACCCACTCACTGTCGCACGTGGCAACGAGACCATACCGCTCGCAGCCAGCGCCAGACCCGTGTTTGCAAAGCTTGCAGCGGAGAACCGGATCGCGCTAGCGGCGGCGGCGTCCATGCAGCCAGGCAGCGCCCAGTAATTGCCTTGTTTCTGCCCGACGGGCCCGTCCCACCGCATGCCTGAGTTGTACATCGGTTTGATGTCTGGCACCTCGCTGGACGGAGTCGATGGCGTTCTGGTTGATTTTTCAGAAGCGCCCCTGCGCGTTTTGGCGCATGTCAATGCGCCGTTGTCAACGGCCTTGACTGACGAGTTGTTGGCCCTGAACAGCCCTGGCATGAATGAATTGCACCGCGCGGCACTGGCCGCCAATGCCTTGGTGCGCGTCTATGCACACGTGGTGACCCAGTTACTTGAATTGACGGGCATTGAGAAAAGCGCTGTAGCGGCAATCGGCGCCCATGGCCAGACGGTTCGGCATCAGCCGCAATTTTTCGACGGCACTGGCTACACCCTGCAACTCAATAACCCGGCCTTGCTGGTGGAACTGACCGGCGTGAATGTCGTTGCCGATTTTCGCAGTCGCGATGTCGCGGCCGGCGGCCAGGGAGCGCCACTGGTACCGGCTTTTCACCAGTCGGCGTTTGGGCAGCCCGACCAAACACTGGCCGTGCTCAATATCGGAGGCATGTCCAACCTGAGCGTATTGGGCCCCGCCCCGGCCCCTGAAACACCAGCGGATGCGCCAGAACGGCACCAACATCCTGGTTTTATGGGCAACGACGTGGTGGGTTTCGACTGCGGCCCGGGTAATGCCTTGATGGACGCGTGGTGCCGGCAGCACACCGGCCAGCCCTTTGACTTTGACGGCGCCTGGGCGGCCGCCGGGCAGGTGCAGGGCGAGCTGCTCGCGGCCTTGCTCGATGAGCCCTACTTTGGGCAATCGGCGCCCAAAAGTACCGGGCGCGATCTATTCAACCTGGGCTGGCTCACTTGGAAACTTGAAAAATTCACAGCAATTGCACCGGTCGATGTGCAGGCCACACTCACCGAATTGACCGCGAGCGTTTGCGCCGCCTGCGTCAAGCGCTACGGCCCTGACAGCACTACATTAATTGTGTGTGGCGGTGGTGCGTTCAACAGCCACTTGATGGAGCGGCTGCAGGCCCTGTTGCCGGGGCTGCAAATCAGTTCGTCGCAAGCCTATGGTTTGCCCCCCTCACAAGTCGAGGCCGCCGCTTTTGCCTGGCTGGCGCGCAACACGTTTTTAGGCAAAACCTCAAGCCTGGAAAGCGTAACGGGCGCCACTGGCGCCCGTATTTTGGGTGCGGTCTACCCGGCTTGACCGGGCAACGCCCTCAACCCTTTAAGAAAAGCTCGATCCGCAGCCACAGGTGGTGGTTGCGTTGGGGTTCTTGATCACGAACTGAGCCCCTTCCAGGTCTTCTTTGTAGTCAATCTCGGCGCCCACCAGATACTGGTAGCTCATGGCGTCGATCAACAGGGACACACCATTTTTCGTCATGGTGGTGTCGTCTTCATTGGTAATTTCATCAAAGGTAAAACCATACTGAAAGCCGGAGCAGCCGCCACCCTGCACGAACACGCGCAGTTTCAGGTCAGGGTTTCCCTCTTCAGCAATCAGGTCAGCTACTTTAGCTGCGGCACTGTCGGTAAAGAGAATGGGGCTTGGCATTTCGGTTTGGATGTTTTCGGCGACGGCGCTCATGGATTTCTCCGTTGAATTAAGTGAGGGAATACTAACGCAATTTACTCAACCATTCAGTCAGGCGTTGTTTGCTGCCAGCTTCAGCAAGGGCTTTTCTTCCACCTCAACGCCTGCCAGTGGGCCCAATTGCCCGGCGATGATAGCCCCCTGATGCATCTCCAGTGCTGCGTAGTGCACATCGCCCTGGATGCGGGCTTTGGGCTGCAGCTCGAGCATGACGCGCGCGTGTACCGGTCCTTTGACGGAGCCATTGATGATGATGTGATCAGCATGAATCTCGCCAATCACGGTTGCGGACTCCGAAATGACCAGAATGCTGGCTTTATCGGTTTTGGCATACAGGTTGCCCACAATCGCCCCATCGATGCGCAAGCCATCGGCAAAACTGATATTGCCGTCAATCTGACTGCCTTCGGCGATCAGGCTCTTGATGGGGGGTTGTTTCTTCTTGTTAAACACGGTGGTCTCCTTAAATTTGCTGCTCGTGAAGTTGCACTATAGCTTGATGGATTGCGCCGATCTCACCAAGGAACCCTCCAGTACCTTGGCGCTCAGACCCTTGACCACGACTTGCGCCGGAAGCTCAAAGACGCCTTCCATGCGACCATACTGCTTCAACTTGAGTACCTGCGCACCACCCGGCAAAGTCGCCAGCCACGGTTTGCCATTGAGCAAACCGCTGAAGCTCAATTCCAGTCGCCCGTTGAACTCCGGCGCATTTTTGTTGGCCTGAATCACCAGAACCTGCCATCTTATTTCGCGCTCGTTGCGCAGTTCGCCCTGCAGGCCTCGAATTGCGATTGCCCCGCCAACCTGCGCCGGAATCAGTGTCTCAAAAAAACCCAGATCATCACGCAAGCTGCGGTTCTCGGCCTCGAGTTGTTTGTTTTGCGCCAGCAGACTCTCCTGCGCCACCTTTTCAGTGGTCAGCAAAGTGTCCACGGTGTTAGCGACAGACTGGGCCTGGTCACGCGCGCTCTTCACCGTCGCCAACTCAAGCTGCAGCGCCGCCAGTTCGGTGCGCACCTGCTGCAATTGAGCTTTGGTTCCTCGTTCCAGTCCGGCAATGTCTTTGCCAAACTCGAACGCCCACAAAGCAAGAGCGGCGCAAAAACCTAAAACAATCGCCAGTGCGAGCCAGCGCAAGGGCCAGGGCATGGCGCTGCGCACCGCCATGCGCGGGGCGCTGACCGTCAGGCGGCGAATAAGCAAACGCAGGCGCAAGATGGAAACCTAATTGGGTGGGGGGAAAAGCAAACAGCCGCCGGAATCTGCATTCTGGCGGCTGTCATTTGGCAACAAATCGCCAGCGTAATTTGAAATGAAATTAACGCTTGCTGAACTGCTTACGGCGACGTGCACCGTGGAAGCCAACTTTCTTACGCTCCACTTCACGTGCATCGCGCGTGACGAAACCGGCTTTGCTCAACTCAGGCTTGAGCGTGGCATCGTAGTCAATCAGGGCACGGGTAATACCGTGGCGCACCGCGCCGGCTTGACCCGACTCACCGCCGCCAGCGACGTTGACCATGATGTCAAACGTTTCAGCGTGGTTGGTCAGCAGCAGAGGCTGCTTGCAGATCATGATGGAGGTTGCGCGGCCAAAGAATTTTTCAATTGCCTTGCCGTTGACCACGATCTGGCCGGAGCCTTTTTTTAGGAAAACACGGGCGACGCTTGATTTGCGACGGCCGGTACCATTGTTCCATTCACCAATCATCAGTGGCTCCTTAAAGTTCCAACACTTTGGGTTGCTGGGCAGTGTGCGGGTGCTCAGCACCACCGTACACCTTGAGCTTCTTGATCATGGCGTAGCCAAGCGGGCCCTTGGGCAGCATGCCCTTGACCGCTTTTTCCAGGGCACGGCCCGGGAATTTCGCTTGCATATCGCGGAAATTGACACTGGAGATGCCGCCCGGATAGCCAGAATGGCTGTAATAGATTTTGTCGGTCGACTTGGCGCCGGTGACACGCAGCTGGGCTGCATTGATGATGACAATGAAGTCACCGGTATCGACGTGAGGCGTATAAATGGCCTTGTGTTTGCCGCGCAAACGGAGAGCAACTTCGCTGGCTACTCGTCCGAGGACCTTGTCGGTCGCGTCAATCACAAACCACTCGTGCACCACGTCAGCTGCTTTAGCGCTGAAAGTTTTGGTCATGAGTTTTCTACTAGAGAAGGGTTTGTCGGACTCTTTTCCACGGTCGGCGTTCCTCTGATGGGAATCTCTTAGGTGGGGTACAAGCTTCGCCGCGGAGCCACAAAAGCGCTGCGAAGCCGGACATTATATGAGATTGGGCGCAGTGCCCCGTTTTAGTCTCCGGCCCAGATGAAGATGCGAACTTTGCCGATTTGAAAGACTCTGCAGCTGACACTTGCCATAGGAGCGTCAACGCGGTAATCGAGCCCTTCTTTCTGAATTTGAAGATGGAGAGCGTTGGGCAGCAGGATTACGCCAACCATACAGAAGCCGTGAATAACATTGCGGAGTAAGGACGCCGGGCACGAGACCGTAGACTTGCTGCGGGCCGGGCGGAATGGGGCCTGGCGGCGGCCCCGGACGGCGTTGCTGGCCTGGCAGACCAGGGACTGCGACCGGGCGCAGGCCTACGTCGTAAAAGGAAAATTCTTACAAAAGATCGGGAATGTATCCTTCAGCAAACAAGAAAAGAAATGGCTTTCTCATGCAATACTTCTTCCACGATGTATTCGTAATCACAACTGCCCCCATTCATCCTGAAAGTCAACATGAAAACTTCATCCTTTGCCGCCGCCCTTGTTCTTGGTTTAACTGGGACCGCAGCGTTAGCCCAGGCAACCCACTCCGGCTGGTATCTCGCACCAACCGCAAGCGTGGTCATCAACGACAACGACCGGGCAAAAAGCACCGGTGGTGGCGTGGGACTGGCTGTTGGCAAGATGCTGAACGAAAAATGGAACATGGAAGTCGGCGGCCAGTACCTGCGACTGGACGGCAAGAATGACGAACAAGGCAATATCGGCGTGGACGCCCTGTATTTCTTTAACCGCAACCCCAACTTTGCCCCTTACGCGGTGGCCGGCCTGGCCTGGGCACGGGAAGGTTACTCTGACGCCGACAATAACGACAATTTGATGGCCAGGGTTGGCATGGGCTTTACCAGGCAACTGAGCAGGAACGTTGACTTTCGTGCGGACGCCCGTTACCAGGCACACGGCAACGATGCGGGTGCCAACAATCTGGGTGACTGGATCGTGTCTGCGGGACTGAACATCGCGTTTGGCGGCAAATCTCCTTCACCGGCCTATGTTGCACCTGCACCGGTCTATGTGGCACCTGCACCGGCCTATGTTGCTCCTGCACCAGCCTATGTTGCTCCTGCACCAGCCTATGTTGCTCCTGCACCAGCCTATGTCGCTCCTGCGCCAGAGCCTTACGTGGCACCCAAGCGCGAACCAAAGCAAGACCGTTACTAAAGTTCGGGCCGACGCCCTGAGTAATAAATTTCAACTCAGGGCGATCAAAGCCCTTGCGCGCAATCCGCAGGGGGTCCCGGGCCAGCCGACTGCCGACCTCGGCAATGCCTGGGGCCGGTGTGCCGCTCGCCCGCGGGCGTGGGCCATAGAGCGGTATACCTCGGTCCGTCGGCCGAAGCCACTGCAATCCACTGGAAGCGGTAGTTCAATGACAGTAAGGCAAGCCGGTGCCGGTTACCATTGCCACCATGTTTAGTTATCGCCACGCCTTTCATGCCGGCAATCATGCCGACGTACTCAAACACACTGTGCTGTTGGCCGTTCTCCGGCATTTGCTGCAAAAAGACACGGCGCTCACGGTGTTTGACACCCATGCCGGTGCTGGTCTGTACCGGCTCGATGGTGAATACGCCGCCACCAGCGGTGAAGCGGGCCAAGGGTTTTTGCGCCTTATTTCTGCATTGAATGAGCCTGTAGCCCTCGCCATTAAAGCCCAAGCAGCTATAAAAAAAGTAGTCAAATTAAAAACCAGCACCGAGACGCTGGCCCCGGCCTTGAAGGATTACCTGGACCTGGTGGCCAGCTTCAACAGCAAGGGCAGCCACAAGGTCTATCCCGGCTCGCCGTTCATCATCCAGCGCCTGCTCGGTGAGCGCGACAAGCTCAAGGTGTTCGAAATCCACCCGACCGACGCAAAGACACTGTCGGCCAATATTGCGCAGCTCGAAGCCGGGCGCCAGGTCGCGGTGCTGCGCGAGGATGGCTTTGAAGGCATCAAGAAATTCTTGCCACCGCCAGCGCGCCGGGCGCTGGTGCTGAGCGACCCCAGCTACGAAATCAAGAACGACTACGCCCGCGTCGTCGCGATGGTGGCCGATGCCTTGACCCGCTTTGCCACCGGCACCTATGCCGTCTGGTACCCGATCATTCCGCGCCCCGAAGCGCACGACGTGCCGCGCAAGCTCAAAACCCTGGCCAACAAGGCCGGCAAGCCCTGGCTGAACGCCACACTGACCGTCAAATCGAGCAAGCTGACCGCCGATGAAGAGGGCGAAGTCATCCGCCCAGGCCTGCCCGCCAGCGGCATGTTCATCATCAACCCGCCGCACACCTTGAAGGCGGCATTGCAGCTCGCGTTGCCCCAACTGGTTGAACTGCTTGGTCAAGACCAGCACGCCGCTTTCACTGTCGAGAGCGGCGGTTGATCACGCCCCAATAGCACCTCGCAGGTCACCCGTTTTGGTGACCGCCCGGGTTCGACGTGCGCCGGGCAGGCGTGCGTTGCCTCAGTCAAATTCCTGCCCAGTCACGTTGGGCTCATCGGGACGATCCACCGCACCATGTCATTCAAAAACCAATACCAAAGCAAACTCGGCAGCGCCGACGATGCCATCTCGCATGTCAAAAACGGCGACTTCATCATTGTTCCCACGGGAGTCGGCGAGCCGCCTGCGCTTTTGACCGCGCTGTCAGAGCAGCGCCGGCGCTTGCGTGACGTCAAGGTGGGGCAGATTCTGGCGGTGCGCAAGTTTGGCTACATTGACCCAGAGACGGTGGAGCACGTGCGCCACGTGGCGTTCTTCTTTGGCGCCTCGACCCGCGCTGGCGGGCAAGCCGGCTGGATCGACTTCATTCCCAGCTATTTCTCCGAGATGCCCAGCCTGATCGAGCGCGGCCAGATTCCTGCTGACGTGGTTTTTTCAATCGCGTCGCCGATGGATCAGCACGGTTATTTTGCGCTCAGTCTGGGCGCTGACTACACCATGGCCGCCGTGGCCAAAGCACGCGCGGTGGTGCTGGAAGTCAACCCGAATGTGCCCTATGCCAACGGCAATTGCCATGTGCATATTTCGCAAGTGGCCGCGCTGGTGGAGAGCACGGAGCCGGTGATGGAGGTGGGCTTGCCAAAAATTGGCCCGGTGCAGGTCGCGATTGGCAAGTACGTGGCCGACATGATCGACGACGGCTCCACGCTGCAAATCGGCTACGGCGGCATTCCGGACGCGGTGGTGATGCAACTGGCCCACAAGCATGACCTGGGCGTGCACACCGAGATGATTGGCGACGGCATCCTGACCCTGGTGGAAAGCGGCGCCATCACCAACCGCAAGAAGAGCTATCTGCCAGGCAAGACGGTCGCCACCTTTGCGCTGGGTTCCAAAAAACTGTACCAGTTCATGGACCGCAACCCGGCGCTGGAAATCCACCCGGTGGACTTCACCAATGACCCCTATCTGGCGGCCAAGAATGACAAGCTGATGGCGATCAATGCCACGCTGCAGATCGATCTGCTGGGCCAATGTGGCTCGGAGAGCCTGGGCCATGTGCCCTATTCCGGCACCGGTGGCCAGGCTGACTTTGTGCGCGCTGCCAACCGCTCGCGCGGCGGCAAGGCCTTCATCGTGTTGCCGTCCACCGCCCAGAATGACCGCCTCACGCGCATCGTGCCGACGCTGGCACCGGGCACCCACATGAGCACCAGCAAGAACGACATCAACTATGTGGTGACGGAATATGGGGTGGCGCAGCTGCGCGGCAAGTCGGCCAAACAGCGCGCCCAGGAGATGATCGCGATTGCGCACCCGGACTTCCGCGGCGAGCTGACTGAGGCGGCGAAAAAGATGCAGTTGCTGTAGAGCGCGCCTGATCGCGGTTGGGCCGGTCCAGTGACAGTTCAGCGCCAGCCGACCATGACCCAAGTCTGCATTTGCCCTCGCCCCGGGGGTAAATCCGTTCACAAGGACAGGGCGACCACCACACGCCGCCCGCGTATGTGGGACTAGCGTTTCGCAAACACCTCGAATGCAGCATCTTTACCCACGGCTTTGCGTATTAAACCCGGCCCGGCGACTGGGCCATGCGCATGCGGTTTTGGGGCGAAAACACACGCGAAATTGAAGCTGGGGTATGCAAGCGCTTGCCGACGCGCGCCTTTCACCCCAAAGCCCGGTC
>Ga0180732_1000055_pt1 | contig 123660 bp, 110 predicted proteins | sample KR11_01MetaG_FD_148674 | JGI IMG/M metagenome (GOLD analysis project Ga0180732, IMG submission 148674) | Groundwater microbial communities from the Olkiluoto Island deep subsurface site, Finland - KR11_0.1 MetaG | ecosystem: Environmental > Aquatic > Deep subsurface > Groundwater | place... | reverse complement strand
CGATCAGCGCCACATCGACCTGGTGGTGCTGCAGCCATGCCAGCGCCTGGGCCGCGTTGGCGGCCTCGGCCTCCACACGGGCTGCTGGTGCCGTGCAATCGCCTAAGAGCGTTCGCAGGCGGGCCCGGGCCAGCGCTTCATCGTCGACGATCAATACCTTCAGGGTCATGGCGCCAGCGCCCCCGAGCTCATAGCGGAACCTCGATGCGAACCTGAAACACGCCGTTTTTCAGCCCATATTGAAACTGCCCTTGCACGTCGTGCAGCAGGCGGATTCGTTCACGCACGTTGGCCAGTGCCAGGCCGCTGCCAGGCACACTGTGGCCCACCGGCACGGTGTTGGTGACCTTGATGACAACGCTGGAACCTCGGCGCTGCGTTGAAATCTTGATTTGCGCCCCTTGCGCGCTGGGCTCCACCCCGTGTTTGACGGCGTTCTCCACCAGCGGTTGCAGCAGCAAGGGAGGCAGCTTGGCGCTTGCGGCGTGCGGGTCGAGCGCCCACTCCACTTGAATACGTTCGCCAAAGCGCAGCTTCTCGATCGCCAGATAGCGCTGCGCCAGCATGATCTCATCAAGCAGGGTCACCGATTTGCCCTGGTCCATCAGCGCATGGCGAAACAGGTCGCTCAAATCTTCCAGCAGGGTCTCGGCCTTGGCCGGTTCGGCGCGCACCAGCGCAATCGCCGTGTTGAGTGTGTTGAACAAGAAATGCGGGCGAATGCGCGCCTGCAACTCGGAGAGGCGCGCCGCCGTGGCCGCTGGCGTCTGGCCCTTGGCGCGCAACACCAGCGCCGCCACCAGCGCAGCTGACAACAAGGCACCGCTGGCCGCGCTGGCCAGCCAGGGCGTCGGCTCCAGCAAGCCCACCAACCACAGCACGGCGCAGCCATACAAACCCGCGATGGCACCCAGCACAACGCCCGCCAGTTGCTGGGCAGCGCTGCTCAGGCGGGCCAGCATTTTCTTGAGGCTGCACGCCGCAATCAGCCAGACCAGCGTGGCCGGCAGAGCACCGCCCGTGATCAGCGACAGGCGCGTGAGCCAGTCCAGAAAGGTCGCGGCACCAAACATGGCGCCCACCGACACCACCACCTCAACGAACAACACGGCGCGCAGCATCACGCCCACATGGCAGGCATCAAACACCAGCACGGCAGCAGCTTTGGCGGCCGGCGCAGGATGCTGCGGGGCGAGCTCCTGGAAGGTCGATAAAATTTGAGAATCTTTCATTGATCCATGAGGTTGCAAGCTGAGGCCAGCTTGGGGCTGATTATTGATGATTCTCTGGCGCAAGCCCCACCCGCACAAACCCGCCCCATGTCACACAACCAATTTGATAAAAAATCGCAAGCCTGGTCTGCGCTGTTTTCCGAGCCGATGAGCGATCTGGTCAAACGCTACACCGCGAGCGTGTTTTTTGACAAGCGGCTGTGGCAGGCTGACATTGCCGGCTCTCTAGCCCATGCCGACATGCTTTGCCAGCAAAAAATCATCAGCTTGGAGGACCACCAGTCGATTCAAAGCGGCATGGCGACGATCACGACCGAGATCGAGTCCGGTGCTTTTGAGTGGAAGCTGGACCTCGAGGACGTGCACCTCAACATCGAGGCGCGCCTGACGCAACTCATTGGCATTGCCGGCAAGCGCCTGCACACCGGGCGTTCACGCAACGACCAGGTAGCCACCGACGTGCGCCTGTGGCTGCGCGGCGAGATTGACCTGATTGGCGCGCTGCTGACCGAGCTGCAAAAAGCACTGCTGGACGTGGCCGAGAAAAATGTCGAGGTGATTCTGCCGGGCTTCACCCACCTGCAAGTGGCCCAGCCCATCAGCTTTGGCCACCACATGCTGGCTTACGTGGAAATGTTCAGCCGCGACGCGGAGCGCATGCTGGAGGTGCGCCGGCGCACCAACCGACTGCCGCTGGGCGCCGCCGCGCTGGCAGGCACCAGCTACCCACTGGACCGCGAACGGGTCGCCATGACTCTGGGCATGGTCGATGACAAAGGCCAGCCGCAGGTTTGCCAGAACTCGCTGGACGCCGTGAGTGACCGCGACTTTGCCATCGAATTTACTGCGGCAGCCGCCCTGTGCATGGTGCACATCAGCCGCATGAGCGAAGAGCTAATTTTGTGGATGAGCCAGAGCTTTGGCTTCATCAAGATTGCCGACCGCTTTACCACCGGCAGTTCCATCATGCCGCAGAAGAAAAACCCGGATGTGCCCGAGCTCGCGCGCGGCAAGACCGGGCGCGTGGTCGGCCACCTGATGGGCCTGATTACGCTGATGAAGGGCCAGCCGCTCGCTTACAACAAGGACAACCAGGAAGACAAGGAGCCGCTATTTGACACCGTGGACACGCTTAAGGACACGCTGCGCATCTTTGCCGAAATGATCGGCGGCCAGCTCAACCCCGCCACTGGCTTGAAAGAAGGCGGCATCACGGTCAACCCAGAGGCGATGGAACGCGCCGCCCTCAAAGGCTATGCCACCGCCACTGATCTGGCTGACTACCTGGTTCGACGCGGCCTACCCTTCCGCGACGCGCACGAGGTGGTGGCGCACGCCGTCAAGGCCGCCATCACGCACCAGGTCGATTTATCGGATTTGCCCTTAAAGGTGCTGCAGGAGTTCAACCCGAGCATCGAAAAGGATGTGTACGCATCTTTGAGTCTGCGCGGTTCGCTCAATGCGCGCGACCTGCTGGGCGGCACGGCGCCAAATCAGGTACGCCTGCAGATTGCGCGGCAGCGGGTGCGGCTGGCATAGGTCACAATCGCGTCAATCTGCGTCTAGCTGGCCAAAATTCAAGAAGCCACAACAATGCGCCGATGAAAGCACTGGATCGACAGGAAAGCAACATTTAAATGACGCATTCGTGCAAGTGACAGTCCATGGACCTTCCCGGCATCTCTTTCAGTGAGACCGATGGGCAGGTGTTCCTGCGCTGCGAACCCGCGCTGGAGCGAGCGCCGGTTGACAGCGCCGCGCTAAAAACCCTGCTGATACTGGCGGGCTTTGGCGACCTGCTGCTGCACGAAGAAGCCATTGCCAGCGCCGCGCGCGATTGCACCAACACACAGGAACCGTTCGAGCGCCTGGTGGCACAGCGCAGTGACGCGGCGATCCAGGTCCAGATTGCCCCCGACGAAATGGCGGCAGACATCAGCTTCACATCGGCCCATGGGGGCAAAGCACTCGCCATGGAAGACCTGATGCGAGCCTTGGTCGAAGCGGGCGTGTTGTTCGGCGTTGACGAAGCAGCACTACAACAGGCCTGGGCTTGCGGCGTAGACGCCGGGCCGGTGCGGGTGGCACGTGGGGTCAGCCCCGAAGACGGGATTGACACTGTTTTTGAAGAACTGATCCCCGAGACCATCGACCGCGCCCCCAAGCTCGATGAAAATGGCCTGATCGATTACCGCGAGCATGGCAGCATTGCCATGGTGCAGTCCGGTGCACCGTTGATGCGGCGCATTCCGCCGACGCCGGGCGTGGTCGGCCACAGCATCCGGGGTCGCGTGCTGGCACCGCACGCCGGGCATGACGAGCCTTTTGCTGCCACACTGGCCGGCGCGAAGGTGGCCAGCAACGACCCCAATTTACTTCAGGCCGCTGTAAGCGGAATGCCCGTGCGAGTCAAGTCCGGCATCATGATTGAGCCGATCCTGCGCGTCGCCGAAGTCAATATGACAACCGGCAATATCCACTATGACGGCACCGTGCATATTGATGGCGACGTTCTGCAGAGCATGAAAGTGCAGGCCAGCGGCGACATTGTGGTCAAGGGCATGGTCGACGGCGGGCTCCTGCAGGCCGGTGGCGACATCAAGGTAACCGGCGGCGTCATCGCGCACGCGCGCTTAAGCGCCGGCGGCGCAGTCAGCGCGCGTTTTGCCGAAGGCGCCAAAATTGATGCCTGCACGGTGATTGCCCTTGAAGACATGGCGCTGGAATGTGAATTGCGCTCGCTCAACCAGATCATCATCGGCACCGCCTCCCCCAAGCGCGGGCGCCTGATCGGTGGCTCGGCCACGGCCATGATGCTAATCAAGACACCCTTGCTGGGTTCGGCTCAGGCGGGTGTCACGCAACTGGTGCTGGGCGGGAACGCGGCGCTGGACGCGGCGTATCTGGCATTGCAGGAGCGCATCAAAAAAGAAAAACTGGTTGAAGAAAATCTGGAAAAAATCGCCAAGCAACTGACCGCCACAGGCGACCCCAAAGGGCTGCTGGAGCGTGTCAAGGCCTCCCGCGCGCACGCTGTTCAGGCCTGGGGGAAATCCCTGGTGGAACTGGCTGAACTCGAAAAGCAGATCGCGCTGGGTCGCGCTGCCCGGGTGGAGGTTGACGTTGGCGTCGTCGGCGCGGCCGATATTCTTTTTGGCAAGCTCAAAGCGCGGCTGCGTCAGGAATTTGGCGCCGGCAGCTTCAGCGTTGACACCAACGGGCAAGTCGTGTTCATGGACGCCAGCGGCTTTGCCATACCCATCCTCTGACGGTCAGCGAGCGCACTTGAGCACTTGCGATTACTACGGCGCGCCACTTCGCTTTGAATCCGCGTCAAAATAATAAGTCACGCGCCGCCGGGGCGAAAGGTAGTCGTAGATCGGCTGCGGCAGTTGATCAGGCTTGAGCGCGCGGCTGATCGACACCTCCGGCTCGGTTTCAAGCTCGACCAGAATCGCGCGCTCGCGCGGCACCTGCGGGTCATAGATCAGCACGGTCGGCTTGAGCGGTTTGGCGCTGTTGACCGACACCACCATGCCGACGCTGTCGTTGGACAAGACCACGATGGTGCCGGGTGGATAAATACCCATGCAGCGCACAAAGGCGGTCAGAGCGGCAGCGTCAAACTTCGCGCGCTGTTGCGCATACATCAAGGACAGGGCCTGGTGCGGCGTCAGGGCCGCCGACAATTTGACCGGGTTGCACAGGTTGTCGTAGGTGTTGACGATGGCGACGATACGGGCCAGCAGATTGAAGTCAGCCCCGCTCAAGCCCTTCGGGTAGCCGCTGCCATCCACGTGTTCATGATGCTGCGCAATCACCAGCAGCGCCCCGGATGGCAGGCCCAGCTTGCGCCCGGTCTCGACGCCATAGGCGCAATGCTGTTGCAGCAAAGACAGCTCGGGTTTGCTCAGGGCTTCGGTCTTGCGCACGATGCGGTCGGGAATGTCAAGCTTGCCCACGTCATGAAACATGGCGCCCATGCCCATCACGCGGATCGCCTCGGCCGGTGCCTTGAGCTCCTTGGCCAGCATCATCGACAGCAGCGTGACATTGAGCGAATGGAAATAGACGTCCTCGCCGGCCATCTGGTCCTTCATCAGGTTGATCGCAATATCAGACTCGGTCAGCATCGAATCGGCCATGCTTTGCACCAACCCCTCGGCTTCCTGGCGCGCTTGCTCGGGCCGGGCAAAGAGGTTTTGGTTGATGGACTTGACGGCGCGCGCCGAACTCACAAACTCGCGCTCGGACGCGGCCACCCGCGCCTGCTGCGTCAATAGTCGCTCGATGCGGGCACGCTTGGCCAGATAAAGGGGATCGTCCTCAAGTGCTTTTGCGGGCAACGCGGCAGAGGCAAAATCAGGCGGCATCTTCAAGGGTTCGCTGTCACTCTTGGCCGGGTTGTAGGCAATCTTTTCAAGCCCAAGTGCCTGCAAGGTGACGATCTGCTCAAGATTCTTGATCTTGAAACTCGAGAAGGTAAACGGATGATCCGTCCAGGGCAGGTCGAGTTGCACATGCATCCCGATGCACAGTTGGGCGGGCGTGACGTGGCCACTGGTAGAAGGAGAATTTTTGCTCATTGGCGGCTCAAGGGGACAGTCTGGCATTTTAGGTGGCCCAGGCCTGCCGGCGTTCAAAGCGCTCCTTGATGATGTTTTCCTATCGTCGTGATTGATTTGTCTTGATCGAAATTTATCTCCAGGCCATTCCGAAGTGCTTGATTCAGGAATACAGTGGCAAGAACTAATACTTTCCCAGTATCTGCAAGAAAGTTGCATGATCGGTTCTATTCGGTCGTATGACCCTTTCAGTTAACAACGCAATCAAAGGAGCGCGAGATGGAAGAAAAAAATACAAATTCAGCTGGCAAATGTCCCGTGATGCACGGTGGTGCCACATCGGCCAACACGTCGACCATGGCGTGGTGGCCCAAGGCACTGAATCTCGACATCTTGCACCAGCAGGACAGCAAGACCAATCCGTTGGGGCCTGACTTCAACTACCGCGAAGAGCTCAAGACGCTCGATGTCGAAGCACTGAAGGCTGACCTTAAAGCCTTGATGACTGATAGCCAGGAATGGTGGCCTGCGGACTGGGGGCACTACGGTGGCTTGATGATCCGTTTGGCGTGGCACTCTGCAGGCACTTATCGCATCGCTGATGGCCGTGGCGGTGGTGGCAAGGGCAATCAGCGTTTCGCCCCACTGAACTCTTGGCCCGACAACGCCAACTTGGACAAAGCCCGGCGCTTGCTTTGGCCGATCAAGAAGAAGTATGGCAACAAGCTCAGTTGGGCCGACCTGATCATTCTCGCCGGCAACATGGCTTATGAGTCGATGGGCCTGAAGACCTTCGGCTATGGCTTTGGCCGTGAAGACATCTGGCACCCGGAAAAGGACATCTACTGGGGCTCTGAAAGGGAATGGCTCGCCCCAAGTGACAGCCCTAACAGCCGATACTCCGGCGAGCGGGATCTGGAGAATCCTCTTGCTGCCGTGATGATGGGACTGATCTACGTTAATCCGGAAGGCGTGGACGGCAAGCCCGATCCACTCAGAACCGCACACGATGTGCGCGTGACCTTTGCCCGTATGGCCATGAACGACGAGGAAACTGTGGCCCTGACCGCAGGTGGGCATACCGTGGGCAAGTGCCACGGCAATGGCAGCGCCGCCAACCTGGGCCCCGCCCCGGAAGGCGCCGAGATCCAAGAGCAGGGCCTGGGCTGGAACAACCACGTCACCCGTGGCGTAGGTCGTGACACCGTGACCAGTGGCCTTGAAGGCGCCTGGACCACCCATCCGACCCAGTGGGACAACGGCTATTTCACGCTGCTGCTCAACTATGACTGGGAACTAAAAAAGAGCCCGGCGGGTGCCTGGCAGTGGGAGCCCATCAACATCAAGGAAGAGGACAAGCCGGTTGATGTGGAAGACCCTTCAATCCGCCACAACCCGATCATGACCGATGCCGACATGGCCATGAAGATGGACCCTGAGTATCGAAAAATTTCGGAACGTTTCTTCAAGGATCCCGATTATTTCTCCGACGTGTTCACGCGTGCCTGGTTCAAGCTGACCCACCGCGACATGGGCCCGAAGGCACGCTACATTGGCCCGGATGTACCTAAGGAAGACCTGATCTGGCAAGACCCGGTGCCCGCAGGCCGCAAGGACTATGACGTCGTTGCCGTCAAGGCGAAGATCGCCGCCAGCGGTCTGACGATCGATGAGTTAGTGTCCACGGCTTGGGACAGCGCCCGCACGTTTCGGGGCTCGGACAAGCGCGGCGGCGCCAACGGCGCCCGGATCCGCCTGGCACCGCAAAAAGACTGGGAAGGCAATGAACCGGCGCGTCTGGCCAAGGTATTGGCCATCCTGCAAGGTATTGCCTCGCAGTCCGGGGCTAGCGTGGCCGATGTCATCGTGCTGGCTGGCAATGTTGGCGTCGAGTTGGCAGCCAAGGCGGCGGGCGTTGAAGTGACCGTGCCTTTCGCCCCTGGCCGTGGCGACGCCACCCAGGCGCAGACCGATGTCGAATCCTTCGATGCGCTGGAGCCGCTGGCCGATGGCTGGCGCAACTGGATGAAGAAGGACTATGTCGTCAGCGCCGAAGAGTTGATGCTCGACCGCGCCCAACTTCTGGGCCTCACGGCGGTTGAGATGACCGTACTGGTGGGAGGCATGCGCGTGCTGGGCACCAATTACGGCGGCACCAAGCATGGCGTGTTCACCGACCGCGCTGGCGCGTTGACAAACGATTACTTTGTCAACCTGACCGACATGGCCTCTACCTGGAAGCCAGTCGGGAGCAACTTGTACGAAATCTGCGAGCGCAAGACCGGGCTCGCCAAGTGGACTGCCACCCGTGTCGATCTGGTGTTCGGCTCAAACTCGGTGCTGCGCGCCTACGCCGAGGTCTATGCGCAAGATGACAACAAGCACAAGTTCGTCCACGACTTCATCGCCGCATGGACGAAGGTCATGAACGCTGACCGCTTCGATCTGGCCTGACTTTGGCGAATACGCGGTCAAGGGGTCGCCCTTGACCGGCGCTGTAAGAATAGATGGAAGGAAATACAGAGGTGCCGGGTCATTTCAACGCCATGTCACGGGCCCCACACATCATTTTTTCGGGTCAACCCTGGAATGGCAAGGCTGTGCACCGAGTCAAGATTGTTGAGCGCGGGGGCAGTATCCAGTGGGAATCCCTGTCTTTGTTCTCCCCTCTTGTTCTCCTCTCTTGTTCTGTTGCAAGTCATCCATCAAAGCAACGAATTCTGGATACCCCAAAAAGAGTTAATCGTCAGCAATCAGGGACGCGTGGCCCCTCCCAACAGTGGGTAAGGATTGATTGGGCTGCCTTTCCACCATTGCTTTAGAGGTCCAAGCTCAAAAATGGCAAAGTGCAAATGCGGGGCTTTCGGGTCTGCGTTGCCACTGATGCCAACATAGCCCACCAGATCGCCGCGTTTCAGGGTCATCCCTTCGGCGAGATTGACCGCGTACCGATCCAGATGCGCGTAGTAGTACGCAAATCTTTCACTTGTGTCGAATTGGTAAACAGTCAGCCCGCCTAGTTTGCTGTTGAATAGCTTGGCAATTTTTCCGTCCGCTACAGCAAGCACTTGCGTTCCGGTCGGGGCCAGAATGTCGATGGCTTCATGGCGGCGTTCGGAGCCGCGGGCGTCATTGAAGGTGTCTTCAAGCTCGCTGGCATTGATGCCGACAACCGGGATCAGCAGTTGATCTGCCGCTGGCACTGCAGCCTCAGATGCCGTTACGGCCGGGCTCGCGAGCACTGGCGGGGGCGCAGTGGAGGGTTCGGACACGGGCATCTCGATGGCGCTGGGCTCTGACGTTGCGACTGCGGCCACTGGCACACAAGGAAGCGCTGGTGCGATGACTGCGTCGCGGCTTGCAACGACTGGCACCGGCCTGGGCAAGCCTATGCCCAAGAAGTAGATGCCGAGCGCGCCAACCAGCGCGCCGCTTAAAAACGTAGTGATCCATTTCATGGTGGCATCGCCATTTATTCTTGCAATAGAACTTCGACACCGGTGACAACCGATTGTGCAAGCGCAGCTGCGTCCCAGTTGGTTAAGCGGATGCAACCATGGGATTCGGTCTTGCCAATCGTCGATGGTTCTGGTGTGCCATGGACGCCGTAATGTGCTTTCGACAGATCGATCCAGACGACGCCAACCGGATTGTTCGGACCGGCCGCAATCCTGGCCTTGGTGTCGCTTGGATCGGCGTCCCAAAACAATTTAGGGTTGTAGTGAAATACGGGGTTGCGGGCGACGCCCTTTACCTTCCAGTCGCCCAGTGGTAGCGGATCATATTTGCTGCCGGTCGTGGCCGGAAACTGGGCCATGACTTTGCCATTGGCATCGACCAGGGACAAGGTGTGGTCCGACTGATCGACGATGATTTGCGCCGCTTTCGGCAATTTTTTGGTGTCCGCCACATTGGGCACAAGGATTTCTTCGCCAGCCGTTTCAAAATTTTTGCCGGGATTGAGTCGCACCAGTAGTTTGGGGCTGACATGAAACTTTTCGCTGAGTGCTTCTTTGGCACTGGTGTAGCCAAGTGCCTTCATCTTGGCTTTGTCCTCCCAATTGGCCGGGATCGGGAGAAACGGACCTGCAACATCTGCGTCCAGAATCGTGTAAGTCACCAGGATGGGTGCGGTATCGGAATTCAGCACGGCCCAGGTGGGCGCATCAATGATGCCCGTGCTCTTCAAGTCGTTGGCCTTCTGGTAACCGCGAATGGCATGGCGCAGATTCTGGCCGTAAAACGCATCGATTTCACCGGATGAAAAATGCGCCCGGTCCAGCAAAACTTGTGCGCGCAGCACGGCGCTGCCTTGCTTTTTTTGGCCAACCGGCTGGACGCGTTCAGTTTCACTGAGCGAGTCGGGGGATAAGGGTTGAGCGGCCATCGATGATGTACCAGCTGCGCTGGCAATGAGCATGGCGAATAAATGTTGCGTTTTCATTTTTGTTTATTTAGAGTCAATTTTCAGCATAGTCTTGACTGATGTGACCGTCTGTGCGCTGGCGAACCAGGGATTTCAAGCCGCAAGCGGGCCGGGCCCTAAGACCGCAGCACCGACCCGTTGGCAACCCGCTGCGGCCAGGGCATTTCACACAGCCCTTGCAACCCGGAATCCCGCAGGATTGGCATTAAACTCCTTTGAGCGAAGCGTATTGGCCCTGCGCTGGACTTCGGTCCGAAAACAGGCATTGCAATCAATATCAGGGTGGAGAACAAGCCATGAAGGGAATGCTGGATTTTTTGGAAAAAGCAGGACTTGTCAGGAAAGACGCGCCGGCGCAGCAAGACGCCACCGTCAGCCACAGCGTGCCCAACGCGATCCCCAGTCCCGAGGTGGTCACGCCCATGGCGACCCCGGCTGCGGGTGCGACCCTGAAGCTGGACGACATTTACGCCAACGCGGGAATCACCGGGGCGGTTTACCCGGCTGAACGGCTGTTGCGCCTGGTCGATGGACTCAGTGCCATGGATGAGGCCACGCGCGCGATGGCCATCAAGGCCATGGATGCGGCCGACGAGTCGTGGACGATTGATGACCCGCTGACGGATGCCTCGGCCAAAGTCAGGGCACTGGGGGCTCACGCCGAGCACCTACAGTTCACCCTGCAGGCGCTGGAGGCGGAGTCGCAAACCCGCCTGGACGCGGTGGCGGCGCGGCGCGAGCAGGTCGTGGGCGACATCCGCAAACAAATCACCGAACTCGAAGCGCTCGTCGCCCGCGAACTGACCCGCGCGGCGCAGGAAACCGCCACGCAAGAGGCCAGCCTCAAAGCCGCCAAAGACCAGACAGCGCGGGAACTTGAAGAAATTTCCCGGTTCAGCCAACGGCTGCGAGGCCTGGCCGTGCAGTTTGGCACCCCAGCCTCCACCCCACAGGAATAATGCAATGGCCAGTTTGACACCTCTCTCCAAAGGGCTGATCGGCTTGGCCGTGGTCGGCGCCATGGCCTCCGCCGTGTGGCACCTGGGCCTGAAGGAACGCTTTGCCACCCGCACCGAAGCCGCACCAGCAGCAACCAGCACACCGGCACCACAGCAAGAGTCTTCTTCATGGGCATCGCCACCGGCCGCAGCCCCGGCGCCCGCTGCCGCGCCAGCGCCAGACAGCGCGCAAGTCGCCGCCATGTCGGCTGCCGACAATGCCGAACTGGGGCGCAAACTTCTCGACAGTGGCGACTTTGCGCAGGCCCGTGTGCACCTGGAACAAGCGGTCAAGGACGGCGATGGCGGTGCCGCCTGCCACTTGGGCGAAATGACCCTGAAGGGCCAGGGGGGCATAGCCGCCAACCAGGAAAAATCGGCCGCGCTGTTCCAGCTGGCACAGTCGCGCAACATCATTTGCTTTGCCTCGGGCAAGTAGACGCAACATCGACTTTTAGCAGGACCAAACCATGAAACTTCGCACTATTGCTTTCTTGACGGCTCTCGTCAGCAGCGCCTCGATGATGGGCGCAGCGCAGGCGCAAGGCTTCGTTTTCGGCACCGACCCGGCCAAGCCACAGGCGGCAGCGCCGGCTGGCGCGCGCAATGCCAAGGTCGAAACCGCCCAGCGACTGCTGGCCCGCATGGGGCTGTTTCGCGAAACCCCCAGTGGCACGCTGACGCCGGCCACGCAAGAGGCCATTCGCGCTTTCTCCGCGCAACACGGCCTGGCGCCCAGCAACCAGGTCACCGACGCCCTGCTGAACTCGATTCGCCGGGTCATCTGGCAGACGCAAAACTGGTCCGGCGGCAACTACAAGGGGCGCGAGAAACTGGTGGACGCGGTCGGCCTGCGCGAAGCGCAAATCCTGCTGGGCAAACTGGGCTTCAACGCCGGTCCGCTGGACGGCACCTTTGGCCCGCAAACCCAGGTCGCCACCGAGGCGTTTCAGGAATCGCAGGCCGTGTCGGTGGACGGGCTGATCACCGCCACGGTGCTGATGAACCTGCGCCGCGCGGTGAACGGCGTGGGTACCGGCGCCAAGGCCACGGTGCGCGTGCTCAACTGGCCCGACTACATCGAGCCCAGCGTGCTGCAAGACTTTGAGAAAGAGCACAACATCCGCGTGGTCTACGATATTTTTGCCAGCAACGACGACTTGCAGGCCAAGCTGGGCGCGGGCGGCACCCCGTATGACGTGGTGTTTCCCACCGCCAACGCCGTGCCCGCCATGGCGGCCAGAGGGCTGCTCGGCAAGCTCGACAAAACCAGCCTCAAGAACCTGAGCAACATCGACCCCCGGGTGGACGCCACGCTGCGCGCCTGGGACAAGGACGGCGCCTACAGCCTGCCCTACATGTGGTACACGGTGGGCATCGCCTGGAACCCCAAGCTCACCGCCAAGGCCTACCCCGGTCGCGCCATGGATTCGCTGACCAATGTGTTCGATCCCGAGGTGGCGCGGCGCTTCCAGTCCTGCGGCGTGGGTGTGGTCGACTCGGCCACCGATGTTGTGCCACTGGCCGCGATGGCGGGCGGGCAAGGCAAGTGGGACGGCAAGAACTCCACGGCAACAGCAGCCAAGGTGCTGGACCGGCTGGCGGGTATCGTCAAGGTGATCCCCACCGACCAGTACATTGACGCGCTGGCCAACGGCAACATCTGCGTCGCCATCGGGTTTTCGGGCGACGCGGTGCAGGCGCAGACCAAGTCACGCGGTGCGGTCGAATACCGGGTTCCGGCCGACGGCGGCCTGCTGGCGATTGACGCCATGGCCGTGCCGGCCAACGCCAAAAACAAGCGCGAGGCACATCTGTTCATCGACTACCTGTTGCGGCCCCAGGTGATTGCCAAAATTTCCAACACAGTGGGTTACGCCAACGCCAACCTCAAGGCCGGCGAGTTCATGAGCGAGAGCATCAAGTCCAACCCGGCGGTGGTGCCCAGCACCACAGCACTGAGCCGTTCCGCGCCGATCCCGATCCTGACGGAACAGGACCAGCAGGACATCGCCCGCATCTGGACAAAATTCGCCAAGTAGCCCTCTTCATGGAGTGACTTCATAGCGTGAACCCCAAGCCGTCTTATCTGGGCGCTTTCCTGAAGCACCCGAACAACCGCGTGGCCCTGCTGGCCTGCGCCGTGGCGGCTATTTTTGCGTCGATTCCGTTTGGCTGGACCGGCCTGGCCCTGGTTGGGGTGATGGGGCTGGGCACCGAGGCGCTGGCGGCGCTGGCCATACCTGGCCTGCCGTCGTTTCGTGCTTGGGTCGACGGCGAGCAGCACCGCCAGGGCCGGGCAGAACGCCGCCTTTCGCTGCTAAACGAACTCAGCAGCTACGGTGACAACAACGCGCTGGCTACCTACCAGCACATGGTCAGCCGCGTCCAGGCCCTGTACCAGACGGCCGGCGACCGCCGCACCACGCTCACCCGTCAGGACGTGGATAAACTCGAAGACCTCACGGTGGACTACCTCGGCCTGTGCGTGGTCAACCTCTCACTCAAACAACGCAAAGACCACGCCAGCGACGACCTGGTGGTCAAGCGCATCGCCCACATCCAGGCACAGTTGAAAACCCCGGCCCTGCCGGAAGACGAGATGCGCCAACTGCGCAGCGCCCTGGCCGAGTACACGGAGGTCATGAACCGCTCGCGCCGTCTGGCCGTGCGCCGCAGCACCCTGGAGGCAACGCTGCTGTCCATGCCCGACAAAATGGAAGAGGTCTACCAGCTGGTGATCACCTCGCCGTACTCATCGGAGATGGGCAGCAAACTGGAAGAGTCGCTGGCACGCCTGCGCATTGCCGAAGAGGTGGCCGCTGAATTTGAAGACCCCGCGTCATATGCCTTCGGCGCGCCCCCTGTCGCCCAAGCAAGCGATGCACGACCCTCCCGGGCGCAGGCGATGCAGCGCGCGTCGCCCCGGTCCAGCACCTCGCGCTGACTTGTCGCCACGCTATTTTTTTATCATCCCGTTTCAACCCCTACCGTATTCAATCAGGAGAACCCCATGGCCAATAACGCAATCTTCGCCCGTCTGTCCAACCTATGGACCGGCTTTATTTCCTTGTGGGTGTCCGACATCGAAAAAGAACACCCCGAGATCGCCTACCAGAACGCCATCGGCTCCATGATCGAGAAATACACCAAACTCAAGGCGGCCACCGGCGCCATCATCGCGCGCCGGCAAGAGATCACGGCCCGCCTGGACACGCACGAGCGCGAGCTCGCCAGCGTCAGCGCCGACCTTGAAACCGCCCTCGCCACCAACCAGGACGATCTGGCAGTGGTGCTGATTCAGAAGAAAAATGCGCTCGACACGGCCCTGGCCGAGCTGCGCGCCGACGCCGCGCTCGCCACCACCGATGCCGACAATGCCAAGGATTCGTTGATTCAGGTCAAGTCCGAAATCGACAAGCTCAAGGCCGAAAAGGACCGCATGCTGGCGCAGATGCACAGCGCGCAGGCGCGGCTCAAGATCCAGGGCCAGTTGGATGGCTTGTCGGTCGATGCCGAGGTGCAGGCGCTCAGTGCAGTGCGCGACCACATCAAGAGCCAGGTGGCGCAGGCCAGTATGGGAAGCGAATTGCGCGAATCCGATCTGGATGTGCGCCTGAACAAACTGCGCCAGAGCAGCGGCAGCGTCACCGCCAAGGCCCAGCTGGACGCCATGAAGCAGGCCCGCGCCGCCGCCCAGGCTGCCCCGGTCAAAAATCTCTGAGCCCGGACCCGGCATGCCCCCCCCCGCATCGACGCGCAACGTGCTGCCCCCGTGGGCGGAAACTCTGAGGCAGAAATACCTGGCCGGCGAGGCCTCCACCTTTGTGCTCTACCGCAATGTGTTCGACAACTTTCTGGTCGCCGGCAGCTTGCACAACCTGCCGTCCTTCCTTCTTGAGGAGTTGTTCAAAGACACCAAAAAGCATGTATGCGAAGTCAGCCTGGAGCGCGGCATCCGGGTGCTGCGCGGCAAACCCAAGGGTTCCGTGGCCATCATCGACAACGCGGACGACGGCGGCGACGGCGCTACGCTGCTGCAATCCCTGCATGCGCTGGAAGCCCAGATGCGCAGCGAGCAATCTACCGCCGTCATCGTGCCCTATGCCGATGCGCTCTTGCCAGCTGGCGACCCCAGCTTCATGGCGCACCAGGACCGCCAGACCTACCTCGCCTTTCACCGCTGGTCGCTCGACAAAGCCCTGACCAGCGGTGACAACATCACGATTCTGATCACCGAATCGCTCAACGCCATCAACCCCGGCCTGCTGTCCAACCCCAAGGTGGCGGCGATTGAAATCCCCATGCCGGATCTGGCCATGCGGCAAAAGGTCATCGCTTTTTTCGCGCCCAAACTCAGCGAGCCGCAAGTCACCCTGTTTTCCGAGCGCACCGGCGGCCTGCGCACCGTGCAACTGGCCAGCATCATGGCCAGCTCGGAGGGGCATGGCCTGAGCGAGCCCCAGCGGCGCGCGCTGATCTTGCAACTGCTGCAAGGCACTGCCGATTGCGAGCAGCGCGCCACCACACTGGCCACCATCACGGCGGGCATGACCCCGGCCGAGATCACCAAACTGATCGAACCCGGCAAGACCTTGGCAGTGAATGACCCCAACCAGGAAGTGCTCAAGATCATCCACGCGCGCAAACGAGAAATGATCGAGAAAGAGTGCGCCGGGCTGATTGAATTCATCGAACCCAAACACGGCCTGTCTTCAGTGGGCGGGCAGGAACACATCAAGCACGAGTTGCTGGCGATTGCCAAGAACCTAAAAGAGGGTGAAACCACCTTGACGCCGATGGGTCTGCTCGCCGTGGGCCCGATGGGCTCGGGCAAGACCTTTGTCATCAAGGCCTTTTTGAAGGAAGCCGGTTTGTCCGCCGTGGCATTGAAGAACTTCCGCTCCAAATGGGTCGGCTCCACCGAGGCCAACCTGGAGCGCGTGCTGGCCACCGTCAAAGCCATGGGACCGATTGCCGTCATCATCGACGAAGGCGACCGCAGCTTCGGCTCCGGCGGGGGCGAAGGCGGTGACGAGGGCACCAGCTCGCGCGTGATTGCGCGGCTCAAGGAATTCATGTCGGAGCCGGAAAACCGCGGCCAGGTCTTGTTTGTGATGATGACCAACCGCCCCGACAAGCTCGATTCCGACATCAAACGCCCCGGCCGCCTGGACCGCAAGATTCCCTTCTTCTACTGCGAGTCGGCACCCGAGCGGGTCCAGGTGCTGCAGGCGGTGTTGTCGCGCTACGGCGAGACCTGCGTGGCGAGCGCCGAAGAACTGCTCACCCTGTGCGACACCTTGGGCGGCTATTCCAACGCCGACCTGGAGGCCCTGGCATTGATGGCAGTCGAGCTGGCCCGCAACCAGGCCAGTCCCCTGAATGCGCAGGTGCTCACCGCTGCAGCCGCCGACTTCATGCCGCCGCAGGAGAGCGACATGATCGAGTTCATGGAGTTGCTTGCGGTGTCGGAAACCTCGCGCCGCTCCATGCTGCCCAAGCGCTACCGCGACATGGCGGTGGCCGACATTCAGAGCAATTTGTTAGATGCCAAACGCCGCGCCTTGGCGCGCTAGGCCCCCACTTTTCCGATTCACAAAGGAGCACCCCATGAACGCCATGCAAGACCAGAACCTCAGCCCCGCGCAGGTCACCCAGCTCACCAAAGCCATGCTTTCGGTCGCGCTGGTGGACGGCATCCACCCCGCCGAAGCGGCGCTGATTGGCCAGTTTTATGAGAGCTCGCGCAGTGCCGACATGCCCACCACCTCCAGCGTGATGGCCAGCCCCGAGGCGCAGCCATTTGACGCCGCCGAACTGGTCGGCAGCTCTGCCACCTTTGCCGACACCGTGGTGCTGATGTGCCTGATGGCCGGCCATGCCGACGGCCAGTTGAGCCCCGCCGAGCGCGACCATGTCCAGGCCATGGCCACCACCCTGGGCGTCGATGCAACACGTTTTGAGGCGCATCTGGCGCAGGTGCGCGACGAACTGGTGGGCGCCATCTCGCACCTGCCAGATGCCGGTTCGGTGGCGGCGGTGGTGAAGGAACTGTCGGCGGCTGATTAGTGAGTGGACGGGCAGTTTTTCTTCACTCACCCCCAGCCCCTCTCGCCCCACCGGGCGAAAGAGGGGGTTTTCGTTTGATCTCGCTGTTCATGTGAGCTCTGCCTGGCTTGGACTCGCCCGCTGAACTCCTCGGAACTGCTTGCCTTGTGGAGCGTGCTCGCCCCGCCGTTGTGTCTGGAGGCGCGCTCAGCACGAGTTTGCAGCGCTACACCGGCGCCGGCATCTGGGGCTATCGCAGCGCCGTCACGCAAAAATGAATGGCGCGGGTGTTGAAGCCCTTGGCGGCGGCTGAAGTCTCGACGAGCTTTTCACTCAAGGAGATCAAGGGCGCCAGGCCTTGTCAGCCATTTGAGCAACAGAACTAAGTAATATTAATAGCTGCATACCTTTATTGGACGTGGGCTAGAGCCTAAAATCATATATATTTTTGCGAAATTGGCAACCCACGCTCGGGCCCCATTCAACGGGGGATTTATGCCGAGGGTCAAATCCAACGACGGACTACAACGCCACAGCGCCGACATGGGCTTGCGGCAGTTGATGCAGGGACTGAATCACGGCGCTGCGCCACATCACCAAGCCCAGCAACAGCGCCCCAACTCCCCCGAACCCCATGGCGTAGCGCAGCCCCAGATGCTCGCCCAGGTAGCCACCCAGCAAGGCCCCGGGTCCGGCAGGAATGAGAATGAGCCAGCGCATGGTGCTGGTCATTCGCGCCAGCAGGGGCTCGGGCGTGACCGCCTGGCGCAAGGCCAGAAAGTTGATGAACAAGAGCACGGCACCGATGGAAAAACACACCAGCATGACGACATAAGAAGCCACGCCAAAGCGCCCTGGCGGCACCAGGGCGAGTTGCAGCCAGCCCAAGCCACTGATCGCCACACCCAAGGTCAGGCACGGTCCAGGGCCGATGCGCTGAGAGAGACGATGCCCGAAGGTGCTTGCCAGCACGGTTCCGACGCCCAGCGCGGTATAACTCATGCCCACCTGTTGTTCGGTCAAACCCAGCACGCGCACGGCAAACAGAATTTGCACCACCATGGCCGCATGGTGGAACATCTGCCAGACGCCCACCGCGAGTGCCATGTGCGGCAGCAGCGGATGCTTCCAGACAAAGCGCAGGCCCTCCTTGAGGTCTTTGCGGAAGTCCCGAGCGGCGTTGGTGATTGGCGTTTCACGCGCACGCACACCTCGCAAAAAGGACACGCTGACCATCAGCAGCATGGCATCGGCCAGCAAGGCCAGGGGCGCACCCACTAGCTTGATCAGGATGCCCGCAAAGCCCGGGCCCAGCACTTCAGCGCCCGAACTGGCCAAGGCGTTCTTGGCATGCGCCTCGACCAGGCGTTCACGCGGCACGACCTGGGTCAACACGATTTGCGCCGCCGTGCCGGACGAGACAAAAACGCAACCCATCAAAAACCCGGCGCCATACAAATACGTCATGCTGAGATGGCCAAGCACCCAGACCGCGGGAATGCTGGCCAGCACCAGAGCAATCAAAACCTCGCCCGCGATATAGACCGGCAGTTTGCGCACACGGTCCAGCCAAACCCCCACGGGCAGCGACAGCAACACAAAAGGAGCGAGTTCCATGGCGGTCAACCAGCCCATTTGGGTCGGCGTGGCATGAAGCAGCAAGGCCGCCGTGAGCGGCACCGCCAGCATCGTCACCTGCTGGCCAAAGGAACTTATCAATATCGACAACCACAAGCGGCGGTACACCGGGTCGCGCAACAGATCGGTGCCCGACAAAGTGAACAAACTACCGAAGGGTCTAGCCACGTCGAATATGCGTTTCTAGGGTGTCAACAGGGGTAATCGAGACTGGCCTGGCAACTACAAGGGCTTCAGGCCAGCAGACAGGCCACCCGGGTTTCGGGGCTCAGTGCGCGCAACTGGGGCGCTTGTTGCGCGCAGCCGGGCTCAGCCTTCGGGCAGCGCGTGCGGAAACTGCAGCCCGAGGGCGGATTCATCGGCGAGGGCAGATCACCTTGCAAGAGTTGCAGCGTCTTGTTGCGTTCACGTCGTGGATCGGGCAACGGAATGGCACTGAGCAAGGCCTGCGTGTACGGATGACCCGGATGGCGGTAAATCGCGTTCTTGTCAGCGAGCTCCATGGCGCGGCCCAGATACATCACCATGACGCGCTGACTGATATGTTTCACCACGGCCAGATCGTGCGCGATGAACACCAGGGCCAGGCCCATCTTGGCCTGCAGTTCCTGCAGCAAGTTGATGATCTGTGCCTGAATCGACACATCCAGCGCCGAGACCGGCTCGTCACAGATCACCAGTTTGGGCTCCAGCACCAGGGCCCGGGCAATCCCGATACGCTGGCACTGCCCGCCCGAAAACTCATGCGGATAGCGGTTGATCTGCTGCTCGGTCAGGCCCACCTGCACCATCATGGCACGCACCTTGCACATCACCTCCTTGGCGTCCATGCGGGGAAAATGGGTGCGCAAGGGCTCGGCGATGATTTGCCCGATTGTCATGCGCGGGTTGAGCGAGGCCAGCGGGTCCTGAAAAATCATCTGCACGCTCTTGCGAATATCCTGCCAGGCATCAGCCGTTGCGCCGTGCATCTCCTGCCCCTGCCACACAATGCTGCCCGACGTGGCGGGAATCAGGTTCAGCATGGCGCGCGCCAGGGTCGATTTGCCGCAGCCCGATTCACCGACCACACCCAGGGTCTCGCCTGGAAAAATATCGAAGGACACGCCGTCCACGGCCTTGAGCCAGCGCGGCGCTGCCCACGGCAATGGCGAATCGCTGGCCAGCTTGAAATGCACCTTCAAGTCACGAATCGACAACAGGGGCGCGGGCGCACTCATACGCTGACCTCCCCGGTGGCCAGTGCATCGGCATAACGCATCACTTCATCCACACGCTTGTGACAGGCCCGAAACACAGCCGGCCGATCCGCGATGGCCGACAGCGTGGGCCGTGTGTTGACGCAACGCGGCTCCGCCAGGGCGCAGCGCTCGCTGAACGGGCAGCCGGGTGGCAGCCGCGCCATATTGGGCGGCGCGCCGGGAATGGCGACCAGCGCATGATCGCCCTGCTCCAGTTTCGGCACGGCGCCGAGCAGGCCCACCGTGTAGGGATGCGTCGGTTGGTAAAAAATGGACTCGGCGCTGCCATGCTCCATGGCCCGTCCGCCATAAAGCACCATGACCTCGTCGCACAAGCCGGCGACGACGCCCAGGTCATGCGTGATCATCACGATGGCAGTGCCATGGTCGCGCTGCAGGTCCCGCATCAACGCAATGATCTGGGCCTGCACGGTGACATCGAGCGCCGTGGTGGGCTCGTCGGCAATCAGGACGTCGGGCTCGCACAACAAGGCCATCGCGATCATCACGCGCTGGCGCATGCCGCCGGAGAACTCATGCGGGTACTGCATCACGCGCTTGGCAGCCTCTGGAATCTTGACCGCGTCAAGCGCCTGCACGGCGCGCACGCGAGCCTGCTGGCGCGACATGCCCTTGTGAAACTGAAGCACCTCGGTCATCTGGCGCTCCACCGTCAGGTAAGGGTTCAGCGAGGTCATCGGGTCCTGAAAAATCATGGCCACGCGGTTGCCGCGGATCTGATTCAAGGCCTTGGGGGCCATCGTCAACAGATCCTGACCGTCGAACAGCGCCTGCCCGGTGGCGCGGCCATTGCTGGCGAGCAAGCCCATCATGGCCAAAACCGACTGGCTCTTGCCCGAGCCGCTTTCACCCACGATCCCCAGGGTTTGCCCTCTGTCGAGGACAAAGCTGATGCCATTGACAGCAGTTACCTCGCCATCGGGTGTCTGAAACTGAACATTCAGGCTATTGACTTCAATCAGAGGCATGTGGGCTACCGTTCTTTCGGGTCGAGTGCGTCGCGCAGGCCATCGCCAATGAAGTTGAAGCAGTACAACGTGACAGACAGCAAGCCGGCCGGGAACAACAGGATCCAGGGCGAGACTTCCATCACCTTGGCGCCATCCTGGATCAACACGCCCCAGCTGGTCATGGGCTCCTGGATACCCAGGCCCAGGAACGAGAGCACCGATTCGGTCAGGATCACGCCGGGCACCGTCACCGTGGTGTAGATCACGACGACGCCCAGCAGATTGGGAACGATGTGCGAGAAAATGATGCGCGGGGTCGATACGCCGATGGCGCGGGCGGCCTCTACGTACTCCATGGACCGCAGCGACAGGGTCTGCCCCCGCACCACCCGGGCCATGTCCATCCAGGAAAAAACGGTGATCGTGAGCACCACCAGGTAGAACTCACGCCCCAGAATCGTCACCAGCAGAATGGCAATCAGCAAATAAGGGATGGCGTACATCATATCGACAATGCGCATCATCACCGCGTCTACCTTGCCCCCCAGAAAACCTGCGGTGGCACCCCACAGGATGCCCATGGACACGGAAGCCAACGTGGCCAGCAAGCCCACGGTGAGGGATATACGCCCCCCGATCAGGCTGCGCACCAGCAGGTCGCGGCCGGCATCGTCGGTACCCCAGAAGTGAGCGTTCTTCCAGGTGGGCGGCAGGTTCATGGCATCCCAATCGGCGCTGTCAAAAGCGTGTGGCAACAGCCACGGACCGACCACACAGGCAAGCGATACCAGTATCAACAGCGCAAGACTGAATACCGCCGCCTTGTTGCGGGTGAAACGCCGGCGCGCATCGCTCCACAAGCTGCGTCCCGGCGCCAGGCTGTCGCCCGCGATGGCGTGCGGATCAGCCAGCGTCGCCACGAGGCCACTGAGTTCTTTGGGTGTCAACATAACCAGCTCAATATCGAATCTTGGGGTCGAGCCAGGCATAGGCCAGATCAACCAGCAAATTCAGTGTCACCGTCAGCACGGTAATCAGCACCACCAGACCCAGCACCAGCGTGTAGTCCCGGTTGCCCGCGCCATTGACGATCAGCTTGCCCAGGCCGGGCAGCGAAAAGACAGTCTCGGTGACCAGGGCGGAAGTGATGGAAGAAATCGCCAGCGGGCCCACCAGGGACACGACCGGCAGCAGCGCGGGCTTGAGGGCGTGGCGCAGCACCACCACGCGCGTGGGCAGCCCCTTGGCGCGCGCGGTACGGATGAAATTGCTGTGCATGACCTCGATCAGGCTGCCCCGCATCACGCGCCCGATGGTCGAGACGTTGATGAAAGTCAGCAGCGCCATGGGCAGGATCATGAAGCGCAGCTCGAAATCGTTCCAGCCGCCTGCGGGCAGCCACTTCAGGACAATCGCAAACACGATGATCAGCACCGGCCCCATCACAAAGCTCGGCACGGCGCTGCCGACGTTGCCCAGCAGCATCACTAGGTAATCCTCCGCGCTGTTTTGCCGCAAGGCCGCCACGATGCCCAGGGTCACACCGATGACCAGCGACAGCAGCAGGGACCCGCCGCCGATGACCAGCGACACCGGCAGCGCGTTCGCGACCAGGTCATTGACCGACCAATCCGCGTAGCGAAATGATGCCCCCAGATCGCCCTGCAACAGGCTCTTGAGGTACAGCAGGTACTGCTGCCAGAGCGGCAAGTCCAGGTGGTACTTGGCCTGCAGGTTGGCCAGCACGGCCGCCGACACCTTGCGCTCCCCGTCAAACGGCCCGCCCGGCGTGGCGTGCAGCAGGAGGTAACAAACCGTGATGACGACCAGCATGGTCGGTATCGCCGCCAGAATCCGGCGCAGGGTGTAAGACCACATGACTCAGGTCTTAATGTTTGATGATGTACAGGTCTTTGGAGCGAAAGCGGTCCTGGGCGTTTTCCAGGGAGTAGCCGCCAACATAAGATTTGACCAGGCGCGGCAGCGAATACTCCAGCAGCGGAATGATGGGGTAGTCGTCCATGATCATCTTCGAGGCTTGAGTCAGCAATGCATGGCGCTTGGCCGGATCGTTGCTTTGCGAGCCTTGCGTAATCAGCGCTTCAGCCGGGCGGTTGCAGTTGAAGTTGTTGTTCTGGTCCGAATCACAGCGCACCAGCGCCAGAAAGGTGGTGGCATCGTTGTAATCAGCCACCCAGCCATTGCGCGCCATCTGGAACGCGCCGTCGTGGCGCTTCTTCAGCAATACCTTGAACTCCATGCTCTCGGTCTCGATGGTTAGGCCCAGCTTGGTCTTCCATTCCGAGGCGGCAAAAACCGCCATCTTTTTATGGTATTCACTGGTGTTGTACGAGAACACAAATTTGGTGCCGGGCTTGACGCCAGCCTGTTGCAGCAGGTTCTTCGCCTCTGCGACCCGTTTGTCCATCGGCCAGCCGGCCCATTCGTAAGGCGTGACATCGGCGCCGCGGGTGCCCTTCACGACCACGCTGTAGGCGGGGGCCTGGCCATCGGCGGTGACGCGCTGGGCCAGTATGTCGCGGTCGATCACCATCGACAGCGCCTTGCGTACCCGCACATCCTTGAATGCCGGGTCCTGGGTTTGATAGGAGTAGTAACGCAGGCCGATCATCGGCGCGTTGCGGATCTCTTTGGGGTATTGGACTTTGTACTTCTCGTAGGTGCCGGGTGGGAGCTGGTAGACCCATTCGTTCTCACCCGACTCGTACAGCTTGACATCGGCATGGCCGTCTTCGATCGGAAGATAGGTCACCTTGGTCAGTTGCACGTTGGCACCGTCCCAGTACTGGGGGTTCTTCTCAATCACGATCCGATTGTTGACTTGCCATTCTTTGAGCACGTAGGCGCCATTACTCACCAGGTTGCCCGGCTTGGTCCAGTCCTTGCCAAATTTTTCCAGTGAGGCTTTATGGACCGGGCCGAGGTTGTTGTTGCTCATCAATTCGGGCAAAAAACTGACCGGGAACGCGGTCTTGACTTCGAGCGTCTGCTTGTCGAGCGCTTTGACACCAATGTCCGCGCTGGGCTTGCTGCCCTTGACGACCTCCGCGCCGTTGAGCAGAAAGATGCCAAACGTTGAGGCATACGTGGAAGCCGTCTTCGGGTCCACAAAGCGGCGGATGGCAAAGACAAAATCATCAGCGGTGACAGCATCGCCATTGGACCATTTGGCGTTCTTGCGCAGCTTGAAGACCCAGGTGGTGGCGTCAAGCTGCTTCCAGCTCTCGGCCACGCCGGGCACTGTCTTGCCGTTGGAGTCATTGGCGGTGAGGCCCTCAAACAAATCCCGCGTGAGGTTGTTGGCACCCACCGACTCCGCCAGCGCCGGATCCAACGTTTCAGGCTCGGAACCATTATTACGGATCAGGGTTTGGGTCGGGTGCAGCTGCGTGCCGGGGGGGATGGTGGCGGCCTGGCTGGCCATGACAAGGGCGGTGGCGATTGCCACGCCGCAGAGGGTCTGTTTAAAGGCAAGGTTCATGGATAGATTCCTGTGAAATATTGTCCGGTCAAGCGAAGTCAACCGCGCTCCGAATGAGGCGCGGCACCGCTTTAAGCAACGCTTGGGTATACGCATGCTGGGGGTGGTGAAGAATGTTATCAGCTGCCCCGGATTCAACGATTTGGCCGTTCTTCATGACTGCGATTTCATGCGCGAGATACTCGACCACACCGAAGTTGTGCGTGATGAACAGGTAAGACACGCCAAGTTCTTGTTGCAGTTGTTTCAGCAGATTCAAAATCTGTGCCTGCACCGATACGTCGAGTGCGGACGTTGGTTCGTCGGCCACAATCAATTGTGGCTCCACGGCCAGGGCGCGCGCAATGGCTAGCCGCTGGCGTTGTCCACCGGAAAATTCGTGGGGATAGCGCGATAGCGCGCTGCGCGACAAACCCACCTTTTCCAGTAAACCGCCAACACGCTCGCGCCTGTCGGCGGGTGTCACGTCCGGGCGCAGGGAAGACACGCCCTCCTCCAGTATCTCGCTGACCCGCATGCGCGGATTAAGCGACGCAAATGGGTCCTGGAACACGATTTGTACCGCACGCCGTGCGGTACGTAAAGCCTCGCCGCTGAGTTGATCAAGCGGTTGGCCCGACAGCAATGCCGACCCGCTGATTTCCGCCTTGCCGCGCAACAACTGCAGCAAGGCCTTGCCCACGGTCGTCTTGCCGCTGCCCGACTCCCCCACCAGCGCGAGCGTGCGCCCGCAAGCAATGCTGAAAGACACACCATCGACCGCCTTGACATAGCCGACGGTGCGCTGCAGCAGCCCCTTGCGAATCGGGAACCAGACTTTGTAGTCATGCACTTCCAGCACGGTGGGGCCCACTCGCTCGTCGAGTGGCAGCAAGGGCTCCTGACCGGCATTGTGGGTTGGGCTACGCAATAGGACGGGGCCGTCGTAGAGGAAACAGCGTACCGTGTGGTCGGGGTGAAACTCGGTCAGAACGGGTGGCGCGCTGCGGCACCGATCCATCACGTCAAAGCATCGATCGGCAAACCGGCAAGCCGTGAATTCCTGATTGAGCGGCGGCACCGAGCCGGCAATGGAAGCCAGGCGTCGACCGCGTTTACTCTCATCAGGCAGCGCATCAAAAAGATTAACGGCATAGGGATGCAGCGGACGGGCGAAGAACTCCGCAGCTTCGGCAACCTCGACGATCTGGCCCGCGTACATTAGCGCCACGCGATGCGCCATCTGCGCAACGATGGCCAGATCATGGGTAATCAGGAGCATGGCCATCTTCTGCGAGCGCTGGAGTTCCTTGAGCAAGTCAAGAATTTGCGCCTGGATCGTCACGTCCAGCGCCGTCGTGGGCTCATCCGCAATCACGACATCCGGCTCGGCGGCCAGGGCAATGGCGATCATCACGCGCTGCTTTTGTCCGCCCGACATCTGGAACGGGTAGTCATTGACTCTGCGCCCGGGCTCGGGAATACCCACACGCTGCAACCAGTCGATGGCCTTGGCATGGGCCGCGCTGCCGCGAATGGCAGTGTGGCGTTCAATCACTTCGGTGATTTGCCGCCCGACCGTCATCACCGGATTGAGACTGGTCGAAGGCTCCTGGAAGATGATGCTGATTTTGCGGCCGCGAAAGTCGCGCATCCGCGCTTCGGGTAGCTGCAGAATATCGGAGCCTTCCACATCGACACTACCGCCCACAACCCGGCCGCTGTCGGGCAGCAGGCGCAGTATGGATAAAGCAGTCATTGACTTGCCGCAGCCGGACTCGCCGACCAGCGCAAAGGTTTCGCCCTGCTTGATGGTGAGCGTCAATGCATCAACTGCACGAACGAGACCGCTGTCAGAGTTGAGCTCGGTCGTGAGATTTTTTATCTCAAGCATGTGTATTCCCTGGCGCTGTTGTAGTGCCCAGAGCAGCGCGCGCTGGTGCGGCTGGCTGGGTCTTGTTTTTACGCACGCGGAAGGCGCGCGCGTGCGGATCAAAAGCCTCACGCACCGCGCTGGCAAAGAGTGTCATGGAAAGCACCAGCGACACCATGAACGCAAAAGCGGCGGCAAGCGTCCACCACACCACCGGATCGCGCGACATCTCATTGCGCGCACCATTGATCATGGTCCCAAAGCTGTTGGTGCTCGGGTCAACACCCACGCCGACATAGGACAAAACCGCCTCGTACAGCACCAGTCCCGAGAAGTCCAAAACCGACACAATCACGACAATGTGCGTCAGGTTGGGCAGTATGTGGCGGCGCATGATTCCCGCGTTCGACACACCGAAGGCGCGCGCGGCCTGCACATAGTCAAGTTCGCCCAGTTTGAGCGTTTCAGCGCGCAGCAAACGCGCCAGCCCGGCCCATCCGGTGATACCCAAAATCGCGGCCAACAAAAACAATCGAATGTCGGCACGCTCAAGCCCGGTTTCAAACAACTGAGGGTTCTTGTCGATAAAGACCTGGATCATCAGCACAAAGGCCGAAATCAACAGCACCGAGGGTATGGACGACAACACGGTATAAAGGTACTGAATCGCGTCGTCAACACGGCCTTTGTAATAGCCCGCCAGGATGCCGAAAACGATCGCCAGCGGCAGCGTCGCAATCGTGGCCAGCGATCCGATGACCACCGCCGTGCGGATCGACTTCAAGGCTTGGTACAGGACATCGTTGCCGGTCTGGTCCGTGCCGAGCACATGGTAATACGGCCACACAGCGCCAATCCAGCCGGCCAGCAGCGCCAGCACGGAGGCAGTCAGGAGCATGGCGCGCCACGGCACCACGGTATCTTGTTGCCAGATGGCCCGCAACGAAGCCATCACGCCAACTTCTGTACCACGTACCCGCAGAAACGCAATCAGCAACCAGCCTGCCATGGCAATACCTGCGCCCGTGAGTAGGCCCAGCACTGATCGCGACACAATATCGCTCCCCCATTCGGCCTGCGTGTCCTTCAGATGCGCACCCCCAAACTGCAGGCGCGGGAAGTCCCGCACCGTCTTGCCGTCAACCACGATAGATTCTTTCGAAAACTGATGGGTTTCAAGCGGCGCTGAATAAGTCTTTTCGCGCGCCTCGCGCGGACCCGCCAGCGCCACATCCAGCAAAGACAGCGTGCGCGTCGAATAGGCCGGCCCGGCATTGGCCGCAGCGCCAGGCGCGGGCGGCAGCAAAGGTCGGAAATGGACCGAGTCGAGCACGGCAATCAGCAGGAACAGCATCAGCACGACACCGGCCGACATGGCGGCCGGGTCATGCAGCACGTGTCGCCAGGTCTGGCGCAACGTAGGCGTACGCAAACAGTGCCAGACATACAGGGCGATGACAACCAATTGCACATACAAGGCAAGATCGGTGGCAAGAAAGACGAATTTCGGCATGGTTTGGTCCTGGCGCGTACTAGCTCAAACGAATGCGCGGATCGGCAATCGTGTAGGAAATATCCGTCAAAATCAGACCCAGGATGTAGAGAGCGGACCCAACAAAAACCATGGAACGAACGACCGCAAAGTCTTGCGCATTGATGGCGTCAATGGTGTAACTTCCCAAGCCCGGAATGCCAAAAAACGACTCCATGATCAGCGCACCAAGAAACAGCAATGGCAACACGGCCACAGTGCTGGTCAGAATGGGAAGTAGCGCGTTGTGCAGCACGTGGCGAAAAAGCACTACGGTCTCAGTCAAACCTTTGGAACGCGCCGTGCGAACGTAGTCCTTGCCGATCTCCTCCAAAAACATCGTGCGATAAAACAGCGCCTCGCCACCCAGACGGGAAACGATGCCGATCACCACCGGCAGGGCCAAAAATACAAACATATCCCAGCCGGCCGAAAAGCCGGAGATGGGCACGAGTCTCAAGACCTTGCTGAAAAAAAACTGTCCCGCAATGATGTAAAACAACCCCGAGACTGAGAGGAGAAAGACCGCCAGCGCGACCCCCCAGAATTCAAGATAGGTATTTCTGAAAAACACCAGCAGCAAAGAGAAAACAATCACCACGAAAATTCCAAGCAGAAACGTAGGGATAGCCAGCGCAATCGACGGCCCCGCGCGCTTCTGCAACTCGTAACCAATATCGCGACCACTGTCAGAGGCGCCAAACTCAAAAACGAACAACGGCACCGATCGTTCAAAGAAGATGGTTTTTGTCAGCTTTTCGACACCTTGCTGTTGGCTGTCCCACAGCAAAGGTTTGTTATAGCCACGCTCTACTTTCCATTTCTCGATCGCGTCCTGTGTGACTCGCTTGCCGCCGATGTTCATGCGTGCCATATCGTCTGGCGTGTTGACCGCAAAGAACAGAATGAATGTAAATACATTCACGCCGATGAGGATCAGCAGGCCATAGCCGATTCGCCGGATGATGTAGTTGATCATGATGCGGGGTTCTCAATGGCAATGGAGCGGGCGGCGGTTTCTCGTTCACGTCGGCGCCAGGCAAACCAGGCTGGCACGATAGCGGCAATCAGCGCAAGCAGAATCAATGGCATGGGCCACCAGATCGGCTTGTTCCACTCGGCAATCTTGCGCGCGCGCAACTCGGGATCAAGCCGCAGATAACCAATATGGTTTCGTATGATTTGTGTGGGCTTGCCGTTGCTGACCCACTGATGGTAGGCAGCTGCAGAGGTCGGAAAGTAGCCAAAACTCCACACCGCATCTTGTTGAACCAGCACAATCATCTGGTCAATAAGCTCCTGCTTCTCCGGACCGTCTTCCAGGAACTTCAACCGCTCGTACAGCTTGTCAAATTCGGGGTTCTGGTAATTCGAATTGTTTTCACCATTGCCACCGGTCAACGCCTTGGCGTTGGGGCCGTAGAGCATGAATAAAAAGTTCTCCGCATCCGGATAGTCGGCAAGCCAACCCCAAAAATAGATTTGGATCGAACCCTTGCTCATCTTGTCCTGAAAGCGGTTGTAGTCGGTGGCCCGCACTTCCAGTTGGATACCGATTTTCGCAAATTGTTTGGTGTACCAGTCAAGCAAGGCCTTGGCACCTGGCGCCGCATTTTGATAATCAAAGTTCAGGACCAGGGGCTTGCCTGTGTTGGCATCTCGGCCGTCCGGATAACCGGCATCTCTCAGCAATTGCTTGGCCTCGTCAATGGAGCGCCGCACCCGCTTGCCATCGGGTGCCTTGCGGTAAACCACGGAATTAAAGGCGGCTGGACCGTCCTCACGGTAACCAAACAGTGACGGCGGCAAGGGACCCTGCGCAGGCATGCCCTGGCCGCGCTCGAAAATGGCAATATGCTCTTCCCACTCGATCGCAATGGCAAGCGCCTGGCGCAACTTGCGATTACGCTCGGCCTGCTCAGGACTGTTGCCCTTGCCAACCACCGGATCAATCCAGTTGAAGCCGATGTACCAGTTGTTGGCCTCCACCGTGGTGGGCAGCTTGATGCCCTTCTCTTTGAATTCTTTTTCTTTCTTCTTGTCGTCACCCATGGCGACGATATAACCGGTGCCGTGGTCAAGCCGCTCAATCGCCGGGGAGTCGTAGTAGCCTTGCAGAAACTTGGCCTGCAAAGGCACACTTTCCTTTTCAATGTCAAACACGACCCGGTCCACGAACGGCGTCATCTTTCCGCAATCAGCCAGGTACCCTTTCTCGGCATCGCCCGGCTCACCCTCGCACGGATACGGCTCACCGCGAAAATTCGGGTTGCGCTCCATCACATGGCGCCGGTTTTCAATGAACTCCGTCAGCATGTACGGCCCAGTGCCAACCGGCCAGAAGTTGAGTGTCAGGTTTTTGGCGGCCATACCCGGCTGCGCGTAAAAGCGCTCCGCCTCCCAGGGAATGGGCGCAAAAAAAGTCATCGCCAGCCAATATTTGAACTGGGGGTATTTGCCCTTGATTCGAATCCGTAGGGTGTGCTTGTCGAGCGCCTGGACGCCTTCGAAGTCGTACTTGCGGAAATCAAGAAATGGAAGGTCACGATCGGTTGGCGCCAGGCTGGCACGCAAGTCCTTGTCGGCCGCTGAAATTATGTCCCCGTATTCCTTGAGCCCGACAATATAGTCGGCCATGGTCGAGAACGACGGCGACTTGATGCGCGGTGTCGCCAGACGTCGGATCGCGTACACATAGTCGTCCGCAGTCAGCTCGCGTGTTCCCGTTTCCTTGAAGTCGGTGATTTGATGTTTGTCGGTCACGTCTTCGCGTTTCATCGCGTGGTAGACATACTCACCTGCGGCGTTCTTGGCCAAAGCCGGATGCGGCGCAAACTTGATGCCCGGCTTGAGTTTGATATCAAAAAATGTCTCGGCGATGAGTTCTCCGGGCGCGTTGTCCGGCAGTGTCTGGCCCGCTTTGTCGAGGTAATGCGGGCTCGCTATCTCCAGCGCAGCACGGCCAACCAAGGTGTAGGGCCGCTTCAGATAATGGTAGCCATAGGGTGGCTCATAGATCTGGTAGGTGTAGGGCGTTTCGTCGTTGGAATACGAGCTTGCCGGGTCAAGATACTTGGGCGAGCGGTTGCTGAACGGCACGAACAGGGTGTTGGTCTTCTCGGACCCGGTGGCGTGCGGGTTGTTGGAGACCTCGGTGCAGCCTGTCAGAAAAATGGGTATTGCCAGTGCGATTATTGCGCACAACACGATGAGCGATAGGCGTCGAACACGACCGACGGAGCCAGTAAGAGTCATAGAAATTTATAGCTTTAAATCTATTGAAAAGAGCCCACCGACCAGTGGTCAGTGGGCCCTTTTTTTAGGCGACAGTAATTTTGATAATTATGCTATGTTAATCAAAACTTGTATGACGCATTCAGGTACACGGTCCGGCCACGTGAATCGTAGTACCGGTCATCGTATCCAAACGGGTGTCCACGGTTGGAGCCACTAGTCGACACAACAAACGGTGGGTCCTTGTCTAACAGGTTTTGTACGCCAGCCGTTACAGACCACGTCTTGTTTGGCGACCATACGGTTTGCCAGTCGAGTGTCACATAGTTACCAATGTCCATCCGAATATCTTCTGTACCCGTCACATTACCCGCAGCATCCAGTACTTCAACCGTGGTTTCTTGATCCCTATAGCCGGACTGGAAATTCGCCGCGAGCGTATTCGTCCAGTCACCACTCTTTAGGGAAGTTGACAGACGCCCTTTGGTTCGGAACGTAACAGTGCCAAGATCAGCAAAATTTCCGATTGCGGAATAATAGGGACCATTCTTTTCCAACTGACTTATTTCTCGCAGCATATAGGTCAAAGTGAGTTGACTTGACAGCAAACCAAATGACGTCTTCGTGCGGCCTTGGAAATCCAGGTCCAAACCCGTTGAATAGGATTTTCCTAGGTTTCGGTTGTCCGCAACAAAAGCCAGATAGGTTGTGCCAGTGCCTACATCTTGCTTCTTGGACCAAGATGAGGCAAAAGCCCCAGGATTCGCGAACACCAATTGCTCGGTCAGTTGCCCAAACGAATCAGCAATCTGTACGTGCCAAAGGTCGGCTCCGAAAGACATGGAGGAGCTTGGTTCGAAGCGCACGCCCAATGTAGCCTGCTTGGATTTTTCTGGGTCCAAATCCGGGTTGCCACCCGCGAGTTGGTCATACTGTCTATTGCCAGGTTGACATACTGCGCCATTCGCGGTGGCAACCGCCTGTAGGGCGGCGGTGCAAAGGTATTTATCGCTTGTAACGCCATAGCCGCGAAGGGTGGCATTTACCTGCGGAACTGTTGGTGCGTGAAAACCATTGCCGATTGAACCTCGAACCAGCCACTGCGAACTCGGTGTCCAACGGAAATTGGCTTTGGCAGTAGTCGCATTGCCGAAATCCGAATAATGATCAAAGCGAACGGCAGTACCTAATTCAAGGGATTTGCTGACCGGCATGACCAACTCACCAAATACGCCTTGGGATGTTCGGCTGGCGGAGTATGGCGGCGACGAAGAGGCATCACCAAAACGCTGGTCGCAAGGATTAGCGGGTGTGCCGTCGCACAGCGTGCCCGCTACCGGGTCCGCAAGTTTTCCTTGGGCAAACAGGCTGGGTTTGGATTCAAAACTTTCACGATTGATATTGGCACCAACGCCTAACATCATTGCGCCACCCGCCATCTGGGTCAACTCACGTGAGCCATTCAGGTTCAAAGAATCCAGACTGGACACGCCTCCATCCCAATAGCCAGTGTAGTTTGCGCCAGCAATTGCCGCTTGCGCCGCCGCAGATTGCTCACCAGGGCCAACAAATGGGTCGAGCAGTCCGCTGCTTCTTAGTGTACGAATCGCCAAAGCTCCTGGATAGCCAGAAAGACTCCCCTTAACATCACTGACTGAATGACTGTAGCCGGCGTTGTAATCCCATCCATACATCAAACCTTTGGAACCCAGCACGATGTTCGAGAAATCAGCAGTGTCGCTGCTGGTCCGCTTACCCATGTCGAACAGCCGATAGAAAGCGGTACTGTCGCCAGTGATACCTACAGGCAATAAATATTGGGTGTGCAAAGCCGACCCGGCGGGGATGCTGATCCCTCCCGGTACGGGTGCTATCCGCGACGTTTGACTGGTTCTAGAAAACAATACGTCGGCAAAAACTTCGTGTTCACCGATCTTCGTGGTCGCCGACGCCATGAAGTTGTCACGTTGGCGTTCAGGGTAAATTTCCAAGTCGCCAACAAAATCGTATCCGCAATAATCGTCCGCGAGTCCGGATCCGTCGTTGTATGGCTCTATCACGCGAAAAGTCTTGGCCGGGCATGTGCCGTTTGTTTTCTGGTACGGGCTGATCAATTGCCCTAAATCATCAAGTGCGTTGGCGGGTATGGGACTCGCCGAGAATTGCTGTTTCCGGTACTTTTTCCCGTTGTAATCAAATAGCACTTTTCCGGTCTTTGCAAACGACCGATCAGTGGAGAACAGTTGGGTCCGCTCGTCGTGACCAAATGAAAGCATCACGTTGTAGCCATTGTCTTCCAGCGTCCCAAAACCCTTGGTCGCACTCAAACGCTTCTCTTGCGCGCCTTTGGCCGGATTGGACATGCCGATGGTCACATCCCCCTCGGTTGAATTGCGCTTGGTGATGAAGTTGACAACGCCACCGATGGCATCTGCACCGTAAAGCGCTGATGCACCATCCGTCAGCAATTCAACCCGGTCAATCGCTGACAGAGGAATGGAGTTCAAATCAAAACCGGCCGCAAACCCGGTGAGGGTTTGACCACCAAACTGGGCGAGGCGTCTGCCATTCAGCAATACAAGTGTTCGGGTTTCGCCAATATTGTGAATCGAGATGCCCGAAAAGCCAAAACTTGAACCGCCCACTGATGCAGATTCACCAGTTGATCCTTGGGCAGACGAGAGCTTCTTTACCAGGTCAACCATCGAAGTAACACCGGAGGCTTTAATTTCCTCTGCTTTCATGACCGTGACGGGTAGCGCGCCTTCGGCGGCAATACGCTTAATTGACGAACCTGTAATTACAACGCGCTCCAACTGGGCCGCTTCTTGCGCCATCGCAGGCTGCACAGCCATTACCGCTGCACTAGCGCCGCAAGCAATGAGTACCGAGCGGCTCAACAGGTGGCGCCGGAACTTTGGGAAACTTTTTTGCATGAATTCTCCAATGAAAAATGGATTTAAAAAATTTGTGCTGTGAAATTGAAAAACCAGCTAGCAATTTATCAAGTTACACAACGTTTCACAACTTTACACGGACATCAAAATCTTTGCATTAGTCATTTCCCTTGGTTTGCGACGTGTGTCGTTTCTAAACGTCAGCGGAAACGACAAAATTGACTTGCAACGACTTGCTGCAGACCGGGGCGGCAGTATTCGTGATGAAAGGCGACCGACCCCTCTTACTCCACCTTGAAACCGAACTCCTGCGTTGCGATGACTTCACCCCCATCGGTCATGCATTTGTATTGCATCATGGCGTCCTTGACGGCCGCATGAAACACGCGCGGACCGGACAGTATGGTCACGTCCTGAATTACACCGTCCTTGATGCGAATCTGCGCCTTGACCACACCCTCGGTGCCATCCTGCAGTGCCTTACGCGGCATCTCGGGCGCCACCTGGGTCGGACAGGCAACACCGATGGTGGTGCGCTTGGGGCCGACAGCCACCGGGGCCGCAGGCGGGGGTGGCGGTGCAATCACTGCGGGTGCTGTGGGCACAACCTGGGTTGATTGGATCGCAGGAGCGTTCGACGACACCTGGGGCGTCACATCCGGTGGTGGCACGTAGGGCGGCGGCGGCGCATCCAGCTTGGGCATCGTGACCGGCTTCTCGATCTTCTTGGGCGGCGGCGGCGGTGGCGGCGGCGGTGGAATGATCACCTCCTGAATGACCACCGCCTCCAGCGGCTTCTTGACGAAATTGAGTCCCTTGCGTGCCAGCCCAGAGACCAAGGCATAGCCAAGAAGCGCGTGCAACACAACGACGATGACAATACCCTTGAAACGTCGCGACGGGTCCCGGGTCTGGAACCGGTAATCCATGCCGAGGTGATTCATTGGATAAACTGCTCAGCGCCAATGACGGCAATTTTGTTCAAGCCCATGCGCTTGCTGCTTGAGAGAACGTTGGCAAATACGGCGTATTGCGACGCTTTGTTGGGCCGAATATGCACCTCGGGCTGAAACGATTGCTGGCCGATCAGTTTCATTTTTTCGTCCAACTCTTGCGCTGATACCGGCAATCCTTGCCAATAGACGACGCTCTGTTCGTCGATATCAATCTGGATTTTTTCGGGCTTGACCAGGCTAGTGGGCGGGGCGCCGACCGGCATTTCAAGGTTGACGGCATGGAGTTGAATCGGAATGGTGATGATCAACATGACCAATAAGACCAGCATGACATCAATCAACGGGGTGGTGTTGATTTCCATCATCATTTCGGGATCACCGGAGCCGCTGGCGCTACCTATGTGCATTGACATGGAATTAATCCTTGTTGGGTATCAGCCGCCCAATGGCGGCGGTTCAGTGATAAAGGCGACCTTGACGATGCCTGCGCGCTGGCAGGCCAGCAACACTTTGCCCACGCCCTCATAGCGGGCACTCATGTCGCCGCGCACCTGTACTTCGGGCTGTGGCTTGACGTTGGAGACTTTTTTTAGTTTCTCTACCAATGCGTCAACGTTCTTGATTCGGGCGTCGTACCAGAAAATGTCGCCAGCCTGGTCGACCGAGATGATGATGTTCTCGGGCTTGCTTTCCCGCACTTCAACGCGTTCTTTGGGCAATGAGAGCTTGATGGAAGTGGTGACCACGGGAATAGTGATCAGGAAGATGATCAACAACACCAGCATCACGTCAACCAGGGGCGTGGTGTTGATGGCCGACATGACAGCGTCGTCGCCGTTGTCGTCATTGGAGCCGACGTTCATGGACATAGCGGATTCCTAAAGGGCAAAGGTCTGCGGCTACTCGCGACGCTCAAGCCTTGGCCACCGAACCCAGCACCACAGCGTGCAAATCGCTGCTGAAGGCGCGCACATCGTCCATCACCGCCTTGTTGCGGCGCACCAGCCAGTTGTAAGCCAGCACCGCCGGCACGGCAACGGCCAGACCAATGGCGGTCATGAGCAGCGCCTCGCCCACCGGGCCGGCTACCTTGTCGATGGAGGCCTGGCCGGAGATGCCGATGGCGGTCAGTGCGTGGTAAATGCCCCAAACCGTGCCGAACAGTCCCACAAAGGGGGAAATGGAGCCAACCGTGGCGAGAAATGCCAGGCCACCCTGCGTGTTGCTTTGAATGCGATCGACCGCGCGCTGAATGCCCATGGCCATCCACTCGTTGAGCGGGATGTGGCCCATCAGGCCTTCGTGTTTCTCGATCGCATTGGTGGCCGCATCGGCCATAAAGCGGTAAGGACTGTTCTTCTCCAGCGCGGCTGCGCCTTGCTGCACGGTCCCGGCGGTCCAGAAGTTCTTGACGGCGGCTTTTGACTGGCGCCCCATCTTGGCCTGCTCGAGCACCTTGACAATCATGATGTACCAACTGCCCACGCTCATGATGAGCAGCAGCGCCAGGACGATCTTGGCAACTGCATCGGACGTTTTCCACAGTGATTCAAGACCGTAGGGGTTCTCGGCTGATTCAACGGCTTTTTTCGGCGCGACAACAGCGCCATCAGCCATCGGCATGACAGGAGCTGCGGGCGCTACAGTTTGCGCAGCGTCGGATGCGACGGGAGCGGGTGTCGCCTGGGCATGCACCATTGCCGGCGCCAGCGTTAAAGCCAGTCCCAGCGCGCAGGCGCAGGACGCGATCAATTGACTCATCTTGATATGCACAATGTTTCCTTAAATAGAAATAGAAAGGAAGGCAACCCCATCCCTGGAGTTGCCAACATCCAATAAAAATAGTGCCGCGAGTATAGAGGTCAGCCTGGGGCAAGCAGCCTAGGGCAAGCCCTAGGAAATCGACCTGATTCTGTCTGTTAAAGAGTGTTACTGGTCGTTTGCGCGGTTTTAGAGGTTTCAGCTTAACTATGTGCTTGACTGCTTCTACAACCCCAGATACCGACGCTCCAGATGCTGGCGAAAATGTGCAGGATTGAGTGCTTCACCAGTCGCACGTTTGACCAGTTCGTCGGTGGACCAGCGGCTGCCTTCGCACCAGATATGCTTTTCAAGCCAACTGAAAATAAATGACAAATTGCCCGCCAGCACCTGTGCATCCAGGTCAGGCTGACTGCCTCGCATCGACGCAGAAAACTGCGCGCCGTACATGGACCCGAGCGTGTAACTTGGAAAGTAACCAAAGCTGCCCCCTGGCCAATGCACGTCTTGCAAACATCCGTCTTGAAAATTGCCGCGCGTGTCTTGCCCCAGGTAGCTCATCATTTTTTCATCCCACATCGCGGGGATGTCCTCGGCTTCGATCTCGCCCTCGATCAATGCCCGCTCAATCTCAAAGCGCAGGATGATGTGGGCCGGATAGGTCAATTCGTCCGCATCGACCCGGATCAGACCGGGCTTTACGCGGCTGAACAAGGTTGCCAGATTTGTGGTGTCAAAGGCTGCCTGCTGGCCCAGATGCTCATTGATCAAGGGCGCAATCAACGCCAGGAATTGCGGGCTGCGTCCCAACTGCATTTCAAAAAACAGGCTCTGGCTCTCATGAATGCCCATGGAGCGGGCTTGCCCTACCGGCAAATGGACCAACTCGCGGGGCAAGCCTTGCTCATAACGGGCGTGGCCGGTTTCGTGGACGATGCCCATCAGGCTGCGCATGAAATCGTCTTCGCTGTAACGCGTGGTGATGCGCACATCTTCGGCCACGCCGCCGCAAAACGGGTGCGTTGAGACGTCGAGTCGGCCGGCATCAAAGTCAAACTGCAGGACTTTCATGATCTCAAGGCCCAGCGATCGCTGCTGGCTGATGGGGAACGGGCCCTGGGGCTGGATCACGGTTTCAAGCGACTGTTTGGCCACGGTTTTTCGAATGAGTTCAGGCAGCCAGCTTTTGACATCGCCAAAAATGCGATCAATATCGACCGAGCGCATGCCCGGCTCATATTTATCCATCAGGGCGTCGTAACACGTGCTGCCCTTGGCATCGGCGAGCAGCCGCGCTTCTTGCCGCGCCAGCGCCACAACTTCGCGAAAATTGCCCAGAAAGCCTTGCCAGTCATTGTGCTTGCGCTGGGTCCGCCAGGCATGTTCACAACGGGATTGGGCGAGACTTTGGGCTTCCACCAAACGCTCAGGCAGCCGTCTGGCCTCTTCCCAATGGCGCCGCATTTCCCGCACCGACGCCCGTTCATCCTCGGTCAGATTCTCGGCGGCGGCACCCTTGAACAGACCTTCAAGCGACTCGCTGGTCAGCGTCTGATGCATCAACACCTGAAGTTCTGCCAAGGCCGCTGCGCGCGCCTCATTTCCTTTGGGCGGCATCATGGCAGACTGGTCCCAGCCGACCATTGATGCCAGATGCGCGTAACGGTAAAGCCGGGTAAAAGTGGTGATCAGGTTTTGGGCAAATGGTTGGGTCATGAAAAAGTCTCGTTGAACTGATGAGGTTAAGACAGGCGCTGTTGCGGGTCTAATGCCCGCAGTTGGCGCAGCTTGTCGGCAATCTTGATCTTCAGGCAACTCTCGCCTGCGGCAAAACCGCCAACTTAAGGATAAAAACTCCAACCATATGAGCCCAAGTATCGCACCCAAATTGGGCCTCTCAAAGCAAGCACATTCGCGCTCGCCAGACTGATTTTCCAGGAATTTGACCCAGACACAGCCCCCTCGCCCTGGACCTGCGCACCACAGACATCTCACGGTGGTGGCCCGCGTGCCGGCGTGATGCGCGGGGCTTCTGGGTCGGCGCCGATGTGACCCAGTATCTTGTGAATGTCTGAGCTGAAGCTGATGAACGCAATGAGGCGCTTGGCTGCGCCACAGTGCGGGCAGATCAGTGGAAACACCTCGGCGGATGTGGCGTCGCACGGATCCTTCACTCCGAGTACGGGGCTAACCAAAAGCCCATTTTTGGGGTGTTCGATGACAGGCATCAGTCATAATGTTGCTATTTATACAGGAGCTACTTACCCTTATTATTCGTGGGCTAGAGGTCAAAAAAGCTTAAAATTTTCCCGCTGATTCCTGGTGCCTTGAACTTGGGGCGAATGGCTGAACCCCGGTGTCGTCGACGATCAGCTCATGCTTTTCAGGAGATCATAATCAAGCAATGTAACGACTGGTTTCCAAGTTCCATCTGCATCGAACCCGTGGGCCACCAATACAAGTATGAAGACAGACTCCCGACCCCCATCCTTGATGCATTTGTTGTCGCCCGCAAACTGGCTGGCTGTGGCGCTGGTTTCAGCCCTGCTCGCGACCGGATCGGCATGGGTGCTGGCGTCGCGCTCTCAAGGCGGGTTCCTTGATGTGCCCGGTCAGGTGTATGACTCGGTTGAGCGATTCCTGTTCGACACCATACGCTTGAGCTTCAAGTCCAGGATGAAGGGCGGACTGTCCGAGGACGTGTTTGTAGCACCCCGGGGCCTGCTGGACCAGAATGCAAGCTTCAATTGGCTGGACAATTCGCAGGACATCGAAGCCCGGCAAGCCGACGCACCGCCCCCGGCGACCGCACCCTTGCGCCTTCTGGATCCGCAATGGCAACCCGATTTTTCGGGCCTCCCCCAGTAAATGAACAGCCCATGACATCTGCCTCGCGATCACGCTCAACGGCACACTCAAGGCCGATAGCCCGTTTTTTTGTGGCATGCCTGCTGAGCCTGCCGGTTTGGACCGGCGTGCCAAGTGTCGCCATGGCCGCCATGGCAGCCCCACCACAGCCGCTGGAGCCTGTGTACCTGTACTCCAGTCCGATCACAGCCGCCTTCTTCTCAGCCAACGGAACCAGTTATGACGCCCTGAAAACGCGCTGGCGGGAATATCTGCGTACCTTTTACGGCAAGGCTTATCGGGAGGTGTCGCGCGCCAATTTGCTGGCGGGGCTGCAGCCCGGGGTGCTGGTGCTGGGTTCTGCGGTGCTGCTGGACGATCAGGAGCGCAAGGCCATTAACGCCTTTGCCGATGCCGGAGGCAGCATTTTGGCCACCTGGGGCACCGGCGCACGCGATGGCCGGGGCAAATGGGCGGGCTACGGTTTCATTGAAGCCTTGCTGCAGATGAAAGTCGTCGGCACCATCGCGCACGAGGACAACCTGGGTTTTCTGAATACCTTCGGAGATCATCCTTTGACGTGGACTGTCCCCGGTGGGGAACGAATTTTTCTGGGCGAAATTGCGGAAACACCCCTGCGTGTGGACTCCCCCAATCTGGCGGCCCGCTACTTTGACTGGCAACGTTTTCCGGCAAAGAAGGACAGCAACGGTGCCATTGCCTACCTCGAAAAAGACAATTCCCGGCGGGCCTACCTCGGTTTTTCGGAGTCGAGCTGGGAATACGACGAGCGCCTGGAATTGCCCAAAATCGCCGATTCAATCATCGCCTGGCTCAGGCACCAGCCCGCGATCTACAAGGCGGCCTGGCCGGATGGAAAACTGTCGGCTCAATTGCTGGAGATGGACACGGAAGACAAGTTTGCCAACGCGCTCAACTTTGCAAAAGAGCTGGAAGCTGCCAATATTCGCGGCACCTTTTACGCCCTGACGGGGATTGCACTGAAGCATCGCGATACGGTTGAAAAGCTGGCCGAAAAACACGAGATCGGCTACCACGCGGAAATTCATGTCGGCTTCAAGGGAAAGCCCGCCCAAGCCCAGCAGGAGCGGCTGGGCACCATGGTGAGCGAAATGCGGGAGATCGTCGGCACGCGGGCATTGCCCACGATCACCGGGTTCAGGGCACCGACCGAATCCTGGGACCAGACGACCGAAAAACTGCTTCGGAAAATTGGCATTCGCCACCATGTGACCGGCCCTACCGCCTCCGAGTCGCGGGTCCCGTCTTTCTCGCGGTCCGAACCTGCTTTGAGTACCGAAGATGCCATTGTGATTTTGCCCCGCACCCAAATGGACGACCTCAATTACCAGGGCTTGAAGCTGAGTTTTGAGAAGGCGTCAGAGTTGCTGTCGCTCGATTTCGACTACCTGCATGAGGCCGGTGCACTGGGTGTGCTGTCGGTGCACTCGCAAAATTATGCGCCAGAGGGCTTGATGGCAAAGCTCACACCGCCCTATATCAAGCGCTTGCAAGAGCACCGTGGAGACACCTGGGCGGCGTCCGGGGAGGAAATTGCCGCGTGGTGGCGAGCCCGGGAACGCGTTGTTTTTGACCCCTTCAACCGCTCCGGGTCGGAGTTTTCCTTTGACGTGCGCGCCCCCGGCAACGTCAAGGGGCTGACATTTTTTGTCACGCACCCTGCCATGAACGCAGCGCCCAAGTCAGTCAAGGCGACCCAGCCAGGGTCGCCCCAACCCACACTCGTTCGCGTTGACGCGTACCGGTCGGCGCTGATTTTCAAGGAGATGCTGCAAGCCGGCCACTACGCCTACAGTCTGGAGTTTTAGATGCAATTTTTGCAAGCAGCGAGCCGGGGTGATGAGCCCGCCACCTTGGCCGTGTGGTTGCCACGCGGCGTGGCGGTGCTCGCGGCCGCGCTGGGCGGTTTGGGCGTGGTGATGTGGATTGCCGCCCATTGGGATTCGATGGGGCGTTTGGGTCACTTTGCGCTGCTGCAAGGACTGGTGCTGGCCACCGGGGCGGGCGCGGCCCTGATTCCCCGCGCACGGGCGCCGCTGGGCTTGTTGGCGCTGCTGGGAATCGGCGGGCTGTTCGCCTACTTTGGCCAAACCTACCAAACCGGTGCCGACCCCTGGCAGCTGTTTGCCTTGTGGGCCGCGCTGGCTTTGCCGCTGTGCCTGGGCGCGCGCTCCGACGTGCTCTGGGCCCCCTGGGCGCTGGTCGTTATGACGGCCATTTCCCTGTGGGTACACACCTACAGCGGGCACCGCTGGAGCGTGCAACCCGGCCAGCTTCAGGTGCATTTGCTGGCCTGGACTGCCACGCTGACCCTGGTCGGCGCGCTCAGCAGCCATTGGCAGCGCTACACCGGTGCCGGTGTCTGGGGCTTTCGCAGCGCCGTCACGCTGGCGGTGGTGGCCGTCACCATGACGGCAATGGGTGGCCTTTTTTTCGGCACGGTCAAGGCGCAATACCCCCTAGGTGTGGTGCTGCTGGCGCTGGCTGCGGGCCTGCTGAGCACGCCGCGCCTGTTTGAAGTGTTTGCATTGAGTGCCGTCGCGTTGGGGCTGAACGCCCTGCTGGTGGGCGGGTTGGTGCGCTGGCTCGGCGAGGGCTCCTGGAACGGCGACTGGTTAGGTCGGCTGTTGCTAATCGGCCTGTTTGCCGCCGGCTTGCTGGCCGCATCGGTCAGTGCGATTTTGCGGCTGTCGCGCCGCGCTCTGGCCCAAGGGGCGCCAGCATGAACCAGAACGTAAAACCCCGTTTTAGAGCCACCTTGAGCGCCGGTATTGCCGCCGGGCCACTACCCGCCAACGCCGCGCCTGCGCCCACCAGCGAGCGGCCCTGGCCGGTGGTTCTACTCACTGCACTGGGCGCCTGGTTTGCCGCCGTGCCGCTGCTGATTGCCGTGGGCATGTTGCTCGGCGATGTGGTGCGAGCCGGCGTCGGGCCCTATGTGGTGGGCATGCTGGTGCTGGGCGCCGCGGTGGTGGTAATGCGTTCCAAAGGTTTGCCCTTGTTTGTGGAGCAACTGGCGGTGCCGTTCTTGCTCGTCGGTGGCGGCACGCTGGCGATGGGTCTGTACCGAGACTTTCACAGCGCTGGTGGCGCGGCCATCATGCTGGTCGTGGTGTTTGGACTGGCGCTGGCCTTGCCTCAAATCTGGCTGCGGGTGCTGCTCGGCGCCGTCGCGGCCGGTTTGCTGGGCCAGGCCTTGCTGCCCAGCTGGGAATGGGGGCGCCCGCAGGCCAGCGTATTGCTGGTCTTGCACGGCTTGCTGGCGGTATGGCTGATGGCGCTGTGGCTGCAAGAGCGCCTGGTCGCAGCTGCTGCGCTGCTGGAGTCGCTGGCCGCAGGCTGGTTGTTGAGTACATTGCTCGGGCTGGTCTGGATCGCAGGAAACACATTTTTGCTGGGCGGTGTTGTGGGCGCCAGCGAAGCGGGCGCCGCGCTCGGCTGGATCGCCGGATTCGAGCGCCACAGTTGGCAAGCCACCGCCATCCAGACGGGCGCCAGCGTGCTGGTACTCGTCGCTGCTGGCGTGGGCGCATTGGCATGGCCCGCGCTGCGGCAAATTTTGCCAATCGCTGTGGCGCTGGTGCTGGCAGTGCTCGCCTGGTTCATGCCGCCGCTGGGCGGCGTGCTGCTCGCCCTGATGGTGACCGCCACCACCCAGCGCTGGCGGCTGACCAGCGCCTGTGCCCTGACGGCGAGTTGGATTGTGGGTGCTTTTTACTACCAGTTGCAGTGGCCGCTGGCAGACAAAGCCCTGCTGCTGACCGGCGCAGGAGCGGTGTTAGGCGCACTAGCCTGTCTGGGCCACCGCACGGCTGCCACCGCGCCCACGGCCGACAACACCCAGGCGTCCCGGTCTGCGCAGCTGAATGGGCGCGGCATTGCCCTGCTGACCGGCACATTTGCCACCTTGCTCGTGGCCAACGGCGTCATTTGGCAGAAGCAGGACTTGATTGCGCGCGGCAAGCCCGTGTTCATGGCACTGATGCCTGTCGACCCGCGCTCGCTCATGCAGGGCGACTACATGCAGTTGCGCTTTGCCACGCTGGACACCCGCCACCTGCCTCTGCTGGACAGCATGGGCGCAAAGCGCCCGCGCATGGTGCTGCAACTGGACGCCCGAGGTGTGGCCACGGTGCAGCGTCTGCACACGCCGGGTCAACCCCTGGCGCCGAGCGAGATGCTGCTGGAACTCACACCCAAAGACGGTAACTGGGTGGTGGTCACAGACGCCTGGTATTTCAAGGAAGGCCAGGCGCAGACTTGGCAAGCTGCCAGGTTTGGCGAGTTCCGCGTGCTGCCCGATGGCCGCGCATTGCTCGTGGGCATGGCCGAGGCCGCCCTGCAACCGATAGCGCCGCAGCAACGCTAGGGTTCAATTGTTCCTGCGCAGTGCGTGCCGGGCGGCCAGGGGGGCCATCTGCGCAGAACCCGGGGTCAGCGTGGTCAATGTGAGCCGTGGGCGGTTAGCCTGTATATGTGGCCACGACAGTCAGACTAAATAATCAGGTCTAGACACCGCCCCATTGCGAGCTTTGGTCTTTCTCAACTGCTTTGTGCAGTCAAAGTCACCTGGAAATATGCTCCGTCAGCTTCTCCGAACGGATCCTCAAATGGCCGACTCGTCGAGCTCGCCGGTGCGGATGCGCACCACGCGCTCCACGGCGGTGACAAAAATCTTGCCATCGCCAATCTTGCCGGTATGCGCGGCCTTGACGATGGCATCGACACAACGCTCCACATCCGGGGTCTTGACGACTACTTCGATCTTGACCTTGGGCAGGAAGTCCACAACATACTCGGCACCGCGGTAAAGCTCGGTGTGGCCCTTCTGGCGACCAAAACCCTTGACTTCGGTCACGGTGAGTCCGGTCACGCCACATTCGGCCAGTGCTTCGCGCACCTCTTCAAGTTTGAACGGTTTGACGATGGCGGTGATCTGTTTCATGGTGGTCCTTAAGGGATGTGAGCGCTCAGGCGCGAAATTTGTTGGTAATAGGATAACGCCAATCCTTGCCGAAGCTGCGGTGCGTCACACGAATCCCCACCGGCGCCTGGCGCCGCTTGTACTCGTTGATCTTGATCAGGCGGGTTACCTTTTCGACATCAAGCCTGGAAAAGCCGGCGGCAACGATGTCTTCGATGCTCTGGTCGTTTTCCATGTAGCGCTCCAGAATTGCGTCCAGCACGGCGTAAGCAGGCAGGCTGTCCTGGTCGGTCTGGTCCGGACGCAACTCGGCGCTCGGTGGCCGCGTGATGATGCGCTCTGGAATCGGCGCCTGGCCGGTGCCATAGGGGTCGTTTTGATTGCGCCAGCGCGCTAATCTGAACACCGTGGTCTTGGCCAGGTCCTTGATGACGGCAAAACCACCGGCCATGTCGCCATACAAGGTGCAATAGCCCGTCGCCAATTCGGACTTGTTGCCGGTGGTCAGCACGATGCTGCCAAACTTGTTGGACAAGGCCATCAGCAACGTGCCACGAATGCGGGCCTGAATGTTCTCCTCGGTGGTGTCCTCGGCCAGGCCTTGAAACTCGCCAGCCAGAGATTTTTTGAAGGCCTCAAATTCGGGCACGATGGAGATTTCGTCATAACGCACGCCCAGGCGCGCCGCCATCTCGCGCGCATCGATCCAGCTGATGTCGGCCGTGTAGGGCGAGGGCATCATGAGCGTGCGCACCCGGTCTTTGCCCAGCGCGTCCACCGCCAGCGCCAGCACCAGGGCAGAGTCGATGCCGCCAGACAGTCCCAGAATGACGCTGGGGAAACCGTTTTTGCCAACATAGTCGCGCAGCCCCAGCACCAGCGCGTCCCACAGGTCGGCATCCAGGCTGCGCTCCGGCGTGACGTCTGCTTCCAAATAAATAGCTGCCTGCGCACGGGTGACGTGGGCTACAAGGCTATTTTCTATAAAACTTGGGGCGCGCGCGGCCACTGAACCATCGGCATTGAGCGCAAAGGAGCGGCCCTCGAACACCACTTCGTCCTGGCCACCCACCAAATGGGCATACACCAGCGGCAAGCCGCAAGCCTGCACGCGCTCGCGCATCATTTGCTCACGCTCGTCACCTTTGCCGCTATGAAAAGGCGAGGCATTGATGACGGCCAGCAGTTCGGCACCGGCCGCTTGCGCTTCTCGCGCGGGCGCTTCATACCAGGCGTCTTCACAGATCAGCAGGCCGACCTTGACCTTGTGCCCTGCTTCGCCCGCCTCAAACACGCACACACCCTGCCCCGGCGTGAAATAACGGCGCTCGTCAAACACCTGGTAATTGGGCAGTTCGCGCTTGGCATAGGTGGCGACCACCACGCCTTCGCGCAATACGCTGGCCGCGTTGAAGCGGTTTTGCACCGCCACCGAGCGGGTTCGGCTGTCGCCCCCGGTCGGATGACCCACCACCACGCTCATGTCCTTCAAGCCAGCCAGCTCACGCGCCACCGTATCGACTGCGTTGTCGCAGGCGTCAATGAACGCGGCCCGCAGAAACAGGTCTTCGGCGGCGTAGCCGCAAATGGACAACTCAGGCGTGAGCAGCAAACGCGCGCCCTGCGCATAGGCCGCGCGCGCCGCATCAATGATTTTTTGCGCATTGCCGGCCATGTCGCCGACCAGAAAATTGAGTTGGGCAACGCAGAGCTTGAGTGTCATAAGGCGGTCAGTCATGGTTAAGGGCGGTCAATCGCGAGTCCGGTGATTATCCTGAATATCCTCATGAACCCACCCGGCAAACAGCCGCGAGCCCAGGACTCGCCCTGGGCAACCCCTTCAGACCACTAAGCCGTCAAGCGTATTGGCCCGCGCCTTAGCACTCTCGCACAGAGAGTGCTAATATGACGATCATGACAACAAGGAGTCCTGGCATGTCTTATCAATCTGGTGCATCCGCTGCTGCCTTGACCGTGGCAAACCCATGGTCGATGGTGCCCGCGCTGGGTAATCTTGATGCTTATATTTCTGCGGCCAATCGCCTGCCCATGCTCACCCTCGAAGAAGAGCAGGAGTTTGCGCGCAAGTTCAGGCAGGACAACGACTTGGGGGCTGCCGGAAAAATGGTCTTATCGCACTTGCGGCTGGTGGTGTCGGTGGCGCGCCAGTACCTGGGCTACGGCCTGCCGCATGGCGACCTGATTCAGGAAGGCAATGTGGGCTTGATGAAAGCCGTCAAGCGTTTCGACCCCGACCATGGTGTTCGGCTGGTGAGTTATGCGCTGCACTGGATCAAGGCCGAGATTCATGAGTACATCCTGAAAAACTGGCGCATGGTCAAGATGGCCACGACCAAAGCGCAACGCAAGCTCTTTTTCAACCTACGCTCCATGAAGCAGCGCTACAAGTCGAACGACGCAGCCGCTGATCTGGGCACGCACCGCGACACCCTGAATGAAGATCAAATCGACGCGATGGCCCTGGAACTGAGGGTTAAGCGTGAAGAGGTCATTGAAATGGAAACCCGGCTCTCGGGCGGCGATGTGCTGCTCGACCCCAGCCCCTCGGACGACGGTGATGAGGCCTTTGGTCCGATCGCCTACCTGACCGATACCCGGCACGAACCCACCGAGATGATCGAGGCGCACCAGCGCGACCTGCTGGCCAGCGACGGCATTGCGACGGCGCTGGACGCGCTCGACGAACGCAGCAGGCGCATCGTCGAAGAGCGCTGGCTAAAGGTCAACGACGACAACTCGGGCGGCATGACGCTGCACGAACTGGCCGCGGTGTACGGCGTCAGCGCCGAGCGCATTCGCCAGATCGAGGTGGCGGCCATGAAGAAGATGAAGAAAACACTGGTTGATTACGCCTGATCGCAGCCAAATCGAAAATAGCCCCTGCCGGCCAGTGCCGCAGGGGCTTTTTTTATGCAAGCGCCATCGTGCGCAGCCCTACTGCAGCAACAACTTGATGTCGGCTGCCAGCACCGCGGCGCCGCTGCCATAACGGTTGTACAGACGCAATTTGCCCTGCGTGTCGTAGACGTAGCTGCCGGCCGAATGGTCCATGGAGTAGCTCGTGGGCGTTGGGCCCTCCACTTTCTTGTAATAGACCTTGTAGTCTTTGGCCAGCGCCGCCAGCTTTTCAGGGGTGGTGTAAAGCGCCAGAAAGGTGGGGTCAAAGGCGGCCATATAGCCTTTGAGCACCTCGGGCGTATCCCGCGCGGGGTCCACCGTGACGAACAAGCCCTGCACGCGTTCGCCATCCTTGCCCAACAGGCGCTTTACCTCAGCGAGTTCAGCCATCGAGGTGGGGCAGACATCCGGACACTGCACATAACCGAAGAACATCACCACGACCTTGCCGGCAAAGTCCTTGAGCGTCCTGGGTTGTCCGTTGTGGTCGGTCAGCGCAAAGTCTTTGGCGTAATCGGCGCCGGTGAGGTCAATCCCGACAAAACTCGGTTTTTTCTCGGAGCAAGCAGTAATAATGGCTGCAGCCCCCGTAAACAGGGCATAAGTAGCTATTATTTTAAGAGCGTTTCTTTTTTTCATAGGGTTTCAGAGTAAATAATGATCCAGCAGCAAGGCGGCAAATAACAGGCTCAGGTGGATCAGCGAGAAGCGGAAGGTCTTGCGTGCCAGCAGGTCCGAGTAATCGCGCCAGAGATAAAAGGCATACAGACAAAAACCAAAATTCAGGACGACAGCGGCAATCAGGTACAGCCAGGAACTCATGCCGTAGATATAGGGCATCAAGCAGGCGGCAAACAAAATGAAAGTGTAGAGCAACACCATCAAGCGGGTGAACTCATTGCCATGTGTGACTGGAAGCATCGGCAAGCCCGACCTGCGGTAGTCTTCCACCCGGTACAGGGCCAGTGCCCAGAAGTGCGGCGGCGTCCACAAGAAGATGATCAAGAACAGAATCAGCGCTTCAGGTCCAACGTTGCCCACCATGGCGGCCCAGCCCAGCACCGGCGGCATGGCGCCGGACGCGCCCCCAATCACAATGTTTTGCGGCGTTAGTGGCTTCAAAATGACCGTGTACACCACCGCATAGCCGATGAAGGTGGCAAAGGTCAGCCACATGGTCAGCGGGTTGACCCAAAAATACAGCAGCGCGGAGCCAGCACCACACAGCAAAGCCGAAAATAACAAGGTCTGCCAATCGGCCAGTTCACCCCGGGCGGTCGGCCGCCAGGCGGTGCGTTTCATCTTGGCGTCGATGCCCTTTTCAACAATGCAATTGAAGGCCGCTGCGGCACCCGCCACCAGCCAGATGCCCAAACAAGCGACCAAGGCCAGTTTGAGCTCAGCCCAGGTCGGCAGGCCCGGCACGGCCAGCACCATTCCGATCAGAGCGCAAAACACGATCAACTGGATCACGCGCGGCTTGGTCAGGGCATAAAACTGCTTGATCACCGAGACCTCAACATTCAAGACATTGACGCTCATGCGGTTTGTCTCAATGTCCTGATTTTGGGAACTGCCGCCTTGACGCTGTCGCCCGTGCGGGTCGTCGCCACGGTCCAGGTCAGAACCAGCACCAAGGCAGCCGCACCGCCGGTGTGCAGAACGGCGGCGAGCAAGGGCCAGTCCAGCACCACATTACTCAGGCCGGTTGCCAGTTGCAGAGCGCTCAAGGCAGCAATCCACCCGGCCGGCTTGCGCAGCGCAGCGACCCGGTTCAGGCGCCAGGCCAAAAGACCGAGCAGCGCTAACACCAAGAACGCCATTAAGCGGTGCACATAGTGAATGGCGGTCAATGCCGCAAAGCTGATGTACTCACCGGAGCCTGTGACTCCAAGATGACGCCAGAACTCAAAGCCCTCCCGGAAGTCCATCAGCGGCCACCAGCGGCCCTGGCACTTGGGGAAATCAGTGCAAGCCAGTACGGCGTAATTGGTACTGACCCACCCGCCCAAAGCGGATTGAAGCACCAGCAGAACAAAAGACAGCGCCAGCAGCCAGCGCAGACCTGGTGAAAGGGTTACCGGTACAAATCTGCCTTCGAGTTGCGCAAACTGCACCACCTGCACGCAAAGCATTGCCAACAGCACCAAGCCGCCGAGCAAGTGCAGGGTCACGATGGCGGGAAAGAGCTTCATGGTGACCGTTAGCGCGCCAAAAGCACCCTGGATGCAGACCCAGAGCAAGGTCAATGTGGGCCACCACGGGCTGATTGGATGCACCTGCATATTGCGTCCGCCTGAACTGCGACCGAGCCAGGCCACGGCCGTCAGCACCAAAATCAACACCCCTACGCTGGTGGCCAGGTAGCGGTGAATCATCTCCACCCAGGCCTTGCCCGCCGTCACCGGACCCGTGGGCATAGCACTTTGAGCAGCGGCAATCTCGGCATGAGCCCCCAGCGGGCTGGCGTTGCCGTAACAGCCGGGCCAGTCCGGGCAGCCCAGCCCGGAGTCGGTCAAGCGGGTAAAGGCGCCGAACAGGACCAAATCAAATGTGAGAAACAGGGTCAGTATCGTCAACGCTTGAACCCGGCCCAGGGGCGAAGCGCGTCGGTGCCGAAACCACACCCATGTCAAGGGAGCCAACGCGAGGATCGCACCAAAAAACATCATGCGCATCAAGGGCGACAGGTCGTACAGGGCCTGCACCGTCATGGCGTTGCTACCTGGCATCGTCTACACCCACTTCAGCCACAATCGCACGCCCCGGCTTGTCCCAGGAGTTGGAGGCGCGCAGCAGCCGCGTCAAATCCCGCTTGACCTTGGCCGCGCTGGCCAGGTCCAGATTGGCTGGAAAACGCATCATCCAGTTGCCCAAGGGGTCCACCAGGTACAAATGCTCAGCCAACTGATGACCGCCAGCCGGTGCCAGCCAGTCTGAGAGTGCCTGCCTGTCGACGCGCAGCACGGTGGCATCCTTCAAGGCTGGTAGCAGTTGATCGGGCACAGGACCTGCGTCGGGAATCAACCAGACCCAGTCCACTCGGTCCTTGTCTTTGCCCAGGCCCTCACGCAGCTGGCGTTGCAGGTACAAATGGCGGCCACAGAGCTCATCGCAGGCCGCATTGGCCACGCTCAACAACAGCCATTGGCCTTTGAGCGCCTGGAGACTGCTGGTCTGCCCGCTCAGGCTGAGCACGTTCTGCTCTGGCAAGGGGCGCTGCGGATCAATCAGTTCACCAAAATTGCGCCGACCTTCCGGTCTGATCACATAAAAGGTGAAATACGAGGCCAACACCGGCGCGGCACACACCAGCAACACCGCCAGCATTTTCCAGCGCCCGCTGCCAGTGCGCCGCACCTCGGCATCCATGGCGCGGGCCGGCGAAGGCAGGGTATGAACCGTCAGGCCCAGCGGTTGATCGCCGGGGTCAGTCGCCCGTTGCGGATAGGCGTCAGGCGCGGCGCGGGTAAATGAATCGTCTAACAATTTGGAACCAGACATAAAGAATCGCAATCAGGCCGCTCAAGGCAAACCATTGGAAAGCATAACCGTAATGTTTTTCTACGCCAACTGAAGGTCGCGGCCAATCACGCAACAGGCCATCGCTGGCGGCACCCGTCTGCTGCACCGACACCGGCAGCAGCGCCAAACCGGTCTCGGCGGCAAAGCCCGTGAGGTCTATATTTTGCCGGATGAGTCCGGTGTCCGGGCCGCCCAGTTCGTATAACTTGGCCGGCGGCGGGGCAATACGACCCACGATCTCCTGCACACCGGCCAGTGTTTCAATCCTGGGCAAACGGCTGCGATCCAAAAAGTCGCGGGCCACCCACCCGCGCTGAACCAGCACCACGGCCGCACTGCCCTGCAGACGCATCGGTGTCACCACGTACAAACCGGTCCGGCCATTCATCGGTCGGTTGTCCAGAAACACCTTCCACTCAGGAATCCACTCGCCGCGCAACGCAACGCGGCGATGCAACTCAAACGAAGGGTCAACCGGCCCCGCCAGAGATTGCCCGTCCAGGATTGACATGGCCGCCTTGGCGTCCATGCTGTCCTGAATGGCAACCTTTTGCGCGGCGCGCGACAATTGCCAGCGTCCCAAGGCCAGCGTGCCCGCCACCGACAGCAAGGCCAGCACAGTGATCAGCCAAAACCTCCAGCCCCTGTTCACGAGATAATCCAGTCCATGAAATATTTCATCATTTTTGCATTTGTCGCCATTGCAATCACTTTGACGGCAGCCTTCTTCTTGATGAGAAGCGCCTCCAATGGAAAATCCAGAAACCAAAAAATGGCGCTGGCGCTGGCTTGGCGGGTCGGGCTTTCAATTGCGCTCTTTGCCAGCATCCTGCTGGGCTGGAAATTGGGGTGGATCCAGCCGAACGGCATTTCTGCCGGTCAGTAAACGGATTGAGCCCACCAACAATCAAAAAGGCACCCTACGGTGCCTTTTTTTCGGGCTGAGCAGCAGCCTAAATCCAATAAACCAGCGTGTACAGACCAAGCCACACCACGTCGACGAAGTGCCAGTACCAGGCCGCACCTTCAAAACCGAAATGCCGCTCAGCCGTGAAATGGCCGCGCTGCAGTCGCACGGTAATGAACAGCAGCATCAACATGCCCACAAACACGTGGAAGCCGTGAAAACCGGTCAGCATGTAGAAGGTGGAGCCATACACGCCCGACGTCAGCTTCAGGTTCATCTCGCTGTACGCATGGTAATACTCATAGCCCTGCACAAACAGGAAAACGATACCCAGAACCACCGTGAGCCACATGAAGACAACCGCCTTGCTGCGGTTCGCTTTAAGCAGTGCATGGTGCGCGATGGTCAGCGTGACGCCGGAGGTGAGCAGGATCGCTGTATTGATCGTAGGCAACCAAAAAGGCGTCATAGTCTGGAACGGCTCCACAATGCCGGCCGGGGAGCCAGTGACACCCGCGGCAAGAGTCGGCCACAGGGCTTTGAAATCGGGCCAAAGCAGGCTGTTCTCCAGACCGCCCAACTCGGGTAGGGAGTGAGCACGCGTCCACCACAGGGCTGTGAAAAAGGCACCGAAAAACATCACTTCGGAGAAGATGAACCAGCTCATGGCCCAGCGATAAGACGAGTCAATCCGGTGCCCATACTGGCCAGCTTCGCTCTCCCGCACCGATTCGCTGAACCACTGGTACAACACCACAGCAAACCACAGCAACCCGAAGTAAAAACAATACTTGCCCCACTCGGCGCCGTTGATCCACTGGCTGGCGCCCAGCAGGACAAAGAACAGGCCGGCGGCGGCAAAAAACGGGTGCCGTGATGGGCCGGGCACAAAATAGTGCGGGGTTGTAGCGTTGATTGTTGAACTCATATCGGCTCCGTTCTTTCCAGTTCTGTTTAATCTTCTTGCGGTTCCAGCTTGCGCCTTACTTGGCAACCACCACGTTCACCAGCACGATCAAGCCAACGACCAAAACGATGATCGTCGCTACGCCCACCACAATGACGTGCAGCGGATTGACTTGCGCCGCATCTTTCTCCAGTTCGCTGCCTTTTCGGATGCCCAAGAGCGACCAGCCGACCATCTTGATCGTACGCAAAAAAGACCGGGATGTGGCTGGCTTGGCTTTGTGTTCCAAGCCAGTCATGTGCCCGCTCCGGTACCCACATGAGCGGCCGCATCAGCCACCGGTGCCGCAGGCGTTTTGCCACCAACCTCGAAAAAAGTGTAGGACAGCGTAATGGTCTTCACGTCTTTGGACAACTTGGGGTCAATCACGAACACCACCGGCCAGACTTTCTTTTCGCCCGGCTCCAGGGTGTGCTGCTTGAAGCAAAAGCACTCCAGCTTGTTGAAGTGGGTGCTGGCCTGCACCGGCGCGTAACTTGGAATCGCCTGCGCCGACATGCGCCGGTTTTGCATATTCTGAAACTCGTACATCACCGTGGCCATTTCACCAGGGTGCACCTGCAGCGAACTCTGCGCGGGTTTGAACTCCCACGGACCGCGCGCGTTGGCATCAAACTCGACCGTAATGGTGCGGCTGGTGTCCACCTGGGTATTGGCGGGCAAGGTCGCCTTGGCACCTGGTATCCGCCCTTCGCCGAGCGCCAAAATATTGATACCCGTGGCCTCGCAAATAGCCCGGTAGATGGGAATCAGCGCGTAACCGAACGCAAACATGCCGACAGCCACGACCGCCAACTTGCCGACCATTCGAATGTTTTCACGCCTAAGAGTCATGCCTTACTTGCCCAAAAGAACCATCTTGACCATGAAACCAACAAATACCGCGACCGCCACTGATGCCAGGATCAGTCCAGTCTTGAGGTTGGCTCTTTTTTTCTCGGGTGTCATCGCGCCTGCATTCTCATCGACTAGTCAATGACACGGGTGGCCGTGGCGTCGAGCTTCGGGGGCGTCTCAAAGGTGTGAAACGGTGCTGGCGAAGGCACTTCCCATTCCAGACCTTCAGCACCTTCCCAAGGCCTTTGCGGGGCCTTTTCGCCTTTTCCCCTCATGGTCGGAATGACGATGAAGAAAAGAAAGTAAACCTGGGCAAAGCCAAAGAAAAAACCACCGATCGAAGCCAGGGCGTTGAAATCGGCAAATTGCATCGGGTAGTCGGCGTAGCGACGCGGCATACCCGCCAAGCCCAGGAAGTGCATCGGAAAGAACGTAACGTTGAATGCAATCAAGGACCACCAGAAGTGGATCTTGCCGCGTGTTTCGCTGTACATGACACCGGTCCACTTCGGTGACCAGTAGTAATAGCCGGCAAACATGGCAAACAAGGAACCCGCCACCAGCACATAGTGAAAGTGGGCGACCACGTAATAGGTATCCTGCACCTGGATGTCAATCGGGGCCATGGCCAGAATCAGGCCGGTAAAGCCGCCCATCGTGAACACGAAGATGAAGCCCACTGCAAACAGCATCGGGGTCTCAAAGGTCATGGAACCGCGCCACATGGTGGCCACCCAGTTGAAAATCTTGACTGCGGTCGGCACGGCCACCAGCATGGTTGCGTACATGAAGAACAATTGGCCGGTCACCGGCATGCCGGTGGAGAACATGTGGTGGCCCCACACAATGAACGAGAGAATCGCGATACTGGAGGTGGCATAAACCATGGACGCATAGCCAAACAGCTTCTTGCGCGCAAACGCCGGCACGATCTGGCTGATGATGCCGAAGGCCGGCAAAATCATGATGTAAACCTCCGGGTGACCGAAGAACCAAAAGATGTGCTGGTACATCACCGGGTCACCGCCGCCGGCCGGATTGAAAAAGCTGGTACCAAAATGGCGGTCTGTCAGGGTCATGGTGATGGCCCCAGCCAGCACCGGCATCACGGCGATCAGCAAGTAGGCGGTAATCAGCCAGGTCCACGAGAACATCGGCATTTTCATCAGGGTCATGCCCGGTGCGCGCATGTTCAGTATGGTCACGATGATGTTGATGGCGCCCATGATGGAACTCGCACCCAGCAAGTGCATGGCAAAAATACCGGCGTCCATGCTCGGGCCCATTTGCAGTGTGAGCGGTGCATAGAGCGTCCAACCCGCCGCAGGCGCGCCGCCTGGCATAAAGAACGAGCCGACCAGCATCAGGGCCGCTGGAATCATCAGCCAGAAGCTGAAGTTGTTCATGCGGGCAAAAGCCATGTCCGAGGCGCCAATTTGCAGCGGAATCATCCAGTTGGCAAAGCCCACAAAGCCCGGCATGATGGCGCCAAACACCATGATGATGCCGTGCATGGTGGTGAGTTGGTTGAACAGTTCGGGGTTGACCAATTGCAGGCCGGGCTGAAACAGCTCAGCCCGGATCAGCAGAGCCAGCACGCCGCCGATCATCAACATGGTCAAGCTGAACATCATGTACAAAGTGCCAATGTCTTTGTGGTTGGTCGCGTACACCCAGCGGCGCCAGCCTGCAGGAGCATGGCTGTGGTGGTCATGCTCGACGTGGTCGTGGCGGTCTAGAACGGCACTCATGCTGATTTCCTTCTCAATACTTGTTTTAAGTGACGCCGCTTACTTGCGCGCCGCCGTCACATCAGACGGTTGCACCAATTGGCCAGTCTTGTTGGACCAGCTGTTTTTGGTGTAGGTGATGACGGCGGCGATCTCTGTGTCGCTCAGCTGTTTCCAGGCGGGCATCACATTGGGTTTGCCATCGGGCAGCACAACCGTGCGGCCATTGAGCAGCACTTCAATCTGCGGCGCTTTGTCAGCATTGAGCACTACCACAGAACCATCGAGCGCTTTGATCGGCCCCACACCTTTGCCGTTGGACTGATGGCAGGCGACGCAATTGGCAGCGTAGACTTTTTCACCGCGGGCAATCAATCCCTCTGTCGTCCAGACTTTGGTAGGGTCGTCGGCCAGCGCGGCCAGCCTCTTCAATTCTTCATTGACCCATAAGGTGTAATCCGCGCTTGACACCACCTTCACATGGATCGGCATGTAGGCATGCTCCTTGCCGCACAACTCCACACACTGGCCGTGGTAGTCGCCGATTTTCTCGGCCCTAAACCAGGTGTCGCGCACAAAGCCAGGTATCGCATCCTGCTTGATGCCAAACGAAGGAACCATGAAGGAGTGAATGACGTCGTTGGCGGTGGTGATGATCCGAATTTTCTTGTTGACGGGAACCACCATCGGGTGATCGACTTTCAGCAGGTAATCGTCCACCTGCTCGCCGGCCTTGGGGCCGCCATTGTTTGACATTTCCCGCTGAGTGGGATCAAGAGTCGAGAGAAAGCCGATGCCCTCGCCTTCGCCCTTGATGTAATCGTAGCCCCACTTCCACTGCATGCCGGTGACCTTGATGGTGAGGTCGGCATTGGTGGTGTCCTTCATGGCCACAACCACTTTGGTGGCGGGCAGCGCCATCAAGATAACGATGACAAAAGGCACGATCGTCCAGATGATTTCAACGGTGACCGATTCATGAAAATTGGCTGACTTGTGTCCGACCGACTTGCGGTGTTTCCAGATCGAATAAAACATGACGGCGAACACTGCCACAAAAATGGCGGTGCAAAGGATCAGCATGAACCAATGAAGCCACGCTTGTTCTTCGGCAATTTTGGTCACTGCCGGGTGCAAATTGAGTTGCCGAACTGCGGGACCACCCGGCAAATCGCCAACAGCCTGCGCCGCAGTGAACCCCACCGTGCCTGCCCAGGCACTGACGACCAACAGGGCACCCGCCAACTTATTAAAAATGCGCTTGATCATGTTCACTTTTTTATTGCCTCGAAATTGCCTGATTCAAACCAACATCGCCGACGATTACCAGTTATCCCCAGTCGGCATCACCTCAATTCTCTCAAGATTGTAGTTCACACGTTTTAGCACTCATTGAATTGTCAAGCCCTTTTCTCAAGGATTTCGTGGAAATGTCTTGCGCTGGTTCAAGGTTTCACGCATTTGGGCCAGGGAAAGCACGGTTTCAGGACGCACCGTCAAGCGCGGCGCGGGTTTTAAGGCATGGCCATAAATCACCTCAAACGTAAGCTGCAGTGGCAAGCGCTCAAGTTCCTGATGCAGTTGCTCACGCCACTGCCGGCCGCGCAGGGCTGAGAAGCGCCGCGGCTGCAAATTGCGCCCCAGACCACGCAACTCCTGCAACAGGCGCTGGGGCGAGTCAAAGGTCAGGGTGATGCGCTCCATGTCCATCACCGGCTCGGCAAAACCAGCCGCAACCAGCATGTCGCCCCAATCGTGCATGTCGGTGAACTCGTGCGAGGGCGCAGGCCAGCCCAGCCTTTGATAAAGGACGCGCAGTTCCTGAAAGGTATCGGGGCCCAGACAGGAAAACATCAAGAAGCCATCCACGGCCAGCGCCCGGTGCCACTGCGCCATCAGGGCTTGCGGATCGGCCGCCATATGCAGCGTCATATTGGCCCACAGCATTTGCACCGCGCCCTCGTCCGGCATTTCAAAGCGCGTTGCCGCAGCGGTCCAGCGGGTCGGTTGCCACCATGGCTTTGCTATTTTTTTTTCTGCGTACTGCGCACTCTCGGTGAGGGCTTCAACCACATAACACTCGGCCGAGGGATAACGCTGCGCCAGCAGCGCATGCGCCTGCAGACCTCCGTGCACCGGCTCCCAATGGGCCCAGCTTGTGGGCTGGCATTTGATCCAGTCGAGCCGCTCTTGCATGCGCCGCGCCACCTCCTCGTGCAGCCACGGCGACGGCGCCGGCGGCATTTTTTGCCAGCGCTGGGCCGCTTGAGGATCGATCGTTGGGGGGCGTTGAGTGGACATAAGACAGGCTGTGATGGAGTCGCCAGAGTATATTGACTCCATGTTTTCCAGCTTGCTCAACCGGGCGTCCCGGGTTTTACATCGGCTACCCAGTCAATGCCGGGTCTGCCATGCCTGGCCCGCACAGCCCGTTTGCGAAGCCTGTGTGAGCCGCTTTGCCCAGCCGCAGCCGCGCTGCGAGACCTGTGCGCTGCCGCTGCCGCAGCAGGTCCGTCGCTGTGGCGCGTGTGTCAAGAACCCGCCGCCATTGGACGCCTGCCTGGCGGCGGTGGCTTACGCATTTCCTTGGTCGGACTTGATCGTGGACTACAAATTTCACGATACCCCCGGCCTGGCCCAGGTCTTCGCCCTGTTGCTGCGCAGTACGCCTTGGGTGGAACCGGCCCTGGAAGCGGCCAAGCTCGTATTGCCCATGCCGCTGTCCAAACAACGTCTGCAAACGCGCGGCTTCAACCAGGCCCTGCTGCTAGCTCACCGTCTCGCGCCGGACAAGACCGACGCTCGCCTGCTGCTGCGCATCCAGGACACGCCGGCGCAAAGCACGCTCAAGCGCGCCGAGCGGCTGCACAGCCTGAAGGACGCGTTTGCCGTAGACCCTTTGCGGGTGGCTGCACTCAAGGGCGCGCGTGTCGTGATCGTGGACGACGTCATGACCAGTGGTGCCTCGCTCTACTGTGCCGCGCAAGTCCTGCGGCTCGCCGGTGCTGCGCACATCACCGCCCTGGTGATTGCGCGCACCGAATAAGGGCCTGTCCATGAATAAGCTGTGCATTTGGCCGCCGGATTTGGGATGCAATGCTACGGCAGCAAAGCGTGCCGTGCAGCTCTGCTGCACAAGCGATTTGCAGCGACGCAGTGCGCCCAAAGGTGGTCAGCCAAATGTGCATGTTGTTTGTGGACAGGTCCTAAAATCAGCCCATGTTTCATATCGTCCTGGTCGAACCCGAAATCCCGCCGAACACCGGCAACATCATCCGCCTGGCGGCCAACACTGGCTGCAGCTTGCACCTAATTGAGCCGCTGGGCTTTTCCATGGACGACAAGCACATGCGTCGCGCCGGACTGGACTACCACGAGTACGCCACTCTCAAGCGTCACGCCAACTGGCAAAGCTTTCTGGCAAGCGAACAGCCTGCGCCCGAGCGCCTGTTTGCTTTGACCACCCGTGCCAGCCGCAATGTCTATGCGGTGCAATTTACGCCGGGTGACTGGCTGGTATTTGGGTCCGAAACCAAAGGCCTGAGTGACGCTGTACGCCAATCATTTACCCCCGCCCAATGCCTGAAGTTGCCCATGGTCGAGGGTCAACGCAGCCTGAATTTGTCCAACGCCGTAGCGGTCACCGTCTTTGAAGCCTGGCGCCAAAACGCCTTTGATGCATCAGGGGTAATGCCGCGCCACTGACTCGGCCACGCACACCGGCTTGAGTGTCCCCTCGCGCTCAATCGCCACCTGCCAGGTCATTTGAACGCCGCCCTGGTCGATCGGCTCACTGTTGAGCAAGGTCATGCGGGCGCGCAGGCGACTTCCCACCGGCACTGGCGCTGTAAAGCGAACCTTGTTCAGCCCATAATTGACGCTGAGGCGGGTTTGCACAATGCGCAGAGACGACTCAAAGAAGCGGGGAATCAGCGCCAGAGTCAAGAAGCCGTGGGCGATGGTGCCGCCAAAGGGCCCCGCCTTGGCTTTCTCCGCGTCCACATGAATCCACTGGTGGTCGCCCGTGGCTTGGGCAAACTGGTTCACCTGGTCTTGGGTGATGGTGATCCAGTCGCTGACGACCACCTCCTGGTCGATCATGTTGGAGAGTTCAGCGAGCGATTCAAATGTCTTCATGGCGCCACTGTAGCAATCGACAGCACCGTGGCTTGTCAGCTGCGTGACAAAGTTGCCGCATGGCCGCAGCTAATTCAGCACATCGGCCAGAAACAAGGAGATGTCGGCCACTTCGCGCGGATGCACACTGTGCTGCATCGGGTAGCTGTGCCATTGCACGGGGTAGCCCATGCTGAGCAGCAGATCGCGTGAGGCCTCCCCCCGAGCCGGGGCGACCACCGGGTCCTGGCTGCCGTGCGCCATGAAGATGGGCATGCAGGCATTGGCGTCGCTGCGTTCAGCGGCAAAAACGTCAGCCAACGGCAGGTAGCCCGACAACGCCATGATGCCGGCCAGCCGCTGTTTGAAACGCAGACCAATGTGCAGCGCCATGGCACTGCCCTGCGAGAAGCCCGCCAGCACGATGCGCTGGTACGGGATGCCACGTGCCGCCTCGTGGTCGATCAACGCGGCAATGGCGAGCGCAGATTTCTGGATGCCGACCGCATCCTGACGGCTCACCAGATCGGTGCCACGTATGTCATACCAGGCCGGCATCACATAGCCGCCGTTGAGCGTGACCGGCATGCTGGGCGCATGCGGAAAGACAAATCTGATCGGTGGGCAGGCCCGCAAGTCCAGCTCTGGCACCAGCGCGGCAAAGTCGTTGCCATCGGCGCCAAGACCGTGCAACCAGATGACGGCCGCAGTGGGCTCTGGGGCTGATTCAATTTCGATGCAGGGAAGAAGGTTAGTCATATTCAGAGAGTTCAGGACTTACGCAAAATTGACCGAGCTAGACGTTCCGACGCAGACAGTACAGGCGTACGGCAAGGAGGAACAATGACGCTGGGGTGGTTTTGCGTAAGTCCTATAGTTAGAACAATTCCATGTCGCCCACATTGGAGGCCTGTTCTACCAGCGCGCCGCTGGCAATCAGGGCGGCATGGCTGCATACTTGGTTGCGGCCATGCTCTTTGGCATAGTAAACCGCCTTGTCGGCGCGCTCAAAGGCGCCGCTGGGGGTGTCGCCGGTCTTGATTTCAGAAAAACCGATGCTGATGGTGATGGAGCCCACCTGAGGGAACAGGTAGCTTTCGGTATTGGTTCTGAGTCGCTCCAGCGCAGCGGCCGCCTCGGCCTCACCATTGCAGCGCATCAGCACCACAAACTCTTCTCCGCCAAAACGGTAGAGCTGGTCATGAAAGCGAAAACTAACGCGCATGAGGCGCGCCAGCAGCAGCAGCACTTCATCACCGATGAGGTGCCCGAAGTTGTCATTGACGCTCTTGAAATGGTCAATATCAATCATCGCCAACCAGAAACTGCCGGTATAAGAGATATCGCGTCGCTCATCGGAGGCGTTGTCGACACTGACTTGTTGGGCCAGCGTGGCCTTGAGGAAGGCGCCATCAAAAGTCTTGCGATTGAGCAACTCGGTCAAAGCATCACGCTCGCCATAATCGAGCAGATTCTGAAAATTGAGGTAAAGGCGCAGCACGCCACTGACCAGTCGGCTCGACTCCTGCGACAGCGGCTCCAGGGTCGCTATTTCAAGGACGCCGACCGAGCCCGGGTTGCTGCTCACCGGAAATACGGTGATACCGCTAAAAGGACACGACTGTGCCATCTGCCTGGTCGTGCTGGCCTGCTGGCGCAACGGATAGTCAAGCAAACGTGGCAGGGTCAGCAAATCGGACCAGGCCGAGTCAAAGGTGGGCGTCTGCTGGTCTGCATTCATCTGGGCGGTAGACAGCCAGCGCTCGTTGCCCGCTTCACCGACCACTCGGTAAATCGCTGCACTTTGCGGCTGCAACAGGTCGTGAATGGCAGTGACCAGCGCGAGATCGAGCGCATCGCGGTCCCGAAGACCGGTGAGATCAGCTAGCTTATCGACGAGGTGTGACATGCGCGAAGTTTAGCGGGTTAACGGGGCCGCCTAGAGCGGGTAACTCCGTATGAAGCGCAGCTTGCTTGCTCATGCCAGCAGCGCCTGCGCAAACTCACGTGCGCTGAAAGTCTCCAGGTCTTCCAACTGCTCGCCCACGCCGATGAAGTACACCGGCACCGGCCGCTCGCGCGCAATCGCCGCCAGCACGCCGCCCTTGGCCGTGCCGTCAAGCTTGGTGACGATCAGTCCCGTCAGGCCCAGTGCCTCGTCAAAAGCTTTGACCTGCGTCAGGGCGTTTTGACCCGTGTTGCCATCGATCACAAGCAAAACTTCATGCGGTGCCGTGGCGTCGGCTTTTTGCACCACGCGCTTGATCTTTCGCAACTCTTCCATCAAGTGCAACTGAGTCGGCAGGCGCCCGGCGGTGTCCACCAGCACCACGTCTTTGCCGCGCGCCTTGCCCGCGCTGACCGCATCAAAACTGACGGCCGCCGGGTCGCCACCCTGCTGACTGATGATCTCCACGCTCAGACCGCTCGCCTGGGTGCTGGCACCGGCGCGCGTCGCCCAGACGCCCAACTGCTCACGCGCGGCCGCGCGGAACGTGTCTGCAGCAGCCAGCAAAACACTGGCACCGTGCTCGGCCAGGTGTTGGGTCAGTTTGCCGATTGAGGTCGTTTTTCCGGCGCCATTAACCCCCGTGACCATGATGACGGTGGGCTTGTGCTGGCCGATCACCAACGGCTTTTCCAGCGGCAGCAACAGCTGAGTCAGGCTGGCGACCAACACGTTTTTCAGTGCCACCGGGTGGGTAATGCCACTGTCCCTTACCTTACGCCGCAAATCATCGAGCAGGTACTCGGTAGCCGCCACACCGGTGTCGGCCATCAGCAGGGCAGCTTCGAGCTCCTCATACAGGGCCTCATCAATCTGGGTGCCGGTAAATACCCCTGAAATGCTGTTGGCAGTCTTGCCCAGACCGGCCTTGAGCTTGTCGAGCCACTTTTGCCGCTCGGGCGGCGCAGCCGCTGGCAGAGGAATCTCGATCGGCGTGACCAGCGCGCTGCCAATCAGGGACGCGCTGCTGTAGCTGGCTGGCGCAGAGACGGGCTCGATCGCCGCACTGGGGAGAACGGGCAAATCGGGGGCGAGCGGGGGTTTCTTTTTGAAAAAACTGAACATTTGGCAACTTCTTAGAATCCCAGCATTCTATGAAACGACTCATCCCCACTTCACACATGTTCCTCATGTATTTTTTATTTCCCCATTTCTCGTTCCGAAGCTTCACGGTTTTAGGGGCGAGACGGTCAGCTAGACTCCTTGTGCACAGCCCTGGCAGTGCCCGGCCGCGCTCGTTATGGCAACGTCTATCCTGCTACGCGCTCTTGGTTTTTGGCGGCCTGACGGCACACGCGCAAGCCCCGAGTCCGGTGGAACAATTCACCTTGGCCAATGGTTTGAGCGTCATCGTCAAACCCGACCGACGCGCACCCACTGCCGTTCACATGCTGTGGCTGAGAGTGGGCGCCATGGATGAGGTGGACGGCAGCTCCGGAGTGGCGCATGTGCTTGAGCACATGATGTTCAAGGGAACCCCAAGCGTGCCAGCCGGGGAGTTTTCGCGCCGTGTAGCGGCCCTGGGCGGACGCGAGAATGCATTTACCGGCAAGGACTACACCGGCTATTACCAGCAGATACCCGCAACGCGGTTGGAAGAAGTCATGAAGCTGGAGGCCGACCGCTTTGGCCACAGCCAGTGGACGGATGACGACTTCAAAAAGGAACTTGAAGTGGTTAAGGAAGAGCGCCGCCTGCGCACTGAAGATAACCCGCGTGCCCTGTTGCATGAGGCGCTCAACGCGGCTGTGTTTGTGGCATCGCCCTACCGGCGCCCGATCGTCGGCTGGATGAGCGACCTGGAGTCCCTGACGCCTGCAGATGCACGGGCCTTCTACCAGCGCTGGTATGTGCCGGCCAACGCGGTAGTGGTGGTGGCCGGTGATGTGGACATAAGCCAGGTGCGCCGCCTGGCTGAAAAATACTATGGTGTTTTGCCCACACGGGCCGTGCCAGAGCGCAAACCGCGACATGAGCCGCAGCAGGTCGGCATCAAGCGCCTGGTTTTCAAAGCCCCCGCTGAGCAAGCCTTTGTGAGCCTGGCCTTCAAGGTGCCCGCGCTGCAATCTCTGAGTGCCGACAAGGAGAATCCCGACGCGCTGGCGCTGACGGTGCTGGCCGGCGTGCTGGACGGCTACAGCGGTGCCCGGCTGGAGCGCGCCTTGACGCAGGGCGAGGACCGTGTAGCCGACAGTGTCGGCGCCAACAATGGCCTGTGGGGCCGGGGCCCGCAGCTGTTTATGCTCGAAGGCGTTCCCGCCCAGGGCAAAACGGCCGAGCAAGTCGAGCTCGCGCTGCGCGAGCAAGTGGCGCGTATCGCCCGGGACGGCGTGCTGGCGACCGAGTTGGCGCGCGTCAAAACCCAGTGGGTGGCGAGCGAGGTCTACAAGCTCGACTCGGTCTTCAACCAGGCGCAGGAGCTAGGCAGCAACTGGGTACAAAAGCTACCGCTGGACGCGGACGCGCTTTTGATTGAGCGCTTGCGCGCGGTCACCGCAGAGCAGGTCAAGAATGTGGCGCAGCGCTATTTTGGCGATGACCAGCTGACGGTGGCTGTCCTGCTGCCGCAGCCACTGGACAAGACCCGCACACCACGCACACCCCCGGCGGGCACACGCCATTGACGCGGCAACTGCCACTGACCCAAGTACACCTCATGATTAATATTAAAAAGATAGCAACTCACGCATTAAGGACGTGGGCTACAGCCCTATTTCTTATAAATCCTGCGCAAGCAGGCATTCCCATTGAGCACTGGACGCAAGCCTCCGGCGCGCAGGTCTATCTGGTGCAGAGCCCCGGCATCCCGATGCTGGACGTGCAAATTGACTTTGACGCCGGCAGTCGCCGCGACCCGCCCGACCAGGCCGGGCTGGCCAGCGTGACCGCCAGCATGACGGGCAAGGGCGTATTGGCCACTGCCAACAAGGTTGCAGGTGGCAGCACCCCTGAGCCCGCATTGGACGAAAACGCCTTGAGTGAGGCCTGGGCTGATTTGGGCGCCTCCTTTCACGCCAGCGCTGGCAGCGACCGCATGAGTTTTTCACTGCGTTCGCTAAGCTACCCTGAACTCCTGAGCCAAGCGGTGCAACTCGCGGCCCGCCAACTCGGCGAACCCGCCTTCCCTGAGTTGATATGGCAGCGCGAGCGTGAAACCCTCAACGCTGCCCTCAAAGAAGCAAACACACGCCCGGCGACATGGGCAGATCGCGCCTTTGGGACGGCGGTTTATGGGCAACATCCCTATGGTTACGAGATGACCGAGGACACGCTGGCGCGCGTCAAAGTGGCCGACATGAGCTCACTGCATGGCCGCCTGATTCTGCCCTGCCGGGCCAAGGTGACGCTGGTGGGCGCTGTCAACCGGGCGCAAGCCGAGGCCTTGGTGACGCAGTTACTGGCGCGTCTGCCAGCGGCCAATGTCCCCTGCCCGGCGCTCCCCAACGTGCCAGAAGTGGCGGCGCTGCAAGAGCCGGTCGTCAAGCAGATGCCCTTTGACTCAGCGCAGGCCCATGTGCTGATCGGGCAACCCGGCTTCAAGCGCCATGATCCGGACTATTTTGCGCTGACGGTGGGTAACTACAGCCTGGGTGGAGGCGGTTTTGTGTCGCGCCTGACGAACGAGGTGCGAGAAAAGCGCGGTTTGAGCTACAGCGTTTACAGCTACTTTGCACCTGGCTTGCATGCCGGCGCGTTCACGCTGGGCCTGCAAACCCGGCCCGACCAGGCCGAGCAGGCGGTGCAGGTGGCACGCGAGGTGTTAAGCCGTTTTGTTGCCGATGGCCCAACCGAGGCTGAACTCCAGGCCGCCAAAGACAATCTCGTCGGTGGCTTTGCCCTGCGCATTGACAGCAACGCCAAGCTGCTGGGCAACGTGGCCAACATCGCCTGGCATGGGCTGGCGCTGGACTATCTGGAGACCTGGACGCAACAAGTGGGCCAAGTCACGGTCCAAGACATCAAGGCCGCGTTCAAACGCAAATTGCAGCCCAACACGATGGTCACGGTGGTCGTGGGTGGGGCCAACGCCAAGCCATGAGGGAGCCGGCGCTTTACACTCCTGCCTCCATTCAGCGCGGCCCTTGTCAACGGGGAGTTCGCCACATCAAAGGCCCGCCATGTACCTCAAGCAAATCTGGAACCTGATCAACAAATCAGTCGCGGCGTGGCTCAACGATTACGCCCCGAGCATGGGCGCCGCGCTAGCCTACTACACGCTGTTTTCGATGGCACCCCTGCTGCTCATCGTGATCGCGGTGGCCGGACTGGTGTTTGGCCCGGAAGCCGCGCGCGGTGAAATCGTCGCGCAGATTCAGGGTGTCATCGGCTGGGAAGGTGCCATCGCGGTGCAAGGACTGCTCAAGAGCGCCAGCGAACCGGCCAAGGGGGTTTTGGCAGCGGTCATCAGTATCGTGACGCTGCTGATTGGTGCGACCACCGTGTTCGCGGAGTTGCAGAGCGATCTTGACCGTATCTGGCGTGTTCCCGCCCCGCTCAAAGAAAACAGCCTGTGGGCGCTCTTACGCACGCGCCTGCTGTCTTTTGGTCTGGTACTTGGCCTGGTGTTTCTGTTGCTGGTGTCACTGGTCGTCAGCGCCGTGATTGCCGCCCTGGGCAAATGGAGCAATGGCCTTTTTCTGGGATGGGAGACCGTGCTGAACCTGCTCAGCTTCGGTGTCTCATTTGCCATTTCCACTTTCTTGTTTGCCATGATTTACAAGCTGATGCCGCGCGCCAGCATTGCCTGGCGCGATGTGTGGGTGGGCGCGGCAGTGACCTCGCTGTTGTTCGAAATTGGCAAATTCCTGATCGGCCTGTATCTGGGCACCACCGGCGTCGCATCCGGTTTTGGTGCCGCCGGCTCCCTGGTGCTGTTGTTGCTGTGGGTCTATTTTTCGGCGCAAATTTTTCTGCTCGGCGCTGAATTCACCTGGGTGTACTCGCACGAATACGGCTCAAAATCAAAGGAACCCGCGCACAAATCTGCCGCCATCGTGCCCAGTCGCCTGGGTGGGCCAAACTCAACGGCCGACACCAAGAGCCAGGACCTGCACATAGCAGATCACAACTCATCTGAGCCAGAGCACTAGTGGGCGCGCTACCATGGCGCAAGAATCTTCTCTACACCCCAAATCCCTGATGAAACAAGACAAACCTGCAGCATCCCAAAGACCAGCCCGACCAATCCGACCCCGTACCCCGCAAACCCATGAGGTGCGCATCATCGGCGGCCTGTGGAAACGCACCAAACTCGCCGTCGTCGAGCACCCAGGCCTGCGCCCCACACCGGACCGCGTGCGCGAGACCCTGTTCAACTGGCTGGGCCAGGACTTGAGCGGCTGGCGTTGCATCGATGCCTTCGCCGGTACCGGGGTACTGGGCTTCGAGGCTGCTTCGCGCGGCGCCAAGGAAGTTTTGCTGGTGGAGCAGGACACGGGCCTGGTGGCGCAACTCAAGCGCGTTCAGACGCAATTACAGGCCAGCGCCACGCAAATCGTGCGCGGCGATGGTGTGGCCGCCCTCAAACACCTGGACCCAGCCAGCATGGACGCCATTTTTCTGGATCCGCCGTTTGACTCCGTGCTGTTTGAAGCTGCGCTGCAAGCTGCTGGTCGCGCCGTGGCCAATGGTGGCTTTGTTTATCTCGAGGCACCGATCTTGTGGACAGACGCCCAACTGGCGGGCGCCGAGCTGCACGTGCACCGGCATCTGAAAGCCGGCGCGGTTCACGCTCACCTGCTCAAGCGCCTGCAAGCGAGCGCTTGACGGGCGCCGTCTCATGCATTTGAGCCGGGCCTTGAGGCTCAATGAATCGATGTGCTATTTCCTCACCCCATTGAAAGGCAAACCATGGCCAACGACGTGATTGCTGTTTATCCCGGCACTTTTGACCCGATTACCCTGGGGCATGAAGATGTGGTGCGCCGCGCAACCCAGTTGTTTGACCGTGTCATCGTGGCCGTGGCTGCCGGACACCACAAAAAAGCGATGTTCTCGCTGGACGAGCGCATGGCCATGACGCGCGAGGCGGTCAAGGACTACCCCCAAGTGCAGGTCGCCAGTTTTTCGGGCTTGCTGCGTGATTTTGTGGTGTCGCAGAACGCCAAGGCGATGGTGCGCGGCCTGCGCGCCGTGACCGACTTTGACTACGAATTTCAGCTCGCTGGCATGAACCGCAGCCTGATGCCTGACGTGGAAACCGTTTTCCTGACGCCAAGCGACAGGTATCAGTTCATCTCCAGCACCTTCGTGCGCGAAATCGCTGCGCTCGGGGGTGAGGTGGACAAATTTGTGTCGCCCAACGTGAACCAGCGGTTGATTGAAAAGGTTCGCAGTCTGGTCCAAAGCTAGCGTCTGGCTCGCTTTCCATGACTGGCGTATATTGGTTCACCGCACAAGAGCAATCGAACACGTGCCTCCCGCTTGAATTTTGCCTGTTTTGATCCTCAAGACCCCTTAAGAAATGAAATTGGAGAAATTATGAAAATACTCTTACCCGTTGACGGCTCTGCCGTCTCTTTGGACGCTGTACGCTTTGCCATTCGCATGGCACAAGACGGCTTGGCCAACAGCATGGTGCTGGCCAATGTCCAGGAGCCTGCCACCTTGTACGAACTGATGGTGGCACACGACCCGCAAGTGATTGAAGAGGTCAGCGCCGCAGCCGGCGCCAACACGCTGGCGCCAGCTCAGGCACTTTTGCAACAGGCCAACATTTCTTTCGAGTCAGAAGTGGCCACGGGCGACCCGGCCCATACCCTGATCGATATTCTGGAACGTTTTGGCTGCGATCTGGTGGTGATGGGTGCCAGCGGCATGAGTCCCTTGCGCAGTGCGCTGCTGGGCTCTGTGTCAAATGAAGTGCTTCATTCTGCAAACGTTCCAGTCATGATTGTCAAGGCGGCGCAAGAGCCTGACGTTGAAGATGCTGATCTTGACGAGACTCAATGACAAGGCTTGAGCCCCGATTGAATTGACAATGACGCAAGAAGCCTCCCCGGTGACCAAAGACAACTGGCACCTGCATGAGGCGCAGGAGCTGGCGCGTGAGCACGGGGTAGACCCACAGCAAGGCTTGCCAGCTATTGAAGCGGGTCTTCGGGCCGCGCAGCATGGCGCCAATGAAATCCGGAGCCTGCCGGGGCGCAGCCTGCTGGGTCAGTTCATCGATCAGTTCAAGGACTTCATGATTCTGGTGCTGATCGGCGCCGCGGTGATCTCTGGCTTCATGGGTTCTTTGGTTGACACGCTCGCCATTCTGGTGATCGTGCTGCTCAACGCTGTTATCGGTTTTATTCAGATCTGGCGCGCCAATCAAGCCATGGCGGCATTGCAGCAACTGGCCGCCGCCCAGGCCACGGTGCTGCGCGATGGGCAGGCGCAAACGGTGGCAGCGACTGAGTTGGTGCCAGGGGATATTGTGTTGCTGGAGGCCGGCAACAAGATTCCAGCGGATCTGCGCTTGATAAAGATTGCTCAGCTCAGGGTCGACGAGTCGGCGCTCACAGGCGAATCCGTCAACGTCGAAAAGCACACCCGGGTACTCACCGGCCTGGTTCACGCGCTGGGCGACCGGCTCAACATGGCGTTCAAAGGCACCACCGCCACCCACGGGCGCGGCCGCGGGCTGGTGGTGGCCACCGGCATGGCCACCGAACTGGGCAAGGTCGCCGGACTGCTGGACCAAGGCAGTGACCGTAGCACGCCCTTGCAGCGGCGCCTGGCAGCATTTGGCAAACGGCTGGCGCTGGTGGTGCTCGCCATTTGTGTTGTCATTTTTCTGGTCGGGGTGTTGCGCGGGGAAGAGCCGGTCCTGATGCTCCTGACCGCGGTGAGTCTGGCTGTGGCCGCCATCCCCGAGGCCTTGCCGGTGGTGGTCACGGTGCTGCTGGCACTGGGCGCACGGCGCATGGTGACGCTCAACGCCTTGATTCGCCGCCTGCCATCCGTGGAAACACTCGGCTCGGTCACGTATATCTGTTCAGACAAGACCGGCACCCTGACGCAAAACCGCATGCACGCGGAGTTGCTGCTGGCTGATGGCCAGCAGTGGGTGCCAGGCGACGAGGCGGCGGGAGCGCTCCACCTGGAATTGTTGCGCGCAGCAGCGCTGTGCAATGACGCCAGCCGCAACGCCAAAGGGGTGTGGCAGGGCGACCCGACCGAGACCGCGCTGACAGAAGTAGCGCTGCAGGCCGGCCTGGACAAGTCGCTGCTGGAGCAGGAGTCTGAGCGGCTGCAAGAGCTGCCCTTTGACTCAGAGCGCAAACGCATGAGCACCGTGCACCGTGATGGCAGTGGTTTCATCGCGTACACCAAGGGCGCGCCAGAATCGGTGATTCCCTTGTGCAGTGCCCAATGGCGCTCGGATGGCCCGGTGCCGCTGCAGCAGGAGGCGGTGCTGGCAGCCGCAGAGGCCATGGCGGCGCAGGGCATGCGGGTGCTGGCTTTGGCCAGCCGGTCCCATACAACGCTGCCCGTGCCTGGCGACGTTGCGGCGCTGGAGTCCGATATGCGTCTGATCGGCTTGATCGGCCTGATTGATCCGCCCCGCCCCGAAGCCATGGCGGCGGTGCGCGACTGCAAACAAGCGGGCATCATACCGGTGATGATCACCGGCGACCATCCAGCTACGGCGCTGGCGATCGCCCGGCGACTGGGCATCGTGGCAGACGGTGACGTCGACGTGCTGACCGGTTTGGCGCTGGCGGCGATGGCAGATTCGGCGCTGCGCGAGCGCGCAGCAAGCGTGCGGGTTTATGCAAGGGTTGACCCGGCGCAAAAGATTCGCATCGTCCAGGCCTTGCAGGCGCGGGGCGAGTTTGTGGCAATGACCGGGGATGGCGTGAACGACGCACCGGCTCTCAGGCAGGCTGATATTGGCGTGGCCATGGGCCGCGGCGGCACCGACGTAGCCCGCGAGGCAGCCAGCCTGGTGCTGCTGGATGACAACTTTGCCACCATTGTGGCGGCGGTGCGTGAAGGCCGGCGCATTTACGACAACATCCGTAAATTTGTCCGTTACACGATGACCAGCAATTCGGGTGAGATCTGGACGATTTTTTTGGCGCCGCTGCTGGCCCTGCCCATTCCCTTGTTGCCGATCCACATCCTGTGGATCAACCTGGTCACAGACGGGCTGCCAGGCCTGGCGCTCGCAGCCGAACCTGCTGAGCGCGGCGTCATGCAGCGCCCGCCGCGCCCACCACAAGAGAACTTGTTCGCCCAGGGCATGTGGCAGCACATACTTTGGGTTGGTTTGCTGCTCGGCGGTTTGTGTTTGTTGGTGCAGGCCTGGGCCTTGTCCACGGACCATGCGCATTGGCAAACCATGGTGTTTACCGTATTGACATTGGGACAGATGGCGCATGTGCTGGCCATCCGTTCGGAATCCGAGTCTTTGTTCAGCCTTGGCCTGGGGTCCAACCGGCCCTTGCTCGGCGCCGTGCTGCTCACCTTTGGACTGCAGATGGCGACGATTTACGTGCCCGTACTGAACCCGATTTTTAGGACCCAAGCCTTGAGTCTGGCGGAGTTGACACTGTGCCTGGCTGCATCGAGCGTGGTCTTTTTCGCGGTCGAGTTCGAGAAGCTTTGGCTGCGCCGCCGACGCGCGGCTCTTGCCTCACCGCAGACATGACGTCAATAGGGAATTGGCTCCGCCGGCATGGTAGCGCCGATAATTCGAACCATGCCAGTTAACCCAAACACGTATGCCCCGGTGGCAGATGCTCAGCCATGGCTTTGATCATCACTGACGAGTGCATCAATTGCGATGTATGCGAGCCGGAATGTCCCAACGATGCGATCTTCATGGGACCGGAAATCTACCAGATCGATCCGCATAAATGCACCGAATGTGTCGGCCATTTTGACGAGCCACAATGCGTGCAGGTCTGCCCGGTGGCCTGCATACCGGTTGATCCGAAGTTTGTGGAAGGCCAGGCCACACTGTGGCAGAAATACCGCCAGCTGCAGCTCATGGCTACGAAACCTGTCGCCCTGTGATTGACTCCCGACGGGGGAATACTGTCAATGCTGGTTCAAGTCCTTTGCGGCCTTGGTCTTGCTTGCGGTCGTTTTTTTCTTCTTGTAGCCGGGACGTTGCGCCACAAAATACTCAGGCAGCACCTCTTTTTTCTTCGCCTTCACCGACTGGGCGCTCGCCCTTTTAGCAGTCTTGGTGCTGGTCGGCTGCTCCGACCGTCTTTTCGCCGGCGTGTTCGCGGCCAGGTCTTTCTTCTCTTGTTTCAGCCGCGCCATCTCCATTGCATCGGCCAGACGGGCATCTCGGGTGCTGTTTAGATCAGCTTGCTTTTTTTGTGCCAGCGTGCGCTCATCCGCCGCGTCAATGACTTGCGAACCGGGGCAAGACATTTGGCTGTAAACATTCCCACATTTATAGACATTTTGAGCTCTAGCCCCCGTCGAAAAAGCGTTAGCAGCTACAAATAATATAGCTATAAATTTCTGGCTTTGCATCGTGTCGTTCCAATTGAATGGCATAGAACCACCGCTGAATCAGGGTAATGGCGTCTCAAGCCTGGGCGGCTTGGGTCGGGGCGGTTTGCTGGTATGGATCAGCAGCATGGCTTTGTCCATGTCGCCCGCCAACAAGTGCGGCAAGGCGGTGATGGCGCGGGCAATGCACTGATCGATCGCGATTCGGTGATCCAGCGACGGTTTTTTCAAAACCCAGTTGATGACCTCCGACTTGACACCCGGATGACCGACACCCAGGCGCAAACGCCAATAGTCGTCAGTACCCAGCTGGGCATGAATGTCGCGCAGACCATTGTGTCCGGCATGGCTGCCGCCCAACTTGAGCTTGGCCTCACCGGGCGAGATATCGAGTTCGTCGTGTGCAACCAGTATTTCACACGGGTCGATCTTGAAAAAACGCGCCAGTGTAGCGACCGATTTGCCGCTTAGGTTCATGAAGGTTTGCGGTTTTAGCAGCCAGACCGCCTGCCCATTGACGCTGACTCGGGCCACCAAGCCATGGTAGGCTTTGTCCATTACCAGACTGACCTTGAGCTCGCGGGCAACCGCATCAAGCCACCAGAAGCCCGCATTGTGACGCGTGGATTCATAGTCGGGGCCGGGGTTGCCAAGACCAACAAACAGTTTGATCATGTGCAAATTACCAGAGCATGAGTCAAAAAACAAAATGGCCCACAAGTGGGCCATGCATGGACTGTGGGTAGCCAGTCATTGCAGTTGAAGCAAAACAAACGCTTCCTGCCCGGCAAGTCAGCGTTGTCTCTCCACTGCGAGTCTTACTTCTTCTTGGCAGCCGGTGCTTTGGCTGCTGGCGCTTTGGCTGCTGGCGCTTTGCCAGCCGGTGCTTTGCCGCCTGCAGCGGGTACGGCTGCGTCGTCAGCGGCAGCCACGGGCGCTGCTGCGGCAATCACCACCACCGAGACCAGAACCGGGTTCTTGTTGCCGTGTGTCACAGCGCTCACACCCTTGGGCAGTGTGACGTCGGCCAGATGCAATGAGCTGCCCTTTTTCAGACCGCTCAAATCAACGGCAATGAATTCAGGCAGGTCTTTGGGCAGACATAACACTTCGATTTCGGTGATCACGTGATTCGCAATACAACCTTCGGTCTTGATGGCGGCCGAGTTCTCATCGCCGCTGTAGTGCAATGGCACTTTCATGTGCAAGCGAGTCTTGGCATCAACGCGCTGAAAGTCAACGTGCAATACCAGTTGCTTGAACGGGTGCATCTGCACATCACGCAGCAACACTTTGTTTTCAGCACCGTTCAGTTCCATGTTCAGAACCGTGGCGTGAAAGGCCTCTTTCTTCAAGGCGTGCCAAAGTGCATTGTGATCAATCTCGATCTGCTGCGGCTCAGCGTCACCGCCGTAAACAATACCCGGTGTGCGACCGGTGATGCGGAGACGGCGGCTCGCACCCGTGCCCTGCATGGCGCGCTCAAAAGCGACGAATTTCATAATCTCTACTCCAGAATGAGTCCACCGCGACCAGTGTGACTCCGACTTTAAAAAAGGCTCACGCACGATTTGACTCGTGCTTGAGCCCACTTTTGCTCAGATCAGAACAGGTTTTCCTGGTCCGCGAACAAACTCATCACCGACTCGCCTTTGGCAATACGCTGGATCGTCTCAGCGATCAACGGGGCCACGGACAATTGTCGAATCTTCTTGCAGGCAAGAGCCGCCTGATTCAAGGGAATGGTGTTGGTCACCACGACCTCATCAAGTGCATCGCCATTGGTGATGCGCTCAATGGCAGGACCCGAAAAAATGGGGTGCGTGCAGTAGGCATAGACCTTTTTCGCACCGCGTGTCTTCAAGACTTCAGCGGCTTTAACCAGCGTGCCGGCGGTATCAATCATGTCATCCATGATGACGCAATTGCGTCCGTCGATCTCGCCGATCACGTGCATCACCTCACTCACATTCGCCTTGGGGCGGCGTTTGTCAATAATCGCGAGGTCACAGTTGAGCTGCTTGGCCAGCGCGCGGGCACGCACCACACCGCCCACGTCGGGAGACACCACAATCAGGTCTTCGTAATTTTTTTGCCGCAAATCGCCGAGTAAAACGGGCGATGCAAAGATGTTATCTACTGGGATATCAAAAAAACCCTGGATCTGATCTGCGTGCAAATCCATGGTCAATACACGCGCCACGCCAACGGTCTGCAGCATATTGGCCACGACCTTGGCGGTAATGGGCACCCGGCTTGAGCGCGGGCGACGGTCTTGCCGCGCGTAACCGAAATAGGGAATCACGGCACTGATGCGTTCAGCTGAGGCCCGTTTGAGGGCGTCGACCATGATGAGCAGTTCCATCAGGTTTTCGTTGGTGGGTGCGCACGTGGACTGAACCACAAAAACGTCGCGCGCCCGCACGTTCTGATTGACTTCGACCGTGACTTCACCGTCAGAGAAGCGGCCCACCGTCGCATCGCCGAGCCGGATGCCCAGGTAGCTGGCGATGTCCGCCGCCATCGCCGGATTGGCATTGCCGGTAAAAACCATGAAATCAGGGAGGGGAGGAGCCAGCATGAGTATCTCGGCGATTGAGTAGCGTTTGCGTCAGAATGACCGGCGGCCGGTCCATACGACAAAATTTTTGGCAGGGGAAGAAGGATTCGAACCTTCGCATGCTGGAATCAAAATCCAGTGCCTTAACCAACTTGGCGACTCCCCTACACGGGTTGACAGCTAAATGCTGCCAACCGATAAACTTTCGCTGACTGCCCACTCCACAAGAGGATGAGCCAACAGACTATGACACAACCTGAGTCGGCAACCACTTGGCGCAGTTAACAACTCAATATCCTGCGATACCTGTGCAAACACCGCACTTCCTGAGCCCGTCATCCGACCACTAAGCCCTTGCGCTGCTAGCCACTCAAGGGCTTGGCTCACGCCCGGGCATAGTCTTTGGGCAACAGGCTGCAAGTCGTTTCGGCCAAAACCGAATGCGTTTGCAGCGAAGCCTGAAATTATAGCTGTTTCACTGTCTCTTTTCAGACCTGCGTCCGAGAAAATTAATCTTGTCTCCAAGCCCTGGGTGGGCTTGAGCACTGCAAATCGGCCCGGCGGAAGATCAACGGGAACTATTTTTTCACCAACACCTTCCACCCAGGCGTTGCGTCCAGCCAAAAAAAATGGAACATCGGCGCCCAGCTGAAGCCCGATTTGACCGAGCCTTTCAAGCGAATAATTGAGCCGCCAGAGGCGGTTTAAGGCCAACAGAGTCGAGGCCGCATCAGACGATCCACCGCCCATACCGGCTTGCGCAGGAATGCGCTTTTCAATGCCAATATGAACGCCAAGCGCAGTGCTGCTGGCGAGCTTCAGTGCGCGCGCTGCGCGGATCACCAGGTCTTGGTCGGGCAAGGTTGTTGTCAGGTCTTCGCGGCTGATTTGTCCATCGGCACGCAAATCAAAATGCAGCGTGTCACACCAGTCAATCAGCATGAAGACCGACTGGAGCAAGTGATAACCATCGCTTCGCCTGCCGGTGATGTGCAAGAACAGATTGAGCTTGGCGGGCGCACAAATATCGTAGAGTGCCTTCACTTTTCTAGTACCAGCCGCAGTTCCGTGATCGGAGGGGGCTCGGTGCGGCGTGCCGTTAGCCGACCGTCAGCCCGTTGCGACAAGTCGGCACTCCAGCCCGCCGCACGCATATCGTCTCCCGCCAGCCAGGCAAAGAGCGCCGCCACCGGTATCTCGGTACCGACCGCCTGCTCAATCAAGGCGTCCAGCGAGGCAAAGGAACGAACGTCGCCATTGGTGCGCATCAACGCTGTCTGGGCCGACCAAGAGAGCGCTGCTGCGGTCGTCCCCAGAGGCGTGTACAGCGTCAACTCACCGGTCTGCGCGTTGCCGGTGAGTTCAAAACCGGCCGCAAAGGCCTGCGGTGGAGTCTCTGCCCGGTCGGACTCGACGCGAACCGACAAGCGTCCGCGCCAAATTGTGTGCTCGGACTGATCTGAGACGCTAACCCGCGTCGGCACTGCACAGCCAGCTACAAAAATAACAATCAAAAAGCAAGCTGCAAAACATCTCACTGCGCGTTGCATCACAAGGTCACACCCAGGCGCTTCAGCGTTTGAAGCAAAGTTTCGTTCTCTGCATTGAGTTGCAATCCCTGTTTCCAGATGCTCAGCGCCGGCTCGCGCTGACCCTGAGTCCATAAGACCTCACCCAGGTGGGCTGCGATTTCCGCATCCGGGCGGGCCTTGAATGCCGCCTCCAGAATTCGCTGGGCCTCGGCGAGATTGCCGCTGCGAAATTCAACCCAAGCCAGGCTGTCGCTGATGAAAGGATCATTGGGCGCATAGTCCAGCGCCTTCAAAATGAGCTGTTTGGCCTCGACCAAGCGAATACCGCGCTCTGCCAACGAATAACCCAATGCGTTATAGGACTGCGCATCTTCGGGCTTGGCAGCGATCACGCTGCGCAGCAGCTGCTCCATCTCATCGAGCCTGCCCAGCTTCTCGGCCACCATCGCCAGGTCATACCTGAGATCAAAATCATCGGGATTGTCTGCAATCGCCTGGACCAAGACTTCATAGGCGCCCTGGTACTGCTTGCTGTCTCGCAACAGTTGCACTTCAGCGACTATCTTCAAGCGAACGTCTGCAGGAGACAACTCAGGTTGACTGTGAATCAGCTCGCGTGCGGCTTCGAGCTTGCCTTGCCGCGCCAACAGAGCGGCCCGGCGCAGCTGGGCGTTGAGCAGGCCGTCTTTGCTGTCAATACTTTGCAGCCATGCATCTGCTGCCGGAAAATCTTTGCGTTGTTCGGCAATTTGGGCCAAGGAAAGATAGGCTTGCGTCAACCCACGGCTTAGTTCCGGACGCGCTGTGCTGTCGCGCTTGGCCAAGGCCAGTTCCACATAGTGCTGCAGCGAACGTTCGGCGACCACGGAATGACCCGCCTCCAGTTCGAGCACACCGCGAATCAGCCAGGCGTCGGCATAGTCAGGCTTGTCCGAGGTGACAAACTTCAGCTGAATGAGTGCCTGTGGGTAGCGCTGAGCATCAAGCAAGGCACGGGCATATTCCATTCGCACCTCGGGCTTTGGCTTGTCTTCAAGGTATTTTTCCACAATCGCCTCAGCCTGCGGCACCTTCGCGTTCATCATGAGCACGGCAAGCAACACCGGATGCTCTGATCCCACGTCCAGAGACTGAGCGATGCGTACCGCATTCAAGGCACCGCTGGTGTCGTTCGCATCAAGACGCATGCGCCCGATAGCAGTCCACGCAGCAACGCCGACGCCTGGCATGCTCTTGTAGCCTGCCAAGGCCTGCTCAACCGTGGTGGCGGCCATTTTTTTGTCGCTCGCGCGGGCAAAGTAGCGCGGCAAACCCAATATAGTGGCGAGCCGGTCTTTCGCATCGGCCGTCGCCACCTCGCGCTTGAGCGGCTCAAGTGCCTCGCCAATACGGTTCAGGCCAATCAATATCTGCAGAACATAGCGATTGGCCTCAGGTGATGCGGGCAGCGCTTGCTTCCAGGCGCGCGCCGCCAGCAAGGCCGAGTCGCCCGAGCGGGCCTGCAGTGCGATGTCAACAGCACGTTGGTAAAGTCTCGGATCATTCGTTTTACGCGCCGCATCAAGCATCAACGAATAAGCGGCGCCAGGTTCACCCCCGCGTGCATTGAGCTCCCCCAGCAACAATTGATAAAAGAGCTCGCTGCTCAGCGCTGAACTCTTGGGCTCAGCCACGCTGGCAGGCGGCGTCTGCGCATTCACGCTCAAGGCACAAACAAGGACAGCAAGCAGGGGCAAACGGTAAAAATGCAACATAAGACAATAATAATCCATGCCAACCGAATTGCTTTGCCATGCCCGAATTGCCTGAAGTTGAAGTCACCAGACTGAGTTTTGCCCTTGAAATAGCCGGTGCCCAAGTCATTTCTGTGCACATGGGCAAAGCGCTCCGCTGGCCATTGGGGTGTGCTCCCACCCTGTTGACGGGTCGGCTCGTACAGAATGTGCGTCGCCGCGGCAAGTACTTGCTGATTGATTTTGATCACGGCGTGCTGCTTGTGCATTTGGGCATGTCCGGCAGCCTGAGTTTTGCCCCGCAACTGCGTCCCGCCGACATTCATGATCATTTTGAAATGGTGACCACTCGCGGCACCTTGCGCCTCACCGACCCGCGTCGTTTTGGGGCGGTGGTTTACGCTGACAGCCAGGATGCGCCACAAGCGCGCAAACTATTAGGGAAGCTTGGTGTGGAACCTTTGTCGGATGATTTTGATGTCGATCGCTTCCACTTCGAATTGAAAGGCCGCAAAGCCAGCATCAAACAGGTTTTGCTGGCCGGTGTTGTGGTCGTTGGCGTGGGCAATATTTACGCGTCAGAGGCGCTGTTCCTGGCGGGAATCCGGCCAACGCTCAGCGCATCGCGCTTAAGTCGGCCGCGCTGCGCCAGACTGCACGCGGCGATTCAGGATGTACTCGCCCGAGCAGTCGCCAAAGGCGGCAGCACGCTGCGAAATTTTTCCAGCGCCAACGGCGACAGCGGGCATTTCCAGTTGGACGCCATGGTTTACGCCCGGCAAGGCCAGCCCTGCCGGGTCTGCTCCGCACCGATCAAAACCATGCGACAAGGACAGCGCTCTACCTTTTACTGCCCGCACTGTCAAAAAGCTTAGGCGCTGCAGCGCCGCAGGGTGCTATATTGAAACATTGCACGGAGGCAATTTGGCTATTTCATTCAACGAACAATTTGATCAGCACGGCGCCTGGCGCCGTGAGTTGGCCCTGCGGCTCAAACTGCTGGCGGAATGGCTGAAAGATCACGAATTGCTGGACGCCGCGGTAGAAGAGCGTTTGCGTCGCCTGGAAGCCCGCGTGCGCGTGGACAAAGTCATGGTCGCGTTTGTCGGGGAATTCTCGCGCGGCAAATCCGAGTTGATCAATGCCATTTTTTTTGCCGGCTACGGGCGGCGCATCATGCCCGCCAGCGCCGGGCGAACCACGATGTGCCCGACCGAGATGAGCTATGACGTACAAGTGCCCCCGTGTCTGCGTCTGCTGCCGATTGAATCACGGCTGCAGCCGCAGGCCTTGATGGAATGGCGCATGGCGCCGGAGAAGTGGACGCGCATTGATCTAAATGTGCATGATCCCAAGCAACTGTCCGAGGCGCTTGAGAAAGTGGCTGAAACGCGTCATGTCACGCAAGCCGAAGCCAACGCGCTTGGTTTTTGGCAGACCGAAACACCCGAAGACAACCCGACGGTCAATGCGCAAGGCCTGGTGGAAATCCCCCGCTGGCGTCATGCATTGATCAACATAGCTCATCCTTTACTAAAGCAGGGCTTGGTCATTCTGGATACGCCAGGCCTGAACGCCATCGGCGCTGAACCGGAGCTGACAGTCAGCCTGATTCCGCAGGCGCATGCGGTCGTTTTCATTTTGGGCGCAGACACAGGCGTCACAAAGTCCGATCTGGCCATCTGGCGCGAACACCTGGTCAATGAATCCAGGGACATGAGCTCAAGGCTCGTGGTACTGAACAAGATTGACACCTTGTGGGACGCGCTGAGTTCTCCCGCCCAGGTGCAAGCGCAGATCGAGCGCCAACAGGCCTCGACCGCCGAGATACTGGGAGTCCCCAGGGAGCAGGTGATCCCGATATCCGCCCAAAAAGGCTTGGTAGCCAAGGTGACCGACGATGCGGCATTGCTGAAACAGAGCTGCTTGTCCACGCTTGAAGATGCACTCAGCCAGGGCATCATGGGCCAACGGCAAAAAATGCTGGGAGCAGCCATCTTCAGCGGCATTGCAGACTTGCAGGCCGAAACCGGCCGCGTCATCCATATTCGCAGGCGTGACCTGGCCGAGCAACTGATGGAACTTGAAGGCCTTCAGGGCAAGAATTCAGCCGTCATCAAGAACATGCGCTCGCGCATTTCTCAGGAACAGGCCGAGTTTGATCTGGGCGGCGCGAAAATTCATGCCGTGCGTTCGGTCCACCTCAAACTGCTGCGCGAAGTGTTCAGCCTGCTGGGGCCAACGGCGCTGAAGAAGGAAATGATGGAGTTGACCAAGGTGCTGCAACAAAAGGGCATCAAGATGGGCGTGAGGCGCGCCTATGGTGACACCTTCGAGCATCTGCGCAAAAATCTGCAGCAGGTGCAATCCATTAGTGCAGAAATCCAGGTCATGCTCGCAGCCACGTTTCGCCAGTTGAACGGCGAACATGGTTTTTCTTTACTGACACCCACAGAGCCCAGTTTGGTCGACTATTTGCACGATCTTGATCTGGTGGAACGCAGCCATCTCCAGTACCTGAGCCTGGGTAACACGCTCAGGCTGGCGCAGCCTGAGTTTGCAGATCGACTGGTGCGGGCGCTGTCCACCCGTCTGCGCACCGTCCATGAAGCGGCCTTGAGTGATATTGAGTTGTGGAGCAAAGCAGCTGCGGCGCAGCTCGACGTTCAGTTGCGCGAACGGCGGCGCAATTTCAGCCGACGGCTCGAAGCCATCGACCGAATACAGCAGGCCTCTGGCGGCCTCGGTGAGCGCATTGACGAGATTGAGGAACAAAAAGACAACTTGAATCAACTCAATGACAAGCTGTCCGAATTGACCGACTATCTGATCACGGTGACCGATCCCGATCGACACGTTGTGGCTGCTGCCGATTCATTTCCCGACATTGAACTGGTTTGACAGACTTGAGTGAATGCAGGGTGCGGGACTTCGCCACCCAAGTGGTGCGTTGGCAAGAAGCCCATGGTCGCCATGATTTGCCATGGCAGAACAGCCGCGACCCTTACCGGGTCTGGTTGTCTGAAATCATGTTGCAGCAGACGCAGGTCGCCACCGTACTTGACTATTTCCCGCGTTTTCTGGCGCGATTTCCTGACGTTGAATCGCTGGCCGGTGCCGCGCTTGATGAGGTATTGGGCCTGTGGAGTGGCCTGGGCTATTACAGCCGGGCGCGCAACCTTCATGTGTGTGCTCAGACGGTCATGGAACTGCATGGTGGTCTGTTCCCACAAACCGCCCTTGTTCTCCAGACGTTGCCGGGTATTGGCCGTTCGACGGCAGCCGCGATTGCCTCCTTGTGCTTTTCTGAGCGGGTTGCCATTCTGGATGGCAACGTCAAACGCGTGCTCACACGTGCCTTGGGATTCGGCGGTGACTTGGCGTCAGTTGCCAATGAGCGCCGGCTTTGGGACGAGGCCACGCGCTTGCTGCCACTCAATGATCTGATGCAGACGATGCCGCGCTACACGCAGGGCTTGATGGACCTGGGCGCCACCCTGTGCACAGCCAAGAATCCAAGCTGTGCGGTCTGCCCACTCGCTCGCTCCTGTGTGGCAAAGCGTTTGGGTCAGCCGCATAACTACCCGGTGAAAACACGCAAGCTCAAACGCAGTTCACAGTCTATCTGGCTGCTTTGGGCGCGCGCAGAAGCCGACAGCGTGTGGCTAAGCCAGCGCCCCACCCCCGGGGTCTGGGCGGGACTTTACTGCCTGCCATGGTTCGACCAGCGCGAGGCCCTGGAAGAAGCGGTACCCGAGCGCTACCGCGCCGCATTGCAGGACTCGCCGCCTTTTACCCACGTACTCACGCACAAGGATCTGCATCTGCATCCGGTTCAAGTGCAAATGCCATGTACTGCGGTGGCGTCAACACAGGGGCGCTGGATCAATGCACAGGAGTGGCCGCGCATGGGTTTGCCGGCCCCCGTCAGAAAATTGCTACTCCAGGGCTAAGGGGTGGGCTTCGAGTTCGCGGTGGCGCTTCAAGGTAACCCACTTGTCGCCAAACAGACCAACCAATCTTTCCACAAGATAAACCGAGCGGTGCTGGCCGCCCGTGCAGCCAATGGCGACCGTGACATAGCTGCGATGATCGCGCGCCAGCGCCGCCAGCCAATGGTTCAAAAACCCTTCAATATGCGCCAACATGAGCGCCACATCGGCCTGTGCCTGCAGAAAATCAGCCACAGGCTGGTCCCGCCCGGTCAAATGGCGCAATTCGGTCTCATAGTGCGGATTGGGCAACATGCGCACATCGAACACATAGTCGGCGTCCCCTGGCACACCGCGCTTGAAGGAAAAGGACTCGAACACCAAGGTCAGCTGCTCACCGGATACGGAGATCAAGGACTTGACGTAGCCCTGCAACTGCGAGGGCCGGATGATGCTGGTGTCAATGACATGGGCGCTTTCCCGAAGATCAGCCAGCAGTTCCCGCTCCAATTCAATCGCATCCACCAGCGCCCGTCGCTGGTCCTGCGGCTCGGGGTGAGAGGCGAACTGAGACAGGGGGTGCTTGCGCCGGGTTTCTGAATAGCGGCGCACCAAGGTACCAGTCGTGGCATCGAGAAAAAGCGACTTGACCATGACACCCTGTTCGCGCAAGGTGGCAAGTTGCTCGGGCACCAAGGGCAATGACCAAGCCGTGCGAACGTCCATCGCAATGGCGACCCGCTTGGTCTGCTGCATTTTTTGCAGCGCAACAAAGGGCAACAACAGTTCGGGCGGCAAGTTGTCAACGCAGAAAAAACCAGCGTCTTCCAGGGCATGCAAAGCAACCGACTTGCCCGAGCCCGACATACCGGTGATCAGGACGATCTGCAGGTCATCCGCTTCAGACTTCATCAAAAAATTCTCCTGTCTGCAGCATCTCGCGTGCATGCGCCAATGTTGTATCGGAGAGGCGCTCACCCCCCAGCATGCGCGCCACTTCGGCCACCCGCTGTTCGCCCTGCACCACCAGGACTGAGCTCGTAATCGAATGATCCTGCAACTGTTTGGCTACTACCAGATGGTGGTCCGCACAGGCAGCCACCTGGGGCAAATGGGTCACGGCCAACACCTGCCGGTCCACCCCCAACTGTTGCATGAGGCGCCCGACGGTCTCGGCCACCGCGCCGCCCACACCCGCGTCCACCTCATCAAAAATCAGCGTTGGCGCGGTGCCGAGCCGACTGGTCGTGACGGCGATTGCCAGCGCCATGCGAGACAGCTCACCGCCAGAAGCCACTTTATTCACCGCTCTGGGTGTACTGCCCGCATGACCTGCCACCAGAAAGCCGACTTCTTCGAGGCCACTTTGCGTCGGCTTCGCCGTCGCCTGCAGTGCCACTTCAAACTGGCCACCTTGCATCCCCAGCCCCTGCATGGCTTGGGTGATGGCTGCGCCCAGCCGCGGTGCCGCGCCAGCGCGCGCCTTGGAGAGCTGCCTGGCCTGCTGCATGTAGGCATCAGATGCCAAGGCGCAAGCCGCTTCCAGCCCTGCCAAATCAGCGGCTGCCTCGAGCTTCATCAACTCCTGCTTCCAGGACACCAGCAGATCGGGCAACTCCGCCGGGGCTCTGCGATAGCGCCGGGCAAGGGACAGCCACAAGGCCATACGCTCATCGAGCTCTCCCAGGCGCTGGGGGTCCAACTCGGTCTTGCGCAGATAGCCCCGAAGCGAATGAACGGTGTCATCAACTTGCGCCAGACTTGAAGTCAAAACCTCCGCCAGCCCTTTGAAATAGGGCTCCAGGTGCTCCTGTTGTTGCAGCAACTGACAGGCCCCATGGAGCGCCACCAGCGCGCCGCCGTCGTCATCGGAAGACAGCGTCTGCAGGGCGCCCTGGGCGGCGTCGAGCAGGGCCTGAGCATGGGACAGTCGGCCGTGTTCGGTGTTGAGTTCAAGCCACTCATCGGGTTGCGGCGCCAACTTTTCAAGCTCCCCAATTTGCCAAGCCAGGCGTTCGCGTTCACGCTCTAAGGACTCTTGCGCGCCATGGGCTTGCGCCAGATCGCTCTGCGTCTGGCGCCATTGTTGCCACAGCGCCGCCAAAGCGTTCGACGAGACCTGCGCGTAGGCATCAAGCAGGCCCCGCACCGCATCCGGCCTGGTCAGGCTTTGCCACGCATGCTGCCCATGAATATCGAGCATTTGCTCGCCCACGGCGCGCAACTGGGTGGCGGTCGCCGGGCTGCCGTTGATCCAAGCGCGGCTTTTTCCCTGGGTGTCTACCGTGCGCCGCAACAAAAGGCTGTCACCGATCTCAAAGCCCGCCGTTTCAAGCCACAGCGCCAAATCAGCCGTGGCGTCAAACTCCGCGCTGACATCGGTGCGACTCGTGCCTTCACGAATGACCCCGACATCGGCCCGGCCGCCCGTGACCAGCTGCAGCGCATCAATCAGGATCGACTTACCAGCACCGGTTTCTCCGGTAAGAACGGTGAAGCCCTCGGCCAGATCAAGGTCAAGCTCATGCACGATCACAAAATCGCGCAGAACGATACGTTTGAGACTCACTTCAGGCGACCCCTTCATTCCAGTGCAATTTTTGCCGCAAGGTGTCGAAGTAGGACCAACCTCTGGGGTGCAGGAAGCGCACATTGTGTTCAGAGCGTGTCACCACGATGCGGTCGCCATGCAACAGGGAGGCCAGCGACTGCGTGTCAAAACTGGCGCTGGCGTCACGCCCTGAAATTATTTCAATCGCAATCTCGGTGATATTGGCCAAGACAATGGGACGGTTTGACAAAGTATGGGGCGCAATCGGCACCAGCACCCAGCCCGGAATAGAAGGGTGCAACAGTGGCCCGCCGGCGGACAACGAATAGGCAGTGGAGCCAGTTGGCGTGGCAATGATCAAACCGTCGGCACGCTGGTTCGCTACAAAGTGACCATCAACTTCAACCCGCAGTTCCACCATGCCCGAGGTCGCGGCCCGATTCACCACCACGTCATTCATGGCCAGTGCGTCATAAACACAGCGCCCGTCACGCATCACCCTGGCGTGCATCATGCCGCGATGGTCTTCCTCATATTCACCGCGCAACATCGGCGCCAGTGCTGCGGCGTAACCTTCCAGCGGGATGTCGGTGATGAACCCCAATCGCCCCTGGTTGATGCCGATGAGGGGCACGCCGAACTTAGCCAGCAGCCGCCCGATGCCAAGCATGGTGCCGTCGCCTCCTACCACCAGACCCAGATCACATTTGGCACCGATGGCCGACACATCCATGACCGGGTAGCCAACAATGCCCATGTTGCGTGCAGTGTCGTGCTCAAAGACCACCTCGCAGCCCTGAGCGTGCAAGAAATGGGCAATATCTTCGAGAACACGGCGCGCCGACGCGCTGGACGCACCCGAGGCCAGTGTCTGGTATTTGCCGATCAGCGCCACATGGCGGAATTTTGATTTCATTGGCAAATTACATCACTAAAATGCCCGCATGCTCGATGACCGTGCCAAGTTGTTATTGAAAGCGCTGGTTGAGCGCTATATCGCCGATGGACAACCGGTGGGTTCGCGCACGCTCTCGAAAGCCTCGGGGCTGGACTTATCGCCCGCCACCATCCGCAATGTGATGTCTGATCTGGAAGATTTAGGCTTGATTGTGAGCCCGCACACCTCGGCTGGCCGCATCCCGACGGCGCGCGGTTACCGCCTGTTTGTTGACACCATGCTGACGGTGCGCCAGGAGCAGTTCGCCACCCAGAGCCTGGCACCCGATCAGCCGCAAAAAGTAATCTCCAACGCGGCCAACCTGCTGTCAAGCCTGTCCCAGTTTGTCGGCGTGGTCATCGCACCGCGGCGCTCCTCCGTGTTTCGCCATATTGAATTCCTGCGCTTGTCGGAGCGGCGCTTGCTGGTCATCATCGTTTCCCCGGAGGGTGACGTGCAAAACCGGGTTATTTTTACCGAGACGGATCACTCGCAGCCCCAATTGGTGGAGGCGGCGAACTACCTCAACAGCCATTACGTCGGTCTGGCCATCGAACAGGTGCGCGAGCGCCTGAAAAGCGAAGTGGAGTCCCTGCGCTCGGAAATCGCCAGCCTGATGCAGGCTGCCGTGACGGTCAGCTCTGAGGCCCTGTCAGAAACGCAGGACGAAGTGGTTATTTCAGGTGAACGCAACTTGCTGGCCGTCACTGATTTTTCCAATGACATGGGCCACCTGCGCCGCGCTTTTGATCTGTTTGAGCAAAAAGCGCAGCTCATGCGCCTGCTTGATATTGCCGGTCAGGCCGAAGGGGTGCGTATTTTCATCGGCGGTGAAAGCCAGGTGATCCCGTTTGAAGACCTGTCCATCGTCAGTGCGCCGTACGAGGTGGATGGCCAGGTGGTGGGCACGCTGGGCGTGATCGGCCCCACGCGCATGGCCTACGACCGGATGATCCAGATTGTGGACATCACATCAAAATTGGTGAGTAACGCGCTGAGCTACCACAAGTAGGCCCTTACAATCTGCGCTTCGGGCCTCTAGCTCATGTTGGTTAGAGCAGCGGACTTAAAGTGGTTTTTTCCTTAGCCTCAGTCACTGAGAGTGGAATCAACAAATTGGGTTGCCCTGGCGCAAGTTGACTCTGCGCCTTGGTAGAACTGCTCAAAGTCGGGGAAACCTCTGGTGAGAAATTGCCGTGGCAATCCCGAGCGAAGCTCTTCTTTGGAGGAGACCGTGTAGAGACTGTACGGGCAGGTCGTAAAGACAAGAGACAGTCCAGACCACAAACCCGAAAGGGGCGACGAAAGTCGTAGTTGGTAAGCATAATCCGTTGGTGCCGTGTTCGACTCACGGGAGGCCCACCAAACAAGCTGGCCGCAGTGTGATCACACTGCGGCTTTTTTGTAGCTCTCAGCTTGGAGACAAGCCGCCAGTGGCAAGCTGCCAAGCTGGTTCATTCCGCATGAAATTGATCGGCATTTTTACCCTTGAACGGCGCATAAAAGGCTTTGATCGCCGCCATGTCTGCCTCAAGATCGCCTGTGGGCGCGAACACCGGACCGAGGCCACTGATCTTTTTTTGGTAGTCCATGTAGGCCATCACAATCGGCACCTGAGCGCCCAAAGCAATGTAATAAAAGCCGGTTTTCCAGTAGCGGGTCTTGCCGCGCGTGCCCTCAGGGGGCACGATCAGTTGTACCGGCCCATCGACCTGCCCGATCGCAAGGACGGAGTCCGCCACCACGTTGCTGGACTTCTCGCGCGCCACCGGGATGCCCCCCAACCACATCATCAGGCCGCGAAACGGCGGCTTGAACAACTGCTCCTTGCCCATCCAGTAGATATTGAGCCGCAAGGCGAAAGCCACCATCAGGGTGTAGGGCAAATCCCAGTTGCTGGTGTGCGGGGCGGCAATCAGCACACTTTTTTGTACGCCGACTGGCAAGCTGCCCTGCACTTTCCAGCCGGTCAGGCGTAGAAAAAGAACCGAAAAAGTGCGCAGCAGGGTGTTGATGACGGGAGTTGAAAAAACAGTGCGGTGCATGTGTCAGGAAGTCCATTAAGCGTTAAAAAAATTCACTTACTGACACCAGGCTGCAGCCAACAATAAGCGCCCCAATTATCCTGGAAACCGCTCCCCTTGCGGGCAAGAAATGCTGTCAATTTTGGCTTCACATCAAACTCGAGCCGAACAAGCTGCGCAGGCAACCTAAGATAGCCCCCTATGTCAATTCAAGCAGAATCTCTTTCCCGCACCCCTAAGCGCAGGTGCCTGATGAACATTCAAGCAAGCCCCATGATCAAAGAGACGCCCTCATGCTGAGTCGCATGGGTATTGTGTTCATGCAACTGCTGGGGCGTCTGCCGCTGGCCTGGGTGCGCGTGCTGGGCCACGGGCTGGGCTGGGCGCTGTACTTTCTGATCGTGCCACGGCGGCGGGTGGCCCTGACGAACTTGCGTTTGTGCTTTCCGGATCAATCTCCAGCGCAGCGTCGGCTGCTGGCGCGCCGCACCTTCATACACTTTGCCCAAGCCTGGCTGGACCGCGGCTGGCTGTGGCATGGCCCACCCGAGCTGACGCGCCAGCGCTTGACGCTGACCGGGGCGCTGAGTGAACTGCAAGGCACTGAACCGGTCGTCATTTTTGCCCCGCATTTTGTCGGACTGGATGCGGGCTGGACGGCGCTGACGCAGCAGTTACCGCGCCAGTTCACGACCATTTACACGACTCAGGCCAACAGGACTGTTGACGCCTGGATTCTGGCGGGGCGCCAGCGCTTTGGGTCGGTGCGCTTGTTTGGCCGGGTCGATGGCGTCAAAACCATCGTGGCAGCCTTGCGCTCAGGCGATCCGCTTTATTTGCTGCCCGACATGAGTTTTGGTAAGGAAAACTCTGTTTTCGTGCCGTTCTATGGTGTCCTGGCTGCGACGGTGCCGTCACTGTCGCGCTTTGCCAAGTTGGGCCGCGCCAAGGTGGTGCCGGTGGTGACCCGCATGACGCGCCAGGGCTATGAAGTCGAGGTTATGCCAGCCTGGCTGAACTTCCCGTCTGACGATGCGCTGGCCGATACAGCCCTCATGAACCAGCGCCTGCAGTCGTACATTGACAGCATGCCGGATCAGTATTTCTGGGTCCACAAGCGCTTCAAGGACCGCCCGCCTGGCGCTCCCTCGGTTTACTAAGAATTTATACGATTTTAGCCTCTAGCCCGCGTCTAGTATGCGTGAGTAGCTATTGTTTTTTTGAGTCGACGACGGCAAAAAATCGCTGATCATTTGCGCAATCAGCGCCGGTTGCTCATGCACGATCCAGTGGGTGGCGTCGGCCACGGGGATGACCGTCAGCTGCTCAACAAAGTCGCCCAGGCCATCGAGCAAGGCGGGCGGCAGCGCTTTGTCGCCCAGCCCCCAGATCACCAGCGTGGGCAGCTTCACCGTCAGCATGGCGTGCGGCAGGTCAACGCCGGCAGCGCCAGGATCGCCGGCCCGCGGCGGACGCAGCGGTGAGGCCCGGTAGAGGTTGCAGCCGCCGGTCAATCCGCTGGCCCAAACCTCACGGTACTGGCCCTTGAGGTCTTCAGTGAGCCAGGTCGCCGGGTGCGCGCCAAACTGGTCGGTCAAGAACGCCCAGAGGCGACGGTAATCGTCCTGCGCCAGCAAATCTTGCGCATCCGGGCGAACCAAAAAATTCATGTAGGCGCTGGCGGCTTGCTGCGCCGGGCTGTTCTTGAGCTCACGCAAGAACGTGCCGGGATGGGGTGAGTTGATGATGACCAACTGGCGTGCCAGCTCGGGCAACTGGTTGGCCAGGTTCCAGGCCACCGCGCCACCCCAGTCGTGCGCCACCAGCGCGGCGAGCTGGCCGCCCTGCTCTGTCGCCTCGATTGCAATCAAGGCGGCGATGTCTTGCACCAGGTGTTTGGGTCGGTAGGCATTCACCTCAAGCGGTGCGCTGGAGCGCTCAAAGCCACGTAGATTGGGTGCCACGCAGCGGTAGCCCCCGTTTTCGGCGCGTGAAAAATGCGCCAGCATGAAGTCCCAGACAAAAGCGGCTTCAGGAAAACCATGCAGGAACATCAGCACCGGGCGACCGCGCGCGCCAGCGGCGCGGCAACTCAAGGTGATGCCATGGGGCAAAGGCGCGAGGTAAGTCTCGATCATGGTGGTGTCTCCTTTGGGAGCCTGAGACTACGATGCCGAACCGCCTTGCGCCGTCGCCTGTGGGACCGCTGCTGCGGGGGCGCTGCCCCTTTTGGATGCGCTCAGGCAGCGGCGCTGGGGTGCGCCCATTGCCACAAGAGCGTGGCGACCTCTTCGATACCCTGGCGCTTGGTGGCCGAAAACAGCCGCACTTCGCCGCCACCGGCCTGCAGCTTCATGATCGACAGCGCCTTGGTTTGCTCGCTGCGCGTCAGTTTGTCGGCCTTGGTCAGCACGACCAAAAATTTCAGCCCTTCTTCCACCCGGGGACGCACGATGTCGAGCAAAATTTCGTCCAGTTCGGTGAGCCCGTGGCGCGGATCGCACATCAGCACAATGGCCTTGAGGTTCTCCCGCGTCACCAGGTAGTTGGCCATCACCTGCTGCCAGCGAATCTTGTCCTGTTTGGGCACCGCCGCGTAACCGTAGCCGGGCAAGTCAGCAAACACCGCGTCGGTGACGCCTTGCTTACCTAAAGAAAACAAGTTGATGTTCTGGGTGCGCCCGGGCTTTTTGGAGGCAAACGCCAACTGCTTTTGCTGCGTGAGCGTGTTGATGCAAGTCGATTTACCCGCGTTGGAACGACCCACAAAGGCAATTTCGGGCACATCCAGGGCCGGCAAAAAATGCAACTGAGGCGCAGTGGTGAGGAACTTGGCGGTGTGCAGCCAACCCAAGGCCACGACGGCCGCGGCTGAAGCTTGCGGGTCTGGCGCAGGTTTTTGGGTGGCTGGAGGGGGTAGCTTTGAATTGGTAGTCATTGGTAGACGGGAGAAAACCCGGACTCACATTGTAGAATCAAGCGATTCCTGCCCCTCACCTGACTCGATACCCCTATGAAGCTGCTTGCCTCCCTCTTGTTTGCTGCTGCCCTGACAGCGCCTGCTTTCTCCACCTTGGCACAAGAAGCCACGCCTGCGCCTGCCGCTGCGCTCGAGCCCGTCACAGCTGCCAAGCCCGATCTGGCCAAAGGCGAAGCCAGCTATGCCACCATCTGTGCCGCCTGCCACGCAGCGGATGGCAACTCAGTCATTCCGACCCAACCCAAACTGGCGCAGCAACACCCCGAGTACCTGATCAAGCAATTGCAGGAGTTCAAATCCGGCAAGCGCGCCAACGCCATCATGGTGGGCTTTTCAGCCCTGCTGAGCGATGCGGACATGAAAAACATCGCCTACTGGGTGGCGGCCAAGCCGGCCAAGCCAGGGTTTGCCAAAGAGAAAGATCTGGTGCTGCTGGGCGAGCGCATTTACCGCGGCGGCATCGCCGACCGTCAAGTGCCCGCTTGCGCCGGCTGCCATGGCCCCAACGGTGCCGGCATTCCAGCACAGTACCCGCGTTTGAGCGGCCAGCACGCAGAATACGGGGTCGCGCAACTGACCGGCTTTCGCGATGGCGTACGCAACAACAGCCTGCAAATGACGCAGATCGCCGCCAAGATGAACGACCGTGAAATCAAGGCCGTGGCCGACTACATCGCTGGCCTGCGGTAAATACGCAATGCTGCCGTAGGGGGCTGTTTTGCCCTTGGCGCGACAATTTCTGAGTACCTGTTGCATTTGCTAGCAGTATTACTACTCAAGACCGGCAGATTCATGGGACATGAATTTGCTTTTTTTTCGACCCCTTCTGCCCTCTGACTCCGTTTTCAGATCGATACGACACTAGGCGCGAAGCCGCAGACAGTACAGACGTCCGGCAAGGCGAAGCAACAACGTGTCGGATTGATATGGAAATGGAATGACTCGCCAGACCTATGGTCAATCCCTATGGTGGTGTCAGTCTAATTGCGCAACAATGCGCTGGCTTTGCCGCCAGAACCTGACCCCATGCCCGACCTCACCCAACTCACCGCAGCGCCGCGTGACACGCTGGAAGAACTGCAACTTGCGCTGCGCGAGCAGCAGGTCATTTTGGACACCGCGGGGGTGGGTATCGTGTTCATCAAGAATCGCGTGCTGGTGCGCTGCAATCAACGCTTCGGGCAAATTTTTGGTCATGACGATGTGGCCGCCATGGTGGGCAGCAGCAGCCGCTCGTTGTACCCGGATGAGGCGTCTGCGCGCAAACTGGCTGAAGCTGCCTACCCGATGATGGCGCGAGGTCTGAGCTTCAAATCAGAGGTACTGATGAAGCGACACCTAGGCGCCCTGTTCTGGGCGCATATGACAGGCAAGCTCGTCAACCCGGCAGACCCCAACGAGGGTTCGATCTGGATCATTGATGACATCCACGAGAAGAAAGTGGCGCAAGCGCAGCTTGACTCACTCTTGCATGAGCAGACCTTGATTCTTGACAATGCCATGGTAGGCATCGTCTTTTTGCGCGAGCGCATCGCCACGCGTTGCAACCAGCGTTTCGAGACCCTGCTGGGCTACAAACCCGGCGAGCTGCACGGCGCGTCTTCGCGGGTCTGGTACTTGACAGAGCAGGACTGGATCGACGCCACTTACCGCTGCTACGACCCGCTCAAAGCCGGCAAGACCTTTGAAGAAGAAATGGTGCTGCGCAAGAAAGACGGCTCCCCCGTGCATTGCGACGTGCACGCCAAAGCGATCGATTCCAACGACCTGAGCCTGGGCTCGATCTGGATCGGCATGGACATCACGGCACGCAAAAAAGCCGAAAACGAGTTGTTGCAAGCCCGCGCCGACCTGGAAGAATTGGTTGAAGTTCGCACCCAGGAGCTCAGCCGCACGGTGCTGGCGCTCAAGAACAAGGCCGCTGAACAAAAGATCGCCGAAGCCTACATTCAGCGCTTGGCCCATTTTGATGCGCTCACCGGCCTGCCCAACCGTTTGCTGCTCAATGACCGTTGCCACCATGCTTTGAGCGTAGCGCAACGCAGCAAGAAGAGCGTGGCCCTGATGTTTCTGGACCTTGATCACTTCAAAAACGTCAATGATTCCCTGGGCCACCGAGTCGGCGATGAAGTGCTGGTTGAACTCGCCACCCGCCTCAAAGGGGCGGTGCGCGAGCAAGACACCGTCTCACGCCTGGGCGGCGACGAATTCATCTTGCTGCTGCCCGACACCGATGAAACCGGCGCCTCTCATTTGGCGCAAAAGCTGCTAGAAATAGCCCTGCAGCCGATCCTGATTGAACAGCACGAGCTGACCGTCACGCCCTCAATCGGCATTGCGCTGTACCCCCAGGATGGCGCAGACCTTGATGCCCTGTCGAAGTCTGCCGACGCCGCCATGTACCGGGCCAAAGCCGACGGACGCAACGGTTACCGCTTTTACACCGCGCAGATCCAGGCCGATTCCGATCGCATCCTGCTGCTCGACAACGCCTTGCGCCGCGCGCTGGAGCGCCATCAGCTGGCGCTGCATTTCCAGCCGCAAATCTCACTGATCAGCGGTCAAATCATAGGCGCCGAAGCCTTGCTGCGCTGGACCCACCCCGAGTTGGGCGCAGTCTCACCCTCTGAATTTATTCCAATTGCCGAAGCCAATGGCCTGATCCTGCCAATTGGCGAATGGGTCATGCGCACCGCCACCCAGCAACTCTCAAACTGGATCGCGCGCGGCATGGCGCCCATCACCATGGCGGTCAACTTGTCAGCGCTTCAGTTCCGCCTTCCCAACATGCCCCAACTGGTCAGCCGCATCCTGCTTGACGCGGCGCTGCCACCCGAGTTGCTGGAGATCGAACTGACCGAAGGCGTGGCCATGACCCATCCGCTGGAAGCCGTGGCTGTTATGAACGAGCTGCACCAACGCGGTGTGCGCATGGCAATTGATGATTTCGGCACCGGTTATTCGTCACTGAGCTACCTGAAGGCATTTCAGGTCTACAAGCTCAAGATCGATCAGTCCTTCGTGCGCGACATCACCGAAGACACTGACGACAAAGCCATCGTCGGCGCAATCATCAGCATGGCCAGCAGCCTGGGGCTGCAAACCATCGCTGAAGGTGTCGAGACCGAGGGCCAGCTTGAGTATTTGCGCGCCCAGGGCTGCCATGAGGCGCAAGGCTACTATTTCAGCCGACCGTTGACGGCGCAGGCCTTTGAAGACTTCGTGCGCGAGCAACAGGCGCCAACCTGCGCGCCGAGCTGAGCCCCTACTTGCTGGTGGCCTTGGCGGGCGCTGGCTTGGCGCTAGCAGCGGCGTTTGATGGCGCTGGCAGACCCAGATGCTTGCTGATGGCCTGCTCCAATGCCTTGATCTTGGGCTCAATGGTCGATTGGGTCGTCTCGATCAGCTTGTCCAGCAAGGCCTTTTGCATGTCGCCGCCCATTTGCAAAAACTTGCGATTGACCGGTGACTCGATGATGGCAATGAGCTGCTTGAGCTCATCTTCGGTAAATTTCTCGTCCAGCAGCGTGCCCACGGTGGACGGTGCCAGACTGACGGAACGCGCGCGCACCAGGGGCACGACCTCATCGACATACTGTTTCACGTCGGCCTGAATCTGCTTGGCCACGGCCTCGCGCTTGTCCGCAGCCACCTTGGACTGCAACACCATACCGGCCTGCTGCATCATTTGCGCCGCCGGCCGCTCTGCCAGGGCTTGCGCGGCCTGCTCAATGGCCGGTTGCTGCAACAGCAAGACCTTGTTGACCAGTTCTTTCTTGGCCGCCGTGGACTCGGCCTGCGCGCCACTGGCCAGTGCCAACAAAGCGATCACTACAAATTTTTTCATACCAAATATTCCTTAAAGGGATTGACGGCTCGGGCTGAACGAAGAATTTTCGAGTCCGCCAGTAAGCCGGAACAAGCAAATCATCTGCCGCATGCGGGTGGATCATAGCCATATGAGGGCCCAGCGCCCCAGGCGTTGAAATTCGAAGGCATCTGGCCAAGCTTCGCAAGGCCCTGCAAAAAAGCTGGCCAGGCCGTGGGCCAAGGCTTTTTGAGAACGCTGTCCAAGTTCGCAAGACCCTAAATAAACCTAAAGATACTAGGGTTTACCCCGATAAATGCATTATGCTGCACTGCAACATAAATTGATTTTCATCAATTCCGACCTCACGGGTACTTAAATCTTCAAGGAAATCAACATGACACACAGCACCACCTCCCACGCGGCACCCAAGCTGAGCGGCTCAGCCACTCTGCAAGAGCTGACAAAAAACTCCACGCAAGGCTTTGAGAAGCTGCTGCAACTCAACATGGCAGCCACTCAGGCTTTTTTTGGTCCATTTCAGGCGCTGATGGGCGCCAAGAACGCACAGAGTCTGCGCGAACTGCAAACGGAACTGTTGGCGCCCTTGCCGAACAAATACGCCGCAGAAAGTCAGCATTACCAGTTGCTGGCTGAGGACTCCAGCGCCAAACTCAACAAAATGTTCCAGTCCAAGCTGATGCAGGCGCAAAAAAACATCTCCACCCTGGTGGATAACGTGTCGAGCGCGGCGCCAGTGGGTACGCAGGCCGCTTCAGCCTTTTTGAAAAACGCGTTGACTGCCAGTCAAAACGCCATCCAATCCGCCCAGCATTCGGCCAGTCAGGCTTTGCAGCAGACCGAATCCAGCCTGACTCGCGTGACCACCCAAACGATTGAGGCGGCCGGCAAAGCGTTCCAGCAAGAAGCTGCACCACAGCCGCGCGCACGCAAAGGGCAAGCACTCTAAAGCCTGAGCGGCCCCCGGGCCCCGGGCGAGCGCCGACATCGACCCCAACGTGTTTCCCCGTTCAGGCTGATTTCTAAGGGATTGTGCGCATTGAATCATCTACTGGCTCGGCATTACACTAAGAAATCAGCGCCGGGCCAGATGCCGCCTTAGCCGTCATCTGCTGCGATGATGTGCCAGGGCCACCCACCAACCCGGCCTGAACTGCGAGCCTCGCAGCCTTTCCCCGTGGAGTGACGAATGCCCCTAGCCCTACAACCTAGCCGAATACTTATCGTCGAAGACGAGACCATCGTCGCCCGCGACATCCGCAACCAGCTGATTGAACTGGGCTATGAACCAGTGGGCCACGCCACCCGCGGTGAAGAGGCCATTGCCCTGACCGGCGACCTGCGCCCGGACCTGGTGCTGATGGACATTCAACTCGCCAGCGTCATGGACGGCATTGCCGCAGCCCAAGCCATTCGCACCCAGTTCGCCCTGCCCGTGGTTTTTTTGACCGCCTTTGACGCCGACCAGATTCTCGAGCGTGCCAAGCTGACCGAGCCCTTTGGCTACCTGCTAAAGCCATTTTCTGCGCGCGAACTGCGCACGGTGGTGACGATGGCGCTGTACAAGCACCAGGCAGAAGCCAAGTTGATCAGCAGCACCTGCCAGTTGCAGGCGCTCTCAAGGCGCGTGCTCGAAGCCCAGGAATTTGAGCGCCGCCGGGTGGCGGTCGAGCTGCATGACGAACTCGGGCAATTACTCACCGCCATCAAAATCAACCTGCAGTTGGGTGAACGACTCAAGGACTGCGCACCGAGCGAACTCAACACTGAAAACATCCGCATTGTTGACGACGCGCTCAATCAGGTGCGGCGCCTGGCCACCGGGCTGCGCCCCGCCCTGCTTGATGACTTGGGGCTGAGCCCGGCCTTGCAGTGGATCGCCGAAATCATCGCGGCGCGCAGCAGCTTTAGCGTTCATTTTTGCCCGCAAGAGATGCCCCAGCGGCTCGCCCCCGACATCGAAACCGCCTGCTTTCGCATTGTTCAGGAGGCGCTCACCAACATCTCGCGCCACGCCCAGGCCACACAAGTCACGATCACGCTGTGCCATGAGAACAATGCCCTGGTGCTGTGCGTGCAAGACGACGGTTTGGGCTTTGATCTCGCGGCCATGCGCCAGCGCGCCATGCTCGGGGGCAGTGTCGGGGTGCTTGGCATGCAAGAGCGCGCCAGCCTGATCGGCGGGCAGCTCGACATTGAATCGGCACCGGGCCAAGGCAGCCAGGTGCAATTAACCTGCCCCTGGCGCGCCCTGGCGCCAAGCGCATGAGCACCGTTCGGGTGCTGCTGGCTGACGATCACACGCTGGTGCGCGCCGGCTTGCGCAAGCTGCTTGAATCCATGCCCGATGTCTCGGTGGTGGGCGAGGCCGCCGATGGTCTGGCGCTGCTGACGCTGGTTGAGCAGCTGCAGCCGCATCTGGTGCTGATGGACGTCGCCATGCCAGGCTTGAACGGGCTGGAGGCGACCGCCCGGCTGACCAAGAGCTGGCCTCGTATCCGCGTTCTCATTCTTTCAATGCATCAAAACGAAGAATACGTGCGCCAGGCGCTGCGCAACGGAGCCGCCGCTTATTTGCTGAAAGACTGCGCCCCGCTGGAGCTCGAACTGGCCCTCAAAGCGGTGTTGCGCGGCGAAACTTACCTGAGCCCGGCGGTGTCAAAAGGCGTGGTGAGTGACTACGTGCAACGCCTGCGCGGTGACGTACAGCCCGGCGCGCAGCTGACACCGCGCCAGCGCGAGGTGTTGCAGCTGATCGCCGAAGGCCACAGCACCAAGGAGATCGCGCGGCGCCTGGACCTGTCGGTCAAAACGGTTGAGTCGCACCGCAGCGGGCTCATGAAGCAGCTCGACATTCATGAGGTCGCCGGCCTGGTGCGCTACGCCATGCACATGGGCCTGGTGAGCTCCGGTCTGTAGGTGTCCAATCTCTCAGGTGTTTTCCCGCCCGCACTAGGGTATCGGCCTGATTCCACACGCCGGCTTGAGCGGTTATGGTCACAACCATGCTGCGCCATCCAGGCCTTGTGCCATGAACTCCCCTGCCTCGCCTACCCTGGGCAAGGCACGCATTTTGGTCGTCGAAGACGAGCTGATCGTCGCGCGCGACATCGCGCTGCAACTGGTGGCGCTGGGCTATCAGGTGGTGGGCCACGCCACCCGGGGCGACGAAGCGATTGCGCTGGCGGGCTCCTTGCAGCCGCAGCTTGTACTCATGGACATTCAATTGGCCGGCGCCATGGACGGCATTGCCGCCGCCCAGGCGATTCGCCAGCGCTATGCGCTGCCGGTGGTGTTTGTCACCGCTTTTGACGCCGACGAGGTGCTGGCGCGCGCCAAGCTGACCGAGCCTTTTGGCTACATCCTCAAGCCTTTTTCCGAGCGCGAACTGCGCACCGTGCTGGCGATGGCCCTGTACAAACACAAGACTGAACGCGATGCCTGCGACGCCGCCCGCCACACGCAGTCCATTCTGGACAGCATGCTCGACGGCCTGATCACCCTCAATGCGCAGGGCCTCATAACCTCGGTCAACCACGCGGTTGGCACGCTGTTCGGCTATGACAGCAGCGAACTTCTGGGGCGCAACGTGGCGCTGCTGATGCCCGAGCCGCACCGCAGCCAGCATGACACCTACCTACCGCAGCACCAGCCCCACAGCAAGGGCTGCGCCGTCGGCCAGACCCGCGAAGTTCAGGGCCAGCGCCGCGACGGCAGTGTCTTTCCCATCAGCGTGTCGGTATCCGAACTCACGCACAACGGGCAAACGCAGTTCATTGGCTTGGTGCGCGACATTACCGAGCGTCGCCTCAGCGAAGACAGCATTCACCGCCTGGCCTTTTACGACGAACTCACGGGCCTGCCCAACCGCCGCCTGCTGATGGACCGGCTCAAGCAGGCGCTCATCACCTCCAACCGCTCGGGCCAGCATGGCGCGCTGATTTTGCTGGACCTGGACCACTTCAAGCAGATCAATGAAACCCTCGGGCTCGACGCGGGCGACGAGTTGTTGCAGCAGGTGGGCCAGCGCCTGCAAGCCTGCGTGCGTGAACAAGACACGGTCGCCCACCTGGGAGGCGACGAGTTCATGGTCATGCTAGAGGCACTGGGCAGCCAGGCGCAGGAAGCAGCCTTTCAGGCCGAAGCCATCGCCCAAAAAATCCTGCTGAGCCTGCAGCAGCCCTACCGCTTGCTCGGGCGCACCCAGCTCAACACACCCAGCATTGGCCTGGTGATGTTTCTGCAGGAGCAAGAGAGCACCGCCACGCTTCTCAAAATGGCTGACGCCGCCATGTACCAGGCCAAGGCCGCCGGGCGCAACACCTTGCGCTTTTTTGACGCCGACCTGCAAGCACTGGCGCTGGCACGCACCGCCCTGGAAAAAGACCTGCAGCGGGGTCTGACGCAGCAAGAGTTTGTGCTGCACTACCAGATTCAGGTTGACAGCCAGGGCCGCCCCAGCGGCGCCGAAGCGCTGGTGCGCTGGCAGCACCCGCTGCGCGGCTTGGTGCCACCGGGCCAGTTCATCCCCCTGGCCGAAGAAACCGGCCTGATCCTGCCGCTGGGCCAGTGGGTGCTGGCGCAAGCGTGCCGCCAGCTGCGGGCGTGGTCCGATCACAGCGAGCGCGCCAGTTGGACCCTGGCCGTGAACGTGAGCGCGCTGCAGTTTGCCCAACGCGACTTTGTGGCGCATGTCACCAGCGCTTTGCAGGCCACCGGCGCCAACCCGGCCCGGCTCAAGCTGGAGCTGACCGAGAGCATGCTGGTGGGCGATGTGCAGGACGTGATCGCCAAAATGAACGCCATCAAGGCCCTGGGTGTGAGCTTCTCGCTTGACGACTTTGGCACCGGCTACTCGTCCCTTTCTTACCTCAAGCGCCTGCCGCTGCACCAGCTCAAGATTGACCAGTCCTTTGTGCGAGACCTATTGACCGACCCCAATGACGCGGTGATCGCCCGCACCATCGTCGCGCTGGGCCACAACCTGGGGCTCAAGGTCATCGCCGAAGGCGTGGAGACGCCGGGCCAGCGCGATTTTTTGGCCAGCATCGGCTGTGATGCCTTTCAGGGTTATTATTTTGGGCGCCCCGTGGCGGTGGCTGAACTGGCTACTGATTTACACAAAATCAGGCTGTAGCCCGCGTCGTTAAAGCGCAGAGCGCTACTTTTTTTGAATTTATTTACCCGTTCTCTCTTTGTTGAAAGTCCACCATGACGCTCCACTGGCAAGACAGCAACAAAATTGGCGATGCTGACATTGATGCGCAGCACCAAAATTTATTCGCCCTGGTCAACACCTTCCTGGCCGCTTACATCAAACTGCAATAGCGGCGCTGGGGCTGCAAAATGCCTTGGTACTCAGTTCTTGCAAAAATTTAGATCAAATCAGCCTCCAGCCCACGTACTATAAGCGTGAGCAGCTATTATTTTTGCAGTAAATAACCAGCCAACAGCCGATGAAGAAATTCAAATTGGAGTGGAACTCGCTCAAAACCCGTGTCACGCTGATCACCTTGGGCATCTTTTTGATCGGCATCTGGTCGCTCACGTTTTTTGTCAGCGGCGAACTGCATGAGGACTTACAAAAAATAGTCAGTGAGCAGCAGCTCTCGACCGCGTCTTTGCTGGCCGAAGAAATTGACCAGGAACTGGCCGACCGCTTGCAGGCGCTGGAGCTCATCGGCAAAAAAATCACCCCGGCCATACTGCAGCATCCAGAGTCCTTGCAAAACCTGCTGGAGCAGCGCCTGGTGCTGGCGCGCCTGTTCAACAATGGTGTGATCAGCGCCGGGCTTGATGGCACCGTGCTGGCCGATTTTCCGCAGGTACCAGGTCGCATTGGCCTCAATCTCAGCGAACGCGATTTCGCCATTGGCGCACTCAAAGGCGGCAAAGCCATCCTTGGCAAGCCGGTGCGCAGCAAGCTGACGCAGAACCCAATCTTCGTCATGGCCGTGCCGATCAAGGATGCAGCGGGCGCCGTGATTGGCATGTTGGCCGGTGTTGTGAATTTGAATCAGCCCAACTTTCTGGACCGGGTGACCAGGGGCCCCAATGGCCAATACGGCGACTATTTTGTGGTGGCGCCGCAGCATCGGCTCAACGTCACCAGCTCCAACAAGAGCCGAATCATGGCCACGCTGCCCGCGCCCGGCGTCAACCCGGCGCTGGACCGCTACGCACAAGGGCACGAAGCCAGCGACATTTTCATCAACCCACTGGGCGTGCAGGTGCTGGCCTCAGCCAAGCGCATCCCGGCTGCGGGCTGGTACGTGGCCATCACGATGCCAACTCAAGAAGCCTTTGCCCCGGTCCATGCATTGCAGCAGCGCATGCTCACCGCTGCTGCCGTGCTGACACTGCTTGCGGGCCTGCTCACCTGGTGGCTGCTGCGCCGCCAACTGGCCCCATTGCTGGCCGCGGCCACCACCCTGCACAAGCTCGACGTTGGAGCCCCGTTCCCGCCGCCCCTGCCGGTTGCACGCGATGACGAAGTGGGCTACCTCATCAAGGCGTTCAACCATCTGCTGACCTCGCTGCAGCAACGTGACGCCGCGCTGCAGGAGAGCCAGACTCGCTTTCGCACCCTGATTGAAAGGACGCCCGAGCCCGTGGCGGTGCACCGCGACGGACTCATGCTCTACGTCAACCCGGCTGCCATCGAGCTGTTTGGCGCGAAGTCCAAAGAAGAACTGGTAGGCAAGCCACTGCTGGCGCTGATTCACCCGGACTGCCACGCAGCATTTCTAGAGCAGGAAGGGCACGGCGACGAAGAAGGCGCCCAACTGCCCACGCTCGAAGAAAAAGTCATGCGCCTCGATGGCCGCGTGATCGACGTTGAGGCCACGCGCATCGTCATCAACTATGGTGGCCACAAGGCTATTCAGGTGCTGATGCGTGACATCACGGAGCGCAAGCATCTGCAATTGGCCCGCGACGAGGCGCTGTCTCGCTTGCAAAAAATTGCTGACCGGGTGCCGGGCGTGGTGTACCAATACCTGTTGCGCCCGGATGGCAGCTCCTGCTTTCCGTTTGCCAGTGAAGGAATCCGCCAAATCTACCGGCTCAGCCCGCAAGATGTCAGCAGTGACGCCTCCTGCGTACTGGCCATTCTTCATCCGGACGATCTTGACCGTGTGGGCGCCTCCATCGAAGCGTCGGCGCGCACGCTGACGCCCTGGCAGCAGGAGTACCGCGTTAAATTTGCCGATGGCACGGTGCGCTGGCTGTTGGGAGACGCCTTGCCTGAACGGCTGGCCGATGGTGCCGTGCTGTGGCACGGCCTCATCAAAGACATCACCGAGCGCAAGCTCGCCGAAGACCAGTTGCACACCTTCTCGCGCATTGTCGAGCAGGCACCGATGACGATTGTCATCACCGACCTGGCTGGCAGCATCGAGTACGCCAACCCCTGGACCACGCAGAGCAGCGGTTACACCCAAGAGGAACTCCATGGCCAGAACCTGCGCCTGCTCAATTCCGGCCTGACCGCGCCCGAGGTCTACCAGGGCCTGTGGCAAACGCTGACCGCAGGCGATGTGTGGCGCGGCGAATTTAACAACAAGAAGAAAAATGGCGACTTGTACATTGAACAAGCTGTGGTGGCGCCGGTGCTATGTGCCGACAACACCCTGCACTACGTGGCGCTCAAGCAAGACATCACCGAGCGCAAGCGCACCGAGCAAGCGCTGCAAGACTCCTTGCGTGACAAAGTTGCGCTGCTCAACGAAGTGCACCACCGCGTTAAAAACAACCTGCAGGTCATCACCAGCCTGTTGCGCCTGGAGGCCGGGCGCAGCCGCGAGGGCGACACCCGGTCCGTGCTCACTGAGATGCAGGGCCGCATTCGCGCCATGGCGCTGTTGCACGAGTCGCTGTACCGCTCTGGCACCTTTGCGTCGGTGGACCTCGGGGCTTACCTGGGCCACCTGGCCCGCCAGGCCTTTAGGGCGCAAAGCAGCGGCGTAGTGCGGCTGCAGTTGGAGCTGGCCAGCGTGCAGGTCAGCCTGGACCAGGCCACGCCCTGCGGCCTGCTGGCCAACGAGCTCCTGAGCAACTGCCTCAAGCACGGTTTCCCCGAGGGGCGCGGTGGCGACATTCGCATTGAATTGCGCGCACTCGGGCTTGGGGATCAATGGCTCTTGCGCGTGAGCGACACCGGTGTCGGCTTACCCGCAGACTTTGAATCCCGCCGCAGCCAGTCCTTGGGCCTGCAACTGGTGGCTGACCTGACGCGCCAGATCGACGCCACCCTGCAAATCGAGCCCGGCCCAGGTGCGGCATTTGCAGTCACCTTCGGCATTGCGCCAGTCGAGTCGCTGGTGATCTGACCAGGAGAGGACGCCTGGATTCTTTCGAAAAAAGTAAACCAGCACTGCGAAATTGGCAAAAAGGGCTCAATGCCAATGCTTGATTACCGGCTGATAGTTGCTGCGGCTTACAACATGGGTTTCGTGTACGTGAAGTTCATCGGCACTCATGGGGAATATGACGCTGTTGATGCCAATACTGTCGAACAATTCTGAAGGATTAACCAATGGACATTCGCCCTATCCGCACCAAAGCCGACTACAAAGCCGCTCTCAAGCTCGTTTCTGCTTTGGTGGATGCTGACCCAAAACGCGGCTCGCCAGAGGGCGATCACCTTGAAGTGCTGGGGACGCTGCTGGAGGCTTACGAAGCGAAGCATTACCCGATAGAGCTACCGGACCCGATTGAGGCCATCAAATTTCGCATGGGTCAGCAGGGTATGAGCCCCAAAGACCTCCAACCCATGATTGGTGGCTTGAATCGTGTCTATGAAGTGCTGAACCGCAAGCGGCCTTTGAGCCTTGCCATGGTTCGTCGGTTGAATTCATCGCTGGGCATTTCTGCGGAGTGTTTGATTCGGGAAGTGGTTTGAGTTGCGGCAAAACGAGGCGCTTGGCCTGCAACTGGTGGCCGACCTAGCCCGCCACCCTCCCCAAAAAATTGCGCCTGCGGCCTGACCGGCTTCGCTTGCCCATGCTTTTTTTAAGCCACCAGAATGCGCGGCAAAGCAATCCAGTCACTTTACTTCTCTAAAGTTCAGTAGATAATTATACGAATTCGGAGAATTCCAGTATGGCAAAAAGGCAACTCACCGCAGCCCAGGCGTTCGATCTGCGGCAAGCGCTACACGTCGCCACGCTTGACGCGCTCATGACATCTCGCCGCTGGGAGCCGGGCGACATCGTGTTTCAAGGTGGCACAAGCCTGCACCTTGCCCACGGCTCGCCTCGATTCAGCGAGGACTTGGACTTCCTCGTCAACGCTACGCTCAAGCTCGATTCCATCAGCGAAGCGATCAAAACCCGACTCGAAGGCACCAACTGGCTCCCGGCTGGCACGAGTTTGTCCGTGAGCAAGGCGAAGGACGGTCGTAACCCTCACGCTTTCGTTGTGACCATTGGTGGCCCCGAAGTCATTGGAGCCGTTCGGGTCAAGGTCGAGCTGTGGCAGACAGACGAGGTGGCGCTATCGGCTATCAAGGCTGTCGTGGCACCCGTCAAGCTGGCCCGTGGTCCAGCAGCCGGGATGCAAGCTTTCGTCCCAACAGCCGATCTACCTGAAATCTATGCAGACAAAGTGTTCGCACTGGCAGCACGCCCCTACCTCAAACCCCGTGACGTGTTTGATCTGCATTGGCTCGACAAGCACAGTAGCCTGCACGAGTGCTCGGTTGATGACCTGCGCGTAAGGCTGGCAACCTACCCCAATGAGACACCCGCTGCGTGGCTGAACAAGGCACTTGCACGCCGAGTGGAACTTCAAAAATCCACCACAGCCATCACCAACGACCTCAAGCGTTGGCTCCCCTCGTCCTGGCCTTTGAACGAGACCAGCGTCAAAGAGATGGTCGCCACCGCAGTACATTCGCTTGAACAGGGCATCAACATGATGCGAGAAATTGACGCCGAGTACCGCGACGATGACGAAAGCCCCGGCGCATGAGACAGCAGACCTCGGCCATCGTGCGATTGCAGAGCCTACCGCCCGTGTTTCGTGGAGCGGACCTGACCGTTCGCTTTCAGTGGACATCGAAGGCCGCGTCGCAATACCTGTACCTGTGGAAGCGCCGAGGCCTCGTTCGCGGACTCGGCGGGCACAGCGATGTGTACGCCAACCTGCTCATGGACCCGAATCCAAACTGGGCGAAAGCCCTATTGGCAGCCATGCCCTCAGCGATAGTCGTCGGGGTCGAGGCGCTAAGACAGGCAGGATGGACAACCCAGGTGCCCCACCGCCCCGCCGTGGCAATCAACGCCAAACAACCGGTTTTCAACATCGACCCCTACGAGGTCATGGAACGCGACTCCAAGTGGTTTGAGGCGGCAAGCGCAGGCATCGTCGGCGAGCGCGCCGATGGTTTGCCGGTGCTCAAACCAGCTTGGGCGCTGGCAGACATGCTGCAAGATCAAAGCTGGGGCGATTGCGGCCTTTGGCCCGATGACATCGAGTGGTCGGAGATCACCGCCCAGGATGAACAGGATTGGCAAACAGCTTGCCGCGCTTTCGACCTGCCACAAACCAAACTGCAAGACAGTGCGCAAGACCCACGAAGTCACTTTGCCCGCTAATCACGCCTCAATGGTGACGTCAAAAAAAGGTATCAGGCGCGCCATGACCCTAAGCCAACCAGCATCCTAATGCACTGTATTGAAGGCGATGCCTTGTCGCGCGCTTGCGTCAGCCAAGCGCTTGTCACGGGTCCAGAGCAGGGAGCCCGGCGCCAAGCGAACGCCGGCCAGCAGGTGCGCGTCAACGTAGCCAATGCCAAGGCCACCTCACCCGTCACAAACGGGTGGGCCATGACCTGGCCATGCATCAACAACTAAGGGCCTGTCCATGAATAAGCTGTGCATTTGGCCGCCGGATTTGGGATGCAATGCTACGGCAGCAAAGCGTGCCGTGCAGCTCTGCTGCACAAACGATTTGCAACGACGCAGTGCGCCCAAAGGTGGTGAGCCAAATGTGCATGTTATTTGGGGACAGGTCCTAAGTTAGCTTGTCATCAGGACTGCGCGCACAAGCCTCTCAGGTGTTTCCCCCGCCGCACTAGGGTATCAGCCTGATGTCACGGGCGAGCTCTTGCGCCTAGAGTCGGGCTCATGATCAAGATACTGCTGGTGGACGACAACCCGACCTTTCTGGCGGCAGTCATAAAGTACCTGGCCATGCTGCCAGACGCCCAGGTGGTGGCCCAGGCGCATGACGGCCACGAGGCGCTGGCGCAGGCGACCCAATGCCAGCCCGACCTGGTGTTGCTGGACATCATGATGCCCGGAATGAACGGGCTGGAGGTGGCCACGGTCATGCAAAGCTGGCCGCAGCCACCGCAAATTGTTTTCTTGTCCATGCACGACACCGCGGCGTACCGCCTGGCGGCTCAGGAACTGGGCGTTTTGGGCTTTGTCTCAAAAACCAACTTTGTGCTTGACTTGCTGCCGCTCATTGCCCGCCTGGTCGCCGCTGGCGGCGCCCAAAGCACCGGAGAAAAAGCATGAACCGCCCACGCCCCCTGCTTCTGCCCGCCGCCTTGGGGCTGGCGGGCGCCTTGGCCGTGCTGCTGGCGGGCGGTTTGAGTTGGCTCGGCGCTGGCCTGGCGCTGTTGCTGGCGCTCGCTGGCCTGGCGCTGGGGCTCAGACATGCCGCCCAGCAACGCGCCTGGGCTCAGTCCATTGAGCGCTACCTGGCCGCGCAACAAGACTTTGGCGCACAGGTGGCACCGGTGTGGAGCGGGCACATTGAGTCGTCTCGCGCGCAAATGGAAAGTGCGATTTCTGCGCTGTCCGAGCGCTTTGCCGGCATTGTCGACAAGCTCGATGAAGCCGTGCACACCGCCAACCTGGAGACCCAAAACATTGACAGCGGCGACAACGGCCTGGTGGCGGTGTTCGCCCGCAGCGAACAAACGCTCGGTGCGGTGATTACGGCGCAAAAGACGGCCATGAGCTCCATGGTGAGCATGCTCGAGAAAGTGCAGGGTCTGGACGGCTTTATTGTGGAACTGCAAGACATGGCCTTTGACGTAGCCAAGATCGCGCAGCAGTCCAACCTGCTCTCGCTTAATGCGGCCATTGAGGCCGCGCGCGCTGGCGACCTCGGGCGCGGCTTTGCGGTGGTGGCCAAGGAGTTCCGGATGCTGTCCACCCAGTCGGGCGACACCGGCCGGCGCATTGCCGAGAAGGTGAGCGTCATCAGCGCCGCCATTGTGGACACCTGCAGCGTGGTGCAGGACGCCGTCGCCCAGCGCGATGGCCGAGTTCGCAGCACCGAGGCCGCCATTGGCCGGGTGCTGGGCGAGTTCAGGGACATTACCGACGCGCTGCAACGCTCCAGCGCACTGCTCAAAGACGAGAGTGTTGGCATCAAGATGGAGATCGGCGAGGCCCTGGTGCAGCTGCAGTTTCAAGACCGCGTCAGCCAGATCATGACGCACGTCAGAACCAACATCGAGCAGCTGCCCGACTTTCTGCAACAGCAGTCGCAAGCGCACGGCGAGAGCCGCGAACTGGTGCCCCTGGATCCACATGCCTTGCTCACCGAACTCAAGAGCACCTACGTCATGGCGGACCAACACACCATCCATTCAGGCGGCAAGGTGCAAACCAAGTCTGACGACGAAATCACTTTTTTCTAGGAAACACAGCATGACCAAAACAATCATGATCGTTGACGATTCATCCTCAATGCGGATGGTGGTCAGCATTGCGCTCAAGGGTGCCGGCTACGCGGTGCTGGAGGGGCGCGACGGCCAGGATGCCTTGAACAAGCTCACCGGCCAGAAGGTGCATCTGATCATCAGCGACGTGAACATGCCGGTCATGGACGGCATCAGCTTTGTCAAAGCGGTCAAGCAGCTGCCGGCCTACAAATTCACGCCCATCATCATGCTCACCACCGAGTCTGAAGAGTCCAAAAAGCGCGAAGGCCAAGCCGCGGGCGCCAAGGCCTGGGTGGTCAAACCCTTCAAGCCCGAGCAGTTGCTGGGCGCAGTACAAAAGCTGTGCCTGCCTTGAGGCACCGCAACAAAACCAACAAAAACCAAGAGATAAGCCCATGACATCTGATCCAAAACCTACCCGCGACCCCTCGGTGCTGCGCATCGAGGGCGAGATGACCATTTTTCGGGCCGCAGAACTCAAACCCGAGCTGCTGTGTGAGCCCATGCCCCGCACGATTGACCTCAGCGGCGTCACCGAGCTTGACAGCGCCGGCGTGCAACTGCTGATGCTGGCCAAAAAAACCGCCTTGGCGCAACAGCGCGAGCTCGCGCTGGTAGGCCACAGCCCGGCCGTGCTGGAAGTGTTTGAGCTGCTCAACCTGGCGGCGTTTTTCAACGACCCGCTGGTGATGGCACCGCGCGCCACCCGCGCCGCCAACGCTTGACCCAAGGAGCCAATGCCATGAATCTTGATGACGCCTTACAAACCCTGGTGATCGAGAGCCGCGAGCTGCTCGAAGGCATGGAAGACGCGCTGCTTGCGATCGAGCAGGCGCAGGACAAAGACGAGCTGATCAACGCCATCTTTCGCGCCGCCCACACCATCAAAGGCTCGTCCGGCCTGTTCGGGCTGGACCACATCGTGGCCTTTACCCATGTGGTGGAGAGCGTGCTTGACCAGGTGCGCGCAGGCAAGCTCAGCATTGCCGACCAGCTGATCGTACTGCTGCTCTTGTGCCGCGACCACATTGCCGCGCTGATTGAAGCCGTGGCGCAAGGCCAGAGCGAGCCAAGCGCCGAGCTGCAACAGCAGGGCGAGCCCATTTTGCTGCAGCTACGTGCCTACCTGGCGCCACCGGCTGCCACCAGCACGCAAGTCACCACCGGCGTGATGCCCGGCATTGACCCGATTGCCCGCATTGCGGGCGACCACGGTGTGGACCACTGGCATATCTCGGTGCGCTTTGGAGCCGACGTGCTGCGCAACGGCATGGACCCGCTCTCGTTCCTGCGCTATCTGCAAACGCTGGGCAAGATCATCGGTATCGCCACCCTGGCCGACGCCATTCCCAAGGCCGAGCTGATGGACCCCGAGACCTGCTACCTCGGCTTTGAGATTGCACTGCAAAGTGATGCCGACAAGAAGACGATCGAGAATGTATTTGAGTTTGTGCGCGACGACTGTCGCTTGCGCATTCTCGCGCCGCACAGTCTGGTCGATGACTACATCGGGCTCATCAACAGCCACCCGAACACCGGCGCGCGCGTGGGCGAGATGCTGCTGAGCTGCGGCAGCCTCACGGCGCAAGAGCTTGACACGGCGCTTGACACCCAGGCCGACTCGCCCGCCAAGCCCATCGGCACCATCCTGGTCGAACAAGGCTCGGTGCGCCCGGAAGTGGTGGACGCTGCCTTGAACAAGCAAAAGCAAAACCGGGAAGTGGGCGCCGCCGAGAGCAAGTCGATCCGCGTCGACGCCGAAAAGCTTGACCAGCTCATCAACCTGGTGGGCGAGCTGATCATTGCCGGGGCCAGCGTCAACCTGATCGCGCACCGTTCCAAGGTGATTGAACTGCAGGAGAGCACCTCCAAACTCGCCACCCTGGTCGAAGAAGTGCGCGACAGTGCGCTGCAACTGCGCATGGTCAAGATTGGCGCCACCTTCAGTCGCTTTCAACGCGTGGTGCATGACGTGTCGCGCGAGCTCGGCAAAGACATCCGCCTGATGATTGACGGCGAAGACACCGAACTTGACAAAACCGTGGTCGAAAAAATTGGCGACCCGCTGATGCACCTGGTGCGCAACAGCATGGACCACGGCATCGAGAGCGCACAAGCGCGCGCGGCACGCGGCAAACCGGTGCAGGGCACGCTCAAGCTCAACGCCTTTCATGACTCAGGCGCGATCGTCATCACGGTAGCCGATGACGGTGGCGGCTTGAAGCGCGACAAAATTCTGGCCAAAGCCATTGAACGTGGCCTGGTTGAAGCCGGCCACCACATGAGTGATGCCGATGTCTATGCGCTGATCTTCGAGCCCGGCTTTTCCACCGCCGAAAAAGTCAGCAACCTGTCAGGCCGGGGCGTTGGGCTGGACGTGGTCAAGCGCAACATCACCGCCTTGCGCGGCACCGTGGGCCTGAGCAGCGAAGAGGGTGTGGGCACCACGGTGACGGTGCGACTGCCCTTGACGCTGGCCATCATCGACGGCTTTCTGGTGGGCGTGGACAAATCTGTCTATGCCATACCGCTGGACATGATCGAGGAATGCGTGGCCTACAGCGCCGAGCCGGGCCATGACTACACCAACCTGCGCGGTCAGGTGCTGCCGTTCATCCGGATTCGTGAACTGTTCTCGGTGCCGGGCAAGCCTGCCAAGGGAGAAAACATTGTGGTGCTTAAACACGCCGGGCAACAAGCCGGGCTGGTGGTGGACACGCTCTTAGGCGAGTTCCAGACCGTCATCAAACCGCTGGGCCCGATGTTTGCGCAAAGCAAGTGCATCAGCGGCTCGACCATTTTGGGCAGCGGTGATGTGGCCCTGATTTTGGACGTGCCGCAGCTGGTGCGCCAGGCCATGGCCAAGGGCGGACAGATGCAGCATGCGCATGCAGCCGTGGTCTAGGCAAGTGGTTTAACAATTTATCGTTTTATTTAAAAGGGGTATGAGATGTTTGCAAACATGAAAGTTGGCGTCAAGCTGGGTCTTGGCTTTGGTGTGACCTTGCTGTTATTGGTCGTGATCGCGGTCATCAGCATCACCCGACTCGGGGCGCTCAACAGCGAGATTGAGAATATGGTCAACGACAAGTACCCCAAAACCATTGAAGCGATTGACATCGTTCGAGCCATCAACCAGGTAGCGCAGATCAACCGCAACTTGCTGTTGATCAGCGACCAGGATGAAACGCAAAAGCAAATAGCACGCCAAGTTGATCAGCGCAAAATCATCTCGGACAAAGTGGACAAGCTGGACAAATCCATCACCTCAGACCAAGGCAAAAAGTTGCTGGGTGACATGAAGGATACCCGCACAAAATTTGTCACCGAGCTTGAAAAATTTCTAGCAATGGTTCAGCGTGGTGAACGTGAACCTGCGCTGAAACTGCTTTACGGCGAGATGCGCCCTGTCACCGAAAACTACCTCGGTGCCATTCGCAAGCTGATTGACTACCAGGAAGAGCTCATGGTCAAGGCCGGCAAGGACGCTGATGCGTTGGCCGATTCTTCAGAAAGCCTGCTGATCATTCTGGCCGCGGTGGCCGCCTTGATGGCCGTGATTACAGGCTGGGTGATCACCCGCAGCCTGCTCAAGCAGCTCGGTGGCGAGCCAGACTATGCGCGTGCCATGGTGGCGCGCATTGCCGAGGGAGATTTGACCGTGAAAATGGAGACACACCCCAAAGACAACACCAGCTTGCTGTTTGCCATGAAGCAGATGACCGAGCGCCTGACACAGGTGGTGACCGATGTCAACAGCGGCGCGCAAGCCCTGGCCAGCGCCTCTGAAGAAGTCAGCGCCACCGCCCAATCTCTGTCGCAAGCGGCCAGCGAACAGGCCGCCGGTGTCGAGGAAACCAGTGCCAGCATCGAGCAGATGACCAGCAGCATTGCGCAAAACACCGAAAACGCCAAGGTCACCGACGGCATGGCCAGCAAGGCTGCCAAAGATGCGGTCGATGGCGGCGAGGCGGTCAACGCCACCGTGGAAGCCATGAAGCAAATCGCCAAAAAAATCGGCATCATTGACGACATTGCCGCGCAAACCAATTTGCTGGCGCTGAACGCCGCGATTGAAGCCGCCCGCGCCGGTGAACACGGCAAGGGCTTTGCCGTGGTGGCCGCCGAGGTGCGCAAACTGGCCGAGCGCAGCCAGGTGGCGGCGCAGGAGATTGGCGAAGTGGCAAGCAACAGCGTGGGTCTGGCCGAAAAAGCCGGCAAGCTGCTGGCCGAGATCGTGCCCAACATCCGCAAGACCTCAGATTTGGTGCAGGAAATTGCGGCAGCCTCCAGCGAGCAAAGCAGTGGTGTGGGCCAGATCAACAGCGCCGTGGGTCAGCTCAGCACCACCACGCAGCAAAACGCCTCCAGCTCGGAAGAACTGGCCGCCACCAGCGAAGAGATGAGCAGCCAGGCCGAGCAGTTGCAGCAGACCATGAGCTTTTTCAAGCTCGACAGCAGCGGGTTTGGCAGCGCCGGCAGCTTTGCGGTGCGCAAGAGCGCTGGCAGCAGCAAGCGGCCTTCGGCATCAACGGCAAGCGCTGCGGCCAAGGCCAAACCTGCTGCCAAAGCAGCGCAGATGGCCAGCACCGAGCTCGACGAATTGCAGTTCACCAAGTTTTAAGCGGAGCCGACCATGAACACACTGGTAAAAGTTGAGCGCAAGGCATCCACTCATCAGGTGGCAGCGCCGGCAGCAGTGGAAGAAAAGCAGTACCTGACCTTCATGCTGGGCGGCGAGATGTTTGCGCTGAGCATCCTCAGCATCAAGGAAATCATCTGGTACGCCAACCTGACTGAGGTGCCGATGATGCCCGCCTGTATTCGCGGCGTCATCAACCTGCGCGGCGCGGTGGTGCCGGTGATGGACTTGTCCAACCGCTTTGGCAAGCCCTCTACGGCGGTCATCAAAAGCAGCTGCATCGTGATTGTGGAAGTGCCCACGGCCGCTGAGGGCGAGCACCAAAACATGGGCATTGTGGTGGACTCGGTGCAGGCGGTGCTGGAAATCCCCACCACCGAGATCGAGCCCGCCCCCAGCTTTGGCGCCAAAATTCGCAGCGAATTCATCGAAGGCATTGCCAAGGTGAATGGCAAGTTTGTGATCTTGCTCAATGTGGCCAACGTGCTGTCCATGGAAGAAATTGGCCAGATGGGGCAGCTGGCCAACCTGACAGAGGGAGGGTGATCACACCATGGCATCGTGCCAGCCCCAAGCGCTGCGCACGCATGAGGTCGCCAACTCGCACCCTTTTTTAATCCTGTAAAACACAGTAAGCCATTATGTTGAATCGTCTTAAATTGGGTACACGTCTGGCGATATTGATCGCTGTGCTGATTGCCTTGATGGGTGTCATTGCGGTGATTGGCTTGAGCAATTTGTCTGGCTTGGCCAACCAAAGCCGGGAAACCTATGACAACAACATTCTGCCCAAGGGGCAGTTGGCCAATATCCGGGGGGACTTTGCCGATGTTCGCACCCAGATTCTCCTGGCCTTGCAGCATGCGCCAGACAGCCCTTACGTGGCCATGCACAACCATCCTGCCACCCTGCATACCGAAGGCATTGCCAAGAGCCTGGCTGACAGCGAAGCCACTTGGGCCTTGTTTGAAGCGCGAAAGGTGAACACGGATGACGAAGAGGCCAAATTTGTCACTGCCGTGGCGCAGGCGCGTCAGCAATTGCTTGAAAAAGGCTTCGCCCCGGCACTGGAAGAGCTGAAAAAAGGGGATTTCAGGCAAACCAACGTGCGCCTGTTGACCGGCGTGAACCCGCTTCAATCAGCGTTTGATCGGGCTGCAGCCAATTTGGCACTTCATTTTGAGGAGGAGTCGCAGCAGCGCAACGTGCAAGCCACAGACACCTATGCCTCAGCCAGAAGCTGGATCGTCGGCGCGGGTGCGCTGGCCATGCTGATCGGCGTGCTTCTTGGCTGGTGGATCATTCGCAGTGTGATGGCGCAGTTGGGTGGCGAACCCGATTACGCCCGTGAGATGGTGATCCGCCTGGCGCAGGGTGATCTGACCATGAAGTTGCAAACCCGAGCCAAGGACGACGCCAGTTTGTTGTTTGCGATGAAAAACATGCTGGCGAAACTCAACCAGGTGGTGACCGATGTCAACAGCGGTGCGCAAGCGCTGGCCAATGCCTCTGAAGAGGTGAGCGCCACGGCGCAAAGCTTGAGCCAGTCGTCAAGCGAACAAGCCGCCGGTGTCGAGGAAACCAGCGCTTCCATCGAGCAGATGACCAGCAGCATTGCGCTAAACACCGAAAACGCCAAGGTCACCGAAGGCATGGCGAGCAAGGCCGCCAATGACGCCATGGAGGGGGGCGAAGCGGTCAATGCCACGGTGGACGCCATGACGCAAATCGCCAAGAAGATCGGCATCATTGACGACATCGCCGCGCAAACCAATTTGCTGGCGCTGAACGCCGCCATTGAAGCCGCGCGCGCCGGTGAACACGGCAAGGGCTTTGCCGTGGTGGCCGCCGAGGTGCGCAAGCTGGCCGAGCGCAGCCAGGTGGCGGCGCAGGAGATTGGCGAAGTGGCAAGCAACAGCGTGGGCCTGGCTGAAAAAGCCGGCAAGCTGCTGGCCGAGATCGTGCCCAACATCCGCAAAACATCTGATTTGGTGCAGGAAATTGCGGCAGCCTCCAGCGAGCAGAGCAGCGGCGTGGGCCAGATCAACAGCGCCATGGGTCAGCTCAACACCACCACGCAGCAAAACGCCTCGGCCTCCGAGGAGCTGGCCGCCACCTCGGAGGAGATGAGTGCTCAGGCCGAACAGTTGCAGCAGACAATGCGGTTCTTCCGGTTGGGCCACTCTGGCACTATCGAATAAATAGCTGCTTGAGCATATTTCATAAGGGCTAGAGGCCTAAAACGCATATAAAAAGACAAGGATCGAAATTGCAGGCCAAACCCATCACCGATGCCGAATTTGCGCAGTTTCAGCGCTTTATTTTTGACGCTGCGGGCATTTCCATGGCTGACGCCAAAAAGGCGCTGGTCACCGGCCGTTTGGGCAAGCGGCTGGCGGCGCATGAGCTAGACAGCTTTGGCGCGTATTTCAAGCTGCTCGCCAGTGGCCAGCACCCCGACGAGGTGCAGATGGCAGTGGACCTGCTGACCACCAACGAGACCTATTTTTTCAGGGAAATCAAGCACTTTGAGTTCATGCGCACGCAGGCACTGGCCGCGCGCAGCCGAGCGCAACCCTACCGGGTGTGGAGCGCGGCGAGCTCCAGCGGCGAAGAGGCCTACAGCATGGCCATGGTGCTGATGGACTGCATGCAGACCACGCCGTGGGAAATACTCGGCACCGACATCAGCACCCGGGTGCTCGATGGCGCCCGCCGTGCGCTGTATTCCATGGACCGTGGCCGTCACATTCCGCAAGACTATTTGCGCCGTTTTTGCCGCAAGGGCACCGGCACCTATGACGGCCATTTGCTGGTTGACCGCACACTGCGCAGCAAGGTGGCGTTTCGCCAGCTCAACCTTAATACAGCCTTGCCGCAGCTGGGGCAATTTGACCTGGTGTTTTTGCGCAACGTGATGATTTACTTTAACAACGAGACCAAGCGCGAGGTGGTGGCGCGGGTGATTTCGACCCTTAAACCGGGTGGCTACTTCTGTGTGGGGCACTCCGAGAGCCTCAACGACATCAGCACGGCGGTGCAGATGGTGGCGCCCTCCATTTACCGCAAGGCGCTCTGAGGTGGGTAATTTAAAAAGCCATTGCAAGCGCAGCATCGACAACAAATGCGCCCGCCTTGGACTCATGAGCCATCAAATTATTGACAAGGCCCTACGTTGAGACGCTTGAAAGACCTGATCGACATTTTCTTGCAGCCCGGCGAGTATTTTGTGGCGGACGCCAACTACCAGTTGCGCACCATGCTGGGCTCGTGCGTGTCGATCACGCTGTGGCATCCGGCCACGCGCCAGGGTGCCATGTCTCACTTTTTGCTGCCCACACGCGGCGCATCCAAACCCAAACAGGCGCTTGACGCGCGCTATGGCGATGAAGCCTTGGTGCTGATGCTGCAGGACTTGCAGCGCCTGGGCGTACCCAAGGCGCAGTGTCAGGCCAAGATTTTTGGCGGGGGCAATATGTTCCCCGGCAAACTGCGCTCTGGCGCCATCAATGTCGGCCAGCGCAACGGCGAGGCGGCCCTGGCACTGCTGCAGGAGCACGGCATTGAAGTGGTGTCCGAGAGCCTGTTTGGCATTGGTCACCGGCAAATTATTTTTGACCTCAGCAATGGCGACGTTTGGTCGCACCAGGTCAGGCCCATCGGGCAGGACGATGGCGACAAAGGAGATTTGCTGTGAGCCGTATCAAGGTGATGGTGGTGGACGATTCGGCCGTGGTGCGCCAGGTGGTGGCGGGCCTGCTGGGCGACGACCCCGGTATTGAAGTGATCGCGGCGGTGGCCGACCCCATTTTGGCGATTGCGCGCATGAAGGTGCAGTGGCCCGATGTGTTTGTGCTTGATATTGAGATGCCGCGCATGGATGGCATCACTTTCCTGAAAAAAATCATGGCCGAACGGCCCACGCCAGTGGTGATCTGCTCGACCCTCACGGAGAAAGGCGCGCAGACCTCACTGGCGGCGCTCTCGGCCGGTGCGGTGGCGATCATCACCAAGCCCAAGATCGGCCTGAAGCAGTTTTTGGTGGATGCCTCGGACGATCTGGTAACCGCCGTGAAAGCCGCCGCGCGCGCCAACGTGAAACGGCTGCAGGTGGTTGAAAAGCTCACGGCCGACGCCATTTTGCCGGCCAGCGAGCACCACAGCGCCATGCTCCAGACCACCGAGCGCGTGGTGGCGCTGGGCACCTCCACCGGCGGCACGCAGGCGCTTGAAGTGGTGCTGACCGCCCTGCCCCGCGTGACACCCGGCATAGTGATCGTGCAGCACATGCCGGAGAAATTTACCGCCGAGTTTGCCAACCGGCTCAACGGCCTGTGCCAGATCACGGTGAAGGAGGCACAAAACAATGACCGCGTGGTGCCCGGCTGCGCCTTGATTGCACCGGGGGGCAAGCACATGCTCTTACGGCGCACGGGCGCGCAGTATTTTGTGGAGGTGCTCGATGGCCCGCTGGTGAACCGGCACCGCCCCAGCGTGGACGTGCTGTTTCGGTCGGTGGCCAAATGCGCTGGCGCCAACGCGCTGGGGGTCATCATGACCGGCATGGGCGACGACGGCGCGGCCGGCTTGGCCGAGATGCGCAAGGCCGGTGCCCGCACGCTGGCGCAAGATGAAGAGAGCTGCGTGGTCTACGGCATGCCCAAGGAGGCGGTGAAGCGCGGCGGAGTGGAGCGCAGCGTGCCGCTGAGGGTCATTGCACGCGAGATCATGGCACAGCTATCAGGTTGACGCTGCAAGATCTGCCACTGCGCGAGTCACGCAGCCGAGGATGGTATGGCCCCTGTTTGCCGTTTTAAACGCCCGGAAACCCCAATAAGAGACGGCGATCGCGCCAGAGTGGGAAAGCGGATTCGACTACTTTTGAAGCCACCAAGTAGCGGATAATCCTGAAAATTCTCGTAAACCCTGAAGGCGCGCCAGATATGGCGGGCGCGCAATCCGGAATTTCCTTTTGTTTTGGGAGAGCCGTGCGAGATACCTCCCCACTGTAAACGTCAGTCGATGGCCGGCTGATAGAAACAAAAGGGGATCCATGATCCAAGAAACGCGCCCCGGCAGCAAGCTCATTGGCCAGTGGGGCAGTGCTTTACCCCGCAAGACACTCATCGGCTTTCTGGTCGCGTTGATTGCCGTGCTGTCCATGACGGCCGTCTCATACCAGGCTCTGCAGGCGCGATCGGCGAGCGCGCAGTTGATGGCGCAATCGCTCGAAACCATGCGCAAAGTTGAGTCAACCTTCTCCACACTGAAAGATGCGGAGCTCGGTCAGCGTGGCTTTCTCCTGACTGGCTCCGATGGCTTCCTCGAACCCTACACTGCAGCGCTGGGCACATTGCCGCGCCAGCTGGGGGAGATGCGGCGGCTGGCGGCAGGTAACGTATTAAAACTGCAGCGGCTCGACTCCGTAGACGGTCTCATTGCCAACAAGCTGGCCGGCATCCAAGAGACGATCGCGCTCCAACGCGCCGGCAAATCTGCTGCCGCACTGGAGTTGCTTCGTACGGGCCAGGGCAAGGAGCAGATGGACCGCCTGCGCGAGGTAATCGATGAAATTTTGTTCGATGAACGCGCTGCAGCCGATGGCCTCACGCAGGAATGGGAGCGCGCCGCCGCCTATTCGATATTCGTTCTCGTGGCTGGGGCCGCAGTTCTGCTCTTTTTGATCACTGCTGCAGCGGTGGTGTCTTCGCAGGATATGCGTCGGATGCAAGTGCAGGCATGGCTGAAGACCGGGCAGAACGAGCTTGTCGACTTGATTCAGGGCGAGCAGGATATCGATACGCTGGGCGGAAAAATCGTTGATTTCGTGGCCCGCTACCTCAACGCCCAAGTTGGTGCCGTGTACCTTGCCGAAACAGAACATCCGCTTCGACTGATTGGCGGCTATGCACTTCCGGTTGCCACTTCAAATGGCGCCGACAGCGTTCGCCCCGTCGGTGGCCTGACCCAACGCGTCTTGCAGGACCGGTCTGTGCTGCTGGTAAGCGATGTACCGCCCGACTATTTCCCTGTCTCCTCCGGCCTGGGAGCAGGCCAAGCGCGGAATTTGGTGCTGGCACCCGCCAGCGCCGACGGGGTTGCCAACGCGGTTCTGGAACTGGGCTTTTTTCACACCGTCGCGGCGCATGAACTGGATTGGCTTCGCATGATCGCCGAGCCGATCGGCGTGGCACTGAGAACGGCACAACTGCACAAGGCGCTTGCCCTCATGCTGGAAGAATCGCAGCTACAGGGTGAGGTGCTGCAAAGTCAGCAAGAAGAGTTGCGCGCTTCCAACGAAGAGCTCGAAGCGCAAAGCCGAGCACTCCAGGAAAGTGCCGTGCGCCAGGAGGAGCAGCAGGCGGAGCTGGAGGAAACCAACGCCCAGCTCGAAACCCAAGCAGAGGAGTTGCAAGCCCAGAAAGACGGACTTGAGCGCGCCCAGCAGGAGCTGACGGTGCATTCGGACGAGCTGTCGCGCGCCAATCGGGTGAAGTCAGAGTTTCTTGCCAACATGAGCCATGAGCTGCGCACACCGCTCAACAGCGCGCTCATTCTCTCAAAGCTGCTGGCTGACAACGCAAGCGCCAACCTGAGCGAAGAACAGGTGCAGTTTGCACAGACGATCTACGGTGCCAATACGGATCTGCTCACACTCATTAACGACATTCTTGACCTCTCGAAGATCGAGGCTGGCCAGGTTGATGTGCATCTGGAGAAGCTCTCGCTGCGTGCAATGGTCGAGCAAATGCGCCGCACCTTTGACCCACTGGCGGCCCAGAAGGGTCTGCGTCTGGAGACCTCGATCAAAGACACGAACGACACCATCGTCAGCGACGGCCAGCGCCTGCAGCAGGTACTGAAAAACCTGGTATCCAATGCCGTGAAGTTCACAGCGCACGGCACGGTAAAGCTCACCGTTGACGCGCTGACATCGGCCGATGGCGTGGCGCTGGTGCGCTTTTGCGTCATCGACAGCGGCGTCGGCATCGCGCCCGAGCACCAGGGCCTCATATTTGAAGCGTTCCGCCAAGCCGATGGCAGCACACACCGCAAGTACGGCGGAACCGGGCTCGGCTTGTCGATCTCGCGGGAGCTGTCGCGCCTGCTGGGGGGCGATGTCACCCTGCACAGCGCGTCAGGCGTGGGGAGCACTTTCACGTTGACTGTTCCGCGTTGGCTCGGGACGCCCGGCACCACGGCAACGCACGGCCCGGCGCCAACCCCCATGGCTGCGTTGGCACCAGTCGCGCTTGTGCCCGTGCGCGCCAGCATTGATCCGATCACGGTGGCAAAAATTGTTGACGACGACCGCGACACCATCGCCCTGACGGACCGCGTGATTCTTGTGGTGGAGGACGACGCAGTCTTTGCCCACATCCTGGTCGAGCTGGGGCGTGAGCGCGGCTTCAAGGTGGTTGCAGCCCCCACCGCCGAAGACGGCATCGCGGCGGTCCACACCTACCACCCGGTAGGCGTGTTGCTGGATGTCAGGCTACCCGACCACTCAGGGCTGACGGTGCTTGATCGCTTGAAGCGCAATTCCGCTATGCGCCACATTCCAGTGCACATGATCTCGGCCGAAGACCATGTGCAGCAGGCGCTGGAGCTCGGCGCGCTGGGCTACACGCTCAAGCCCGTCAAGCGCGAGGAGCTATTGCGCGCCCTACATCGCATGGAGCAAAAGCTGGACCAAACGATGGGCCGTGTGCTGGTGGTCGAAGACAGCGCGCACCAGCGCCAAGCCATTGAGGCGCTGCTGGGCCAGGGTGGTGTCAGCGTCACATCGGTCGCCACCGCCAGCGATGCACTGGCGGCGCTGCATGGTGCCACGTTTGACTGCATGGTGGTCGATCTCACTTTGCCCGACTTCAGCGGCTACCAGCTGCTGGAGCGCATGGCAGCCGACGAGCGCTATTCGCACCCACCCGTCATCGTCCACACCGGAAGCGCGCTCAGCCGTGACGAAGAGCAGCGGCTGAGTCAGTACTCGCACTCGATCATCATAAAAGGCGCGCGCTCGCCCGAGCGGCTGCTCGATGAGGTGATGCTGTTCTTGCACCAGGTGGAGGCCAAGCTGCCCCTTGACCGTCAGAGAATGCTGCGTGAGGCCCGCAACCGCGACGCCACGTTTGAGGGTCGACGCATCTTGTTGGCCGAGGACGACGTGCGCAATGTCTTCGCATTGAGCAGCGTACTGGAGCCACTGGGCGCCAGGATGGTCATCGCGCGCAATGGCCGGGAGGCGCTGGCCGTGCTCGAGAAGCAGGGCATTGCGAGTGCTCAGAACGGTGGCATCGACATGGTCCTGATGGACATCATGATGCCCGAGATGGATGGCTTTGCAGCCATGCGCGCCATCCGCGAGCGACCCCAGTGGCAATTGCTGCCCATCATCGCACTCACCGCCAAGGCGATGAAGGATGACCAGCAGCAGTGCATTGCAGCGGGTGCGTCCGACTACATGGCCAAACCCATCGACGTGGAGAAGCTGCTGTCGCTGCTGCGCGTCTGGATGCGCAAGGCATGAAGCCGCTAACACCACCAGCCCGCCACGATGGCGCACCGTTTGACTTAGAGCTCAAATTGCTGCTGGAGGCCATCTTCCAGCAGTACCACTGCGATTTTCGCAGCTACACCCTGTCGACCCTGCGGCGGCGGATGCACCAGGCCATGCAGCGCTTTGGGGTCGCCTCGCTCTCGGAGTTGCAAGGTCGGGTGCTGCACGATGCGCAGTCGATGTCGGTGCTGCTTGGTTATCTCACGGTACAGGTGAGCGACATGTTTCGCGATCCGACCCATTTTTTGGCCTTGCGCCGCGACGTGTTGCCAATTCTTGCGACCTATCCGTCGTTCAAGATATGGATTGCTGGCTGCAGCTCCGGCGAGGAGTTTTACTCCATGGCCATCCTGCTGGAGGAAGAAGGGCTGCTGGATCGCGCCATGATTTACGCCACCGACATCAACGATGAGGCGTTGCGCAAAGCTTCAGCCGGTGTGTACGCAGTGGACCGAGTGGCGGGCTTCTCGCACAACTATGCCAGGGCTGGCGGCAAAGGCTCCCTGTCGGACTGGTACACCGCCGCCTACAACGGTGTCATTTTCGATAAGCGCTTGCGCCGAAATGTCGTCTTTGCCGATCACTCGCTGGCGACCGACGGCGACTTCACCGAAACACACCTCGTGCTGTGCAGAAACGTGTTGATCTACTTTGATCGCCCGCTGCAAGACCGCGCCATTGCCCTGTTCGCGCAATCGCTGGTGCCACGCGGTTTCCTCGCACTGGGCTCCAAAGAGAGCCTGGGCGTGCCGTCGCGCGCACCCGTTTTCGAGGCCTTCGATGGGCACGAACGCATTTACCGAAAAAAAATAGCACTCTTCGAACGCACCGCATGAACACCACCACCACCATCCTCCTTGTTGACGACCTCGAAGAGAATCTGATTGCCATGGCGGCCTTGTTGCGGGCCCCCGAGGTTTGCGTGTTGATGGCGCGCTCCGGTGCTGAGGCACTGGAAATTGTTCTGGTGACTGAGGTCGCACTCGCGCTGGTGGACGTGCAGATGCCCGACATGGATGGCTATGAACTGGCTGAGCTGATGCGCGGCAGCGAGCGCACCAAGCATGTGCCGATCGTCTTCATCACCGCTGGTGCCCATGACCGCCGGCGGCAAATTAAAGGCTTCAATTCCGGTGCGGTTGATTTTCTCTACAAACCCGTTGAACCGCATGTCCTGATCAGCAAGGTCGCAGTATTTGTTGAGTTGTTTCGGCAGAAGAAGATGCTTTCGCGTGTATCGGCTTTGCAAAACGCCATTTTCAACAGCGCCAACTTCTCCAGCATCGCCACCGACGCAAATGGCGTCATCCAGATTTTTAACGTCGGGGCCGAGCGCATGTTGGGCTACACGGCCATCGAGGTGCTGAACAAGATCACGCCAGCCGATATTTCTGATCCGCAAGAAGTGGTTGAGCGCGCCCGGCTGCTGAGCCTGGAGTTGGACACGGCCATTACCCCTGGTTTTGAGGCATTGGTCTTCAAGGCCTCACGCGGCATTGAAGACATTTATGAGTTGACTTATATCTGCAAGAACGGCAGCCGCTTACCAGCCGTGGTGTCGGTCACTGCGCTGCGCGATGAGCAAGACGCCATCATCGGCTACCTGCTGATCGGTACCGACAACACCGCCCGCAAACGGGTTGAAGACGAGCGCAGGGAAATCGAGAAGCTCCTGCAACAAAGAAACACCGAGATGGAGGCAGCGGTCGCGGCCGCAGACAAAGCCAACCGCGCCAAATCAGACTTTATCTCCAGCATGAGCCACGAATTGCGCACCCCGCTCAACGCCATCCTGGGCTTTGCCCAACTCATGGAGAGCGGCTTGCCCGAACCCACTGACACGCACAAGCGCAGCATTGGGCAGATTCAAAAGGCCGGTTGGTACCTGTTGGAGCTGATCAACGAGATCCTCGACCTGGCCCTGATTGAGTCCGATCGGGTTACTTTGTGCAGAGAACCCGTCGCACTGAACGCGGTGTTGTCGGAGTGCCATGGCATGGTGGAGACACAGGCACAACAGCGCGGCATCGGTTTGGTTTTTCCGCACATTGCCATTGCCCACTTTGTTCACGCGGATCGCACCAGGATCAAGCAGGTGCTGGTAAACCTGCTGTTCAATGCCATCAAATACAACACGACAAACGGCTCGGTGGCGGTGGAGAGCACCCTGATCGCCCCTGATACGATTCGCATTACTGTGCGCGATACGGGCCTGGGCCTGTCGCCTGAGCAACTGGGGCAGTTGTTTCAGCCCTTCAATCGCCTGGGCCGCGAGGCGGGCGTCGAGGAAGGCACCGGCATTGGCCTGGTGGTGACCAAGCGGCTGATTGAACTCATGGGTGGTCGCATGGGTGTGGACAGCGTGGTCGGCGTTGGCAGTGCGTTCTGGATTGAACTGGCGCTAACCGACGCACCGGTGCTCAACGCGGTCGACGTTGAGCAAGCCGCCCAGATGCTGCGGCCTGTGCCATCGGGTGCACCGGTGCACACCTTGCTCTATGTGGAAGACAACGCGGCCAATCTGGAACTAATGGTGCAATTGATTGCGCGGCGCAAGGGTCTGCACCTGCTAACGGCAGCCGATGGCATTAGCGGCATTGCGCTGGCGCGGGCGTGTTTGCCCGAAGTGATCTTGATGGACATCAACCTGCCGGGCATGAGTGGCATTGATGCGATGAAAATCCTGCGCGCCGACGCCTTGACCGCACACATTCCCATCATCGCGGTGAGCGCCAGTGCCTCCGTCGTGGACATCGCACGGGGCCTGCAGGCGGGTTTTTTCAGTTACGTGACCAAACCGATCCGGATCAGCGAATTCATGAAGTCGCTGGACGCGGCTCTGAATTTCTCAGTCACCCCACTTGACCCCGCCGAATTCGAAGTATGAAACTGATCGGCAGGAAGCCGACTGTAGGTATTCCCGCGAGATGGTGGTCCGCCTCTCTGAAGGGGACTTGAGCATGAAGATGGAAATCAATCCCAAAGACAGCTCCAGCTTGCTGTTTTCCTTGAAAACCATGATTGGCAAACTCAGCCAGGTGGTAGCCGATGTCAACAGCGGCGCCCAAGCGCTGGTCAGCGCTCCGAAGAGGTGAGCGCAACGGCGAGGCGGCGCCGGCCCTGTTGCGCGACTATGGCATCCCGGTCGTGTCAGAGAGCCTGTTTGGCATTGGCCACCGGCAGATCAGTTTCAATGTGAGCAATGGGGACGTGTGGTCGCACCAGGTCACGCCGCTCGGGACTGAGCCAGGGAACAAGGGATATCCGGCATAGTGATCGTGCAGCACATGCCGGAGAAATTTACCGCCGAGTTTGCCAACCGGCTCAACGGCCTGTGCCAGGTCACGGTGAAGGAGGCACAAAACAACGACCGCGTGGTCCCCGGCTGCGCCTTGATTGCACCGTGGGGCAAGCACATGCTCTTACGGCGCACGGGCGCGCAGTATTTTGTGGAGGTGCTCGATGGCCCGCTGGTGAACCGGCACCGCCCCAGCGTGGACGTGCTGTTTCGGTCGGTGGCCAAATGCGCTGGCGCCAACGCGCTGGGGGTCATCATG
>Ga0180732_1000054_pt1 | contig 124442 bp, 147 predicted proteins | sample KR11_01MetaG_FD_148674 | JGI IMG/M metagenome (GOLD analysis project Ga0180732, IMG submission 148674) | Groundwater microbial communities from the Olkiluoto Island deep subsurface site, Finland - KR11_0.1 MetaG | ecosystem: Environmental > Aquatic > Deep subsurface > Groundwater | place... | reverse complement strand
TCTTTCATATATAGCTTTGGAAACGGGCATGAAGACCATACTGTTTAAGGAACCCTGTTTTTTCGTCATGAAAAAAAATGGCTGAACTGAAAGGGGAAGGAATGTGGGCCGGATGCCGGACTATGAAGCGACTATTGACCGGTAGTTCTCATAATCAGAGATTAGGGCTTGTGCTCGTAATCGGGAAAAAAGGGAAATACGGATAAAAAAAACAGGCGAAACCGGATTTTGATCCGATTTCGCCTTGTTTTAATTTAAAAATTAAGAAAAGTTATTTGGCTTTTCCGACTATTCTGAAAACCTTTGTTCCGCAAACGCCGCACAAGCCTTTGATGGCCTTCATGCCGTTCTTCATGACCACATCCTCAGGGCTCTTGATCTCAACGTTTTTCTTGCACTTCATGCATCTTCCTTCTGCCATTTTGTTTACCTCCGCTAAAATTGCTAACTTGAACCGAATTCTGAGCATATTGTAGATAAAAAAGCAGGTGAAGGCAATGAGGAAAGGCACTATTCACGGGGCGCCTCCTCTCCCGATGTCTAATGTCAAGACCTGACCCCAGAACAAATTATGCGTTTTGAGAGTGATTTTATATAATTTTGGTAATGAGAGAAAAATTTCAGTTTGTTCTTGCACTATTGTGTGCTGCCGTGTGCTTTGATAACGCTTTTGCGGCCGTGAGCGTGAAGAGCCTTGGCGGAGGCGTTCTGGAGTGTTCGGTTGAGACCGCGGCTCTTGAAATAACGCGAAGGGGCGATTTTGACATTGTGAAGAGCCGGGGATGTTCCGGCACTTTTTCGCGAGGCTCGGCGGCTCTGCCTGTAAGAAATTTTTTTGTCGCCCTTGGCCGGGCCCGCGCCGTGCCTTCTTTTGAGATCATCAGCGTTGAAAGAGCTCCCGTCGCGGGAAGTTTTAAGCTGAGAGAGGTTGGCCTTCCAAGGCCTATGAGCGCGGGCGCCTCAAAGGCTTTGCCGCGGTCTTCAGGCGTTCCGGCCTCCCTGCCGGGAGAATCAGAACTGCTGAAGCTCAATTCTGTTCAGGAACGCGGAGGAGCGCATTTTGCCGCTTTTTCGCTCAAGGCCGCGGAATATGACCCGCCTTCGGGAAAACTCACACACATTAAAAAAGTTGTATTCAGGATAAACCTTGCCGGCGAAGTGCATGGTACGGACGCCGTGTCATCTTCGGACAGGCGTTTTGTTTCGTCTTTTGCGCCGGGTTCGGACAGGATAGCGGCGGCTCTGCCCTCGGCTCCGGAGGGCTACCTGCTCATAACGAATAACACCCTCATGCCTTCTTTTCAGGCGCTGCTGGAGAGCCATTCTTCAAACTTTAACTGCTCCACCATAACGGTAGCGGAGATAGAGATTTCTTACCCCGGGGCGGACACCCAGGCGAAAATAAAGGCCTGTATAAAGGATTACTGTGACAGCGGCGTCAGATATGTGCTCCTCGGCGGAGATACCGAAATCATTCCCGCCAGAGGCGTTTACGCCAGAGTGACAGGTTCCGCCCTTACAAGAAACGCCCTTGCCGATTATATTGACGGCAATATCCCCTGCGATCTCTACTATGCCGACACATCAACATCAAGCTGGGATAAAGACGGCGACGGCGTTTATGGTGAATGGGCTGACGGGGTTAATTTTATGCCCGGCGTTTATATAGGAAGGGCTCCTGTGAGTAATGTTGAAGAAGCGGATAACTTTGTCAGGAAGGCAATATATTATCCGCTGAGGAATAATTTTAGGGAGCTTCTTATCGCCGATTGGCTGATTAAAGATGATCCAACCGGTTTACCCGATTTGGACGGTAAAGATCTTATGACGGGCCCGGGGGAGGTCAAAGATCAGACGCCCGATGATTTTGAGATTGAGGAATTATATACGAGTGAAGGCACGCTATCAGCGGCAGCCGCCATAAATGAGATCAATGAAGGGATAGATTTTCTCAATCACGCCGGCCACGGCTTGACCGCCTCGCTTGACCCTGTATTTAACAATTTAAATGTTTCTTCACTCTCCAACGCAAAGCCATTTGTTGTCTCGTCCATAGGCTGTTATGCTGGGGCGTTTGACAGCAGCGACTGCATAGGAGAGTATTTTGTCAAAGGCTCAGGCGGCGGGAGCGCCTTCATGGGCAATGCGCGCTATGGCTGGTTTGATGAGAATGACGCTACAAAATACAGCGGCGAGTTGATGGTGGCTTTCTACGACGCTCTGTTCGATCAGGGAATGACGCGTCTGGGCGAGGCTTTCGCGAAGAGCAAGATAGATTTTATTCCCGCCGCCACGGATGTATCAGACCAGAATAATCCCTATCGGTGGATAGAGTATTCGCTGAACCTGCTGGGCGATCCCGCGATGGTTCTTCCTTCGGAAAAGCAGTTGGATTTTGTTTCATATCTGCTGAATTTATCCACGGCGAGCCATGTGAGCCCCGGCGCATCCACCGAGCTTGTTGTCGAACTTAAAAACCTTAAATCAACGGACACTTTGAATGTGAGCGCGTCCGTCAGCACGAACGACCCCTATGTGACGGTTTTATCAAGCTACGCCTATTACGGCGATATAGCTCCGCTCGCCAGCGCCTCAAATGTTTCCTCGCCCTTTCGCTTCAGCGTTTCGGAGCTCTGTCCCTGCGATCACATAATCAATTTTGACCTTCTGATGAACACAACGGATGCCGTGTTCTATACAAGGGTGCAGACGGCTGTTTCGCGTTCAGCGCCCGGCCTGACTATGGTTTATTGCTGGCCCAATCCCGTGCGGTCGGGGATCCTTCATATATCAAACATTCCCCTGGGCTCGCGTCCGTCTGTGAGCATATATAATCTTGTGGGCGAGGAAGTGGCGCTTCTGCGCGAGGGTGAGGGAATAGTGACATTAAATTCTTCCATGAGAGCCGACTGGGATCTCAAAAACAAATACGGACGCCCCGCGGCCTCAGGAGTATATTATTATTTCCTGAGGTCAGATATTGGTTCCGCCAAAGGCAAGATAGCGGTCATTAAATAGGCGCGGGGGGTTGACTTTTGTTACCTAATTGGCGAAAAGAATTATCGGCGAACCTCATATGCCCTGGAACAGTCTCCGTTAACCGAAGATGCGGATCAGGTCGCTTCGTGTGGCCGCGAGCATCACAATGAGCAGGAAAGCCATACCTATCGTTTGCAGGATGCCGTAAGTTTTTTCCGACGGGAATTTTTTTGTGATTCCTTCCCACGCGAATATGACCACATGCCCGCCGTCAAGAATGGGAATGGGGAAGAGGTTTATCAGGCCGAGGTTGAGGCTCAAGAGCGCCGTGAGTTCAAAAAAGGCTATCCATCCCTGGGAGAGGGTGTCTTTCATTATTGAGGCTATCCCCACCGGACCCGTGACCTCTGCCTTGACTTTTCCCGCTATTGTCATCACGAGAAATCTCGCGGTCATTATTACGATGCCGGCGCTCCTGTCGGCGGCTGTCAGGAATGCCCTGTGCGGCGCGATGGGGGAGCGGGCGTAAGGGGCGCTGATGCCGATGAGTCCCGTTCCCGTCTGTTTGTCCAGTGCGGGGATTATGGTTTTTTCAAAACGCTTTCCGTTCCGTTCAATAATAAACAGCAAGTCTTTTCCGGCGCTGGGGTGAATGGCGGAAACAAGGTCGTCCCATTTTTCCATTGCCCGGCCGTCTATCGAGACTATCCTGTCCCCGGGTTTTAACCCGGCACTTTGGGCGGGGCTGCCGTCGAGTATATTTCCCGTTTTCGCCAGGTTCTGTATGATAAGTTTTCCGCCCGCCCAGGTCGTGATGAAGAATATCAAAAAACCGAGGATGAAATTTCCCGCAGGTCCCGCGGCGACGACAAAAATCCTCTGCAGAGGGCTTTTTGAGAAAAATCCGTCGGGTGAGGAGAGTTCTGCGGTTTCAAAAGGGTGTTCCCCCCGCATTTTGACATAACCTCCCAGGGGTATCAGGGATAAGAGGAATTCGGTCTCTCTTTTTATTTTGATGAGAACCGGCCCGAATCCGAGAGAGAATTTCTCAACATAAACGCCTATTATCCTCGCCGCGGAATAATGGCCGGCCTCGTGTATGATTATGACAAGGCTGATAGCCAGCAGTATGTAAACGGAATCCAGGATGTTGGCGCCCGTAAAGATCCCGCCAAGCCGCGTTAAGATCGATCCAATATTCATTTTATAAGTTTTTCCGCGCGGCCTTTCGCCCATTTCTCAACACGCAGCACATTGGGGATATTGTAGCGCATTTTCGGCGTTTCAGAAAGCGTTTTCCTGATAATGGGAGCAATGCGCGCGAAGGGAATGCGTTCATCGAGAAAAGCTTTTACCGCTGTTTCATTGGCTCCTACAAGAGCGGCCGGATACAGCCCGCCTTTTTTTCCGGCATCAAGCGCCAGGCCGAAACATATGAATTTCCCTGCGGGATATTTTTCCAGCGTCATATCCAGTTTTGTGAAATTCATCAGATTGCGCATTTTCTGTTTTTGGGGGTAATGCAGGGCGTAGCTTATGGGTATTTTCATATCGGGCATGGAAAGATATGCATTCACACTGCCGTCGGCAAATTCAATCATTCCGTGTATCAGCGCCTTGGGGTGCAGCAGCACCGCGATCCTGGAAAAATCCATGGAGAAAAGGTGATGGGCTTCGATCACCTCAAGGCCCTTGTTCATGCCTGTGGAAGAATCCACGGTTATCTTTTTACCCATTTTCCATATAGGATGCGCGAGTATGAATCCGGGCGTTATTTTCTTTCCGGAGGCTGTGAGGATAGCCCCGCCGGAAGCTGTTATATATATTTTTTCCGGCGTGACTTTCGAATTTTCCATGCATTGAAAAATCGCGCTGTGCTCGGAATCCACAGGGATTATCTTTCCTCCGTGTTTTTTAGCGGCCGCGGTTAAAATGTCCCCTGCCATGACTATGGGCTCTTTGTTGGCCAGGGCGACGGTTTTACCTTTGGAAAGAGCCTCCAGTATGGGGATGAGGGCGGAGCTTCCCGAAGATCCGGCGATGACAAGATCCGTTTTTTTGTCCGTGCACAGGGAACTCAATTTGTCCGGAGGAAGTATTTTTGCCGCGCCCGCTAGCGGACGAGGGTATTTTTCAAACGAGGCCTGATCAGTTATACAGGCTTTTTCGGGTTTGAATTTTCTCATCTGTTCGGCGAAAAGTTTCGTGTTGGAATGCGCGGACATTGAAACTATCCTGAAATTCCTACTCCGCCCCGCAACCTCCAGAACCTGCCGGCCAATGGAACCGGTGGAGCCCAGGAGACAGATATTTTTTGGCGGCGTTTTCTTCATCGTACGAAGAGTATGATGTAGTAGTAAAGGCAGGGAGCCGCCGTCAGAAGGCTGTCTATCCTGTCATAGGCCCCGCCATGACCGGGGAATAAGATGCCGCTGTCCTTGACCAGGCCGGCGCGCTTGACCATTGATTCTATGAGATCGCCCATCTGGCCGGCTATGCCGATAATGATGCCCATGATAACGAGATCCAGGGCATTGAGAAATTGTATCCGGGCGAAAATATCCCAGACAAACGCGAAAGCCACCCCAGCGATTACCCCGGCGATGAAGCCCATGACTGTTTTGTTGGGACTTATTGTTTTGGCGAGTTTTTTCCTGCCGTATTTTGACCCGGCGATATAAGCGGCGGTATCCACGATCCACACACCGCCTATCATCAGGAGGAAATATTCCCTGCCGTAAGGCGCGATGTCCCTTAGGAGGATAAAGTAACTCCCCAGCCACGGGATCATAAATAAACCAGCCAGCGATACGCCGAGGGATTCAATAAAATATCTTATGTTTTTTCCGAAAAGATGACCTATCAGCAGGGCGCCGAGCGTGAAAGTCAGCACTAAGGCGGGGATCCCTTTCTGGCTCGAAAGCAGCATATTTGACGAGCGCAGATAAGCGGCGGCGAGGATTAAAAAACCCGCTGGAAGGCAGAGGGCTTTTTGAGGCGATAACTGACCGGATGCGGTGATGCTGTAAAATTCCCACTGGGCGATCAGCAGAATGGCGGCCGCCATTATAAAAAAGGGCAGTGTCCCCACCCATATAAAGGCCAGGATCACGGGTATAACAACCGCCGCCGTCAGTAGCCTCTGCTTCATCAATAACCCCCGAACCGTCTGTTCCTGGAGGAATAAGATTTGACGGCTTTTTGTATCTCGTCTTTTCCGAAATCCGGCCAGAGAGTGCCTGTAAAATATAATTCCGAATAAGCGGCCTGGTAAAGGAGAAAATTGGACAGCCGCATCTCGCCGGAACTGCGTATGATGATATCCGGGTCGGGCATGCCTTTTGTGTCGAGCGCATCCTCAAAAGTTTTTTCGACATCACCTGACGGCCTGGCTGCCAGAAGTTTTTTAACGGCCCTGATTATCTCATCCCGGGAGCCGTAATTAAGGGCGAGCGTGAGGGTGAGTCCGTCGAGTTCGCCGGTTATTTTTTTCAGAGCCGTTATTTTTTTTACAAGAGCCGCCGGCAGCTCGGACAGGTCGCCGATCGCATTAAATCTTATCCCGTTTTTCAGCATGTTTTTTTCTTCGCCGGCGAGAAATTTACCGAGAAGAGAAAAGAGGAAATTGATCTCCGTTTTACTCCTCTTCCAGTTTTCCGTAGAGAAGGCGTAAAGGGTGAGCCACTTAACCCCCATCGCCCGGCAGGCCTCCACCGTCCGGCGGACGGCTTCCGCCCCGGCGGCGTGACCTTTCACGCGCGGGAGTTTTTTTTCTTTTGCCCAGCGGCCGTTGCCGTCCATTATGATGGCTATGTGTCGGGGGATCATTCGCTCATTATTTCTTTTTCTTTTTTTGAGCGTATTTCGCCAAGCGTTCGTATGATATTGTCGACACATTTCTGCAGATCTTTTTCCGAAGAGCGCAGCTGGTCTTTTGAGATCGCTTTCTCAGACTCCTGAGCGTTGAGCTCGCTCAATTTTTTCCGCCGGAGATTTCTGATGCTCACTTTGTGTTCTTCGCAGATGCTGCCCACTATTTTTGAGACCTGCTCGCGCCTTTCGCCTGTCATCGGGGGCATGGAGAGCCGCACGATGTTGCCTGTCACCTGGGGGGTGAAACCTATGTTTGCTTTTAAAATAGCGGTGGCTATCACCTGGGTCATCTTGACATCCCAGGGATGGATCTCTATGGTTTTGGCATTGGGTATGTTGATGGCGGCGCAGTTTTTGACGGGCGATTCCTGCCCGTAATACGGCACCGTTACGGTGTCCAGTATCCCTTCCGAGGCCCGGGAGGTCCTTATCTTGCCGAGTTCTTCTTTCAGATTTTCTACGATTTTTTCAGCGTCTTTCTGGAATTCAAGCATTTTGTGTGCCTCCTTTCAGCGCCCCTGAGCCATATCGGTTTTTCAGCGCATTTCCCCTGTGTCCGACCCCGCCGAAGCGTTCGGGCATATCTGCTCAGCCGGTTTCACTGTCCGATTTCGTATCGGGTAAAGCGGGTTATTTTTACGGCTTCGCCGAAAGAAGCGGCGGCGCCATTGAAGTAATTCTTGAATTTTACTTTTTCGTCCCGGAAATAGGGCTGTTCAAGCAGACAGGCGCTTTCATAGAATTTGGAGAGCTTGCCTTCCACGATTTTTTCCGCCATTTCCGGCGGTTTTTTTGAGAGGTCGAGATCCTTAAGGAGGAGTTTCTTTTCCTCTTCAAGAACGGTCTCCGACACGTCTTCTTTCTGTATGTATGAGGGTTTCATTCCGGCGATCTGGAGCGCGGTTTCTTTCAGCAGATTTGTGAAGTCATCGCTTTTGGCGACGAAATCGGTCTCGGACGCTATCTCCACCATCACGCCGACTTTGCCGCCGGGATGGATGTAAGAATAGATACTCCCTTCATCACTGAGCCTGTCCTGGCGCGCCTGCATTTTAAGTATGCCTTTTTCTCTGAGTATTTTGCCGGCCCGGTCTATATCACAGTCGGCTTCCTTGAGAGCGTTTTTACAGTCCATAATACCGGCGTTTGTGCGTTTCCGCAGTGTCATTATCAAATCTGTTGTTATTTCCATTTTAAATCTCCAGCGCTGTTGCGTCGTCGAGCTTCGCCGCACCGGGTTCAGTGTTTTCAGCGCCTGTTTCAGGGGCAGCTTCTTTTTTCGCCGCGAGGTCAGCGTCGTCGGATGCCACAGGTACGCCCTTTCCCTCGAGCACGGCGTCCGCCATCAGGGCCGTTATGAGCTTAACGCTTCTTATGGCGTCGTCATTTGCAGGGATAGGGTAATCTATCAGATCGGGATTACAGTCTGTGTCCAGGAGCGCGATGATGGGTATGTTCAGCAATCTGGCTTCATGGACGGCGATGTCTTCCATGTGCGGATCCACGATGAAAACGGCCGCTGGAAGTTCGTAAAAATTCCTCAGGCCCTTCAGGTCCCGGTGCATTTTTTCAAGTTTGCGCATCATCTTCGCGTACATTTTTTTGTGACGGGCGTAGGTCTCTATATTTTCTTCAAGCTCTTTGTATTTGGCGATACTGTCGTTTATCTGCGGCAGATTGGTAAAAAGGCCGCCCCACCATCTGTGGGAGACATAAGGCATTCCGCATCTCTGGGCCTCTTCCTCAATAGCCGCCTGTGCCTGTTTCTTCGTGCCGACAAAAAGTATTGTGCCGCCGTCCGCGACGGTTTTCTGCACAAAATCAAGAGCATCCTGCAATAATTTGATGGTGTCTTCTATGTTTATTATGTGGATGCTGTTGCGCACCGTGTAAATATATTTTTTCATCTTGGGGTTCCACTTGTTTTTTCTGTGACCGAAGTGAGATCCCGCTTCGAGAAGCTTCTTTGCATTTATTTCCATGATTTTCCTTTTCCTCCTGCGCCTTTTATATAACTGAACGGATCAGTTTTGCCTGTGTACTGTCCACATAATCTTTTTTCTTCAGATGCCTGAGCTCTTTTCGCCGCTTTCCGCCGTTAAGATGGCTTTTTGAGGCGTGGGCTCTCTTCACTTTGCCGCTGGCGGTGACCCTGAATCTTTTAGCGGCTCCCCTGTGGGTTTTCTTCTTAATCTTTTTCTGCAATTTATCCTCCTGCTCTCGCCAAAGCGGCAATAACCGCGGTTTCGCTGCGGAGAGTGTTGTCCCCCACGGAAACCGGCGCGAGTCCCGCTTTTTCAGCGGACTCTATTTCACCATCTGTAAACCCGCCCTCGGGTCCCGCGAAAATTGCTATATTTTGCGTGTTTTCACGGATTTTCAAAGGCTCGCGGCCCTCTAAAAGTATAAAACCGCGAGAGCCATCCTGCGAATATTCCTTAATACCTATCAAAAAATCTTCGACTTCGTCAAGTGAGGGAGCATACTGTCTTCCGCATTGCCCGCAGGCGTTTAGGATAATCTTTTCCATTTGTTCGCGATTTACCGTCTGTCTGGCGGAGCGCGCGGTTCGCAGCGGGCTTATCCTGGTCACTCCGAGTTCCGTGCATTTCTGTATGGCGGTTTTAAAGGCCGGCGGTTTTATCAGCGCGATAAACAGGCGTATTTCTTTTTCCGGAGCGGCGTGGGTGAATTTTTCCAGCACGCTTATTTCCGCGCGCGCGGGATTTTTGGAGATTTTCTCTATACGCGCTTTCGCGGAATGGCCCCTGCCGTCAAATATGCTTATGATATCCCCTGTTTTGAATCTCCGCACATTGACAATGTGATGGGCAACATCGCCCGGTAATCCCCCGTCTATGGAAGGAACATAAAACTGTGTCATTCAAAAAGATTTTTATAAAAGGGTGTTTGCTCTTCTTCCATTATCTTCATGTAGTCTTCAAGAAGTTTTTTCGCTTTCGCCGGCACCTTTTTAGGCACATGGATCACCACCGTCACGAAAAGATCGCCGGAATAGGCGGCGTTGAGGTGCGGCATCCCGTAGCCGCGGAGCCGGAAGACCTGCCCGTCAGGGCAGTGCGGCGGGATCTTCATCTGCACCGTTTTGTTGATGGCCTGCGCTTTTATCGTTCCTCCCAGAACCGCCACAGGGAAGGGAATTGCTATTTTGGTGTACAGGTTACTTTCGCGCCTTTCAAAATCTTTGTGGGGCAGCACCTCTATCAGCACATAGAGATTGCCGGCAATGCCCTGCGGCGATTCATAACCCTTTTCTTTAACCCTCAGCGATGTGCCGGAGACAACACCCTTCGGCACTTTTACTTTCAGGTTTTCTTTTTTCTTTACGAGACCGTGTCCGGCGCATGAAGGGCATTTGTGTTTTATTATCTGGCCGCGCCCGCCGCATTCGGGGCAGGGCCTCTGCATGGAAAAGATGAAACTTCCTTCGGTCACAACTCCTCTTCCTCTGCACAGCGGGCAGGTCGAGGCCTTGGTGCCGGGCTTGGCCCCGGACCCTCCGCAGGCGTCGCATTTTTTTGCCCGCGAGTAAGTTATTTCTTTTTCTGTCCCGGTAAACGCTTCTTCCAGCGTTATGACCATACGGGTTTCTATGTCCTGTCCCGCCTGGGCGCCTCCGCGGCCTCTTCCTCCGCCGAAAGAAAAACCTCCCGTGCCGCCCCCGAAAGCGCTGCGCAGAATATCGGCGAAATCCCCGAAATCAGCGTTTTTGAAAATATCCTCCTGGCTGTAGCGGCTGTCAATACCCTCGTGGCCGAACCTGTCGTACTGTTGCCTTTTTTGCGGATCCGACAGGACGGCGTATGCCTCGGATATTTTTTTGAATTTTTCCTCGGCGCTTTTTTTCTCACTTTCCCCGACCCTGTCGGGGTGATGTTTCAAGGCCAGCTTGCGGTAGGCCGATTTTATATCCGCGGCGGCGGCGTCACGCGCTACGCCCAGGATGTCATAGTAGTCCCTTTTTTCCGTCATTTATTACCGTCTTTAGCGTCATTGTCTTCTTCAACCTCAGCGTCAACGACATTGTCTTTTTGCCCGGGGCCGTTATCCTGCCCGGCATCAGATGCGCCCGCTTCGTCTCCGGCATTGGGCTGCTCTTGCGAGGAGGTCTTTTTGTATGCTTCCGCGGCCAGGGCGTGGGATGCTTTTTCAAGGACATCTTTGGCCGCGCTCATTTTTTCGACATCGTCGGTTTTGAGGGCATCCTTGGCGTCTGCGGCCGCTTTTTCTATGCCGGACTTCTGCTCGGCGGACACTTTATCACCGAACTCTCCGATGCTTTTTTCGACGGAATAAACAAGGTTGTCAAGTTCGTTCCTCGCTTCTATTATTTTTTTCTTCCTGTTGTCTTCCTCTTCGTGCTCTTTCGCTTCTTTTGTGAGCTTCTCCACCTCTTCCTCGCTCAGGCCGGAAGAGGATTTGATTATGATGTCCTGCGATTTTCCCGTGGCCTTGTCCTGGGCGCTGACTTTCAGGATACCGTCCCTGTCTATGTCGAATTTCACCTCTATCTGGGGCACGCCTCTGGGCGCCGGCGGTATGCCGGAGAGCTCAAACTGGCCGAGAGACTTGTTGTCTTTGGCCATGGGTCGCTCACCCTGCAGGACATGCACCGTGACGGCGGGCTGATTGTCCGAGGCCGTTGAGAAGATCTGGCTTTTACCGACGGGTATGGTGGTGTTCCTGTCTATGAGTTTTGTGAACACGCCCCCCATCGTCTCTATGCCCAGCGACAGCGGCGTGACATCCAGAAGAAGCACGTCTTTGACATCGCCCTTGACGATGCCGGCCTGTATGGCGGCTCCGAGAGCGACGACTTCGTCGGGATTGACGCCCTTGTGGGGTTCTCTTGCGAAGAATTTTTTCACTTCCTCCTGCACCATGGGCATGCGTGTCTGGCCGCCGACAAGTATGACTTCCTTGATGTCGCCGACACTCACTTTCGCGTCGGAGAGAGCCTTTTTGCAGGGTTCCATCGTTTTGCGGACGAGATCGCCTGTTAACTGTTCGAGTTTTGAGCGGGTGAGTTTTATGCTCAGGTGTTTAGGCCCCGACGCGTCCGCCGTGATAAAGGGCAGATTGATTTCGCTCTCGAGCGCCGTTGAGAGTTCGCACTTGGCTTTTTCCGCGGCCTCTTTCAGCCTCTGAAGAGCCATGTTGTCGTTTTTAAGGTCCACCCCGCTGCTTTTTTTGAATTCGTCACAAAGCCAGTTGATGATGATGTGGTCAAAATCGTCTCCGCCCAGGTGCGTGTCGCCGTTGGTGGACTGCACCTCTATGGTGAAGGCCCCCTCGCTCTCGCCTATCTCAAGGATTGATATGTCAAAGGTGCCGCCGCCGAGGTCATAAACAGCGACCAGTTCGTTTTTTTTCTTGTCCATGCCGTAGGCGAGCGCCGCAGCCGTGGGTTCGTTTATTATCCTTAAAACTTTAAGGCCCGCTATTTCTCCGGCCTCTTTTGTCGCCTGCCTCTGGGAGTCGTTAAAATAGGCGGGAACGGTGATCACGGCCTCCGTTATGGTTTCGCCCAGATGGCTCTCGGCGTCTTTTTTCATCTTTGTCAGAATTTTGGCGGAAATTTCCGGAGGGCTGTAGTCCCTGCCTTTTATGCGCACGCGCACATCTCCGTTGGAAGCTTCCGTGAGCTGGTAGGGAACATTTTTTTTGTCTTCGTTTATCGTGCTGCTGGCGAGCTTTCTGCCCATGAACCTTTTGATCGAGAACACGGTTCTTTCGGAATTTGTTATAGCCTGTCTTTTGGCGAGCATTCCCACCAGCTCTTCGCCTTTCTCCGTGAAAGCCACGATAGAGGGTGTCGTCCTCGCGCCCTCCGCGTTCGGTATAACGGAAGGCTTCCCGCCCTCCATCACCGCCATACAGGAATTTGTCGTGCCTAAATCAATACCTAAAACATGCGCCATTTTATTTTCCTCCTCTTAACATTCTCTTTCGTTACATTCCATAAAAAGCTATCACTCATCATCGCGCCCGTGCCTTTCCCTCGCCCTTCGGGCTTGGTCGCCGCTCTTTATTCATCGCGGCCGGCGCCCTGTTATTCGCCATTGCTGTCATTTGATGCGTCCCCGGCATCTTCGGATCCTTCTTCCGGCATATTTTCCGCCACAGCGACCATCGCCGGTTTGATCACCTCATCTCCGAGATAATAACCGTTGCCCACTATTTTTACGATCGTGTTGTTTTTGAAATCGTTGGTTTTTTCCTTGAACACGGCCTCATGGATGTGGGGGGAGAATTCCTTCCCCATACAGTCCATTTGTCTGACGCCCAATGACACGAGCGCTTTTTTCAGATCCTTGATTATCAGCTCCAGCCCTTCCACATCCGCGGGCTCCCCCTCCGACAAAGATTCTTCGTAGCGCAGTACATTGTCCATCACGGGCAGAAACTCTTTGATCGCGCTCTTTTTTCCGTAAGAAGCCATCTGCGCGGATTCTTTTTCAAGGCGTTTTCTGTAGTTGTCAAACTCGGCTTTCAGAGAGATGAGCTGGCTGTAATAATTATCGGCTTTTTCCTTTTCCTGTTTAAGCGAAAGGGATAGCAGTTTGAGCTCTTCTATCTTTTCTTTTGCCTCGCAGGTCAGAGAGCTTTCTTCTTCCTCTGTTGTTTGTATATCAGCTTTTTCCTGTTCTTTGCCGTGCGCTTTATGTTTATCGTTCATCATCAGAAAACCTCCGTAAGATATTTCGCGATCTCGCCGGCCGTGCCTTTGACCAGCGGCAGGACGCGCATGTAATCCATGTATTTGGAACCCAGCACACCGCAGATATAGCGTTTGCCGTTTATATTGAAATCGGATATCACGACCGTTAGATCACCGTAGTTTTCGGGAAGATGGCTCTGGCAGAAAGTGATGCCCGAATCGTTTTCCGGCAGCGAAGATTCTATGCAGGAAAGCAGCGCCTGCTTTTCTTCTATGAGGGAAAATATACCGTCGAGCACGCGGGTGTTTCTTGTAAGAACGGAAGGGCTTACGCTCGTAAGCAGCTGCGTCTCTCTGTTTGTTGAAAGGCGCTCGAGCTGAAAGCGTATCTCATTTATGATCTCCGCATTTTTTGGATAGAGCCTGTGTTCTCTGCCGCACTCGCCGCCGCCCGTTTTTTCTTTTTTGAGACAGTTTTTTATGAATACGAGAGAGCCCGGGGACAATTCCCGCGTGAGGCGTATGACGGTTTTGTGTATCTCGCCGTTGCGGCAGATTATAAAAATGAGCATCTTGTCCGGTGCTATCATTTTTATATCAAAATCAAGATAATCAGCTTTTTCGTCCACAAAGCAGGTGAGGCCGACCCAATTGGAATAGGCGGAGAGCAGCCGGCAGGCCTGTTCGAGCATATATCTTTCTTCCGGCTCGCCGCCTGTCTTTGCCGCGCCGGAGCGTCCGAGCCCCGATATTTTCGCTCCGTTCATGATCTCGCCCCGTGTCAGTATGCTGTCTATGTAAAATTGAAGGCCCTTGGCGGTGGGGATCCTCCCTGAGGAATAAGATTCGTGGCTGAGGTAGCCCTCTTTTTCCAGCGCAGACAGCACATTCCGTATGGTTGCCGGTGACACACCCAGATTGTATTGCGCGTTCAAATGTTTTGAGCCCATGGGACGGCGGTGTATAATGAATTCCTTAACCAGTGAAAGCAGTATCTGCCTGTTCCTGGTTTCGCTGTCCATAAATTCTTTTTTCACGCTTTTCTTCATAATTAGCACCTCGATGGTCTAAGTGCTAATTTAACAAATACCGCAATATCCTGTCAAGAAACAAATCATCATATTTTAGGATAGCCTTTTTCAGAAATATCAGGCGGTATCCGTAGCGGGCCATATGAACGAGGAGTTTTACCCCGACTCCGAGTGAATTGGCAGCGAGCCGCACTCGCGAGCGGCCGTCTACGGATACCGCCTGATGTTTCCGGTTGAATGGTTGATTACATTGCATTTTTAATCTATAATCTGTTCAAAATTATACGGAGGCTGGATTTTGATGACACATGAAGAGCTGAGGAAATGTTTTCTGGATTATTTTACGGAGCAGGGGCACAATTTATATCCCTCCATGTCGCTCGTTCCGGATGACCCGACGCTTCTTTTCACCACCGCCGGCATGGTGCAGTTCAAGGATATGTTCCTGGGGCTCGTCCCCATGGTTCCCCCGAAAGCCGTATCAATTCAGAAGTGCGTCAGGACCTCTGACATAGAACAGGTCGGAAGGACCGCCCGGCACCTGACATTTTTTGAGATGCTGGGTAATTTTTCCGCGGGAGGATACTTTAAGGAAGAGGCCATACGGCTGGCATGGGAATTCTTTACGCGGGTTCTGCGCCTGGATGAGAAAAAGCTCTATGCCACCGTGCACCGCGATGATGAGGATGCTTATAAACTCTGGGGCAAATTTCTTCCCCCCTCAAAAATAGTGAAGCTCGGCAATGAGGATAATTTCTGGGAAATGGGAGATACCGGTCCTTGCGGTTACTGTTCCGAGATCATCTATGACCAGGGAGAATCCTTCTCCTGCGGTAAAAAAGATTGTGCCCCCGGATGCAGCTGTGACCGCTGGCTGGAGGTGTGGAATCTCGTTTTCACCGAGTTCGACAGGCAGAAAAGCGGGGAATTGAAAAAACTCAAACAAAAGAACATAGACACGGGCATGGGGCTTGAAAGACTTCTCACGGTTGTAAACGGCCTGAAATCAAATTATGAGACCGATCTAATAAAACCCATCATTGATTTTGTTTCATCTCACAGCGCCGCCCCAGAATCTGTTCATATCAGGCGCATTGCCGATCACGCGCGCTGTTCTGTTTTTATGATAGACGACGGAGTGTTGCCCTCCAACACGGGCAGGGGTTATATCCTCCGGCGTCTGATAAGAAGAGCGATGGTGTCCGCGCGTAAAATAAAATTGAAAAAGCCCTTATGCGAAGCCATCAATCCGGTCTTTGATATTTTTGCTAAAGTGTATCCTTCCCTCGCGCACAACGCTCCGCGTATAGCCATGGCGGTGAAAAGCGAGGAGGAAAGATTTGAAAAGGCCCTTGATACTGGCATGGGTATATTGGAGAGCCGCATGGAAGAGATCAGGGCGGCGAAGAGCATCCCCGGCGAGCTCTGTTTTGATCTTTACACCACCTATGGTTTTCCCATAGAACTCATCAGGGATATAGCCGCGTCTTATTCTTTTTCGGTGGGCGAGGATGTTTTTCAGAAACTCATTGAAGAGTCAAGGGAAAGATCCAGGGCATCCTGGACGGGTTCCTGCGACGCTTCCGACGCCCATCTTAAGGCCGTCGCTGCATCATCGGGCGAGACGCCTTTTGATGGCTATGATAATATTGAGATTGAGGCGCGAGTGCTGAAAATGGTGTCCGGCGGCAATGAGGTGCTGAGCGCCTCCGCGCAGGATGAGACGGTCGACACGAGCTCCGATCCTGATGAGGTGCTCGTTGTGCTGGACAAAACCCCTTTCTATGCCGTCTCGGGCGGTCAGGCCGCCGATGGCGGCACCCTGAAGAACGACGGCTTTCTCGCGCGCGTTACTGATGTGGTATGTGTCGGTAAAACCGTTTTGCACAGAATAAAAATAATCAAGGGAAGTCTTTCCGCGGGGGACAGTGTGCTGTCTTCGGTGGATGAGCCCCGCAGAAGAGCGGTGGAAAGGAATCACAGCGCGACGCATCTTCTTCAGGCCGCCTTACGATGTGTCATCGGCGGAGAGGTGCAGCAGGCCGGTTCCGCCGTGGATGAAAACGGCCTTCGTTTTGATTTCAGCATTTCAGGCAAAATTTCTCCGGAAGAAATAAACGAAGTGCAGCGCATTGTCAACACGGCTGTCATGGATGACCTTCCTGTATATAAAACGGAACACAGCATGGAAGATGCAAAAAAATTCAAGGCCCTGCATTTTTTCGACGAGAAATACGGGGATGTCGTCAGGCTCGTGACAATGGGGTCGGATGACCCCGACAATGCCTTCAGCGCCGAATTCTGCGGTGGCTGCCATGTGTCGCGGACAGGCCAGATAGGCCTTTTTAAAATAACATCGAATAAAGCTCTCGCGCAGGGTATCAGAAGGATAGAGGCCGTCACGGGTTTCGGCGTCATGAAAGATATCACCGCAAAAGAAGAGCTCTTGATCGCGGCCGCCGGGAAACTGAAAACGCCTGTCAATGACATTGAGAAGAAAATAGACAAGCTCCTGGAAGAGGTAAAGCAGAAGAAAAAATCCGAACAGGCCGCCGGAAAAACATCCTGCCGCGAAATCAAAGGTTTCAAAAATATCTTTGTCTGCCGTGCGGATAAGGCCGCGGCTGTGGCTTCCGCGGCGGATGAGGTTGTCGTGCGCGGCAATTGTCTGGTGTTCTCATACAGTATAGACGGCGGGAAACTGGCTTTTGTGTGCAAGGCCTCGGATACATTCATTGAAAAAGGCTTTTCGGCCGAGAAGCTGGTTTCTCTGTTTTCCGAACGCTCCGGCGTCCGGGGCGGCGGCTCGGCCAAATTTGTCAGGGGCGGAGGGCCCGTCTCCGGCCTTGACGCGGCGAAAATAGAAAAGATACTGGAAGATAGTTTAGCGCGGATACAGGCGGAATGAACTTGTTCCAACGCCCGGCGCTGCCTCGCCCCCTTAGCTTAACGGATAAAGTACTGGCCTCCGAAGCCTGGGATGGAAGTTCGATTCTTCCAGGGGGCAAAAAATGAATTTCAGAAAAGCCGCATACGCCGTACCTTTCGTTCTCTTTCTGCTGTTGTGGGGATATTTCATAGCTGAAAAAAAACCGCTTCGCTCGGACAGGGATTATTATAAACATTATCATATTGCCTCATTTGAGTTTGACGGCAAACTGACGGCCGATCACCGTCTTGTGGTTTTCAGGAAAAACGCGCCGGTCACCGGGATCGGCGGACGGATGGCGTACAAGTTCTTCGTAAAAGATGGCAAGTCCGTCGCGCGTTTTCCCATACCCTGGAATGCGCCAGAAGGCTTTTATGAGGCCCGGGTTTTCCATCCTTCTGAAAAAGAGAGGAACCGATTCCTCGGCGCTGTCTTCGCGGTAACCGGGCGTAAGAGCGCAGATGTGAAATTCCCGCTCAATGCCATGAACTGGGAGAACACAAAGAACTTAAAAACGCGGCGCATTCCCGCCCCCGACGGTGAAGTGAAATCATGGGAGGCCATATTCGACTGGCTCGAATACATGAAGATGGACACTCTCCTCTACCTCACCGCCCAGACGGCTTATTTCGGAACGTCTTTGTCGGAGGATTTCCCGTGGATAAAAAATAATCTCAAGATGCTGGACGAGTTATGCGCGGCGGCCCATAAAAGAAAAATGCGCATAGGCGCCTGGGTGGCATGTTATATCGTCGTGGGAAAGAGCGACGGGAATCTCGGCTATACCTACGGCCTTGATTACAGCCTGTCGGAAGACCGCCTGAAAAGATCCCGGGGGATATCCATAGGAGACAGCAAGCGGCTGAAAGACATCATAAAAGTCATGAGGCAGATGGACACATCGTCCGCTGATTTTCTCGGCCTGGATTACATTAGACCGGTGCAGGGCGGTTTTGAGCTCACGGATGAATTCCTTGAGGAAATGGACATTCAGCTCCCCGCGTCTTTAAAGGGAAGTCAGGAGCGGGCGCTTTATCTGGCGCGGGAGATATTTAAAAATAAAAATTACGCTTTGCAGGATATGTGGAACTGGTGGCGCTCCAGAAAATCATCATTGTGCATAGAGAGGATAAAAGAGGAAGTGAAGAGCGATAAGCCACTCTGGGCCTTTGTGCTGTCCTGGCAGATGGGCCATCAGCACGGACAGGATCCGGTGATGTTCCGCGATGCCGGCGTGGATTTTCAGGCGGTGATGCTCTACGAGTGCGACGACAGGCAGTTTGACAATCTTGTCTCCCAGTGGAAGAGATATAACGCTGAGGGGGTGAACTTTATAATAGGGAACCAGATCGATTTTGATGTGCATCAGTTTTCGGAAACTCCCCCGGCGCCGGAGAAATTCGCGCGGCGCATCTACGAGGCGAAAAAAGTCTTTAAACCGAAAGGTATTTTCGTCAACGACCTGTCCCGCGTTTTCTGGGGCCGCAAGGGCCCTTACACCGGAATGGAGTGGCTTGCCCCCGTCAAATCTCTGATCGAGAACGGTGAAATCGGTTCCGGGTTCGTCTATGCCGGAGCCGCGAAGTCTTCTCCCACGGTTTATAACTTAGAGCCGTCCACGGCAACACGCTAAAAAATTGACTAATACTCGTTTCTTGACTATAATTCAGCTAATTGGAGGAGTCCTTAGAGGGTTATAATAATCAGGAAAAAGAAGGACGTCCCGTTTTTGGAGGAAAAATGGCAAAAATATATTTTATTGATGTGACAAACCGCGACGGCGTGCAGACGGCGAATCTGGGCCTGGCGAAACTTGAAAAAACGCTGCTCAATATTTATCTGGATAAAATGGGTGTATTCCAGTCCGAATTCGGATTCCCGCTGACCAATCACGAGAGGTCCTACCTGAACGCCAATCTCCGTCTGGTTAAAGAGGGGGCTCTGAAAAAGATCCGCCTGGGAGGATGGATACGCGCGGTGTCTGAGGATGTGGAAGCCGCTTTCAAAAATGTGCCGGATATTGAGCATTTGAATTTATCCATATCCACGTCCAAACAGATGATAGACAATAAATTCCAGGGTAAATACGGCGAGAAAGACGTCATTGAGATGATGAAAAAAAGCGTCATCCTCGCGAAGAAAATGGGTGCGAAGAGCTTGGGCGTGAACGCCGAAGACGCCTCGCGCACCGAGATGGGTTTCCTCAAGGAATTCTCTCTCGCGGCAAAAAAAGCGGGGGCCTCGAGGATCCGCTACTGCGACACCCTCGGTTATGATGACCCCTTTAAAATTTACGAAAGGATATATGAGCTCGCGAAAGAGGTTTCAATCCCTGTTGAGCTGCACTGCCACAATGATCTCGGGATGGCCGCCGCAAATTCGATTGCCGGGGCCAAGGCCGCCGTCGATGCCGGTGTGGACGCTTACATCAACACCACCGTTAACGGAATGGGTGAACGGGCAGGAAACGCTGATCTGCTGTCAGTTATTCTCGCCATTAAAAAATCTTCGGGTTTCAGCGGAAAATACTGTCTCGGCGGAAAAATCAATCTGAAACGCTCATGGAAGCTCGCTCAGTACGCCTCCTACTGTTTCGGCGTGCCGATACCCATCAATCAGCCGGGCGTCGGCTCAAATGCTTTCGCGCACGAATCCGGCATCCACGCCGACGGCGCGCTCAAGGACAGACGGAATTATGAGCTCTATGATTACGAGGAGCTCGGACGGGGCGAGCAAGAGTTTATAGAAACAGGCCGCCAGATCGTCGTCGGAGAATACTCGGGTATCAAAGGCTTCAGAAATGTTTATGACAAACTCGAGGTGAAATTCAAGGACAAGGATGAGGCCAGGAAAATACTTGAGCTCGTCCGCTACGCCAATGTGCACACGCAGAAACCTCTCTTGAGCGACGAGCTGCGCTTTATAGCCAAATATCCCGATATAGCTAAAGAGATAATGACGGTGACCCCGCAATGGTGAGGACACGAAAATGATCAGCCCATCGGATAAAATAAAAAATCTTCCGCCCTATCTTTTCGGAGCGATAGATGTTTTGAAAAACCGAGCGCACGCCAATAAGCAGGATGTGATTGATATGGGCATGGGCAATCCCGATCTTCCCACACCCAAATGCGTGGTGGACCGTCTTGTTGACACCGTGACCCGTCATCCCCGGACGCACCGTTACCCGCAGGCCAAGGGTATGCCCAAATTCAGGAAAGCCGTCTGCGACTGGTACGGCCGCCGTTTCGGCGTGAAGCTGGACCCCGAGACGGAAGCGGTGGCGCTCATAGGCTCAAAAGAGGGCATAGCGCATCTGTGCATGGCTTATCTGAATCAGGGGGATCTTGTTCTCGTGCCCAATCCCTGTTATCCTGTTCATTACAACGGCGTGGTTCTCGCGGGCGGCGCCATACATCTCATGCCTCTGCGGGAGGAGAACGGTTATCTGCCGGACCTTTCGGCCATACCCGAAAAAGTGCGTCAGCGCGCGAAGATAATGATACTCAATTATCCCAACAACCCCACCGGGGCAGTTATAGAAGATAAAAAATATCTGGAGGAAGTCGTCAAATTCGCGAAGAAGTACGATATAATAGTCATTTACGATAACGCTTATTCGGAGGTGACATTCGGTGATTATGTCGCTCCGTCTTTTTTACAGGTGAAGGGCGGGAAAGACGTGGGTGTCGAGTTTGGATCTTTTTCAAAGACATATAACATGGCGGGCTGGCGAATCGGCTGGGCGGCCGGCAATTCCGAGATCCTGGGGGTGCTGGCGAAATACAAGAGTTATCTTGATTACGGCGTGCCGACCTTCGTGCAGCTCTCAGGGGTGCGGGCGCTGGAGCTGGAAAAAAAGGACATCCAGCCGACGCTCGATGAATATGAAAAACGCTTTGATTTTTTTGTAAAAAAACTTTCGTCCATAGGATGGGATGTGAAAAAGCCCAAAGCCACGATGTATCTCTGGGCGAAGATACCGCCCCCGTACGCGAATATGCCCTCTCTGGAATTCGCGGAACTTCTTATAGAGACAACCGGTATTGCCGTCGCTCCGGGGATAGGTTTCGGCACCTACGGTGAAGGTTATGTGCGTATAGCGATGGTGACGCATTACAAAAGATTCCATGACGCTTTTTTGAGGCTCAAAAAATTCATGAAGAATCCGCCCTCTCAAAAATGAAGAAGACGATAAACATAGGACTCGCCGGATACGGCACGGTGGGGAAAGGCGTGATGTCGCTTCTCCTGTCAAAAAACGAGGATCTTTCCGCGCGCGCCGGGGCTAAGCTGCGGATCAAAAGAGTGTGCGATAAAAAATTCGCGGCTAAGGATAAGGCCGACGCCCGCCGGTTATCTGAACAGAACAAGGGCTATCACGGCCTTCTTCCCGAGAGCAAAGTCTATACGCCGGACATAGAGGATATTTTCAACGACCCCGAAATAGATATATTCGTCGAGCTGATAGGCGGTTATCAGCCCGCCAAAAGGTTTATTCTTCTGGCGCTGGAGAGGGGGATGGATGTTGTCACCGCCAACAAAAATGTTCTGGCAAAGGACTTTAACGAACTGCTCGCTGCGGCCGCTAAAAACAAAAGACGGATATATTTTGAGGCCACGGCCGGCGCGGGAATACCAATTATCGCGGCGATAAATGAGGGCTTTTGCGCCAATGAGATATACGGTTTGGCGGGGATACTCAACGGGACAACCAATTATATACTGTCCGAGATGTCATCGGGTAAAGCTGGTTTTAACGAATCGCTGAAAAAAGCGCAGAAACTCGGTTTCGCCGAAGCCGACCCCACGCTTGATATCACGGGCGGCGATTCCGCGTCCAAACTGGCGATATTGTCGTCGCTGATTTTTAAGAGTCACATAAAGCCGTCTGACATATACACGGAAGGGATAGAGAAGATACAGCCTTTTGACATAAAGCTGGGCGGGGAACTGGGTTACACCATTAAACTTTTTACGCTCATGGAAAAGGTAAAACCCGAACAGGGAAAAGCTTCCGCGAAAGAGGGCGTTGCCTTTCAGGTTGTTCCCGCCTTTATAAAGAGCTCGCATCCCCTTGCCAGTGTCTCGGGGGCTTTTAACGCCGTGTATATAAAGAGCGACGCCGCGGGCGAGCAGATGCTCTACGGCCCCGGCGCGGGTTCTCTTCCCGCCGCTTCCGCCGTGGTCAGCGACATCGTTTACTCGGCGCGCCACATAATGGAAAAGAGCGCTCTCCACATGCCGTTTTTTGATTTGAAAAAAAAGCCGCCGCGTATCGCCGACGCCAGAGAGGTGGAATCATGTTTTTATCTCAGGTTCACCGCCGAGGATAAACCCGGGGTGCTGGCGCGAATCGCTGATATACTTGCCGATCACGGCATATCCGTTGCGTCTGTCGTCCAGAAAGACGGTTTCTCACCCAAGGCGGTGCCCATTGTCGTGCTCACGCATGAGGCCCGGACGGGGGATTTGATAAACGCCATAGGTGAAATAGACAAACTTAAAATGGTGAAGGAAAAAACTGTTTATTACAGGCTTCTGGATATATGAAAGGCCTGATAGAAAGATACAGAAAATATCTGCCGGTGACCCCGGCCACGCCCGTCATTTCCCTGCAGGAGGGCTCCACCCCCCTGATACGTGTCCCGCGCATTGAAAAAGAATTCGATTTTCCTTTTCAGCTCTATGTCAAATATGAAGGATTGAACCCGACGGGTTCTTTCAAGGACAGGGGCATGACCATGGCCATGTCCAAGGCCGCCGAAAAAGGCTGTGAATATGTGATATGCGCATCCACCGGCAACACCTCGGCTTCGGCCGCGGCCTATGGTGCGCGGGCGAAAATAAAAGTGCTTGTCGTTATACCCGAAGGGGCGATAGCTCTGGGCAAACTTTCGCAGGCGATGATACACGGCGCGAAGATCGTGGCCGTCAGGGGAAATTTTGACGATTCTCTGAAGATCGTCCGGGAGATATGCGAAAAATATCCCGTTGAGCTCGTCAACTCCATAAATCCTTTCAGGATAGAGGGGCAGAAAACAGCCGCCTTTGAGATCGTCGACGACCTGGGCCGTGCGCCGGATTATCACGCCATTCCCGTCGGGAACGCTGGAAACATAACGGCCTATTGGAAAGGCTATAAAGAATATTCCGCCGTCCGTCCTGTGATGATGGGTTTTCAGGCGGCCAAATCCGCGCCCATCGTTGACGGGCACATAATAAAAGATCCGCAGACTGTGGCCACGGCCATAAAGATAGGGAATCCCGCTTCATGGAAAAAGGCGGAAGAGGCCAGGGACGAATCTCTCGGCGTCATAGACAAGGTGACGGACGATGAGATAATCTTCGCCTACAAGGCTCTCGCCGGGCTCGAAGGAGTCTTCTGCGAGCCGGCCTCCGCCGCGAGTGTCGCGGGCCTGATCAAATACAACAAAAAAGGTTATTTTAAAAACGCCTCGGAGAGGACGATAATAACGGCCACCCTCACCGGCCACGGCCTGAAAGACCCCGACACGGCCATCAAATCATGCGAGCACCCGGCTCTTGCACCGCCGGACCTCGAGGAAGTCTGTAAACTTTTAGGCCTGTAAATGCCTGAGAAGTTCGGGCAGCATTTTCTCAAAGACAAAACAGTAGTTGAAAAAATAATCTCGCTGCTGCCGCCGGGCGGCAATCTTTTAGAGATCGGCCCGGGGAAGGGCGCTCTGACATATAAACTCGCGCTGAACGCTTCCGATATCATCTGTGTTGAAAGAGACCCGAAGCTCGCCTATTATATGAAAGAGAAATTCGGCGGCGAAAAATTGCGTGTCATAACGGGCGACATACTGAAAGAAAGCGGATTTTTTGACGGCGCGCCGTTTAACATAATCAGCAATCTGCCTTACGGCATATCAACGGACATAATCTATTTTCTTGCCGCGCTGCCCGCATGGAATACATGCGTTTTGACTCTTCAGAAAGAGACGGCGGAACGCTTCACCGCGGCGACGGGCTCTTCCGGCTACGGCCGGACATCCGTGACGGCGGGCGTATTTTTTGATATTCATCTTGTCTTCACATTTTCAAAAAAATGTTTCAGTCCTCCGCCCAAAGTCGACGCGGGCGTGCTCGTTTTAAAAAACAGGAACACCGGCATAAACTCGGATGAGTGGAAGGACTTCATGAACATCTGTTTTTTCTCAAAGCGAAAAACATTGGCCAATAATTTAAAGAGGCTTCCTGATGATAAGGCCGTCAGGCTTTCGGAACACCCTGACATTGCCCCCGAAGCCCGGCCTCAGGAAGTTTCGCCCGGGCAATATTTAGAATTGTTCAAAAAAATATTTCCTCCGGCATGCAGGGATAGTAACGAAGCTTGCTGTCTTGCGCCCCCTAGGGGCTCAAAACCGTGAAATTCGCCGTTTATTTGCATATTTTCACGGTTATGTTGACAAAAGAGTGAAAAAGTTTTCCACTCCAATTTGATAAATAAAGCAAATTAGGAGTATAGCCCTATTCCGTCAATCTTGAAAATCTTTCTAAGACGATAGCGGTTAATTTTTTTCTAAAATCCGAATTTAATTGTGAATCTTTTATGGAGTCAAGAATTATTTGTTTTTTATCAAGAAGATTGCGGGTTATTTTTTGAGGGATGTTATATTTTTCAGAGAAATTAAAAAAATCCCTAAGCCCTAAATTATTTTTTTTACCGTTTATTGTTATCGCGCAGTCTTCTTCCCCCGGAATTAATAATTTAGAAGATACGATATCATAAGCGGGCGACAGACGTACAGTGCGCATATCTGTATAGTTGATGGAGTAATTCTTTAAATGAGCGTCGCCGTTTCCGATTATGAAAAAAAATAAAGCTCTTTCATAAACGCGCTGAATATCCAGTCCCGGTATTTGGGATATTTCATTTAATTTATTCGCTATCTGCTCAAGTGAACCCGTATATTTATCTCTTTTTGATTTCCCCATAACCTGGCAGAAATCTTCCTGATTGATTTTGCCGCCGTTTTTGCGGTCAAATCTTTTTATAATAAAGGCTGAACTGCCGTCCTTTAATTTTATTAATGCGTGAGGGGGAATATCCAACCCGATTTGTCCGGCAATCGCCATACACAGATTTTCATTTTCAGGCAACTGGTCATATATTCCCGCTTGCGGTTTTAGAATATATTCTCCGCCCTCGCCGACGGATATTAATTTTTTTGACTTTTTATCCAGTTTTATTGAAAGTTTTGCCTGAACCCCCGATATTGATAACTTGCCCGCCATCTCCTGAGCTTTTATTGTTAATTCATTTAAAGACAGTTCTATCCGCGGAATATAGCTAACGCCAAAAAGGTCTTTCAGGCATTTTTTATGAAAGATTAAATTTTCAGATATTTTATTTCCGCACGAAAAACATCTGTTCATAATATTTCCTCTATGGATATTGCGCCGACGGTTTCTTTACAGGTGGCCAGAAGAAGTCCGTAATCATCTTCTCTGTCTATTTTCAATGTGGACGCAACCATTTCAAGATACCATCCTTCCGGAAGCAGCCCCTGAAAAAAAGGGAAGAGCGCGCCGCTTTCATAGGCATCTATCTGCAGAGGCAGTGAAACAGAAATCGGCGTATTTTTTTCAATGAAATCTTTTTCGTATGTGAATTTATAACCATGAGCGGTTTCTTCTATAATACCGGCTTTTTGACCGTTTGAATATACGGTTGCTTTTCTATAATTTGTTTTCATCTTTCGTGATATCAATGTGGTAACCGAAAAACCGTAAGACTTGATCAACCTTATCAAGCTGTACGGTCGCCTTGCCGTTTTCCAGTTCCCTGATAAATCGTAAGCCAACTCCCGCGCGCTCAGATAATTCCACCTGCGTAAGGTGAAATTTTTTTCTTAATTCTTTGATATGTTTGCCTATATTATTCATCTTCATGCCTCGGCAATAGTATAGACCCTTTCGGGCGCCATGTCAAGTTTTTTTATTATAAACTATACCTTTTCGGGTATAGTTTGCGATGATAATGTATAAAATAAGCCCGACAGGGTAGAATTACCACATTAAAAAATCAATATTATACCCGTTAGGGTGGATATACAATTCTTAGCCTGCATTATTCATAATGAGAATATTGCTGATAAAAGTGTTTTTACCCTTCGGGCACAAGGGGTAGCCGCAGGTTATAATGCCCTTTTGGGTGCTTCAGCCTGCGTTTAATTGACGGGGAATATACGCAACCTAAAGTTGCAGCTTCAGGGATGCGTGCGCTTGACAAGCGAGTTGAATAACATTAAACTATTGTTGTAGCTCTTTTGAGCTACAAAGGAGGCTTGCCATGATTAAATACGCGAACATGCGGGATCTTAAAGTAAGGACACCTGATATTATTGCTTTTACAGAACAGGGAAGTGATGTGATTATAACTTTCAGAGGGAAACCAAAAGCTATTCTTTCCCGCATTGATGAAGATACGCTTGAAGAATATATCCTGACGCACTCGCCGAAGTTTCAAAAAATGCTGGATGAGATGGATAAAGATATAGAAAAAGGACAATACAGAAATTTCCGCAAATATCTTAAAGAAAAAAAGATAAATGTATAAGGTTTACAGTACGCCGCGTGCGGAAAAAGATCTCAATAAAATATCAGAAAAGATTGCGCGCGTTATATTCAAAGAAATATTATTTCTTGAGAAAAACCCTTTTCCCGACGGCTACAGAATAAAAAAGATTAGAAGGCTATTCAAGCCCGCCAAATATGAATTAAAAGTTCAGGATTACAGGGTGCTTTTTAGTATGATGAGCAATAAAATAATTATTGGCAGAATAATTCATAGAAAAGATTTGGAACTTGCGTTAAAAAAATTGCGCCGCTGAATACGTATTAATTATGCCTATTCAACTTTTACAATTCCCAGGAATAGTTGTGACGATATTTTGGATATGCAGAATAGGATATGCAGAATGGAGTTGGCAGTTCCATAAATCTATGTAAAATGGAACTATGTATGAGTCCACTCTAAAAAGTCATTCTCGGTGTCATTCCGACGAATGTAATGAGGAGGAATCTTGATTATAAGCATTTTAGAGCGGACTCAATAAACTATGAAGATAAAAATTAAAGTTAAAGCCGCAAGCAAGACGCCCGGAGTGAGCCTCCGCGCCGACGGGATGCTCTGCGTGAAAGTGGACGCGCTGCCTCAGAAGGGCAAAGCCAATAAGCGTCTCATGGAAATATTGTCGGAACATTTCGGCGTCGCGAAATCTGAAATCAGCATTGTCCACGGCGCCGGCGAGTCCGTCAAGCTCATTGAGATAAAAAAAGAAGTTTCATCACGAAAATGAGTTGGTAGCTTTTCATCGCTTAATGTATGACAAAAGGGAGACCCGTATAACAAACTCGAACCGGTTATTGTAGGGGCTATTTCTTTTGCCAAGTCAAAACGTCTTTAATTATTTTTGAAAGTAATTCTAAATTTTTAACTTTCTGTTTTCTTAATCTGTTGCAGATTTCGTCTATTATCTTTTCTTTTTCTGTTTGGGGGATACTGTTTGTTACTGCTCTAAAGAATTCTATAAGAGGAAGATTTAGAGCATTAGCAATTTTCTCAAGACTCTTTATGCTTATGTTTACTTCACCCCTCTCTACTGCGCCAACATAAGTGTTATGAAGTTTTGCCTTGTTTGCTAATGTTTCCTGTGTCCAGCCCTTCTTTTTTCTCGAATCCGCTATTCTCTTGCCTATATATTTTAACATTTTGCCCCCTCATTTTGTATCAAATACGAATATATAGGATAATCTCGATTTAATCCACAGAATATATACATAAATTGGGCTTGACAAAAAATAGATATATCTATTAAAATGAAACGGGAATTTAATGGTAGCAGTTCGCCATATTAGTAATTTTCAGTTTTATTAAATTTGTTGGATATGTGGCAGGAAGAGGAACCAATGATAAAGAGAATTATTCTGTTAATAGGCATAGCTGTATTTTTTTCGAGTTGTGCCGCAGTACATAAACCTATTTTGTTACATAACAATTTTACTCGACCAATTAAAGTTGCAGTTCTTCCATTTGCAAATGAAACCAGCGACCTTACCGCTGGAGAATTATTCAGAGAACTATTTTATTATGGATTAAAGGAAAAAGATTATGAACTTATTCCAATGGAGGTGATTGATAAAAAGCTAAATGCAATCGGTATAACGGATGGAGGGCAACTTCCGTCTATTGGACAGGACGAATTAATAAAAGAACTTGGGGTTTCGGGGTTGATATATGGGACATTGAAAAAGTGCCAATACCTGACAACCGGTATTTACAAGAAAAAAGAAGTCATAGGAAATATCAAGGTTTATAAAAATGGGGATTTATACTGGGAAGATGAAATAACAGTTACGAAAAAAGAATTCGGTTTAAATCCTATAAAGGGGTTACAGGAACAAGTAACTAATAAGTTTTTTGAAGGAGCTTTTAAAAAATATGCCGGTCATCCATTGTATGCGCATATTGAAAACATGGTGTATCAATTGCAGGCAACTATGCCTGGTAAAAGGGAAGAGGTTTCTGGTTGGTGACGAATGAATTTGGAAGAGGTTTGAGGATAGAAGAGGAAAATATATCCTCAAGTTAAAAGAGGGGGTCTTGATGAGAATTAAATTTTCTGGTGTTTTTTTGTGCCTTGCTATTGTTTTTATGTGTTCTTCTGTTTACGCTAAAGAACCAAGAACTGGATTGTCCATTATTCCAACTTTTAACAGTCTTGGTTTGGGAATTAGATCGTGGAGAACAGCTCAGTTTGGTTGGGAATTGCAGGGGAATACTAGTTTTGATGGTGATTACAAAACAGGTTTGGCAAAATTAATGTACAGTCCAAGCACTGATAAGTCTCGTTTTTATCTTTTTGGCGGCCTTGGTGGATTTAGCTACAGTGGAGATAATTGGTCTGGAAGTAGTTCTTATTATGCAATTGGCACAGGATGGGAATGGCTGAAAGGCATAAGAAAGAATCAAGGAGCATCTTTTGAAATTGGTCTTCAATTTGGAGAGGTGGAATATGAATTTAGTTATGGAGGATATACCTCCACGATTACGTTTGAACTTCCTAACCCTTACATAGGGGGCAATTACGTATTTTATTTTTGACAGATATATAGCTTAAGTCAAAAATGAATAAAACAGCAGCCATTGTATTTTCGCTATGGGCATTTATATCCGGTTGCGCTACAATTTCAGTTAAACAGGCGCAAACTATTTCTGCTGAGACAGAAACAATTACATCCGGTTATACTGGCCCCAAAAAGAAAGTTGCCGTTATTGATTTTGAAAATAAGACAAGATACGGGGCAAGAAGACTCGGGACATCTGCATCGGATATTCTTGTAACAGAATTAGGCAAAACTGGTAAATTCATTTTAGTGGAGAGAGAAAAAATCGGGAAAATAGTTGAAGAACAAAGGCTCGGGCTTACAGGAATTCTCGACAGTAACACAGCAATAGAAATAGGGAATCTCCTCGGTGTCAATGCAATTGTAACGGGAAGTATCTCCCAATTTGGTGTTAAAACAACTGCCTCAGATTTTGTAATAACAGCAAGTAAACAGCAGGTTGCTGAAGCCGTGGTTGATATCAGGGTCATAGACGTTGAAACAGGTGAGATCATTTATACAGATTCAGGTAAAGGTATAGCCAAGAAAAAAGCAGGGTCTTTTTTAGGAATGGGGACAACTGCCGGATATGACGAGACATTAGAAGGTGAATCCCTGCGTGCCGCTATTGTGAAATTTGTAACTAATATAGTTGTTCAAATCAATAAGAAACCCTGGTCATGTAAGATTGCTGAAGTTGATAGTACAAATATCTATCTTGATGCAGGTCAAGACTCTGGATTAAGACTCAGCACTGAATTGAGTGTATATCATTTAGGAAAGAAAATCATTAGTCCTACTACGGGAATGGTTATAGGTCAGACCGAAGAGGATATCGCTACTATAAAAGTGAAACGATATTTTGGTAATAACGGCTCTATCGCGGAATTAATTACAGGAGAATTGCCTTCGAGAGGGAGTATTTGTCGGTTACTAAAATGAGGGGTTAATGAGTTTCTGAAGAAAGGAGGGGTAATGAAAAAAGTTTTATTTCTTGTTTGTGTTTTTTTGATGGGTATTGTTTTTTCTGGTTTGGTTGTGGCAGATGATTTAGTGGATATGGCTTTAGTTCTACCCTATGTAGGAAATGAAGAAGCAATTGATTCTGACATCAGGCTCCAACAAATGGGTGGCTTAAGCCTGGCTGTTGAGGACGAGAGCAATCTGATTGGCCTGGATAAATTTGGAGGGAACCCCGCAGGGATGGTTCTTGATTACGAGAAAAGCAAAATTGAATTTGATTTCAGAAATATGGGAGCTGGGGAAATATCTCTTTTGGCCCCAACCAGAAAGACATATGTTGAATTTGAAGGTTCATTCACCCCGTTACTTGGAATCTATCGTGGTGGAGACAATGCTGTTGGAGCTGTAGGTGGTGTTCTGAATCTCGGGATTACGTATCCTCAGTCGCCAGAGAATAAAACCAATTTAGATTTGAATGTTTTTGGAGTTGGATACAGTCATCAAATTGAGGGTCTGGTTATTGGAGGTTCGGTGATGTCTTCAAATTATGTCACTAAGGGGGAAGACACATCCGCAGGTTCGGCGTCGGAAGAAAAAACAGCAGCATTAATCTTGGGCATTGGTTGTGGATACATTATTCCGGTTGAGGATAATGAACTAACTCTCGGATTAACATTATCCATTCCACGCGAGGATAATACTGTTGAAGATAAGATTAATGGAGTTACCCAGTCAGGAAAGTACGATGACTCTCTTTCAGGCGTTGGGCTTGGATTGCAGGGAATTTTTAAAATTGCAGATAAAGGGAGAATAGGTCTTTCACTGAGCCAGGATTCAATTTCAGGAGATAAAAAAACAGACAGCATAAAAGCAGGGGCAGTGGAAAAAAATGAAACAAATATTGCTTTAAGGGCTCTTTATAAACTGGAAGAAAATATTAACATGGGTTTTGTATATTCCCATGGCGCCGAGGACAGTATTGAAAAAAATCTGGCAGAGACAAAGATCTCCGATGATTCCGATACATCTTCTGACATTGGCGTGGGGATATCTTATTCTTTGCGGGAAGATAAAGGTTTGGTTGGAGTCGAGTACCATTCATTAACTGGGGCAGAAAAGGATAAGCTTGATTCAAGCAATGATGTTGATATTAAAGGGACAAAGATTTCTCTTGGCGGAGAATATAATGTTGATAAACAGTTAAGTCTTCGGGCTGGATACCGGATACGCTCAAGCAAAGAAACGGAAACAGGAATCACTGGTGTTGAAGCAACGATGAATGATATTACTCTCGGCGCAGGATATAAACTGGATAATTTGAGGTTTGACTTTATGCTTATTATCTCTGACGGTGAAGATGACTCTACTGCAAAGATGAATGCCTCTGTCCGCAATATCGGTCTGATGGTCAAGTATAATTTCTAAGGGACAGTTTTTATAAAGTTATAGTGCAGATACTCGATGGGGTTTCGGGTTAAGAAGTTTTTGATGAAAGCATTAGCTATTTTTTCAAGGCTTTTTTTCCTGAAGGAGGGTTTATTAGCCGTTCACTTGATATGGAAAACGGACTGTTACGACGGTGGCAGTGGGTAGTTGTTTCTGGACTTCCCGACAGGTGGATAGGAGCGATGTTCGTACCAGCAACTTTTTTGTCTATAGCAATAAATTCTAAAGATGTATGAATAGCCAGAAAGAAAATATTGTATTAGCAACACTTAAGGGAATATCCATCCTTCCAATAGTAATGTTATTTTTTATGTGTGCAGTAAAGATTTATGCAGAGCCTGCACTAGATATAACGCAAGCTCGTATAAATAAATATCACCGAACTGCTCCGCTGGAAAAATCTTTAAACCTAGGATTGGGCTATCCGTATGCATCTTTAAAATACTGGTGTTTTGAAATAAAGGCTGCATACGAAGATGGTATCAGAGTTTATGGCGGCAGATTATATTTCCCGCAGTGTTATAAGACAGATTCAAAATTATCTTTGTATGCGGGCGCGGAATATGATTTAGTTGAGTTTGATACAGAAGAAATAAAAGGAGAGGGGACAGTGTTTTTGCCGTTTATTGGCGGGAACTACCGAGCGAATAAAGATATTTCCATATCTGTGGACATCGGCCCGGGATATATAAATTTGGTTGATTCTGAATATTCGGATATTGCGGCCGAGGGTTGGGAGTGGATAATTAATATTGGTATTTGGATACCTTTGAGTAGTTTATGAAATACAGAAAAATTATACTCATCTTGATTGGCATTGCCTTATATGGGTTAACGCAGTATGTCGATGCAAAAGGGATTAGCTTCGGTGTTCCCTCTGCTGTAAGAAAAAAAACAAAACAATTAAAAGAAAAAATAATAGAATCAGGAATAGTAATAATTGGAGTAGATGGTGGAATAATTGAAGAGTCTAATAATTATAAAGTAGAAATACCGGCAGGAGCTTTATCCGAAGAAGCTCGGATTAAAGTTGAGGTTCCGTCACTAACTAATCTCCCGGAATTCTCTAAAGTCCCAGACAATATTAGAAATATTGCAAAAATTATTCACATAGATTCATCCGTAACAGAATTTAATAAACCGATTAAAATTACAATTTACTATGATGAAACTATATTGAGTGATAATGGAATTCTAACTGCAATAGAAGAGGAAGAATTGCTCGTAGCGTATACATTTAATGAAGATTTGTCAGACTACGAAATATTAAATATTGCAAGAGTAGATACAACTAACAACTTTGTTGAAATAGAAGTAACTCATTTCAGCTGGATCGGAATAACATGGACAAAGCCTTTATATATGAAAATTGATATACCCCCGCAAAATGGCGATATTGTTTTTAGAATGACACCAAATAAGTGGATTCCAGGACATGCGGGAATATATTTTTGTGAAGATAGCAACGAGTATGTAATTGAAGCAATGCCACCCAAAGTTAGGAAAATCTCTTTTGCTGATTTTAAAAGTAATAATATTTATATGGGTTCAAGAAATAGTAAGCAAATCACTTCCCAGAGCCGCGATGAAATTGTCCAATTGGCAAATAACCTAATTGGAGAGAATTATGTGTCAACGGGTTATATAACAAAATATGGATTTTATGAACTTGCTATACCAATAGCTTCAGCTTCTCTATCAAAAGGCGGAAATGGGGAATATACATGTGTTGGCTTAACTGAATATTGTTATGAAAGCACTGGTTTGGATTTAGTTGATAATAATATAGGTGAAAATCCATATTTTTTTCCTGTCGAACAATATTATGCTACTCAGCCTAGCAATGAGGTAACAGTAAATGTAAGTGAGACAGTCAATATTCCAATTACCTTTATTCATGGCTCTAATGTTTCCAGTATTAATCTTACAGTAAAAGAAACAGATATTCCAGCAACAGAATATACTTTATCAGAAAATTCTTTTTCTTGGACTCCAAAAGCAGAACAAGCGGGTCAAGATTGGAATGTAACATTTGAAGCCACATATACTTTAGAGGTTGCGTATATTCCATTTGATAGAATAATTAATCAATCTGTAGTTATTTCTGTTAATAATGTTGATACAACAGCTCCCACAATCGCAAACGTCTCAGCAGGCAGTCTCACAACGTCGGGTGCCACAATAAACTGGAATACAAATGAATCAGCTACATCACAGGTGCAATATGGTCTGACAACCTCATACGGGACTACGTATCCAACCTCAGATTCAACCGCCGACAAGACAAGTCACAGTGTATCTATAACATCACTTTCAGCCGATAAATTGTACCATTACCGCGTCATAAGCAAAGACTCAAGCGGGAATTCTGCAACTGGTTCTGATGGAACATTTACAACAAGTGCGGTGGCAGACACAACCGCGCCAACTATTTCAAATGTCGCGGAAAGCAGTCTCACATCATCTGGAGTCGCAATAACATGGACCACCGACGAGTCAGCCACATCACAGGTTGAATACGGTCTGACAACTTCATATGGAACCACATATCCGACCTCGGATTCGAGTGCCGACAAAATCAGTCACAGCGTAGCTTTATCAGGATTAAGCGCTGAAACTTTATATCATTACCGTGTGATAAGCAAAGATTCAAGCAACAATACCGCAACAAGTTCCGACGGGACATTTATAACTAATACAACAAGCACAACAACTTCTCGCGAATTACCGGACACAGGCCAGACGACAAGTTATACGGCAACTTACGGGGAAGACCATGATTATCAGTCGCCAGCAACGCAAATGAGTTATACAGATAACGGTGATGGAACAGTAACAGATAACCTGACAGGTCTTATGTGGTTACAAGAAGGTAATTATCCGTTTAATGGAAGTAGTAGCACAGGAACATGGGAGCAAGCATTAACTTTTTGTGAAGATTTTTTTTATGCTGGTTATTCTGACTGGCGTCTGCCTAACGTAAAAGATTTGGCCAGTATTTTACTTTTGGAATTGAAGCCGTCCATAAATGCAACGTATTTTTTAAATACGGCAGGTATATATTGGACAAGCACAACGTCGCCTACGACGACTCCCTACGCAATGGCCGTGCTCTTTAATAGCGGTAGCAGGGGCACCGTGTTTCGTTACAGTAAGACCACTAACACATTTATTTGTGTTCGGCCCGTCAGAGGAGGCCAGTGATGGATGGTTCGGTTATTTGGAGATTTGGGGTATTTAGTTTTTTTAAGATGATAAAAAATATAAAACAATTATTTATAATTACAACGTTTCTTAGTGGAATTAATATCCTCTGTTATGCGGGAGAGTTGCCGGATACGGGGCAGGCAACGGGTTATGGTACCGGTGATGACGCCGATTATAATCCGGTGGCAACGCAGATGAGTTATATGGATAATAGTGACGGAACAGTAACAGATAACCTGACAGGCCTTATGTGGCTGCAGGATGCTAATTATTATAACGGAGGAGCATCCCAAACATGGGAACAAGCTCTTTCGGGGTGCGAAAGTTTCTCTTACGCTGGATATAGCGATTGGAGGCTACCGAATATGAAAGAATTGCTCAGCATTGTAAAATATGAAGGTTCCGCCCCGCTTATAAGCACAACATATTTCTTAAATAATCAGATTAATTTTTACTGGACGAGCACAACGGTGCCGGGGAACCCTACCATCGCCATTGACGTAAACTTCGATAGCGGTGAAGCTTACGGTAACGATAAGACCGATGCGTACTATGTTCGGCCCGTTCGAGGAGGCCAGTAAAAATGGGTTATTTGATTATTCTGGGAGTTTCAGGGGGGTGTTCCCCCCTGACGGGATTTTAAAATAATTTTATTTTTTTAGTCTGACACTTTTTCGGACAGAGCAAGCTCTGCCCCTACTTCCGCTACGGCGGATGCAACATTTACAAAAAAAGAGAATTCAAAAAATAGACAAAAAAGGTTTTAAGAAATATAATAAAAGTCATGGAAACTGATATGAAATTAACGCCCCTTTACGGCGAACACAAAAAGCTGGGAGCGAAATTAGCGCCTTTCGGCGGGTGGTACATGCCCATATCATACGAGGGCATTCTTGCCGAGCACAGGGCGGCACGCGAATCAGCGGCTGTATTTGATATATGCCACATGGGCGAATTTATGTTCAGGGGCGAGTCGCAGGAACTGGACAGCGCTGTCACGCAGGATGTTTCGGGCCTGGCTCCGGGCAAGAGCAGATACGGCTTCCTTCTGAATGACAAGGGCGGCATAACAGACGACCTTATAATTTTCAGATTTGATGAAAAAGAATTTATGATAGTCGTCAACGCGGCGACCTCGGGAAACGACTATGAGGCGCTGAAAAAACTTCTGCGAAAGGGTGATCTCTCGGACATCTCCGCTGAGACGGCAAAGATAGATCTGCAGGGGCCTCTCTCAAGAGATGTTTTGAAAGAAGCGCTCGAACTTGATATAGGCTTGAAATATTTTAATTTCGCTCACTTTGATATTTTCGGCGAAAAGGCTTTGGTCAGCCGCACGGGATACACGGGCGAACTGGGTTATGAGATATTCATCAATTCATCCAAAGCCGTTGACTTGTGGAACAAGCTGCTCTCTGACGGGAGGGTGAAGCCGGCGGGCCTGGGCGCCAGGGATATCCTCAGGCTCGAGATGGGATACAGCCTTTACGGCCACGACATTGACGGGGAAACCACGCCCGATGAGGCGGGGCTGGACATGTTTGTGGATTACGAAAAAGAGTTTGCCGGGAAAAAAGCGCTTCTGGCGCGGAAGGCCGCCGGGGCGGGGAAAAAGAAAATAGCTTTTAAGAGCGAAGGCCGCAGGAGCCCCCGGGCGCATTACAGGATTTTGAGCGGCGGAAAGGACATAGGGGAAGTGACGAGCGGTGTTTTCTCGCCCTCTCTTTCCTGCGGTATAGGCCTTGGTTTTATCAAAGCCGGTTCTCAGGTTGCCGGAGATATAATAATTTCGGATGGCGGAAGGGTGAAATTAAAAGCCGGGATCACGGAGACGCCGTTTTTGAAAGAGACGACGCTGAGGAACTGAAAATTTTTAGGGGGGCAAATGGATATCTATTACACAAAGGATCATGAATGGGTGAGAGTGGAAGGGCGTTCCGGCATCATGGGCATATCCGCTTACGCGGTCAAACAGCTGGGCGACATAACCTATGTGGAGCTTCCGGAAACCGGCAAGGAAATAACAAAAGGCGACGTTGTCTGCACGGTTGAATCCGTTAAAGCGGCCAGCGACATATACGCTCCCGTGACGGCGAAGATAACGGAAGTCAATTCGGCTCTGGAAAACGCTCCGGAAAAAATGAATGAATCGCCCGAGGAAGAGGGCTGGATAGCCAAACTCGAGATAAGTGACCCCGACAGCGTGAACGGACTTATGACCGGCGAAAAATACGACGAGTTTGTGAAAAGCCTGGAATAAATATCAATGTCATACTGCCAGCACAGCGATAAAGAGATAAAGGAGAATTCCTGCGTCGGCCGTCTGGATGAAACAGCTGCCGCCCGCAAACTGGAGATTAAAGATGGGGTCAAGACCTGACCCCATTGATTGGCGATTTATTGATTCAGGATTCGCCCCGGCGAAAAGCAATATGGCTTTTGACGAGGAGCTTTTCAATTCTTTTATCAATGATAATTCAGAATCCGTTTTCAGAATATACGGCTGGGAACCGAAAGCCGTCTCATTGGGTTTTTCTCAGAATATAGATGATATCGCGGACACGGAAAAATGCCGCTCGGACGGCATTGACGTGGTGAAGAGGATGACCGGCGGCGGAGCGCTCTTCCACTCCGGCGAAATAACCTACTCTATGGTTCTCTCCGGCGAGCCGTTCAGGGCTATGACGGCTGAGGAGACCTACGAGGCGACCACGGCCTTCCTGATACATTTCTACAAATCACTGGGACTGGATGCTTCCTACTGGGGAACAAAGTCTTTGTCAAAAAAGATTGACGCTTCCGGCTTTTGTCTTGCCGGCCGTGAAAAATATGATATTGTGATAAACGGTAAAAAAATAGGCGGTAACGCCCAGAAGAGACATAAGGGCGTTATATTTCAGCACGGATCCATACCGATGGATTCTTCTTTTCGTGAGGCGCGCAAATATATAAGAGGAGCGGATACAGAGGCGCTTGAGAAAAGCGTCTCTCTTTCAGAACTCGGCCTAAAGCTGTCTTTTGATGATGCGAAAGAAAAACTCCGCGAAAGTTTCGAGGATGCTTACGCCGTCAGGTTTAAAAAAAGCGGCCGTCCGTCCATACCCGGCACGTCCAGGCCGGAGGTGAAGTTGAGCCCTGCGAAATCCGCCTCTGGCGGAAGGCTGCCGGAATGGCTCAATAAAAAGGTTGATATCAGGAGTTTGACTCCCATGAAAAAAATCCTCGCCGGCAGAGGGCTGAACACTATTTGCGTGGAATCTCTCTGCCCGAATATAAGCGAGTGCTTTTCGCGCGGCCGCGCGACTTTTATGATACTTGGCGACGCCTGCACGAGGGGATGTCTTTTCTGCGGTGTCAGGGCGGCGAAACCCCTTCCTCCGGATGCGGATGAGGCCGCGAGAGTCGCCGCCGCGGTCTCCGGGCTCGGCCTGAAACATGTTGTGGTGACCAGCCCCACGAGAGATGATCTGAGCGGCGGCGGAGCGTCCTTTTTCGCGCAAGCGGTAAAAGAGTTGAGGAAGATCTCTCACTCATTGACGATAGAGCTGCTCATCCCCGATTTCGCCGGTGATGAAGAAAGCTTTTTGAAAGTCGCCGCGACGGCTCCGGACATAATAGGCCATAACATGGAAACCGTCAGGGAGCTCTACCATATAAGGAAAGGCGCGGATTATGACAGGTCGCTGAATGTTCTTGAAAGAATAGCGGCATCGGGCATAAAGGCGAAATCCGGTTTTATGCTGGGACTGGGCGAAACGGAAACATCGGTTATCGGACTTATAAAAGACATAAGGCGAAGCGGAGCCGCTTATCTGAGCATAGGGCAGTATCTTATGCCGTCAAAGAAAGCCTATCCCGTGAAGAAATATGTCCCTGCCGAAGAATTTGAATATTATAAGATCGCCGCTTATAAGGAAGGTTTCGCACATGTGGAGAGCGCCCCTTATGTGCGCAGTTCCTATATGGCGGAAAATTATTCCTCATTTTCTCCCAAAAAGCCAAATAAAAATCAGAACCGTCCCCATTTTCTCTCATTTTCTCTGAAAATTTTGCTATAAATAGAGATGTGTTTGGCATCCCGTGGATATTAACGGAGGATAATGATGAAAAAATACGATGTGATAATCATAGGCGGCGGCCCGGCGGGCTACAGGGCGGCCGAACATCTGGCGGCTTTGAAAAAGAAGGTCTGTGTCGCCGAATTTTCCGACGAGCGTATAGGAGGCACCTGTCTCAACGAGGGATGCGTGCCTGTGAAAGCCATGATAGAGTCCGCTCATCTTTTTATTAATATGCGGCGTTCAGCAGACTTCGGTATAGAGAGCGGAGAGATCAAAGCCGATATGGGCGCTGTTCGCGCCGCGGCTTCAAAAAAAATGGATTTCCTGAGGGCAGCGCTTTATTCATCTCTCAAAAGTCAGGGTATAGATTTTATATTTGGAGCGGCCTCTTTTGTCTCGGGAAATGTCATAAAAATAGATTCCCGGGAATTGGAGGCCGAATATTTTATTGTCGCCAGCGGATCTGTCCCCCGGAAACTCAGCATTGAGGGTTTCGGGCAGGCTCTGGACAGCGCTCAGATATTGGAGAAAGGTTTTTCCGGCAATAATCTTCTCATCGTCGGTGGAGGCTATATAGGATGTGAATTCGCCTTGCTTTACAGGGCTTTCGGTAAAGATGTCACCGTGCTGGAGGCGTTGCCGGACTTACTGGCGATGGAAGATGAGGATATTTCGCGCGCTCTTGAAAGAGAGTTCAAGAAACAGGGGATAGGGGTGATCAAGGGCTCGGCGCTGAAATCCCTTTCCGCTGATAAGGCCGGCGTGTCGGCCCGCATAGATCAGACCGGCCGTTCTTCAGAAGAGAAATTTGACGCTGTTCTTTCGGCGGTGGGAAGGCGCTCGCGAACGGAAGATCTGAACGCGGCCGCGGCCGGTATTGAGATTCTTCCGTCGGGGGCTATAGCTGTTGATGATTCCATGAGGACAAATGTTCACAATATCTATGCCGCGGGGGATGTCATAGAATCTCCCATGCTCGCTCACACGGCTTACAGGGAAGGCGCGGCGGCCGCCGGAGCCATAGCGGGGATCAGGGCGGAAAAAATAAATTACATCGCCGTTCCTAGGGTTGTTTTCTCATTTCCCCAGATAGGGGCGATAGGCATGACGGAGAAAGCGGCCGCATCGCGGGGGATAGAAACAAAAACACACAAGAGCTTTTTTGTCGCCAACGCCAAGGCGGTCATCGCGGGTGAAACCGAGGGTTTTCTCAAGATAATCTCATCCGTCTCTGATGGCGTTATTCTCGGGGCCGCGGTGGTAGGCGCAGATGCCTGTGAACTCATACATCTTCTCGCGCCTGCGGTTTCACGGGCTATGACAGTGAAGCACGCCGCGGAGGTGATGTACGGCCACCCGACGCTGTCGGAAATAGTTTCCGACACCCTCTCCAAAATATGAAATTCAGCGCTAACAGTATAAAGCAACCACAGCAGCCGGTATCCGTAGACGGCCGCTCAGGTATGCGCTTCGCTGCCAATTCGCTCGGAGCGCCGGGCAAAACTCCTCACTCATATGGCCCGCTCCGGATACCGCCCGCCGTGCTTGAGCTTAAGACATGAAAAAAATAAAAGTTGCCGCCGTTCAGATGAATTCAGGGCCGGATGTAAACAAAAATTTTGAGAGCATTAAAGGCTTCGTTGAGGCCTCGGCGAAACTCAAAGCCGGCCTCTTGGTTTTCCCGGAATACTGTTTTTACAGGGGCACAGCGCTTGGCCTTGCCGCAGCCGCGGAATTCGTCAGGAAGAAAGCGAATCCTGCGCTGGAGGCTCTGGCGAAAAAACATTCTCTTTGCATAGTGGCGGGTTCCGCGCCTGAAACGGCGGGGGGAAAGAATAAGTTCTACAACACATCCTTTGTGCTCAACAGCGGCGGAACAAAAGCCGGTAAATACAAAAAAATCCATCTTTTCAGGGCTCATGCGGATAGAAAGATTGACGAGAGCGGTATTTATGAGCCGGGCAAAACGATCTCCGTCTTTTCTTTTAAGGGGCACCGCATAGGTCAGGCACTGTGTTTTGACCTGAGGTTTTCCCCGCTTTTTCAGTCGCTGTCGGATAAGGGCGCGGATGCCGTTGTGATGCCTTCGGATTTTACCGCTATCACAGGTAAGGACCATTGGCAAACGCTTGTGAGGGCGAGATCCATAGAATGGCAGATTTTTATGATTTGCCCGAATCAATGGGGCAGAAGTCCATCGACGGGCGCGTTGAGTTACGGCCACTCTATTGTGACCGATCCCTGGGGGAAGATAATCGCGGAAGCCCCAGCGCGCGGAAACAGCCTGCTCATGGCGGAGCTTGATTTTGATCTTCAAAAGCAAGTCCGCCGTCGCATCCGCATGAGATAATCAATGCTGTATTTGATAAGGCCACAAAAGAAGATGAGGGGGGAGATGATGTCTAAATTATTTTGCACGGTTATGGTTTTTGCAATATTTATGTCTGCCGGCGCGAGAGCCGCACAGACCCTGAGGGATTATAAACTCCTGGCGGAAATATATGAAGAACAGGATGATTACGAAAAAGCGGAGGATGCCTACGAGAAAATATTAAAACTCTCGCCTAAAGACGTAGATAGCCGCAAGAAACTCGCGCAGCTTTACCGCCGGCAGGATAAACGCGATAAAGTCACAGAGCAGTATCTGAAGATTTTAGAACTTAATCCGGAAGAGCACGGTACGCGCCTGAACCTTGCGGAGTTTTATCAACGCGCGAATGACAAAAGAGCCGAGGCGGAATATAAGAGAGTTCTGGCAAGCAGCGCAAAAGATTGGTATATTGAACGCGCTTACAAGGGGCTCGCGGAATACTATGTTGCCAGCGGGCAATATTTGAAAGCGGTAAAGGACAATGAGAAAAAAATCAAAAAAAACGCCGGTGATGTAAACGCGCATAAATTCCTCGCCGAATTGTATAAGGCGGCGGACCATGACGAAAAAGCCGCCGAAATTTATAAACAAATCCTTGAAATTAATCCAGCGGATACAGATATAAGGTATTCGCTTGCGCAACAGTACAGAAAGCTCGGGAAAAATGATTTAGCATATAATGAGTTGAAAAAACTGACAGAGCTCGACACCGGACAAGCTTCTTATATCAGAGATTTGGCGGAAGTATGTTTTCTTCTGGGAAAAAAAGAAGAAGCGGTCTCCCTGCTGGAGAAATCTTTGTCAATCAATCCGCGTTTTTTCGGGACATATGGGTCTGCGGCAAAAATATTTTATGACAACGGAATGTATGATGAAGCGCTTAAAATTTATGAAAAGTCGCTGCAGTTTGTTGAAGATAAAGGGACGGTTCACCGGAATATTGCCGAAATTTACGAAAAATTAAACAGATATGACAAGGCGATAGCGGAATATAAAAAAGTTGTCATAGGCAAATACGACCGGTCAACCGAAGACCGTGTTTTGCTGGGAATGGCGAGAGTTTACAAGCTCGCCGGCAAAACAGAAGATGCCATCACCGTATATAAAAAAATTTTATCGTCAAATCCGGATAAATGGATCGCCTCAAACGCTCAACGGAGCCTTATTGAAATATATAAGAAAGAGGGCCGTTTGGAGGAACTCGCGGAGGAATACGAGAAAAAGCTGGAGCAGACTCCCGCTCCATGATGAGAACGGTATTCTTTAAATCGGCGGCTGTTATAATTTTTTGCACTTCCGGGCTTTTAAGTTTTAATCAACCGGAGGACAAAAGTTTTTTATATGGTTTTTTGGAACAGGTATACCGCCAGCAGAAAAATCTGCTTAAAGAAGAGAGCCTGTATAAAAAAGCCATAGCTGTTTTTCCCGATATGGAAGGGGAATACTTATATAAACTCGCGGATGTTTATGAGCGCGCGGGGGAATTTGAAAAAGCTCTTGAGCTCCTTGAGGAAATAGGGAAGAAATTTCCATCAGACGCCGTCAGCGCCAGAGCTCAATTAACAAGTGCCTGGATATATTGTCACAGATTCGGTGAATATAAAAGAGCCGCGCGTATTTACAAAAAGCTTGCGAAAAAAAATGTGCTCCCATGGCTGAAATCCTCGGCGCTCCTCGGAGCGGCCGAAACGTATGAATTCGCTCACAAGTACAAAAGGGCGCTGCGCGGATATAGCAAAGTCGTAAAAAAATTTCCCTTAACTCCGGCGGCCTATGACGCGGGTTTAAGAGTGGACGCGATTCAGAACGGAAACGATTGCGGCGGTGAGGCGCTAAAACTATTCACACTGAACTATCGGTACTGGAGAGCAAAGAAGTTTAACGAATCCATCGCTGTCTGCCGTAAGATTGTTTCTGAATATCCCGATTCCTATCTTGCCGCTTCGGCGCAGTATTATAAGGGGTTCATGTTGCAGTTTGATTTGGAAGATTATGAAAATGCGATTATTGAATATCAGAAAGTGCTTAAAAACTATCCGGCAAGCGGGAGAGCTTCTTTTGCTTTATACAGGATAGGGGAGTGCTACAAGAATCAAGGAAAATTTATTATGACGAATGAGATCAACATGCGGGTTTTAAGGGAATACCCCGGCAGTCTGCCCACACGATGGATAAAATGACCGTATCGACCCGGCGGCAGATTGTCCGGCGAGCCTGGTGTTGTCCCGTTTATTCTCAATTTGATATATTACAGCGGCGCTCATTTTGGGTGCGGACAGATTTAAGGAGATGATTGTTTTATGAGTGAAGTTGAAGAATACGATTTCAAAAAAATAGAAAAAAAATGGACAGGCGTTTTTGCCTCGGGGCAGAGCCCGAACAAAGACAGGGGCGAAAAATTCTATCTTCTTGAGATGTTCCCCTATCCATCGGGCGCCCTGCACATGGGCCACATGAGGAATTATTCCATAGGCGATACATACAAAAGATTTCTTGAGATGAAGGGCTACGATGTCATATATCCGATGGGATATGATTCTTTCGGTCTGCCTGCCGAGAACGCTGCCATCAAAAGCGGCGTGCATCCCCGCAAATGGACTCTTGCCAATATAGACAGCATGATAGAACAGCAGAAGCGCATGGGGCTTTCTTACCAGTGGGAGCGTCTTGTCAAAACCTGTTCTGACGAATACATAAAATGGAACCAGTGGTTTTTTCTGAAGTTTTTGGAAAAGGGATTGGCTTACAGGAAAGAGTCCGCCATAAACTGGTGCCCCGACTGCGGCACGGTTTTGGCCAACGAGCAGGTGGTCTCCGGCAAATGTTGGAGATGCGCGAGCGTCGTGGAATCAAAAAAACTCAAACAGTGGTTCTTCAGGATAACGGATTACGCCGAGGAGTTGCTGGCGGATATAGACGGTCTGGAATGGCCGGAAAAGGTGAAGGCCCAGCAGAAGAACTGGCTCGGCAAAAGCCACGGCGTTGAAATAGATTTCCCCCTGGAAAACGGCGCTAAGCTGACGGTATTCACAACCCGGCCAGACACACTCTGGGGGGCGACCTTCATGGCGCTCTCGCCGGATCATCCTCTTATTGATGATATATCGCTCGGAGCAAAAGCGGGAATAGAAGCGCTGAGAAAACAAAGTGCGCTTCAGAGCGACGAGGAGAAAGAAAAATTCGGCGTTCTGCTCCCTGTGAAAGCCGTCAATCCCGTAACGGGAGAAAAGATACCGGTCTTTGCCGCCAATTTCGTTCTTACGGAATACGGCACCGGGGCCATTATGTGCGTTCCGGCTCATGACAAGAGGGATTTCGCTTTCGCGAAAAAATACGGCATTCCCGTGTGCGCGGTGATCTCTCCACCGGATACTGTTCTTGAAGGCGAGAGCATGAAAGAAGCCTTTACGGAAAGCGGAACGCTTCAGAATTCGGCAAGTTTCACGGGACTGGATTCGGAAACGGCGAAAGAAAAAATTTCCGTCTATCTTGAAGGTGAAGGCAAGGGGAAGCGTGTTGTTAAGTGGCATCTGAGAGACTGGCTGGTGTCAAGGCAGCGCTACTGGGGATGTCCGATCCCTGTTATATACTGCGAAAAATGCGGAGCTGTGCCGGTTCCCGAATCAGAGCTCCCTGTCCTTTTACCGGATGACGCGGAATTCACGGGCAAGGGCAATCCTCTCGAAAAATCCGCTTCTTTCGCGAAAGTGAAATGCCCGGCATGCGGCGCTGCCGCGCGCAGGGAAACCGACACGCTCGACACCTTTGTGGATTCCTCGTGGTATTTTCTCAGATATCTTGACAGCCAAAACAGCCAAAAACCCTTTGACGGCGGCATAGTCAGTAAATATATGCCTGTTGACCAGTACATAGGCGGCATAGAGCATGCCACAATGCATCTCATATACGCGCGTTTTTTCACAAAAGCCCTGCGCGACCTCGGCCTTTTTGATTTCTCGGAGCCCTTTAAGCGCCTTCTTTGCCAGGGCATGGTCCTCAAGGACGGCTCCAAGATGTCAAAATCCAAAGGCAACACCGTGAGCGTGGACGCAATGCTCAACGAGCACGGCGCCGACGCCGGCAGGATGTTCATACTTTTCGCCTCCCCCCCCGAGAGGGATCTTGAATGGTCGGACGAGGGCGTGCGCGGGTGCAGCCGGTTTCTCAAAAAACTCTGGCGGCTCGGCATGGAGGCGGCCTCATGCGGCGGGGCGGGGAAGTCGCTGCCTGAAAAAAAGGAGCTGGAATTTATAACTGCCAAAACCGTCGCGGCGGTGGAGAAGGATTTCAACAGATTCCAGTTCAACACCGCTGTCTCATCCATACAGGAGCTGATCAATTTCACGCAGAAGCTGTTTGCCGAGCACGGAAATTTTGAGGGTTTTGCCGATACCGTTAAGACGGCGGTCAAACTCGTCTATCCCTTCGCTCCTTTTATAGCGGCGGAGCTGGCGGAGATATTGAAAATTAAACTGGACACTTTTCCTACCTGCTCGCTAAAAGCCATGGAGGGCCGTGATAAAGAGATAATCATACAGATCAATGGAAAGCTGCGCGCAAAATTGACATTTTCCGCGGGTGCCCTGGAGAGCGAGATCGTCCGGGCGGCTTGCGAAAACGAAAAGATACTTAAATTCACAGAAGGCAGCGAGATCAAAAAACACATATATGTTGAAGGAAAGATCTTGAATTTAGTGATAGGAGGTGGAAAATGATAAAAATAACGCAGGGTTTTTTGTGCGCCGCGCTGGCGCTGGCATCGGGCTGTTCTTTCTCCAATCCCAATGTTGTTTTATCCGACAATATCCGGACCGTGAAAATAAACGCTTTTTCCAACAAGACCGTCCTTTACGGCCTTGAGGACAAGCTCTTCCAGAAACTGAACGACGCTCTCATGGAGGACGGCCGCCTCATACCCTCTTCTGAAAATACCGACGCCCTTCTCATAGGGGATATAACCAGATACGAGCTCGTTCCTCTGAGTTTTGACGCCAACGGTATTGTGGAGGAGTACAAGCTCTGGATAGAGGCCGATCTGCGTTTTGTGGAATCCGAAACCGGCGAAGTGCTTTGCGAAGAGAAATCCATTCCCATAGATGTGCGCTTCCATCCGCCGGGGAGTACCCGCCCGGGCGCCATTATAGAAACCGAGCAGAACGCGCAGGAGCGCGCCACAGACGAACTCGCTTCCGAGATAGTTTATCTTCTGCTGCGCAACAGATAAATACCCGTGTACATAGACGCTTTTAAACGGCAGCTTGAACGGCGTGTCAATCCCGTCTATGTGTTCATCGGAGCCGATGACGGCTGCAAAGAAGAAGGTTTTGGGCTCATCTGCAAGGCGCTGGGGCCATCCAGTATCATCCGGACTGATCCCGCTTTTCCGCCGGGAGATATCCTCACGGAGCTCAATTCGCAGCTGCTTTTTTCGGACAAAAAAATCGTGCTGATAAAGGACGCGGAAGGTTTTAAGAACGAGGAACTGACGGCCATCCTTTCTTATTCAAAGAACAGCACAACGGTGCTCGTTATTTTCTGCGCCTGGAACGCGCGCCTCAAAAAGTTTTTTACTTCCCCTGATATTGTCGTCGTTGACTGCTTTAAGCCTTTTCCGTGGAAAACCGCCGCGGCGGTGCGCGCGCGGCTGGCTAAAGAAGGGAAAAAGATCGACGACGCCGCGATGTCCGCGCTTATAGAGATCAGCCGAAACAGCAGTGTTGACATAGATCTCAATGTGAGCAAGCTCCTCACTTTCAAGGCAGATGACGCTGTCGTCACTCAGGATGATGTTGAGAGAATAAGCACATCAAGGGAGACGGACAGTATATTTGAATTTACATGGCAGATGATAGGGGGCGAGGCCGTCTCTCTGCTCCAAAAAGCCGAACAGCTGAAAAGTGACGGAGAGATGGGCTGCCTCGGATACGCGCGGGGGCTGTTTGAAAAATTTTTAACGCTCAAGCAGAAGATCAGGGAGGGTCAGCCGGTGAACATAAACGACGCGAAAGCGCTGGGTATATTTGACAAAAATCAGCAGGAGGCCGCCGTCAGGATCGTCTCTTCCACCCCGGAAGAAAAGATACTGGAAGCTTACAAAACAATACTTGAGACTTTTGAAAAATACAAGAGCGGGCAGCCGGGGGCTTTCGCTAACGCGGCGGTGAGGATATCAGGATTTTTTGGAAAGGGCACAGAGGCGTGATTTCAGCCTGTCAGCTTTGTTGCCGTGGAAGATCTTCTTCTTGGACATTTTATCCAGTATTCCCTGGATATTCGCGATTTTTTCGGCGGGTTTTCCGCCTTTTTCGCTGATGGCGACTTTGTACTGTTTGATCTCTGTCTTGAGCGCTGTTTTGATTTTACGGTTGGCGGCCCGCTTTTTACGGTTCTGCCTTGCCTCTTTCATAGCACTCGTATGTCTGCCTGTTTTTAATTTTGCCATTTTTCCTCCTGCCCGCGCGTTCTTCTGCGGGGGACCTTTTCTTTCGAGAGCAATGCTATCAAAATTAGCTATGTCCGTCAAATGATAAAAAGAATTTTCAACACGCCGCTGAAAAAAGGTTTCGCCGCTGTCTCCGCGGCGACCATGATCTCGAGGATACTGGGTATGGTCAGGGATATCTTCATGGCCAAATATTTCGGCACTTCAATGTTCGCCGACGCTTTCTATGTGGCTTTCAGGATACCGAATCTTCTGAGGCGTCTGCTGGGAGAAGGGGCACTACCGGCCGCTCTGATACCCGTCTATTCGGAGATGCTCGTTAAAAAGGAGGATGAGAGGGCGAAAAGGCTTACCGGCAGCATGTTCTCCTTTCTTTTTGTCATTTGTTTTTTCCTCACGGCCGTAGGCGTTATCTTCACGCCGCAAATAGTGAGATTGATAGCTCCCGGTTTTTTCGGAAACACGGAGCAGTTTGCTTTAACGGTGACGCTGGCGAGGATAATGTTTCCCATTCTTATTCTTGTGACGATGGCCACCATAGCCATGGGAATATGTAATGCCAGGAAATATTTTTTTATTCCAGCCGTCGCGCCGGCCCTCTTCAATGTCAGCGCGATAGTTTTTTTCATGTTTTTCACCCGCGGGATACCGGGCTATGACATAAGGGGCCTCGCCGTCTTCGCTGTGATCGGCTTCTTTCTTCATTTCGCATTAATGCTGCCCATTCTTTTCAGGGAAAAGGTCGCGTCTTTTTGTTTTTTTGTCAAAGGCGTGTTCTCCAACGCGGATGTGAAAAGAATAATCGTTCGCCTGATACCTGTGGCTATGGGCGTTTCAGTGATGCAGCTCAACATATTCGTTGATACCATCTGCGCCACGCTCATGGGGGCGGGGGTCGTGTCGGCGCTTTATTTCGCCAACCGCCTTTACCAGCTGCCGCTGGCTCTTTTCGGGGTGTCTATTTCAATGGTCTCTCTTCCCTTTATGTCCGACGCGCGGGCGGAGAAAAAAACCGGGGCTGTGGCGAAGAATCTTTTTGATTCCTTCGCGGCGAGTCTGTTTCTGATAATCCCCTCGACACTCGGGCTGATCATTCTCGCGGGAGAGACGGTGTCGCTCCTTTTTGAGAGAGGTCTTTTCTCATCCGGCTCCACGGCGATGACCTCCGCGGCTCTGGTTTTTTATTCGGCGGGACTGGCGGCTTTCGCCGGTATCAGGATATTCGCTAATTATTTTTACTCGAAGAAGGATATGCGGACGCCGGTCAAAATAGCCGTGCTATCCTTTATAGTGAACATAGCGGGGGATATCGCCGCCCTCGTCTTTCATCTGGGCCCGGGCGGCCTTGCCGGGGCGACGAGCATCGCCGCGTTGACGAATTTCGCTCTGCTTGTATGGCTGGTTATCAAAGACGGCATCAGGCCACCAACATCATTCTACAGGAAATTGTCTGTTATCCTCGCCGCATCCGCCATCATGGCGGGCTTTCTCCTGGCGCCCTTCCAGATGCACACGCTCATCAAGATTGCTCTCGCCGGTGGCATATATTTAATTTCCGCCCGCGCCTTCAGATCATTCTTCTGATTAATCTGATTTCAGCCAGCCAATGAGCCTTATTGTAATTGGCGGGATTATTTGTTAAGCTCGTACTTGAATAGGAATTAGGATTTGTAAAGAGACATATTTTGACACATCTGAAGAACACATCATATACTGATTTGCCAAAGGTGAAATTAAAGTTAAAGTAACGGAGTAAAAATGATTGAAGGAAATTTTAAGGATCTGGGTATTAACGACGAGCTGGTCGAAATACTCAAAAAGAAAGGTTTTGAGCATCCCACGCCCATACAGAAGCAGACCATACCTCTGATACTCGATGGAAAAGACCTGATAGGGCAGGCGGAAACGGGTTCGGGCAAGACCGCGGCCTGCGCGATACCCCTCGTCCAGCAGGTGGACAAGAGCATAAACGACATACAGACGCTCATCCTCACGCCGACGCGTGAGCTGGCGCTGCAGTATCTGGATGAGGTGAGTTCCTTCGGCACGCCTTACGGGGTGACGCCCTTTGTTATCTACGGAGGGTTCAACAAGGACATACATCTGGCAAAACTGAAATCGGGCGTTCAGATACTCGTGGCCACACCCGGCAGGCTCATTGACATTATTTACAATCATTATCTCGCGCTGGAAAACCTCAAGACAATGGTCATAGACGAGGCCGACGAGATGCTGAAAATGGGCTTTATAGAAGATGTTGATTTTATAAAAAGCTGCATAGTGCAGAAGCATCAGACGCTTCTTTTTTCGGCGACAATGCCTCCGCCCATCAAGCGCCTCGCGGGAAAATACATGAAGGACGCCGTTCATATAAAACTTAACGCCGACCAGTCCGGGCCGTCAAGCCTGATTCATTACGTGATACACGCTGAAAGCCGCGCCAAGGACAGGCAGCTTTCCATGCTGCTTGCGCAAAAAGAGATAACGCAGGCCATTGTTTTCTGCAACACTCGCACCCGTGTGAAAACTCTCTATAAATCGCTGCAGGATAAATTCCGCGACGTGGATTATCTCCACGGCGGCATGGAACAGAACCTGAGAACAAGGATAATGGACAAATTCCGCGCGAAGAAAATAAAAGTCGTAATAACGACGGATGTCATGGCCCGGGGCATAGATGTCAGGGGCGTTTCGCACATAATCAATTACGATTTTCCAAAGACCTCAGAGAGCTATGTGCACCGCACAGGGCGCACGGCCAGGCTGGGCAAAGAAGGCACGGCCATATCCATTATAACGCGCTCGGACGCCGATATTTATAAGGAAGTCAGCGAAAAATACGGCATCAATCCCGCGCCCTTTCCCGGCTCCGCCGCAGAAGAGGACAGTTCTGCTTCAAGGCCCCACCGCGGCCGCTCAAGAAAAAAGTAGTCTTTGCTTGCCAAAGAGAGCTTCCATTTGTTATAGTTTACCGTTTAGATCGGAAAAAATTTAGTATTTAGGAGAAAAAGATATGGCTAGAGTGAAAAGAGGCGTTACAAAAAGAAAAGCACATAAGAAAGTTCTGAAACTTGCGAAGGGCTTTAAGGGAGCCAAAAAAAATCATTACAGACAGGCGAACGAGAATCTCGAAAAGAGCATGATCTACGCCACCCGTGACAGAAAGGTGAAGAAGAGAGAATTCCGGTCGCACTGGATAACGAATCTCTCGATCGCCTGCGAAAAAACGGGCTTTAAATATTCAAGGTTCATCGACGCTATGAAAAAAAAGAACGTGACGCTCTCGCGGCCCATGCTCTATAAGATAGCGGTGAACGACTTTGAGACATTCAGAAAAATAGCCGATTTTGTAAAATGATTTTATCCTTTCAGGAGTTGACAAAATGCACATTGATGCGGAAATATCAAGAATACGTAAAAATTTCTTTGAGACGATCAAAGATATCAAAACAGCCGAACAGCTCACGAATGTCAGAGTTGTCTATATAGGCCGTAAAGGCAAAGTCTCAAGACTTTTAAGGGAAGTGTATGGCCTTCCCGCCGACATAAAGCCCCGTGTGGGCAAAGAGCTGAATCTGCTCAAAAACGAGATAGAGAAAAATATCGAGGATATCTCATTGCGTTTTACGCCCGGAGTGAAAGCAGAGGCCATCGACGAGACTCTCCCCGGAAGGCCTTTTTCCGTCGGGGGGCGTCATCCGCTGAGCATAATCAGGAACAAAATAGTGGAGATATTCTTCTCAATGGGCTTTTCCCTCGTCGAGGGGCCTCTCATGGAGGATGACTGGCACAATTTTACGGCCCTCAATGTGCCCGAATTCCATCCCTCCAGGGATATGCACGACACTCTTTATCTTGAAGGCAAGGATAATATACTTCTTCGCACGCACACCTCGCCCGTTCAGGTGCGCGTGATGAAACACAACAAGCCGCCGCTGGCGGTGATAGTGCCGGGCAAATGTTTCAGGAACGACGCCATAGACGCCTCCCATTTTCCGGTCTTCCATCAGGTTGAGGGCCTTTGGGTGGACAAGGATATTTCCCTGGCCGATTTGAAGGGCGTTCTCAGCGCTTTTGTGCACCGCCTCTTCGGCAATGTCAAGGTGCGTTTCAGGCCGAGTTATTTTCCTTTCACCGAGCCTTCCGTTGAGCTGGATATGGGCTGCCCTGTGTGCGGCGGCTCCGGATGTTCCACCTGCGGACATGGCGGCTTCATGGAGATAATGGGCGCCGGAATGGTGCATCCGGAAGTGTTCAGGAATTCCGGTTATGAGGAAAAATACCAGGGATTCGCTTTCGGCATGGGAATAGAGAGGATAGCGATGATATATTACGGCCTGGCCGATATAAGGGATTTTTATAACAACGATTTGAGATTTCTGGAGCAGTTCAGATAGAATGGAGATGGAAGGATGCTGATACCGGTTAAATGGCTCAGGGATTTTGTGGATGTTTCAGGCGCCGCCGAGGTGAAGGATATACTGCTCAAGGCGGGTTTTGAGGCTGAGCTCGTCTTCAGCAAAGAGAAATTCAACGGCGTCGTGGCCGCGCAGGTGCTCAAGGCCGCGCCGATCCCGGGGACGCATCTTAAGAGCTGTCTTGTCAGCGACGGGAAGGAGCTCTGTTCGGTTATATGCGGCGCTCCCAATGTGGACAAGGGCCAGTTCGTGGCTTTCGCCCGCGTGGGCGCTGAGCTGCCCGGCGGGATCAAAATATCAAAGCGGAAAATACAGGGCAATGTCTCCTGCGGTATGATAGTTTCGGAAAGGGAGCTCGGAGTGGGTGACGGCGCTTCGGGTATCATGGTGCTGAAAGAGGAACTGCCTCTCGGGACGCCCCTGAGCTTTCAGAAGGATGAGATGGTTGAGGTTGAGATAACACCGGACAGGGGCGACTGTCTTTCCATTCTGGGAATAGCCAGGGAAGTGAGCTTTTTCGGCGGCAAAGAACTAAAAAAACCCGTTATAGAAAATATAGCAGAGGAAGGCGCTCACTCCGGTTTCAGGGTTGAGAGGGTGTCTGGGAGCTGTCCGTTTTATACGGGCTGTCTCATAGAAGGCGTGAAAATAGCCCCGTCGCCGGACTGGATCAAAAACAGGATATTATCAATGGGACTCAATCCGCAGAACAATGTCGTTGACATTACCAACATGATACTTTTTGAGCTGGGCCAGCCGCTCCACGCTTTTGACGCGGATAAGATAAAGAGCGGGATAATAAAGATATCAGACGCCGCGGAGGGTGAGAAAATCACTCTTCTCGATGCTAAGGAGCGCGCACTCAAAGAAGGCCTGTGTCTTATAAGGGATGGAGACAGGCCAATCGCTCTGGGCGGCGTGATGGGCGGCGCGGAAACGGGTGTTTCAAATATAACGACGAGAGTGTTCCTGGAAAGCGCCTACTTTGAGCCGGGCGCGATATACAGGAGCGCCAGATATCTTGGCATAAACTCGCCTTCCTCAATGAGATTTTCAAGAGGAGTGGATCCTCTTATGGTAAAAAAAGCCCTGATGAGAGCCGTTGCGCTTATCAAAGAAACGGCATCCGGCTGCGTAAAGGAATTTTTCCATGAAGGCAGGGTGCCCGGCAAGCAGCCCATAACGGTCAGAAGGGAATATGTGAGATCTCTTCTGGGCGTTGATATACCGTCGGACGATCTGGCTAAGTCCCTTGCTTTTGCCGGCGATGTGCAGAGCACTGACGGCGGGACCATAAAAATCCTTCCATATTCATGGAGGAACGATCTCAGTATAGAGGAGGACATGGTTGAGGAGGCTGTCAGGTCCATAGGATATGACGGCATTCCGCCGAAGTATCCGGCTTTGAGGCGGATGCCCTACGGTTTGCCGGATCCCGTAAGAGATAGAGAAAAACTGATGAGTGCTTTTACCGCCTCGGGCTTCAGCGAGGTTATAACGCCGGACATGATATCGGAGAGCCGGCTGTTCCAGAATTTTCCGGAAGTCATAAAAATAAAGAATCCGGTTTCAGCCGATATGGGTGTGGCTAGGCCGACGCTTTTTGTCAATCTGGCTGATGTGGCCAGGCACAACATATCCCGCGGTATAACTGATGTCAGGATATTTGAGTGCGGTTCGGTTTTCAAAAATGATTCGGCAAAATATATTGAAGAGGAAATGATTGCCGGAATGGCCACAGGCCTCGTGGCGCCGCTGAGTCATTACAAGAGCGCGCCCGTTGATTTTTTTTATGTGAAGGGCGCAATTGAGGGCGCGGCTGAAAGTCCGCCGGTAGGCGCGGCTATGCGCGTGTCTGTCAGTGAGCGGATCAACGCGCCCTTTCTTGAGAACGCCGTTCTTTTCAAAGAGGGGGGTAAACCTCTTTTTATGATAGGAGAGGTGACGGATAAAGCACTCAATTCTTTTGACATAAAGAAGGATTTTCTCACATCGCCTATCATATATTTTGAATTATATTTCAAGAACCTTCCCTCCGCGGCGAAAAAATATTCAGCGCCCCCAACGGTGCCGGCATCGATGAGAGACCTTTCAATTCTGATAAAGGATGATGTCAGCTTTGCCGATGTGGAGAAGAAGATATTCGAAAGCGGCGCTCTTAATCTGGAAAAAGCCGTTCTTATCGACCTTTATCGCGGCGCCCAGGTGGAAGACGGCAAAAAGAGCATGAGTTTCCGGCTTTTTTTCAGGGGCAAGGAGACACTCATCCACAGTGACATCGACGCGCAGCTTGCCAGGATATTAAAAGCCTTAGGCGACGCTTTCGGCGCCGAGTTGCGGAAAAAATAATTGCCTTTTTCCCCAAGAAAACTTTTTAATCAAAACTGGTTTTACACAGCATTGTTTCTCGCGGCGCTGATACTGTCTCTTTATGTGAGGTTTTCTGTCATAGCCGCAAACAACAGCGAACCTCTGAGGGGCGATGCCGGGGGTTTCGTTTTGCATGCTCGGGCTATGACAAATTTTTACGAGGCGTCTCCCCGCGAGCCATTTTGGGTTTTATGGGTCAAGTGCGCCGCGGCGCCTTTCAAAGAAGCCAAAACCGGCATGAGATTTGCCGCCGCCGGGGTTTTTTCCCTTTCGGCCGTGCTGCTCTTCCTTATTCTGAGGCGTGAGCTTGGAAATGCGCCGGCTCTCGCGGGCGGGCTTTTCTATCTCATCATACCCTATATGTATTTCAGCCACATCAGGGCGCACCGCCTGGAACTCTATCTTTTGCTGCTCCTTCTTTTCTGCTATATTCTGATCCGGGGTTTAAATAGTGTTTTTTCCGTTCTTGCCGCGGGACTAAGCGCGGCGGCTCTTGTTTTAACGAGGATGGAATCGCTGGCCGTTATAATCCCCGGTTTTGCTTTTTATGTTTTTAAACAGAGACGGGCGATGCTGCCGGCTCTTAAAAAAAGCGCTCTCGCGCTTCTTGCCGCGCTGATACTGGCGTCGCCGTTTTTTGTCTCCTGCCGGAGAGCATATGGCTCCTTTTTTCACGATTTGAACAATCACGCCAGATTCTGGGATTCTCACGAGCACGCCGGAGAAGAGGGCTTCCGTTCACCCGAAGAAACTCTCGTGAGGCCTTATGAGGGCAGAAATGTCTCGGTTTTTCAGTACATTTTTTCCGGCAGAAACTTAAAAAATATAACCGTCAGATTCGTCAAAGGCTATTATAAGACTTTTACGCGGGCGGCCAGGCACATGCTGAGAGTTTATTATGACCTTTCTTTTTTGATCTATCCTTTCTGGGCGGGGCTTTTAATGATGCCTTTTTCAAAAAAAGGACGGGGCCTTCTTTTCTGGGGGCTTCTTTTTATTTTCCCGCACGCTTATATTCTTAATTTGAATGTTGTGGGAAAACCTTCCGTTGATATAAGGTTTGCGGCTTCGTCGGTGCCGCTGATGGCATTTGCCGCGGGATTTTTCATTTTCGCCTCGGTCAGGATATACGCTTATGCTTCTGCTTATTTTAAAAAGCGATATCCCTCTTATTTTCTTGACAACGGGGCGGGGAATTAAATAAAATTAGAAGCAATGAAAGACGATCTAAAAAGACTTTCGGACGACGTAGACAGAGCGGTGAGAGTTATAAAGGCTCTCAAAGCGGAAAACGAAAAACTCAACAGCGCCCTGCTGCTTAAGGACGAGCAGATACGCGCGATGGATTCGCAGGGCAGGAACTCCGAGAAAATAGTGCGGGATTTTGAAAGGATGAAACTGGAAAGGATAAAAATAAAAGACAAGGTCGGCGTGCTGCTTAACGCCTTAGGGGATGTTCAATGAGCACTTCCGTGACCCTTATGGGGAACAAACTCAGTATTTCCGACGATGAATTGAGCCCTGAGACGATAAAGGCTGCGGCCGAGATGGCCCAGAAGGAGATGGATGCTCTGCGGCAGGCGCTGGGAATGCAGGACACGCTGAAACTTGCGGCACTGACGATGATACAGATAGCCGGGCGTCTTTTGGAATTGGAGAAAAAGGGTTATTCCCGCACGGAGGGGTACAGTAAAGTTTTGGAAGAGATGGCGAAAAAGTTAGAAGACGAGATAAACGCGTGATAAGAGGAAGAGGAGCGAAAACAAGAGCAGCGGCAAACCGGTCGTCCGGAGCCGTTGTTAAAAATATTTCTGCGGCCGTGGTGATGAATGTGATTTTTGAAGGGCTCTAAGAAGAATACGGGATTTTGATGCCGCGGTTCTTGGACCGCGGCTTAAGAAAACCCACTTTGCTGTTCGCAGCCTTCTTCTGATCACATCCACCCGGCCGCGGATGATTTTCGATTTCTCCCCGCTATTCATCACACGATAAGGATTTAGGGATGAAAACAAAACAGGGTGATATACAGCCGCTCTCATGGCGGCTGGTGCCGGATTCTATTGACGGCTTCCGCGGACAGGATCACCTTTTTGCCCCGGGCGCGCCGCTGAGGGAAATGATCATGAAAGGGCGCTTCATGTCCTCGCTCCTGTGGGGGCCGCCCGGAACGGGTAAGACGGCCTTTTCCAGGTTTATAGCCGGAAAATTAAAATACAAACTGGTTTTTATCAACGCCATCACTTCCGATGTCGCCGGGGTAAGGGAAATTCTCAAAGTCGCGGATTTTGAAAAGTCCAGCAAAGAGACGCTCCTGGTTGTTGATGAGATAGAGCATTTCAGCCGTTCGCAGCAGAATGTTTTTCTGCCCTGCACCGAGAGGGGGGATATAAAACTGGTGGGGATAAGTTTTGAAAACCCGTATTACCGCATGAACACGGCTCTTCTTTCAAGGCTGAAGGTCTTTGAATTCAAAGCCCTTCCGGCAAAGGACATAGCCGGGATACTGGAAAACGCGCTGAAATCGGATAAGGGCTACGGTGGTAAAATAAAAATGAACTCCTCCGTCCCGGATCTGCTCATAAGAGAATCAGCCGGTGACGCGCGTAAGCTCCTGAACCTGCTGGAGATGCTGGTATGCGGCTGCGAAGGCAAAACAATCACGGAGGAAGCGGCGCGGAAAGCGTTTACCGGGGGCCGGAAATATGACAAAAACGATCATTATGAGATGATATCGGCTTTTATAAAAAGTGTCAGGGGCTCCGACCCCGACGCGGCGCTTTACTGGCTGGCCTGTATGCTCAAAGGCGGCGAGGACCCCCGTTTCATAGCAAGGCGGCTCATGATACTCTCGTCGGAAGATATAGGCAACGCCGATCCGGGGGCTCTGACGCTGACGGTTTCGGCGATGAAAGCCGTGGAATCGGTGGGTATGCCGGAGGCGCGGATCATTCTCGCTCAAGCCGTCATCTATTGTTCAATGACATCCAAGAGCAACGCCTGTTATGAGGCCATTTCAGCGGCTGAGAAAGCGGCTGAAGAGTCCCGCCCCGAGGTGCCGAGGCATCTGACGCGCGCCGGGGCGTCGGATTATGTCTATCCCCATGATCACGGCGGCTGGGCGGATCAGCAATACAGCGCCGTTAAAAAGAAAATTTATAAAAGCCGGAAGAAGGGTTTTGAGAAGGAGCTCGACAGGATACATGAAACTGTCAGAAAAAGAATCGCTTAGGGAAAGGGGTCGCCGGATACGCAAGAGTTTGCCGGCGAAAGCCTTTTTGAGCGGTCAGATATGTGAGAGGATAGTGAGCTGGGATATCTTCGCGTCAGCGCGGAGAATAATGAGTTATTGTGCTATCGACGGCGAAGTCGATCTCGGCGCGCTTCCCATCTCCGGGCACGCCCGTGAACTTTATCTCCCGGCAGTTGTCCCGGATAAGAGCGGTTTAGCGATTGAGCCGCGAAGATTTTTTCAAGGTGCTGTTTGCGTGAAGGGCAAATTCGGCATAGACGAAGCGCCCGAAGGCGCCCCTGTGATAAAGCAGGCAGAGCTTGATCTCATTCTTGTGCCGGGGATAATGTTCGGTCCGGCTGGTGGAAGGATAGGTTTTGGACACGGTTATTACGATCGCTTTCTGGCCTCATGTGCAGGAGCGGTGAAAGCCGGCGTGTGTTTTGAGTCCCAGTTCGGAGAAGATTTTGAACCGGATAAAGATGATGTGAGCATGGATTTTGTGATCACGGAAAAAAAGATCTACGAGATCGTTAAAAGAAAAGAGGAGGAAAAATGAATATTATCGCAGCTGTTATAGCAGGTTTTGCCGCGGGCGCGCTGCCCGTGTATCTTATTCACAGGAGCGCCATGGGAAAAAAGGGTACGGGGATAATCAGAAAAGCCGAGGCAGAGGCGGCGCTCATACGCGAGAATGCGCTTCGTGAAAATGAAAGAAAACTTAAAGAGAAAGAAGAAGATCTTATGAGTAATCAGCGCTCAAGACAGAGCGCGCTGGATAAAAAAGAAAACGAGATATCTTCAAAGGCGCAGGAGATAGAACGCAAGGTCGGTGAATTTGAACAGGAACGGAGAGACGTGGAAAACAGCAGAAGAGACTGCGAACGCAAAGAGAAACTGCTGAAGATGAAGGAAGAGGAACTCTCCTCCAAGCTCGCGACCCAGAAAGAGCAGCTGCAGAAAGCGGCGCACATGACGCCGGAAGAAGCGAAAAAAATCCTTATTTCGTCCATGGAAGACGAGGCGAGAAAAGACGCGCACAAGCTCATAGGCGATATCATCAGGCAGGCTGAAATAGACGCTTCGGAAAAAGTCAGGCGCATAATAGCCACATCCATACAAAAGGCCGCGACCGACGAGGTGCAGTCTTTGACCACGACCGTCGTGCAGCTCAAGAACGATGATCTGAAAGGCAGGATCATAGGAAAAGAGGGAAGGAACATAAAAGCGTTTGAGGCCGCCACCGGCGTTGAGCTTATCGTGGATGACAGCCCCGGTGTCATCACTTTATCAAGTTTTGACGGCGTGCGCCGCTATGCGGGGGCATTGACGCTGGAAAAGTTGATTTCGGACGGCAGGATACATCCCGGAAGAATAGAGGAGCTCGCCAAAAAATCCCAGGCGGAAGCGGAAGTTCATATCAAGGAAACCGGCCGCAAGACGGCGGAACTTCTGGGCGTCAAGGACCTGAAAGACAATCTGATTGAAATGCTCGGCCGCATGGAATTCCGTTTTTCCTATGGACAGAACATCCTTCAGCATTCCATTGAAGTGGCCAGGATAGCGAAAGCCATGGCCTTTGAGATAGGAGCGAATCCCACGCTGGCCTGCCGCGCGGGACTACTGCACGACATAGGCAAAGCCCTGCCGGGCGAAGTAGACGGCAGTCACGCCATTCTGGGCGCGGAGTTTCTTGAAAATAACGGTGAGTCGGCAAAAGTCATCAATGCCGTGAAAGCCCATCACGAAGAAGCGCCTTTTGAGACTGTTGAGGCCGTGCTTGTCGCCGCCGGCGACGCTTTATCGGCGACGCGTCCCGGAGCGAGGATGGAATCCGTCGAGCATTATTTCAAGAGGATACAGAAGATAGAAGAGATAGCCATGCTTTTTGAGGGCGTCGAGAGGGCTTACGCTATTTCGGCCGGCCGCGAGGTGCGGGTTATAGTGTGCCCCGAAAAAATAACCGAGGCGAACGCTCCCGTTGTCGCCAGGGAAATCGCCCAGAAGATAGCGAGGGAAGTGGAGTATCCCGGGCAGCTCAAGGTGTCTCTCATCAGAGAACAGCGCTGGAACGAGCTGGCATGAAAGTTTTATTCATAGGGGATATTTTCGCCAGGCCCGGCAGGGAGATCGTCGCGGAGACCCTCCCGCGGATTTTTCAGACGGACAAGCCGGATTTTGTCGTGGCAAACGCCGAGAACGCTGCCGGGGGCAAGGGCCTGACGCCCAAAACGGCATATGAATTGTTTGATGCCGGAGTGGATGTCATCACGCTGGGAGATCACGCCTGGGACAGGCGGGAGGTCATGGAAATTATAGACGATAAGCGTATTTTAAGGCCGCTGAATCTGCCCGCCGGAAATCCGGGCCGCGGCAGGGGGATTTACACAAAAGGGGAAAATAAACTCTGTGTTGCCGCCCTGATGGGGCGGACTTTTATTGAAAGGCCTATGGATTGCCCTTTTGCCGCTGCCTCAAAAGAGGTTTTTGACGGACCCACGCTCATTGATTTTCACGCTGAGGCCACAAGTGAAAAAATCGCGATGAAATGGTTTCTCGCGGGGCGCGTCACCGCGCTCCTGGGCACGCACACGCACATAGCCACCGATGACGCCGTCATAGAAAAAGGCACCGCCTACATAACCGATTGCGGCATGACGGGCGCGTATAATTCCGTGATAGGCGTGGACAAAGACATAATAATAAAGCGTTTTCTGACGGGTATGGCGGAGCGTTTTGAGCCTGGCCGCGGTGATGTTCAATTCCACGGGGTGATGGTGGATATCGAAGGAACAAAAGCCGTCGCTATACGGAAGATAACTATCAAGGACGGGGAAAAATAGTAGCGTTTGTGCTTATGGAGGATTTTATGAAAAGAGTGATGAAGATCATTGTCGGAATTTTACTGGCCGGGTTTGTTATTTTAGCGTCAAGAGAGATATATGTGCGAAACACCACCGACGAGATATACCTTGTCTACACATCCGATATCCACGGTCATGTCCTTCCGGAAAAACACTACGATGCGGCCACTGGCGTGACATGGGAGACGGGCGGCGCGGGTTCGATGAGCGCCTACCTGTCTTTTCTGGACAAACCCTATCTTCTTCTCGACGCGGGCGACATCTTTATGGGAACGCCTGAAGGAGCTCTGGGAAAGGGCGAGTTCATTGTTAAGATCATGAATGACCTGAAATATTCGGCTGTTGCCGCGGGTAACCACGAGCTTGATTACGGCCTCGATAATTTTCGACAGCTCTCCGTAAAAGCGGATTTTCCTTTTTTGTGCTGCAATCTCACCAACAGCGACGGATCAGAAATACCCTTCGTAAAACCTTATGAGATTTTTGATGTCGCCGGATACAGCATAGGGGTGATTGGAGTCATAGAGGAGGATCTTCATAAGGTGCTGACTGGCGAAAACGCCGCGATGTTCGCTGTGCGGAGCGCTTCAGCAAGCGTGCAGCGGGTCGCAGACGAGCTCGCTGAAAAATGTCACGCCGTGGTGGTGCTCTCCGGCCTCGGCCTTGACGGGGATAAAGAGCTTGCGCGGCAGATTACGGGCGTTGATATAATCGCCGGCGGTGAGACCCACATAGCCCTGGAAAAAGCTTTGATGATCAACGGCATCATGGTCTGCGAGCCCGGTTGGGGCTTGCGCTACGCGGGAAAAATAAAAATGCGCATTGGGAAGCGCGGTTTGGTCAGGGCAGAATGGAAGCTGGATAAACTTCTGGCTTCTCAATATCCATCGGGCAATTTTGTTTCGGAGCGCATAGGCGTCTTCGAAAATGAAGATTATAAAAGGATGAATATCCCGGCGGGTTCCGCGTCAATGTGGATACAGCGTTATTCGGGAGGGCCCGTAAACCCCATGGGCAATCTGGTCGCCGACGCTATGAGGATCGTCGCGGGCACTGATTTCGCGTTCCAGAATGAATACGGGATACGCGCGGAGATCGCTCCGGGCACCGTCAGGATAAGGGATCTCGTCGCGGTGTCGCCTTTCGGCAACAAAATAGTGACAATGAAGCTGACCGGCTCCGAGATCCGGGAACTGCTGGAGCAGAGCGCGACCAAAGAGAAGGGTTTGCTTCAGATGAGCGGCTTAAAGATGATATTTAATTCGGAGCTTCCGAAAGGCAGAAAGCTCCTCAATGTCATCGTTAAGAACGCTGAGATAGACCCGGAAAAAGAATACACGGTGGCGACAAACAGTTTTCTCGCCGGCGGCGGCGACGGTTTTGTCACATTCAAAAAAGGCAGGGAAATAAGGGATGCGGGGATGAAGCTGCTGGATGCCACGATTGAATATTTCAAGAACAACTCGCCCGTGGGCCCCTCTCAGGAAGAAAGGGTAACGGATATCAGAAATTAAGGTTTGTCTCGAAAAGGATCTGCGTCACTTTTCCGCCGGTGACTGACAATGCTTCCCCGCGGCTGAAAGACGAGTATATCAGGCGGAAATCAAGATTTTTTGTGCGGGCGTATTCCAGGCCGATGTCCATTTCTTTTCCGAGTTCTTTCATTCCCTGCACGTCGACTGCGGAGAGCTCATAGGTAAAATAGTTAAACAGCAGTTTCATGGGTTTGTTCATGACGGATGATTTGAATCCCGCGCCCAGTATCCTGAGATTTTCAAGGCTGTTCTCCCTTCCGTTTTCCCTGTTCCTTATATAGTACTCGCCGAAATTTTCCTCTTCGTTTATGAAAGCCGCCCCTGTATTGAAATGTTCTTTAGCGTCGGCAAACAGTATAAAAGCGTTCCCTTCACCTAATTTATATATATCTCCGTAGGCCGTGGTTCGCGCGAGCACGGCGCTCGTGTCGACCCCGCTGCCGCCGCTTTTGGCGTATTCAAAAACCCATTGCACCTCTCTGTCTTTGCCGCTTTCATAGCGGATATCCATCATGCTGAGCTCTGTCGCGCTTGAAAGAGTGCGGTCATAATCGCTGAAATAAGTCAGCGTTGCCTTTCCGTTCAGAGCGTTCCTTGAGAGAGAAAAAAAAGAGATGTCCCTGTCCGAATCGCCGCCGGCGAAGGAGGCGCTGGACGCCTCTATGAGTTTGAAGGCCGCGCCCGTGGCTTTGAAGCCCCAGGGCAGAGACGCGTTGAATTTGACGCCGCTGAGCCCTGTTTCATCATCGTTTATGAGAAGGCCGTCGCCGAGCTTGCAGCCCTGCCGGCCGAGAGATGCCTCGAGAGGAAGGCCCATGAGCCCGCCCGCGCTTATGTATGCCCTGTCAAGGAAAAGTTCATCCTCGCCGCTTCTCCCCCAGACCCCGTTATTCCGGAGAGTGACGTTCGCCTTCACGTCTTTTTGGAGCATGCCCTCAAAATAAAAGCGGGAGCGCTGTTCAAAATAAGAAATTTTTCCGCCGCTTCCGGAAAGGGTGTCCGAGCCGAAAGCTCTTCCCCTTATGTCGAGTCCTGTGTTGATATCGGCGCGCGCCCCGGCTGCCGCGAGAAGAATTGTTAAGGCGGCCGCGGCAAAATAGCTGTTCGTGATCTTCATATGGGATAATGATAAATTTTTTAAGTAAAATTTGCAAATATGGCGGCTTTTATATTAGAATAAACTCCGCAAAAAATGGAAATACGGAGGAAAGATGAAAAACAAATTTGAGAAAGTGACTTTCAGAACGGTGCCTGTCTACATGGCGGTTATAGCGCTGCTTTATTTTGCGGACAAACAGGATATGAGCAGACTGTTTCTCATAACGGGAGCTGTTATCGCAGCCATAGGCGAGCTGCTCAGGATATGGGGCTGCGGGCATCTTGTGAAAACCAAAGAGCTGATAATTTCCGGCCCGTACGCGCATTTGAGGCACCCTCTTTACACGGGCACATATCTTATAACTTTCGGTTTCTGCATGATGGCCGGTATGTGGTGGCTGCTCATTGTCAGCCAGCTGGTTTACGCGCTGTATTATTATCCGCGTAAGGAAGTCGTTGAAGGTTTCAGGCTCGCCGCGATCTACGGTGAGGAGTATTACAAATACGCCCGTGCTGTGCCGGCGCTCATTCCGTCGCTGAAACCCTATGGGAAAAGCGATAAAAAATGGTCTTTTCAAAGAGTGGTCAAAAACAGTGAGACAGGCATACTTCTTGCCGTTATAGCGGCCATCGCCGTTCTTTATCTCAAGTTCACCGGAAAGATTTGCATTTCATAAAAAGTCTGTCTAATCCGTCGTATCATCAGGCGGATGTGTGGCTCGCGGAAGAGCTCGGAAGAAAATTCGTCCGTAAAGATTTCCGCAAATGGGGCTGGCCGGGCAGATTCCTGCTCGACCGTGAGGCCGCTTTTTACAAAAGGCTCGCCGGGATAAAAGGCATTCCCGCGTTTTACGGCTCTCCCGAAAGCGGAGTCATGGACATAGAATACATAGAAGGGAACTCTATAAAAGACAACAGGAATCTGCCGGCGGAGTTCTTCGATAAATTAGAGAAACTGGTTTCCGCGATACATGAGAGGGGCGTTCTTTATTTTGACCTGCGGCACAAGAGCAATGTGCTCGTCAGCAATGGCGAGCCTGTGATAATAGATTTCGCCACCTGTTTTCATATGCCGAAGCTTTTGCCTTTCCTGGGATGGGTGGATTCGGAGGCGGTTTTGTTCCTCAAACACAGCGTATCGCCGGAGCTTTTGAGCGCGGCGCAACTGTGCCATGTCAAAAAAATGAACCGGCTCTGCAAGCTGTGGTTCTTCAACCGCATTGTCAAAGGGGACTGACAGCGCGTTATTTTGTGTGGGCTGGTAAGTAGAATCTGCACACGTGTCCATCTGGGATCATGCTGTATAGTTGTAAGAAGGTGTGACTTCTAAAAAACAAAATCTTTCTGCATATTTCAGCGGTATTGTGCAGTAATAATGGAAAAAGGCTTTCAATTTTCAAAAAGACAACCATTCTGTTAGGTAGATTGCCTCTCAAAACTACAATTATACTTACGAGTTTGAACGGTGTTTTGTAGAAATAATGAGAAAAATTAACATTTTATGGAGTTTACCTATTAACGTGTAGTTAGATAGTTTTTCAAAATACATATTCTTTCTGCAGGGGTTAGTATATATGATGCAATTTCTGATTTTTAAGATCGAACTTTAGTGGCACTATCTTTTCTACTGCGATAAAAATATGGTAATATTATCCATCTTTTAGTAAAATCAGATAGGGAAAATTTAAAAAATGGAAAAAAGGACACTAAAAAAAAATATACAAGAAAAAGATTTGTATAAATGGGCTTTGGCGTTAAAAGAGAGAACCAAAGAGTTAGAATGTTTGTTTGGTATTTCACGCATTGTAGAAAAACAATTTACCTTAGAAGAAACAATGCGCAAGATTACGAATCTAATCCCGTCTTCATGGCAGTATTCTAAATCAACCTGTGCGCGTATAGTATTAGAGGGCAAAGTATTTAAAACAGCAAATTTCAAAAAAACCAAGTATATGCAGTGTAGTGATATTATTGTTGATAGAAATGTAATCGGTACGCTGGAAGTTTATTACCTGGAAAAAAAACCGCAGAGTGAAGAAGGGCCTTTCCTAAAAGCTGAACGGAATCTGATCAATGCGCTTTCGGAGAGATTAGGCGGGATAATTGAACGTAAAAAAGTGGGCGACGAACTAAAAAAATCTCATAAGAAATTACGGGAGCTTTTTGAACATTTGGAAACGGTGAGAGAAGATGAAAGAAAAAATATAGCGCATGATATACATGATGAACTGGGACAGTCCTTGACGGCCTTGAAGGTGGATATAGGATGGTTAAATAAAAATTTGCATAAAGATAAAGATTTGCTTTTGGAGCAAACATCGTCCATGCTTAAGTTTATTGATACGACTGTTCAAAATATGCAGAGAATTGTATTGAATTTAAGGCCCGTACTGCTCGATGATTTTGGTATCTCCGCGGCAGTCCTCTGGTATACGGAAGATTTTGAAAAAAGGTCAGGAATTAAATGTAAAATTTCATTAAAACCTAATGAAATAATTATAGACAAAAATCGTTCCATCCTGATTTTTCGCATATACCAGGAATTATTAACAAATGTTATAAGGCATGCTAAAGCAACAAGCGTAAAGATACAAATGATTAAAAAGACAAACAGGTTGATACTGGATATTGAAGATAACGGCAGGGGAATTACTGAACAGAAAATTTTCAGTCATAGGTCTTTTGGGTTACTGGGAGTAAAAGAACGTATTCATTTTTGGGGGGGCAAGCTACAAATTACCGGAACTCCCGATAAAGGTACAAAAATAAATATAGAACTACCGCTAAAATGATGAAGAAAAAGAGTGTCATTAAGATAATTGTTGTGGATGATCACCTGATTGTCCGCAAAGGGTTAAAAAAGATTTTAGATGAAACCCCTGATATAGAAGTTGTTGCCGAAGCAAGTAGTGGACAGGAGTTTTTAAGTAAAGTATCTAAAGAAAAATATGATATGGTTTTACTTGATATTTTTCTTCCCGATATGAGCGGGTTAGATATTTTAAAATACTTGAGGGCACAAAAGCCGGGTTTGCCTGTATTGATATTGAGTATGTACCCGGAAGAACAATATGCTGTAAGGACTTTAAAAGCAGGGGCTTCCGGTTATTTGAATAAGGCGAGTTTATCCGAGGAACTGATATCGGCTATACGCAAAGTACGGGAAGGCAGGAAATATGTGAGTCCGGCTCTTGCTGAAAAATTAGCTTGTGATCTAGATGCAGGCAGCGAAAAGCCGCCGCATGAAAATCTTTCAGACAGGGAATATCAGGTTATGTGTATGATAGGTTCAGGAAAAAGGGTGAAAGATATTGCAGAAGAACTATTTCTGAGTGTAAAAACCATTAGTACTTACCGTTCGCGTATTCTGGAAAAAATGAAAATTAAGAACAATGCAGAATTAATTCATTATGCAGTGAAAAATAAACTGGCATAAACGGCTGCTGTTTTCGTTGTTACAGTCGTTCGCCGGGCCATTAATTTTGTAGGACAAATACTTACATAAAATTAAGACTTCCGCTGATTTTTTTCTCTTGCATTATATATTACAATGGTTTCATAAGCGCCAATCAAAGAAGAACTAAATAAAGGTTTTACTTTAGATGATTTACAATAGAAAGGCGTTGGTGAAAAATATTTTAAGGTTAAGAATGGATTCAGTCCGTTGATGGAGGAAGCACATGAACAGGATAGTAAAGGTTGGTTGCGAACTGTGTATTAAGGATATGGGAACAGGTGACGATGAAACTTATATTATAATAAATCCCGGCGGAGGCAGTAACGATATGAACGAAATGTCTATTGCATCTCCAATAGGAAGCGCATTACTTGATCGTTCTGAAGGAGAAATTGTGGAAGTGGCAGTTCCTTCGGGTACAAGAAAAATTAAAATTTTAAAAGTTAGCCATTTAGGAAAAAAATGAAGAGCCGCTTTTTAAAATCAATAAAAGAACAAAGAGAAGACATTCTTAAAAGAAGCAAAAAAGTATTAATTATTGATGACGAAGCGAATATAAGAGAAAGTTGCAAACAATTTTTTGAAAAATTCGGTATTAATGTGGATACTGCGGTCTCTGCTGAAGAAGCTTTTAAATTGTGCGATAAAAATATATATGCCTTAGTTTTCCTTGACATTAATCTTAAGGATGCAATAAGTGGATTTGAATTACTTGAAATATTAAAAAAGAAATATTCATCTACAAAGCTCGTTATGATGTCGGAATATGCAACGATAGAACAAGAATTAAAAGCAATAGAAAATGGGGCGGCGGGATTTTTACCGAAACCTTTTGATTTGCAGGGGTTGAGAGCCATTGTAAATAAACTGTTATAGGGAAACAAATCAGTATGGTGGATATTGTTTAACAAGATATGAAAAAAGAAAAATATATGACTTGGTTTGAAAATAAAAATGCCGGAAAGTCAGGAGATGTAAGCTTGCTTAATGAAGTCATGCCCCGGGATATTGCCAGATTGGCAAGAAGTTTTCACAGGCAAATCCCCGATTACAGGATAACACCTCTTAAATCACTCAATAATCTTGCGGCAATGCTCAAAATAGGAGGTATATGGGTTAAAGATGAATCTTTACGATTGAATCTGAATTCTTTTAAGGTTCTGGGCGGTTCGTTTGCTATTTACAGATTCATTAAGCATAAATTGGGGATAGATCATCTTGAATTGCCTTTTTCAGAACTTATATCTCCAGAAATCAAAAAAAAACTAGGAAAGATAACTTTTGCCACGGCTACAGATGGAAATCATGGCCGTGGAGTTGCCTGGGCCGCCAGCAAGCTGGGTCATAAAGCTGTTATTTATGTCCATCAAAAAACATCAGTTGCCCGTGTTCAAGCTATAACAAGTTATGGAGCTGAAGTTAAAATAGTGAAAGGCACTTATGATGATGCCGTTAAAAAGGTTATTGCCGATGCCCGGAAATATGGTTGGCAAATCATATCAGATACTTCGTGGAAAGGTTATAGAGAAATCCCTTTATGGGTGATGCAGGGATACACAAGTCTGCTTTCTGAAGTACAGGAGCAACTGGCATCACAGGGGGTGATAAAACCCACTCACATATTTGTTCAAGCCGGAGTGGGGGCGCTTGCCGCTTCCATGATAGGGTATTATCGCAGTTTAATGCGTGGGGAAGCGCCTATTTCAATCGTCGTGGAACCTGATAGGGCAGCTTGCTTATTTAAGTCAATTAAAATGAAAGATGGAAAACCGCACAAGGTAAAAGGAAATCTTAATACCGCGATGGCCGGGTTAGCTTGTGGCGAACCAAGCCCTATTGCGTGGGAAATATTGAAAAATTATGCAAATTTTTTTATTGCTTGCCCCGAATATGTGGCATCAAAAGGTATGCGGGTTTATGGAATGCCATTAAAGGGAGATCCAACTGTTGTATCAGGAGAGTCAGGGGCAGTTACCTTAGGGGCATTGATGTTTATATTAGAGAACCCCAAACTGAGACAGCTAAAGAAACAGTTAGCCTTAGACAAAAACTCTCAGGTGCTGTTCATTAATACGGAAGGCAATACTGACCCTACTCATTTTCGTGAAGTTGTGTGGGATGGAGCGGATCCTGTTCCTGATAAATGACACAGTGTATAATATTTGAATGAATTTTTTTAAAAAGAGAATTCACAGCAGAATATGGCTATGTTTAGAGGAGTTAACAAATGGCAGGAAAAAATAGGAGTGAGTGCGAGTACAAAATACTCACATTAAGTCAAGTATAGTAAATCTGGAATATTTCTGTAAGGAGTAGAAAATAAATATGAAAACAGTGTTATGACTGACAAAAAGATTATGATTATGAATGGTCAACCAAGTGAAATTGAAATCATCAAGGAGCACCTAACGACAGCGGGTTACAATAAGATATTCAGTGCTTTTGACTCTGTTCAGAGCATCCAGATCGCAATGATGGTAAAACCGGATTTAATACTGCTGGACATAAATATGCCTGAGGGCGGAGAAAACGTCTATAAGCGTCTTAAGCAGATGGTCCCCACGCAGAGTATCCCTGCAATATTTATTATGCGAGTCGCTCCCGAAAGAATTCAGGAAGTAATTGACGAAACGGATATAAAAACAGAAAATATTATTACAAAGCCGATTAATTTTGAAGAACTTCTTGAAAAAATACGCTTTTTATTTTCGGGAAATGAACAAAAACAAAATATGAACAAAAGAAGCATATGATAGGAATCCTAAAGTCGCATAAAAAGGAAAAAAGAAGTGATATTTATCGATGCGTCTGTATCTGCAATTAATCAGGATTCAGCAGGCATATAAAGATGGACAATAAAGAATATGACATAGAAACGGCTACGGATAATTCTGAGAAGATTAATGAAATTACAAGAATAGCCAGAAGCGTTTGTAATGAATATAAAACGGGTTTTATTATAGATAGTCATATGGCGGTTGAAGTAAGAAGCTTAAAGGAAATGATTCCGGCTTCAGAAGGGCAGTTAAAGTCATATTTGAAGAAAAATAATCTGAAAACAGGGCTGATATTAAACTTTGGAAGCAATAAACTCGAATTCAAGCAGTTAACGGCTTGACGTGCAGAATCATAATTTTTTGTATAAGGAGGATTTGAAATGGGCGACAAAGGTGGAAAAAAAGATAAAAACAAGCGAGCAAATCAAAACAAGGCCGCACTCACCGTAAAAGAAAAACGGGAACGGAAAAAAGGAAAAAAGAAATAACTCCGAAAAATATTAAAAAAGCCAAACTATTCAATACACTTGCCCACACTCAGTTGCGAGGCCGGTGATCTCTAGCGGTATATCTTTGTTCAAACCGACAAAGAGAAAATCAACATAGGAGAGTATGTTTTTCTCATAACCTGAGCAATATTCTGGCTTTGAATTATGTGCCTTCTGAATTCTGTACCATTTTGTTGAAAACTGCAAGAAGAATTTACCAATCGAAAACCTTTATATCTTGGAGAATGCTGCAAAAATGATCAGGAAAAATATTTTCCGACAATTTTGTCTACCTTGACAAATCAAGTAGAATACAATAGAATACATTAGAAGCAGATAGAATAAAAACAAGGGGGGGCAAATGTCTAAAGTAATAACGCTAAGGCTTTCACAGGATGAATACAAAAAAATATCGGCGGCGGCTGATATTGAACGCCGGCCTATCTCTAATTTTATCACAACGAGGGTGTTGACGGATATAGAAGATTCTTATTATGCGGATTCAATTGAGATGTCTCAAATCAAATCTGATAAACGATTGTTAGGCAGGATTAAGGCAGGGCACAATGACGCGAAAAACAGAAAAGGAAAATTTGTTGAATAAATTCAGAATTTTTGAAACAAATCAATTTCTAAAAGACCTTAAACTTGATTTTGGGGGCAGGCAGGAAAAAATAAAAACAAAGCTCACCGTATACGTTTATCCGCAATTAAGGCAAAATCCCTATTTTGGCAGGAATATAAAAAAACTTAGAGCTTATAAGCCCGATACGTGGAGATATAGAATAGGCGATTATAGATTTTTTTATACGATAGACAAGCGGGAAAATGTTGTTTCAATGATAGCCGCAGATACCCGCGAAGATTCATATTGAAATTAAGTAAAGAGTTGGGTGTGTGTGGATTTTGACTTTGGAGCGTAAATTTTATAGTGTTATTGGTGATTTTTAGGCGGTTATAGCCGTCAGGCACGAGGAGGAAAAGAGTGGTTAAGATAAGACTCAAGAGATTGGGGGCGAAGCACAGCCCTTATTACAGAATTGTTGTTATGCCGTCGGAGAGGCGGCGTGACGGGCGTGAGATAGAAAAGCTCGGCTGGTATGACCCTACGAACAAGGGCAAAGAGCAGTATAAAATAGATATTGAACGCGCCGAGTACTGGCTTTCCAAAGGCGCTCAGCCGACGGAAGTGGTGCGCGGGTTTATTAAAAAAGAAAGAGTAAAGAGCGCCTGAAGGCGCCCTTATGGTCAGGGTGCTGATAGGCAGGATCGGCCGCAGGCACGGTTTGGGTGATGAGTTTTATATGACCGCTTTTATGCCTCTTCCCGAAGATTTAAAGTGTGTTTTTCTGGAAGATAACCCGGACAGTCTCGGCGAGAACTCGCGGCAGATACAGATCGACTCGCTGAAACAGGCCGCGGATAAGTGGCTTGTCACCTTTACGGGCGGGGATGATTCGTTGACGGGTAAATATATAAGCTGCGAGAAATGGGATCTTGGCGGCGGTTTTTTCTGGCGTGAAGACCTCGTGGGATGCGAGGTCTCGGAGCCGTCCGGAAGAAAGCTGGGCAGGCTTTCGGAAATTATAGATGATGCCTCCCAGGTGTGGATCCGGATAGAGGAAGAATCCGGCGAGATGATCTCTGTTCCTTTTTTGGAAAGGTTTGTCAAAAAAGTGGACACAAGGGGAAAAAAGATCATCGCCAGTTTCCCGGAAAGCGTGATCGTGAGGGGAGAATGAAAATAGACATCCTCACGATATTTCCGGAATATTTTGACGGGCCGCTCAAAAGCGCCATGCTGGGCAAGGCGCTTGATAGGGGTTTGCTGGAAATAAGAGTGACGAATATAAGGGATTTTACCCCCGACGGCAAAGTGGATGACAGTCCCTTCGGCGGCGGGGCGGGCATGATATTGAAGGCCGAGCCCGTTTACAAGGCGGCGGAGAGCGTAATGGCTCCCGGAGCGGAAGTGATAATGCTGTGTCCGGCGGGAGAGCGTTTTACGCAGGAGACGGCCGCGGCTCTTTCCGGGAAAGAGCACATCATCCTCATAAACGGCCGATATGAGGGAATAGACGAGCGTGTGGCCGAGCTTCTGGGAGCGAGGAAGATCTCCATAGGGGATTTTGTCCTCAGCGGCGGCGAGGCGGCGTCAATGGTGATTATTGAGGCCGTGACGAGGCTTATACCGGGCTTTATGGGAAATCCCGGCAGCCTTAGGGACGAGTCTTTTATAGACGGTTATGTTGAGTATCCTCAATATACGAGGCCCGCGGAATTTATGGGCTTGAAGGTGCCGGAAATCCTTTTGAGCGGCGACCACGGAAAAATTGAGGAATATAGAAAAAATAAAAAGAGGAAGGTTAAAGCATGAGAACTGGATTTGACAATTTTAAGTCGGGGGATACGGTGGATGTGACGCAGAAGATCAAGGAGGGCGAGACTGAGCGCCTGCAGATTTTCAGCGGCGTGGTCATGGCGGTCAAGGGAAAAAAGAATCCTGTGACTTTTACCGTCAGGAAGGTGTCCTACGGCGTTGAAATAGAAAAAGTCTATCCTTACGACCTGCCAGCTATTCAATCGGTGAAGATAAAGAGCAGAGGCAAGGTGGCCCGCGCTAAACTTTATTATCTCAGGGGCCTCACCGGCCGCGCGGCGAGGATAAAAGAGCTGTAAGGCTCTTCCCGTGGTATCAGAAAAGAGAATAGCCGGGGATATCGCGGAGGGTAAGGCCTGTTCTTTTCTGGAAGAACGGGGGCTTAAAATACTTTACAGGAATTACACGGCCCGAACAGGCGAGATAGACATCATCGCCGCCGACGGAGACGAACTGTGTTTCGTGGAGGTAAAATCCTCCTCGGGAGATTTTCTGCCTCCGGAACTCAAAGTGAATAAAATCAAACAGAAAAAAATCATCAGGACAGCGTCTGTTTTTATGGACAGAGAAGGCAGGGATTTCGACGCTTTCAGATTTGATGTGATATCTTTTAACGGCGGCGAAGTCAGGCATTACAGAAACGCCTTTACAGCGGATTTATGAACGAAGATAAAAGCATAAAAGCTTTTGCCGGCTTCGGGGAAAAGGAATTTGACAACAGCCTCCGCCCGCGGGAACTGGGTGAATTCATAGGGCAGGCCTCTCTCAAAAAGAAACTTGATATATGCCTGCGAGCCGCGGGCCATCGTGAGCAGCCGCTTGACCATCTTCTTTTTCACGGTCCGCCCGGACTGGGTAAAACGACCCTAGCATATATTATGGCGAAAGAGATGGGCGTTAACATAAGATGCACATCGGGACCGGCTCTTGACAAGGTGGGCGATCTTGCCGCGATACTCAGCAGTTTCTCGCCGGGAGACGTTTTTTTTATAGACGAGATACACAGGCTCAAAGCCAGCGTTGAGGAGGCATTATATCCTGCGATGGAGGATTTCAGGCTTGATATAATCATAGGAGAGGGCCCGTCGGCCAAAACGATGCAGCTGCCGCTGCCGAAATTCACGCTTATCGGCGCCACGACACGGAGCGGTTCTCTGGGCGGCGCCCTGAGGGACAGGTTCGGCATTGTTGAGAGAATAGGCCTTTATCCGAGCGAGGAACTATCCCTTATAATAGAAAGGTCCGCCGGCATTCTGCGGGTGAGGATAGAGAAGGACGCTTGTTTTCTGATAGCGTCCAGGTCCAGGGGCACGCCGCGTATAGCCAACAGGCTCCTGCGCCGCGTCAGGGACTGGGCTCAGGTGCACGGGCAGGATATTGTTTCAGCAGCCGCTGCCGACGAAGCGCTGGCTGTTTTCGGCGTGGATAAAAACGGTTTGTGCGAGATGGACAGAAAGCTGCTGACGGTTCTTATAAAAAATTACAACGGCGGCCCGGCGGGCCTCAAAACTCTTGAGGCGGCGCTGGGAGAGGATGCCGACACGATAAGCGATGTATACGAACCTTACCTCATACAGGAAGGTTATATAGAAAGAACAAAAGCCGGGCGTATGGTTACGATGAAAGCCCGGAAAAAACTCGGGCTTTCAAAAAACAGCGATGGCGAGCTCTTCTAATTGCCTCATTCATATCTGCTGCGGGCCCTGTATGAGCGGGGTCTATCCGTCGCTGGGCAAAGAAAAAAAGATAACCGGATTTTTTTATAACCCCAATATACATCCCCGCTCCGAATACATCAGCCGATATATGGCGGCGGGTTTTACCGCTTCATATTTTGGTTTTCCCATGATCTCTGATACGGACTATGACACTGAGCGCTGGGCGAGGGATGTTTTAGCGGGGCCTTCCCGCTGCGGGGCCTGTGTAAAAGACAGGCTCATGAAAACCGCCCAGACAGCGAGGGAAAAAGCTTTCCCGTCTTTTACGACAACTCTCCTTTTGAGCCCCTATCAGGATCATGATTTTATCAGGGGGGAGGGGGAGAGGATAGCTTCTCTTACGGGAATTGAATTTGTTTACAGGGATTTCAGAAAAAATTATGCCGAGTCCGTGAGGCTTTCAAAGCAAATTTTGTTGTACAGGCAAAAATACTGCGGCTGTGTGTTCAGTGAAGCCGAGCGCTTCGGGCCGCCCGGTAAGGTTTTATCATGAGACATAATTTCTCGTGGTTCGGCACGATAAAAAGAATCAGAACCGTCCCCATTCTTTTTGTAACGGCCTATTTTTTGCCGGCATTTTTGTGCGCCCGTGACCCGCAGATAATCACGATATTGATAGAACGCAATCAGAAATCCGTGAATATTTCTTCTCCCGACGGGATGACGGCGGCGGATATGCAGACGGGCCGCAGAGTTCTTTTTCCCAAAGGCAGTTCATACAGGGCCGAGCCGTCCGGCGGCGGCGTAAAGATAAGGGGAGAAATGTTCGGCGCTATGGTGAGGCTCATACCGGCCGGAGAAAGCGTAAAGTTGAACGGCCGCGCCTTCAGGGACAGCATAATATTGCAGAATGAGGCCTCTCTTTTGTCGGCGATCAATGAAATAGGTGTTGAAAGTTATCTTTGCGGCGTTTTGCCTAGAGAGCTTTCCCCCTCATGGGATGAGGAGGCTTTAAAAGCCCAGGCGGTTGTTTCAAGGACTTACATAATGGCCAATCTCGGAAGATTCTCCAAACAGGGATACGATCTCACCGCTTGTGAAAATTCCCAGGTTTACGGCGGACTTGATTGTGAGCAGGGTTCGACTTCCGAAGCTGTCCGCGCTACGGCGGGAGAGGTTATTAAATACAGGGGCGACATAGCGAGGGTTTACTTTCACGCAGACGCCGCGGGCCACACAGAAAGCCCTGAGTTCGTGTGGGGCTCGTCTTCGCCCCCGCCCTATCTTAAAGGAAAAAGGGAACCGGTCAGAAAAGACACGCCCTATTCCTCATGGGAATATGAGACGAGTTTTGAAGATATATCGCGTGTCTTTGAAAAAAACGGGTATAAAACAGGCGTGATAAAACGCGTTGTCATCAAGAATAAAACCCCGTCGGGCAGAGTTAAAAATTTCATGGTATATTCCGCATCCGGCAAGACGGAAATAAAATCCGGGAAATTCAGAACTATGCTCGGCGGCCGGAATATCAAGAGCACAAAAATTAATAAAATCATCAACGGCAGGAAAAGCGTTGTTTTCACAGGCGCCGGCTGGGGACACGGCGTGGGAATGTCCCAGTGGGGCGCGAAAGAGCTCGCCGAAAAGGGCTGGGATTACAAAAAAATACTCAGGTTATATTTTCCGGGAACCGGAATAGCTAAATATTAAAGTATCTCGTCGGGTATATCCTGTCTTTTGTAAACAGGTTTTTGGGGAGAAGGCCCCGGCTCGCGGGTTTTTTTTATCGGACGGGGAATCGCCCGCGGCAGTTTTTCAAGTATTTCAAAAATATCGTCACGAAGAAAAATATTCTGCAGCCTTGACGGTATTCTCCCGCAAATAAACATCAGCCGTTCAGGAGGCATCTTTATAAACTCCGCGATCTTGTCTATCGCCGCCTCCTCCGCGGGAGGGTTCCGTTTGCCTTTCAGCACTTTAGAAAGGTAAGAACTGTCGACGGAGCATTGTTTAGCGAAAGAGCGCAGCGAGAGCCCCGAGTCTTTTAACGCTTCTTTGATGACGATCGCGAAATTTTTCCGGCTCACTTATCTTTTGAGAGTCTCACGAAGTCGCCTATTTGGACAGGCCCCTTGGAGTATTTGACTGTGGCAATGCAGGATTTATCCTGTATGTCGTCGCTTACTGTCAGTATGCCGATGCGCCGTATAAGCACTCCCATGATTTTTTTGGTTTCCGGGTGATGTATTTTTTTGCTCGCCCGGTAAATATCAAAAATGTCGTTGGCCTTTACCCCGTCTTTCTTTCCCGCGTCAATGACCACTTTTGACCGCTGGGCATGGATAGCTATGTCTTCCGTAAAAGCCGAGATTTTGCCGGCATATTTGAAGTCCAGCGGCACCGCGGCGTTCTCATTGTAAGGAGCGATAAACATATCAAAGTTTTCATCTTCTTCTTTTGTTTCTTTGGCCGGCTCAACCGGTGTGGCGGCTATTTTCTTTTCACGCTCAATGGGAATGATGATCTCGTCTCCCGGAAAGATCCAGCGCGATTTCTTAATGTATTTGTTAAAGTCCCATATGTTCTTCCAGCGTTCTCCCTCGCCGTAGAAATGATCGGCAATCTTAAATAAGGTGTCGCCTTTTTTAACGGTGTAAACCTTGAAAACTGTCTCCATTTCGGCCCCGGATGCGCCGGATGCAAGGATCAGCACTAACACCAGAGAACACAAACTTATTTTTTTAGACATCGTCTATTCCCCCTTTTCGCGTACAGCTATACGTTGCTATAATATCAAATGCGCCGGAGTTTTGTAAAGCGGAAAATCGCCGCGCCGGTGTTTCGGCGGAATTAGGTCATTGACAAAATGGTCATTTATTTTTTATTTTTACTCTGTTTTACGCGTTATGTAACTCGCGCGAATGAAGGGGGTGAGAAATGGGCAAAACTCAGAAAAATGTCGGACGGCACATTGTTGCCGAGCTGTGGGGATGCAACAGCGAATATCTTGATGACGTTTCCATAGTGCAGGAGTTTATGAATAACGCCGCCCGCGCGGCGAATGCCACGGTTCTCAATTCCGTTTTTCACACTTTTATTCCTCACGGCGTTTCGGGGGCGGTGATAATAGCGGAGTCGCATCTGGCCATTCACACATGGAGCGAACTCTCGCTGGCCTCCATAGATATATACACATGCGGGGATAAAGCTGATCCGTGGAAGGCCTTTAACTACCTGAAGGACGCTTTTCAGTCGAAAAAACACACCGTGACAGAGTTGAAGCGCGGTATTTTTGAGGCCGACAGCGATTTTGACCTGCAGCAGAATTATAAGGATCAGGTCTGTGACTGAGTGGCTCAAAGAAAAATTCAGTCCTTACGAAATACATCTTCATAAATTCAAAAAAGTAGTAAGAAAGAAACGCACCAAATTCCAGGATATGGCTATAGTGGATACTTACAGTTTCGGCCGGTGCCTTGTTCTTGACGGTGAAATACAATCAGCGTTATCGGATGAAAAAATATATCATGAGCTTCTTGTCCATCCCGCCGCGGGCTTTTGCGCGGTCAAGCCGGAAAACGTCATCATACTCGGAGGAGGCGAAGGCGCTACGCTCCGGGAGGTGCTGAGGTGGAAGAGTGTCAGTAAAGTTGTGATGGTCGATATCGACGGCGAGACGGTGGAGTTTTGCAAAAAATACCTCGAGCCCTGGCACAGAGGTTCTTTTCGCGATCCGCGCGCCGAAGTGGTTTACGCCGACGCATATTCCTACATAAAGAATTCATCCGATGAATGGGATATGATAATTATGGATCTTCCCTGTCCTCTTAAAGGCGGCCCCGCCTTTAAGCTTTATACGCTTGAATTTTTTAAGATATTAAAAAAGCGCCTTGCGAAGGGCGGCATTCTTGTTACTCAGGGCGGCGGCGCTTCATCCGTGGATTCCGATTTTCATTTCGCGCTATATGCCACATTAAGGAAGGCGTTTAAACATCTTATGTCCTATCAGATGTTTGTGCCGTCTTTTGACGTGCCGTGGGCTTTTATCGCGGCCTCGGACCGCCGCTTTCCAGCGGGGAAAAAAGCGTGGGATAAAATCCGCCGCCACGCGTCAGGGCCGTTTGACACGCTTAACTCCCAGCTGCTGGATGCACTGGGAAAGAACCCCGAGTTTTTTAAAAAAGGCCTGAACAGCGGAAAGATAATTACAGAGCGTAAGCCGGTATATTTTTTTAAATAAATGGCCACAGGAGAGATCACTTTTTTAGCCGCGATGAAAAAGTACATCGCGACTGAAAAACATTCGTTCCACACTCCCGGACACAAGGCGGGCAGGGCTTTTGACGCGCAATTCCGGAATCACATAAAAAACAATCTGTTTTCGCTTGATATAACGGCGACGCCTTTTGTGGATTCAATACACAATCCGTCGGGCCCGCTGCTTGAAACCGCGCGCCGGATCAGCGATCTCTATGAGGTGAAAAAAAGTTTTCTGCTCGTCAATGGTTCCACCACGGGGAATCTCGCCGCGTTCATATCCCTTTTTCGCGACGGCGACTCGGTGCTCATATCCCGCAACAGCCATAAATCCGTCATAGGCGCCTGCATACTTTCAGGGGTGTATCCGGTCTGGATGAATCCCAGGATCCTTAAAAACGGCATCACCTGCGAGGTTAATTCGGAGGAGGTGGAAAAATATCTCAATTCGTATCCGGAGGTGAAGGGCGTGTTCGTCACCTCCCCTACATATCACGGCATTATCACGGATATAGAAAACATAGCGAAGGTGTGCAGAAAGCATAAAAAACTCCTTATTGTGGATGAGGCGTGGGGGCCGCATCTTTTTTTCAGTGAGGATAAAACTCTTTCGGCCGTTAATTACGCCGATTGCGTCATACACAGTTTCCATAAGATACTGCCTGTTTTTTCACAGGGTTCCGTCATGCATATCTGCTCGGGTAATATCAATGTGGAAACCGTTGAAAAAGCTGTTTCGCTTCTAACCACGACCTCGCCTTTCTATCCCATGCTCATGACTCTGGATTACTGTTCGCTGATGCTGAAGCGCAAAGGCCTGAAAATGGTGGAGAAGATGCTCGCGCTGGGCAATCTTGCCATATCGAACATAAGGAAGATGCCCCTGGGTTACGCCATGGATTCTTCCGATCTGCCGGAAGGATACAGAATGGACACGAGCAAGGTGACGATTGATTTCAGGGATCGGGGGCTGACGGGTTTTTTTATTCAGAAACATCTTATGAAAGCGGGCATAGGAATAGATTGCGCGAATCCCCTCAATGTGATAGCGACACTGGGGTTGGGCAATACAAGAGGAGATATATCAGCGCTGACAGCGGCTCTCAAAAACCTGCCTCAGAAAAGGCCGATCAAGTTCACGGGTTTCCGTTTCCCCGAAACGCCCGCCGAAATTGTTTTGACTCCGCGCGAGGTGTATACGCGTTACCAGAAAAAAAAGATACCCCTTGACGAGTCGGAAGGCCAGATATGCGCCGAGACCATCGCCCCCTATCCCCCCGGCATACCGGTGCTCCTGCCGGGAGAAAGGATCACCGCGGAAGTCATAGAATACCTTGAAATGATAGACCGCTTCAAATGGTCGGTTTTCAGGTCTGGAAAAAAGACCAAAAATAAGTTAGAATCGATCTCGGTTATAGAAGTGTGAGAGATTAGGAGAACATAATGAAAAAAATCAAAAAGAAAAAGCCGGCCCCGGCGAAGAAACCCGTTGCGAAGCTGAGCCCTGCGAAGCGCTCCGTCTGCCGTGGCGGATCTGCCTCTGGCGGAAAAAAGAAATCAGCGGCTGTAAAAAAGGAGGCTGTTAAAAAGATCAAACAGCCCTCGCCCAAAGAAAAGGCGCTGAGGCACAAGCATCTCACCGTAATAGTGTCGCAGCTGAAAGAGGAAAAACTGTTCGTGCAGGAGCGTGTCGAGAAAGCCAAGCGTGACGAGTGGATGGGCTCGGTCAATGATGAGATAGACAATGCCGTGGCCTCCGCCGAAAGGGACATACTTTTTGAAAGGGTGGACAGGCTCATCCAGCGGCTGGACGAAATTGATAACGCTCTGAAAAAAGCGCAGCTTAAAAACTTCGGCATTTGTGAAACGTGCGGTATGGCAATATCGCTCAAAAGACTCAAACTGATCCCTTACGCGCGCTTCTGCTACAGGTGCATATCAAACGACTGAAAAGGATATTCACAAATCCCCCCGCGAATAAATTGACCCTGCGGGTACTTTTTACGGGGGTGTTTTTTCTGCTGTTCTTATCTCCCGCGCGGGCTATAAAATTTGACAGCATATCGTGGGAAGCCGGAAAAATAGATCTCACCCGTCAAATTGAAAAAAAAGTGACGGTGATAAATGACGCGCAGGAAAGCGTTGAGCTGCTGACCCGGGTTTCCTGCGAGTGCGTTAGCGTTTATCCGAAGACATTTTCCCTCCTTCCCGGCGAGTCGGCGACGCTTCGGATAATATTCAATCCCGAAGGCGAAGAAGGGGCGGTCCGCCACAGCGTGTATTTTGAGACGAGCGCCGGGGATTTCATCAATTACTTCATCAGCGTAGATGTGGAGCCGGGTTTTGATATCTATTTTTTTTATGACGAGAATTGCGCCAAATGCGGCCGGATCATCAGGGAACTTGAGAAGCTCGAAAGCGAATATTCTTTCCGTCTCAGGAAACTGCTTATATCGGAACGGCGGAACTTTGAATTTATGGCCCAGCTTGAAAAAAACTTGGATGTCAAAAAAGACAGATTTCCTGTACTCGCTGTCGGCGGAGTTCTTCTCGCCGGCTCGGATGAAATAATTTCCGGAGCCGAAGCGGCTCTCGCTCAATTCAGCAGTTATCCGCCTGATACGATTGTGTTTGACACGAATGCCGGCCGGGCGGCGATCCTGGACAAATACGGCAAATTGAAGTTTCTTCCGGTGGCGGCAGCGGCTCTTATCGACGGGGTGAACCCCTGCGCTTTCGCGGGAATAATTTTTCTGATCTCCTATATGAGCTTTGTGATGAAAAAGCCGAAAAGGGAAATTATTGTTTTCGGCGCCGGATATTGCTTTGGTGTCGGAGTCCTGTATTTTCTCTTCGGCCTGGGTCTGCTTGAGATCGCTAGAGAACTGGCGCTTATGAAAGCGGCCGGCAGGGTGTTTTATTTTTTAATGGCCGCGCTGACCTTTGTTCTGGCGGTTTTGAGCGTCCGGGATGCCGTTGTTTTTCGCCAGGGCGGCGAAGCGGCTCTTAAGGTGCCGGACGCCGTCAGGGATCGGATGCGCAGGGTCAGTTCGAAGATGCTCGGCCGGGGGACGACTTTTCTCTACGCTTTTTTGATAGGGGGCATTGTTTCATCTTTTGAGTTTGTTTGCACGGGGCAGATATATCTGCCGACAATAGCCTATGTGGTGTCAGCCACAACCTATCGCGCTCAGGCGGTGTTCTCGCTTTTTCTTTACTCGGTTCTTTTTACGCTGCCGCTGCTGGCTGTTTTTGTTTTTGTTTTCGCAGGGATGTCGTCCGTCGGTATGATAACTTTTCTCAAAAAGCATGTTGTCGCGGCGAAACTTTTGAACGCTTTTCTTTTCGGGTCTTTCGCGGCCTATCTTTTCTTTTTCGCGATGGGCGGATAATAAAGGGGGTATTATGTTGAATGTGGTGAAATCCCTGCCTGTCCGGCAGTCAGGCCTGCCCGCCGGCAAGGCAGGCGGAAGCGCTGTGAAAAAAATACTTGCGGCCTGCGCGTTGCTGCTGCTGAGCAATTCCCTTTCCGCTTTTCAGGAAGGTGAGAACATGCCTAATTTCGGTCTGCCCGCCTCGGACGGAAATTTTTACATGCTGTCAGGTCTTCTGGAGAATGCTTCCGCGCTCGTATTTTCTTTCTTTGATTCCAACTGCGCCCCCTGCCGGAAAGAACTGCCCTCGCTCCTGGCGACGGAGAAAAAGTATGCCGCCGATAAAGGCGTGAGATTTTTCATGGTTTCTGTCGGGGAAGACAGGGAGACGGTCAAAAAATGTATAAAGGAATGGGGGATCACCCAGCCTGTGCTCTATGATGAATCGGCGGATCTGGCGAAACAGTGTTCCGTAGTTACGGGGTCCTTCAAGAACATTCCCCGCACATTTGTCACGGATAGAAACGGCAGGGTGACAAAAATATTCAAGGGTTATCAGGAAGGCCTGGTGAAAGTGCTGTCCATGGAAATAGATAAAGCCGCTTCGGCGTCAACCGGCACGGTGAAAACGATAAGGATACTTTACACGAACAGCGCCAACGGCATCATAGAATCCTGCGATTGCCCGACCAATCCCTACGGGGGGCTGGTGAGGAGGCTGACTTTTTTTCAAAAGATAGCCGCTCCCGATATTAAGATTTCGGCGGGGGACTTTTTTTCTCCCAATAACGAACAGATAAAAAACCGCTATGTGGCCGGGATAATGGCCAAACTGGATTATGACGCCGTGTGCGTGGGCGATCAGGAATTCCGCGCGGGGGCGGAGGCTTTTCAAAGTATTTTGTCAGAACATGAACTGCCCATTGTGAATGCCAATATGCAGCTCTGCGATGAAAAAAGCTGCTCGGTGTTCGGCAAACCCTACATAATCAAAGAAGTGAAGGGCGTGAAAATAGGGATAACGGGCGTTACTTCGGAATCCTGTTTTCTGTTTTACCCGCAAAAAATAAAAGAGCGCCTGAAGATCACAGCGCCGCCGAGGGAAGCGCTCGCCGAAATCGTCCCTATAATGCGGGAAAAATGCGATTATGTTTTCGCGCTGGTGCACGCCGGAGAAAAAGAGGTGGAGGAGATCGCCGCCGCGGTTAAGGGGATAGACGTTATTTTTTCCGGGCACACCCAGACTCTGACCTGTAAGAAGGGCAAGCCGCTCATCGTGCAGGCGGGCGCCGCCGCCCGCTATGTGGGGGAGCTGACAATGCGTCTATCCGGAGGGAGCGCCGAATATGAAAACAAATTTTTTCCTCTCACCGAGGATATAGTCAGGGACGCATGGGGGCTTTCCCTCAATGAAAAATATTTAATAGAATACAAAAAGAGTTTAGAAAAGTTTAAGCAATGAGGGGGCTATTTATGATAAACAGGCGTTTCGCGGTTTTGACTCTGGCGGTCATTTGTATATTAAACGGATCGGGGTGTGTCAGATCGGATCAGGCATGGAAGGCCGGCCGGAAAAAACCCGCGTGGGTATCAAAACCCCCGGAAAAGCCCGGTTATTATTATTACGTCGGCATCTCGCAGAATCAGGAAGACAGGGGCGTAGCCCTGCAGAGCGCCCTGGAAGAGGCGATGAAACAGGTGCTGACCACGATAGGAATCACTGTGGGTACCAAGATGCGCCTGGATAAAGAGATAAGCGGCAATGAGGCGATCACGAAGATGGTGGATAAATACAGGGAGACCGGCCAGGCCAAGTTGCAGGACCACAAAATCCAGGAAATGCACACCGAAGAGTACCGCGATGGAGACAGGCGTTTTTTTGATGTGTATCTGCTGTTGAGATATTCGGAGAGCGAGATAAAAAAAGAAAGGCAGCGCATTCAGGATCAGCAGGCACAAAACCGGCGCGAGGCCGACAGGAAAATGAAAGAGTCTGACATCATGCTGAAAGAGGGTAAGATATTGGCGTCGTTCGAGGAAGACGCGAGAATGTTCACAATGCTCGCCGACCAGCCCGGCATTTCACAATACTCCCTTCTTCTCAACAGAATAAAGAAACTGCTCAATTCCCTTGAGACGGAAGTTGCCAGCGCCCAGGGGAAAAAACCCTCTGTCCGGCTTATCGCGAAAATGGACGGGAAAAGGAAAGCCGTCTCCGGGGTGAGGATGCTTGCTTCTTTTGACACGGGTGAGGGCGAAGTTGATTCGCCCAAAAGCACGGACGAGGACGGGTTAGCCGTTTTCCCGATAGCAAAGATAAAATTCGCAGGGGGTATAACCAGGCTTAAAATCAGGCCCATGGCCGAGCAGTTCACGGTGCCGCTCCAAAACGCTTATATGGACGATTCGGATTTGCAATTTATAGAAGGGATATTGAAAGGCCTTGTGGTTTCATTGACCCTTAAAGCGGCGGATTTCGGGGGGAGCAAATTCGCGCTGGTCGTCTGGGACGACAAGGGTAAAAGAGAGACTTCTTTTGAAACGGCGCTCTCCAAACAGCTCACCGCCGCGGGAATAAGCGTGCGGGCTTTTTCAGATATCGCTGCGGGCGTGAGCTTTGACAATTTTGAGAACGAGGAATTTTACGGTTTTCTCACTACCCAGGGCATGGATAATTTGATTGTCGGGCGCGTCAAAGTCATTGATAACGGTGATGTTTATAATCTTAAAAGCGTGACGTCCCAGGCGGACATGAAAGTCGTGGAATTAAAAACCCGGAAACTTCTGGCGGCGTTTGAAAAATCAAAAACAGGCGTACAGATAAATTTTGAGAGAGCCAGGTCCAAGACTTCCAAAGAACTTGTTGAGGAAATAGCGCCTGAGCTCGTTGATATAGCCGGAGTGCAGTAATCAAATCAAAACATCCAAATCAGCAGTCCGCGAAGCGAAAATAAAAAACATACCCTCTTCGCCGGGGGTGTATATTTTCAAGGGCGCAAAAGATAAAATCCTTTATGTCGGGAAGGCCGCCGATCTTAAAAAGAGGGTATCGTCTTATTTCAAGAGCGGAATAACAAACAAGACATTCCACCTCATGGCCGCCGCCCGCCGGGTTGAATTCATAACTGTCTCAAGCGTCAAAGAAGCGCTTATCCTGGAAGAGAAACTCATAAAACTTTTAAGGCCGAAGTACAATGTCGTTCTGGCCGACGATAAAAATTATCCTTATGTTTGCGTGACCGATGAAAGATATCCGAGGTTTTTATACAGCCGCGGGAGAAAAACAGCCAATTGCTTCGGGCCTTATCCCGACGCGTCATCTTTGAAATTGTCAATGCGCCGGCTGTTAAGAATATTCGGCCTGCCTGTCTGCACAAGGCAGCAGTACGAGAGGATTTTCCGTATCGGCCGGGCGGAAAGCTGTATATATTTTCACATTGAGAAATGTCCCGCGCCCTGCTGCGGTAAAATACAGGTTAAGGATTATATGCGCAGAGTTAAAGGGGTAATAAGTTTTCTGAAAGGAGAAAAGAAGATCCTGATAAACGAACTGCGGGGAAAGATGAAAAAGGCCTCTGTTGAAACAGATTATGAAGAGGCTCTGCGTATCCGCAAAACCATTGACGCCTTCACAGAAGTGCAGGAGAGGGTCGATATCACCGCCGCCGATGCTGAAAAATATTTGTTCCGGCCGGTGCAGGCGCTGCGGCAGATCAAGGGCTTGCTGGGCCTGCGATGTATTCCGGAAACGATAGACGGTATGGACATATCGCACATACAGGGTTCAAGCACGGTGGCCTCCGCCGTGCGTTTCGTAAACGGCCTGCCGGATAAATCATCCTACCGGAAATATGCCATGCGCACGAAGGGGATAGACGATTGCGCGATGATAAGAGAGGCCGTCGCGAGGCGCTTCCGCAAAGAGAGCGCGGATCTTGTGCTCATAGATGGCGGTGAAGGTCAGTTAAATGCCGCCCTTGAGAGCATGAAAAAAATAAACAAAAATATTGAACTGATAGGCCTCGCCAAGCGCGAGGAGATCATATACAGAAAAAACGGCAAGACGCTGAAGCTGGCGAAAGATTCCCCGGCCCTGCGTTTACTTATGTATGTGAGGGACGAGGCGCACCGCTTTGCGGTCGCCTATCACAGGCAGAAGCGGAGAAAAACGATAGAGGATAGTTAAGAAAAGCGGGCAAACTCAATAACTGAAAGACCGATACCGCTTTCCCAATTTTCCTCAGCGGGGGTATTTCGCCGTGATTTTTGAGGACATGCCTCCACGGGCGTTGAACATGGCTTCAACCGTCGCGGTTTTTGGTTTTACATATTTGACGATATCTCCCAGCACTTTGTTGACGGCGTTTTCCTGGAAAATTCCCAGGTTCCGGTAGGCGATGAGATAGAGTTTCAGAGATTTCATCTCAATACAGTATTTGTCCGGTACATAGCGTATTACAAGGGTTCCAAGATCGGGCAGGCCCGCCAGAGGGCATATCGTGTTGAACTCGGGATATTCTATGACGATCTCGTATTTTTTATAAGTGTTCCGCCACACATCAATAGCGGGCAGTTTAGCGGCTATGCCGCTTTTAGAGCAGTCTTTGTAAGATTTGTTTTCAGGAGATCTCATTGTTGAGGATGTAATAGCTGCCCCGGTGAGTGATGCCGAGCGTATTAAAACAAGCTCTCACCGGCCTTGAGGCGCAGTCAAGATAATCTTTTGACTGTTCGCCGATGAGGACGAAATAGCCGTCGCAGTTTTTAACGGGCTTTATATTGTTTGACCAGTAAGCCTGACAGCGGTCTATAAGAGCCTTGAGCTGTGCGGGGACGGCGGTGAAGAACACGGGGCTTATGATTATCAATGCCTGCCTGTTTCTGATCAGGTTGATGAATTTACCGAAATCATCGCTCAGGGCACAAGGGCCCGCCGCGCATTTGAGGCATCCCGTGCAGGGCTTTATGTCAAAATCTTTGAGGTTCATGGCGGAACTTCCGGGGATGTCTTTATTTATCAGAGCGGCCATTTTTCTGCAGTTTCCCGTCTCGCGGGGACTGGCGTTGACGGCGAGGGTGTCCTTATCAGAGATTAGGGGCGATATCTCTTCTAAAAATTTTTCCAGCTTCATCCCATATCTCCTTTTCGTCAAAAACCTGTAATTGTTTATTTTTCACAACTATCTTTCCGTCGCAGATAACGTCGCTTGCGGTGAAATCCCTGCCGCAGAAAAGAAGTGCCGCGAGCGCATCGCCTGTCCCTCCGAAAGAAATATCACGGCAGTTGAACAGGGCTATGTCGGCGGCCTTACCCGGAGCGAGTTCGCCTATATCGCTTCGCCCGAGGGCTTTGGCTCCGCCTCTGGTTGCCATATAAAAAGCGTCCCTCGCAGGCATTGATTCCACGCCGGTCCGGACCCTGGCCACCATCATGGCGTTCCTGATCTCCAGCAGCATATTGGAGGAATCATTGGACGCGGAACCGTCAACGCCTATGGATACGGTGGCGCCGTTTTCCATCAGCGTTCTTATCGGCGCTATGCCGCTTCCGAGACGCAGGTTTGAAGTCGGGCAGTGCGCCACGCAGGATTTCGTGCCGCCCAGAAGTTTCATATCGTCATTACTTAAATGCACACAGTGGGCAAAAAGGACATCCTCGCCCAGCCAGCCGACCCGTTCCATATATTTGACGGGGGTGTCGCCGAATTTTTCCTTGCAGAAATTTTCTTCATCAACAGTCTCGGCCAGATGAGTGTGGGAGAGTATCTTATGCTTACGGGCGAATTTGATACTTTCCTTCATAATGCCGGTTGAAACCGAAAAGGGAGAGCAGGGGGCGTTCACTATCCTTGTCATAGCGAAGTCGTTATAATCGTGATATTTTTTTATCAGCCGCTCGGTGTCTTTGAGTATTTCTTCGTCTTTCTGTACCACTGAATCCGGCGGCAGGCCCCCGTCTTTGACCGAAAGCGACATGGAGCCTCTTGTCGGGTGGAATCTCACTCCGAGTGACCGCGCGGTGTCGATCTCAATATCTATCAGATTTTCACTTCTTTGCGGGAAGACATAATAATGATCCAGGGAGGTGGTGCAGCCCGAAAGGAAAAGTTCCCCTACGGCGAGTTTTGTTGATACCTCCACCCATTCGGGACTGAGGTGTTCCCATATACGGTAAAGATATATCAGCCAGTCAAAGAGCTTGGCGTCCGAAACCTGCGGCAGTACCCTGGTCAAGGTCTGGTAGAAATGATGATGCGTGTTCACAAATCCCGGAAGAGCTATTTTATATCTGCCGTCGATGATTGTGTCCGCCGGCTCCTGTATATTTTTCCCGATGCTCTTTATTCTGTTGCCTTCTATCAGTATATCGCAGTCTTTAAGTTCCCGGGAGTCGTCGTCCATACAGGCGCACAGGAAAATGTTCTTTATAAGTATTTTATTCATTGCTCTTCTGTCCGCTTTTTTTGCTTTCTTTCAGGAGCTCGGTGCTGTATCTTTTTCCGTCAGTGGTAATGCGTATGCTCCCGTCACGGTCTGTCCTGAATATTTTACAGCCGTAATCCTGCAGTCTTTTCAAAGTCGCTTTTTTCGGATGGCCGAAGCGGTTTTTGGACCCCACGCATATAACCGCGTAAAGCGGCCCAGCCCAGTCCATGAATTCCTGCGTCGTTGAAGACGTGGAGCCGTGATGCGACACTTTCAGAACCGTGCACAGGAGCTCTTTTTTGAAATTCTGCACCATAAATCTTTCGGTTTGTTTTTCACCGTCTCCTGTAAAAAGGAAGGATACATCCTTATAGACAAGTTTCAGCACCAGCGAATTTTCGTTTGGTTCGGAGCCGCCCCTGAAATATCTGTCGCGGGGAGGATTGAACACTTTGAAATAGCAGTATTTGTCGAGCTTGATCTTGTCACCCGCGCGCGCCTCCACATATTTGCATCCTTTTTCTTCCACGAGTTCAAGCAGATTTTCATAAACATATGAACTGTACTGAAAACCGGGATCTACAAAAGTATCTACCGGTATAGCTTTCAGTACCGACGGGAGTCCGCCTATGTGATCGTTATGGGGGTGAGACATGATCACATAGTCCAGTTTTTTGATCCCGAGTTTTTTCAGGAAGGGCACGACAATGCCTGCTCCGGCGTCAAAACTGCTCCATTCCGTGGGGCCGTTTCCCGCGTCAATGAGGATGTTTTTCCCCTCCGGCGTCTCAATGAGGATGCTGTCTCCCTGGCCGACATCTATATAAGTGACGGAAAGAACATTTTTTTTCACAGGCTGCTCTTCCGCGAAAACATTTGCCGAGAGCGCTATGGCGGCAAAAACAGCGCCGAAGATTTTTTTATATTGATACATTTGAAAAATTGTAGTAACATTAGCTCGAAAAATCAATAAGAGGGATTGAGGAAATGGATAAAAAAGAAAACATAGAGGGTTTTGAGGAAGAGGCGCTGGAGATCCTTTCGGAGGACGATTCGCCCGAGAAAAAGCTTCTGGGGCCGGAGCTGGATGCCATAGCGAGGGAAGAGAAATTCTTTTCCCACATAATACATTATCTCACGGGCCTGCGCACGGAAGAGGAAGAGGCCAGGGTGCTCTGGAGCGCCATACTGGATCACAAATACCTGATGAGCGAAAAACTCGCCAGGAATGTGGGATTTCGCGTTGCCGCGCTGGATTATTTCCTTAATATAGACAGGCGGCTGAAAAGAGTCAATTTCGTCGAGATCAACAAAATGAAGAAGATCTGGTTTGAGGCCTCTTATGATTCGCTGACGCGGGTTTTCAGAAAAAATGTGATGGACTACTGGTTTCTCCGTATGAAGGAAGAGGCCGGCGGGAAAAAACTTGCGGTCATTTTTTTTGATGTGGACGGATTCAAGAAATACAATGACAGGCTGGGCCATCTTGCCGGCGACGCGGCGCTCTATGAGATCGCCAGGGTCATGCGAAAATTTTCGGAAAAGGTATTCAGGTTCGGCGGCGACGAGTTTGTGATCATGGCTCAGATGGGCCTTGCCGAAGCGCGGGAGCTGGCGGCGAAAATCACAAAAAAGATACGCGCTTCCACCCAGGCTCTTGAAAAAGCGGAAAGCTCAATAGGCATATCTTTCGGCGCGGCCGTTTATCCGGATGACGGCGCTTCTCTGAAAGAACTGCTCAATGCCGCTGACAAGAGGCTTTATAAGAAAAAAAGCGAGCGTAAAAAAGCGAGCGTAAAAAAGCCGCTAAATAATGTCAAAAAGAGTCATCCTGATCGCCGAAGATGAGCCTTATATCAGGGAAGTGCTCAAGGCCATGGTCAACGAGCTGGGGGATTTTAATATCCTTGAGGCCGCCAACGCGGGGGAACTCGCGGATCTTGCGCGCAAAGTCCGGCCGGACCTTATAATAACGGATGTGATAATGCCGGATGAGGACGCGTATCACGCGCTGGCGGAACTCAAAAAAGACCCTGAGTTTAAAGACATTCCCGTCATATTCGAATCGGCCCTTATGAGCGACAGGGCTGTTTTTGAGACGATGGCGCCCCCCGGCCCGGCCGTGTTTCTGGTGAAACCGTTTAAATTTGACGAGTTCACCGAGGCCTTTAAAAAAATGCTCCCTCCCGCAAATGACTGAGCGCGGGGATTATGGACAGGGTAATATTTAGTTATTGACTTTTTTCCGGACAAATGTTTATTATAGGAACGTTTTGAAATTTTTTTTTAAGGAGATTGAATTAAATGCCGACGACTAATCAGCTGATAAAGAGCGGAAGAGAGAGCTTTAAAAAGGCCAAGAAAAACAGGGCTCTTCAAAGATGTCCGCAGAGAAGGGGCGTGTGCGTTAAAGTCTATACCACCACACCCAAGAAGCCGAATTCGGCTCTCAGAAAAGTGGCCAGGGTGAAGCTCACAAACGGTATGGAAGTAACGGCGTATATCCCGGGCATAGGGCATAATCTCCAGGAACATTCCATAGTCATGATAAGGGGCGGCAGGGTTAAAGATCTCCCGGGCGTGAGATATCATCTTGTCAGGGGAGTGCTCGATGCGGCGGGAACCGACGGCAGAAAGAAGTCCAGATCCAAATACGGCACGAAAAGAGGTAAGAAAGAATGAGCAGGAAAAAAATAAAAATCCACACATCCAGAAGACGGCTTCCGGACATCAAATACGGCAGCCTTATGATAACGCTGTTTATAAATAACATAATGAAAGAGGGTAAGAAAAACGCGGCTATGAGAATAATGTATGGTGCCCTGGATGAGGCGTCCAAACAGCTCAAGGTGCCGCAGAAAGATCTTCTTGACAAGGCGGTGACCAATCTCCGCCCGCAGGTCGAGGTCAAATCGCGGCGCGTTGGCGGCGCGACATATCAGATCCCGCAGCCCGTGACCGACGAAAGAGGGCAGGATCTGGCGATGCGCTGGATACTAGAGGCGGCCAGAAAGAGGAAGGGCGCCCCGATGCATAAGAAACTGGCGATGGAGCTCATAGACGCTTATAAGGGTGAGGGCTCCGTCATGAAAAAAAGAGAAAACGTTCATAAAATGGCGGAGGCCAATAAGGCTTTTGCTCATTACAGATATTGACTTTCTTGCGGAGGATGCGCTGATTATAAGAAAACTTTGATCCCTTTTTTCGGGATTTTCAGGATATAGTTCAGAAATAAAATTATGGAAGTTGATATTTCAAAATTAAGAAACATAGGCATTATAGCGCACATTGACGCGGGTAAGACAACCACAACGGAGAGGGTGCTTTTCTACACGGGACGTATATGGAGGATGGGCGAGGTGCATGACGGCACAACGATCATGGACCATCTTGAAGAGGAAAGAAAAAGAGGCATTACCATACAGTCCGCCGTTACGGTGTGTTCCTGGGATTATCCCGCGGGAGTGAAGCACCAGATAAACATCATAGACACGCCCGGCCATGTGGATTTTACCGCCGAGGTGGAGAGGTCGCTGCGCGTTCTTGACGGATGCGTGGTTGTTTTCTGCGCCGTGGGCGGCGTTGAGCCCCAGTCCGAAACGGTCTGGTACCAGGCCACCCGGCACAAGGTGCCGATAGTGGCTTTCATCAACAAGCTCGACAGGCCGGGGGCGGATTACTGGAAGGTTGTGAAACAGATGAGAAAGACTTTCGCTCAGAAAATATTGCCGATCGCCATTCCCGCCGGCGCCGAAAAGGATTTCATGGGCACGATTGATGTCATAGAAGAAAAGATGAGGGTTTACGGAAGTGAGGCGGACGGCAGCACGTGGACGGAATCCGACGTCCCGGATGACCTTAAAGATATATGCGAAAAGACCCGCGGGGAGCTGCTGGAAAGTCTGAGTGAAGTTAATGATGAGATACTGGAGCTTCTTGTTGAAAACAAGCCCGTCCCGGTGAAACTCATAAAAGACGCGCTGAGGGACGCGGTCATAAACAAGCGCTTTGTCCCGGTGGTGTGCGGCTCGGCGTTCAAGAACAAGGGCGTTCAGTTTCTGCTTGATTCCGTTTGCGCATATCTGCCCTCTCCGCTGGATGTGCCGGACACGAACGTTTTCAACCTGGAAACAAAAGAATACAGCACAATAAAAAATTCCGCTCAGGGGGATTTCATGGCCCTCGTCTTCAAGATAGTGACGGATCAGTTCCTGGGTAAACTCGCTTTTCTGCGGGTTTATTCCGGTTCTTTTGATTCGGGGAAGAGGCTGTATAACACCAGCAAGGACAGGGTGGAGAAGATAGACAGGATATTTTCTATGCACGCCGATAAAAAGGAAATAATAAAAAACATCACCGCCGGAGATATCGTGGCGGTGGCCGGTTTGAAAAACACGAGGACCGGCCAGACCCTCTCATCAAAAAATACGAATCTGGTTTTTGAGCCGCCCGTTTTTCCGGATCCGGTGATATCCCAGGCCATTGAGCCCGCCAAACCCGGCCAGCTTGACGCGCTGTCAATGGCGCTTTCAAAACTCGTTGATGAAGATCCCACTTTCCTTGTCAGGAAAGACGAAACATCCAGCGAAACGATAGTTTCCGGGATGGGAGAGCTCCACCTGGAAGTGAACATAGAGAGGATCAGGAGAGAGTTCGGCGTGCCCCTGAGGGTGTCGACGCCGAAAGTCAATTATAAAGAAGGCATCACCGCGGAAGTGATAGAAAACGGTAAATATGTCAAGCAGACCGGCGGCCACGGCCAGTACGCGCACGTTGTGCTGAAAATCTCGCCCAACAGCGAAGAAAAATTTGAGTTCAAGAATTCCATCAAAGGAGGGAGTATTCCCTCGCAGTTCATTCCCGCCGTTGAAGCCGGCGTGAAAATGGGCATCGAGTCAGGGCCTCTGGCCGGTTATCCTGTCAGGAATTTAACGGTGGAACTTTTGGACGGAAGTTTTCACGAGGTGGATTCTTCGGAACTGGCTTTCAGGATAGGTTCCTTTGAAACGATGAAAAAGGCGCTGAAAAAAGCCGCGCCCATCCTGCTGGAACCCGTTATGGATATTGAGGTAAGGACACCCACCCAGTATCTCGGAGATGTGCTCGGAGACCTGTCTTCCCGTCGGGGCAATACAGGGGGGTTGACAACAGAAGGCAATTTGACTATCATAAGGGCATTTGTGCCACTGGCGGAGATGTTCGGATACGCCACGGTGATAAGGTCTCTGACACAGGGAAGAGCGGGTTACGTTATGACGCCGAAAGGTTACGAGCGGGTCCCGGTGCATGTGGCGGAGGCTGTAATAGGGAAAGGATAGCAGTCGGCAAAGGTTTGCCGATATGGCCGCTTCGGCGGTCAAGGAGGAATTAATGGCTAAGGCGAAATTTGAGAGGGGTAAGCCGCATGTTAACATCGGTACCATCGGACATGTGGATCACGGCAAGACAACTTTAACATCAGCTATTACATTACTGCAGTCAAAATTAGGCAAAGCCGCTTTTGAGAAATATGAGGATATTGATAACGCTCCCGAGGAAAAAGAAAGAGGGATTACAATTGCGATACATCATTCGGAATATGAAACGGACACCAGGCACTATGCTCACATAGACTGTCCCGGTCACGCCGATTATATAAAAAATATGATCACCGGCGCCGCTCAGATGGACGGAGCGATACTTGTTGTCAGCGCCGCCGACGGCCCTATGCCCCAGACGAGAGAGCACATACTGCTCGCCCGCCAGGTCGGCGTACCCAGCATGGTGGTGTTCATCAATAAAACAGACCAGGTCGACGATCCGGAATTGCTGGATCTTGTGGAGCTGGAAATCAGGGAGCTCCTTTCAAAACAGGAATATGACGGAGACAATGTCAGAATAGCCAAGGGCTCGGCGACGAAATGCCTGGAATGCGCCTGCGGTAAGCCGGATTGTCCTAACTGCGGGCCGATATTGGAGCTCGTTAAGAACTGTGATGAGGCCATACCGGAGCCCAAGAGAGATCTGGACAAACCTTTCCTCATGGCGGTGGAAGACATATTCTCCATCACCGGCCGCGGTACTGTTGCCACCGGACGCGTGGAGAGGGGCCAGCTTAAGATGGGAGAGGAAATAGAAGTGGTGGGTTTCGGGGAAGTCATAAAGACCGTTGCCACATCCCTTGAAATGTTCAGAAAAATTCTTGATTCAACCCAGGCGGGAGATAACGTCGGAATCCTTTTGAGGGGCGTTGATAAAGAAAAGATAGAGAGAGGTATGGTGCTGGCAAAACCCGGCAGCATAACCCCGCACAAGAAGTTTGTCGCGCAGGTTTATGTCCTCAAGAAAGAAGAGGGCGGAAGGCACACTCCCTTTGTGACCGGCTACAGGCCCCAGTTCTACATAAGGACCACGGATGTCACGGGAACGGTTCATCTTCCTTCGGGCCGGGATCTTGTGATGCCCGGAGACAACGTCGAGGTGACGGCTGAGCTCATATATCCGATAGCCATGGAAGAGGGCCTCAGATTCGCCATCAGGGAAGGCGGCCACACCGTTGCTTCCGGCGTGATCTCGAAGATACTAGAATAAAAGGAATATTAGATGGAAAAAATCAGGGTAAAGGTTTTCTCTTACGATTACAGGCTTCTTGAAGAATCGGTGAAGACCATAATGGCGCAGCTCTCTCACAAGGGCATCATCATAACGGGACCGATCATTCTTCCGACAAAGAGAAAACTTTACACTGTTTTGAGAAGTCCCCACGCGGACAAGAAATCGCGGGAACAGTTTGAGACCAAAATACACAAGAGGATGATAGAGATCAAGAACCCAACGAAGGAAGTGATGAATATCCTCCGCGATATCTCTCTTCCGGCGGGCATCGATATCACGGTGAAGGACCTGAGTCAATGACGGAAGCGAAGACCCCGAAACTGCCGAACGCTGTGCTTGGAATGAAAGGCACCATGTGCCGTATTTTCACCGACACCGCGGAACTCGCCTGTACGGCTGTGGAGGTTCCGCGAAATCTCGTTGTGGATGTCAAGACGGTTAAGAAAGACGGTTATCAGGCTGTGAAAATAGCCTGTGAGGGCGGAAAATCCAATAAAGCCATCGGCGGGATCGCCGCGAAGGCCGGTATGAAAAGCATAAAAGCTTCGCGTGAAATACGCGGAGAATTCTCCTGCGCTACCGGCGACAAAATACAGATATCGGATGTCTTTGAAAAAGGATCTATCGTCAGTGTCACCGGTATTTCAAAAGGGAAAGGTTTTGCCAGCACCCGGAAACGCTGGAACTTTAAAGGCGGCCAGAAAAGTCACGGCCAGAAGGATAAGTACAGGTCTCCCGGGTCCATAGGTTCATCGTCATATCCGTCGCGGGTTTTGCCCGGGCTGAAAATGGCTGGCCGCATGGGCAGTGACAAAGTGACGGTTAAGAATATGAAAGTGGCGTCGGTTGATTCTGCGAACAACAAGCTGTATCTTACCGGAGCGGCTCCGGGAAGCCGCGGCGGCCTTCTGGTGATAAAGAAAATAAAATGAATAAAGCGAAAGTGATAGAAGTATCCGGAAAATTGGAGGGCGAGAAAGTTCTGAGCGCCGACATTTTCGGCGTTTCCTACGATGACCGCTTTATCAATGAGGCGCTCAAGGAGTATCTGCGCAAAAATTTTACAGGCAGCACGAAGACCAAAGGGGAAGTGCGCGGAGGCGGCAAAAAACCCTACCGCCAGAAAGGAACCGGCAACGCCAGACAGGGAAGCATAAGAACTCCTCTGAAGCCCGGTGGCGGTATCATTTTCGGCCCCCGGCCGAGAGTTAAAACCAACAAGCTCAGCAAAAAAAAGAAAAGTGCGGCTCTCAGGCACGTGCTTTCGAGGCTCGCTTCCGAAGGTAAGATTTATTCTATGGTATCAGCCGGTTTCAAGAAAACAGGGGAAGCCGTCAAATTCCTGTCTAAAAGTTTTAAAAAGGATATCAAAATACTCATCGTGACAGAAAAACTGGACAGGGAATTTGCCCTGCCTTTCAGGAATATAAAAAATGTTTCGCTCGAATGTGTATCAGATCTTAATATGAGGAAAATCATATACTGCGATGCCGTGATATTTGTGGACGGGGCTCTTGACGGGGTGAAGGCATGAAGCTCGCCAATTCTGCCGTGATACTCTGGCCGGCTTTTACGGAAAAATCCGAGCGTTTGCGCGTGGAAGCAAATATTTATGTATTCTTTGTGAATCCTAAGGCCACGAAAAGCCAGATTGAACAATCAGTCACCGAGCTTTTTGGCGTGAAAGTTGAGAGCGTGAAAACGGTCAACACCAAGCCGAAGCTGAAAAGGAAAGGCGCCCACGCCGGTTTCAGGTCGCGCTATAAAAAGGCTTATGTTAAAGTTGTTAAAGGCGAAACCATACAGGGGTTTGAAGCGGCATGAAGTATTATAAACCGACAACGTCATCCAGGCGCGGCCGGACCGAGCCGACTGACAGAATAAGGGTCAAACCCCATCTGCCCCTGACGATTCCCGCGAAATCCAGCGCCGGCAGAAATAACACCGGCCGCGTGACAGTCAGATTCCGCGGCGGCGGACAGAAAAGAAGGATCAGGCTGATCGATTTTAGAAGAGATAAATGGGATATGCCCGGAATAGTTCAGAGTGTTGAATACGATCCCGGAAGGAGCTGCCGCATATCGCTCATAGAATACAGTGACGGCGAGAAAAGATATATACTTCATCCGGACGGCCTGAAGACGGGCAAGACGGTTATCTCGTCAAAATCACAGGCTCCTCTTCATCCCGGGAATTCCATGCCTTTGAATTGTATTCCCGGAGGCACTTTTGTCCATAACATAGAGATAATTCCGGGCAAAGGCGGGAAAATAGCCCGTTCGGCGGCCGGTTTCGCGGTTATAATGAGTAGGGATGATACTTACGCTGTTTTAAAAATGCCGTCAGGAGAAATAAGAAAGGTTTTCGCGGCCTCACAGGCCACGATAGGCCGGCTCGATAATATTGAGCACGGGAGCAGAAAATTCGGATGCGCAGGGGCGAAGCGCCACACGGGCCGCAGGCCTCATGTGCGCGGTACGGCGATGAACGCTGTCGATCATCCGCACGGCGGCGGCCGCGGCAGGAGTCACGGCGGAAATGTGCCGAGGTCTCCGCAGGGCATTCCGGCGAAGGGGTTTAAGACAAGGAATCCCAAGAAGGCTTCAGGGGCTCTGATAATAGCCAGAAGGAAAAAGAGGAAATAAATGAGCAGATCAACTAAAAAAGGCCCGTATGTCGACGAGCGTTTGCTTGATAAAATAGCTAAGCACAAAAAGGCTGACAAGAAACAGCCCATAAAGACATGGGCGAGGTCTTCCGTCATCATCCCCGAATGGGTGGGGTTGACTTTTCTTGTGCACAACGGAAAAAAATTTATGCCGGTGTATGTGACAGAGGCCATGGTCGGCTACCGGCTCGGAGAATTTTCACCGACGAGGTTTTTTAAAGGCCACGGCCAGGGTAAAAGGGATGCCGTGGGCCTCAAAAAATAAAAATTATGGAATGTAAAGCAACCGCAAAATATGTGAGATTGTCGCCCAAAAAGATACAGCGTTATCTCAACATGGTCAGAGGGGCCGATGTTGAAACCGCCGTCGCCAAGCTTGAGGTGAAGAAAACTCCCGCGGCTGTGGTTGTGAAAAAGCTGATAAATTCAGCCGCGGCGCAGGGCTCGGGAAAATTATTTGTAAAAACCATATTTGCCACGCCCGCACCGGCGCTTAAGAGGATGAGGCCGGGTCCTTTCGGCCGCGCGTGCCTGTATAAAAGAAGGTCAAGTCACATAACGGTGGCTTTGTCAGCAATGGAGAGTAAGAAATGATGAATTTTTTAACGGGAGCGGGGAACTGATATGGGCCAGAAGATACACCCTTACGGTGTCAGAATAGGCATTAACAAAAATTGGATCAGCAGATGGTTTGTTAAAGGCAGCGCCGCGGACTTTATTATGGAAGATGTGAAGATAAGGCGGGTTGTTGAAAAAAAACTCGGCCGTTCGCAGATCTCAAAAGTGGAGATTGAAAAAGCGTCAAATCAGATCGTTATAACTATTTGCACGGCGCGCCCGGGCCTTGTCATAGGCCAGAAAGGCGTGACCATTGACGCGCTTCGCGAGGACATAGGCGCGGCGATAGGCAAAGAAGTGAAGATCAATGTCGCTGAGATCAAGCAGCCTTTCCTTGACGGGCCGATAGTCGCCGAAATGGTGGCGGTGCAGCTGGAGAAGAAGATGCCGTTCCGCGGCGTGTGCAAACGGATGATCAAAAATATAATGAGCGAGGGCGCGAAAGGAGCCAAAGTGATGGTATCCGGGCGTCTCGGCGGAAATGAAATCGCCAGAAAAGAATGGTTTAAAGACGGGAGTGTCCCTCTTCAGTCGCTCGCGAAAAATATCAGTTATGGTTTTTCCAAGGCTTATACCAAATACGGCGTTATAGGCGTCAAGACCTGGGTGCATATAAAAGACGCTCAGGTCCGGCCCGCGCTCAAAACCGGAGAAGTGGTGGCTGTGGCGGATGAAGCCGCTCCTATCGCCGACGCTTCTATTCCGGCTGTTGATACGAAGGATAGTAAATAATGCTGGCTCCGAAAAAAGTTAAACACAGAAAGGTACAGAAAGGGCGTATCCGTGGCGTGGCTACGCGCGCTGTCGCGGTGTCTTTCGGGGAATGGGGACTCAAATCCCTTGGGGCTAAACAAATATCGGCCAGGCAGATAGAGGCATGCAGAATCGGCCTGGTCAGGAGCGTAAGGAAATCAGGGAAAATATGGATAAGGCTTTTCCCGGATAAACCTATCACGAAAAAGCCGGCTGAAACGCGCATGGGAAAAGGAAAGGGTGCCGTTGAGGGCTGGGTGGCAATTGTCAAACCGGGGCAGGTGATGTTTGAGATAGAGGGCATCCCCGAGGAAGAAGTTAAAAAAGTTTTTAAGTTGGTAACTCATAAACTGGGACTTAAAACGAGGATCGTGGAGAGGCACTGATGGCGAAGAAAATAAAGTTTGCGGAATTATCAGTATCCGAGCTCGAAGACAAGCTCAGGGATTATGGAAAAGAGCTCGTTCTTATGAGAATGAAGAAGAAGCAGCGGGCTCTTAAGGATATTTCACAGATCGGCAAGGTAAAAAAGAATATAGCAAGGGTATCGACTTATCTGACCGCCCAAAAACTGAAGGCGAGCCGCAGCGGGGGGCAAAATGCGTAAGAAATTAAAAGGGATTGTTATAGGAGATAAAAATAGTAAAACCAGAGTGGTGGAGATTAAGAAGGTTTATAACCATCCCAAGTATGATAAAGTTCTCAACAAGTTAAAAAAACTGCATTGCCATGACGAGAAAAATATTTCCGCCGCCGGCGATACGGTTGTGATAACAGAGACAAGGCCCATGAGTAAAATGAAAAAATGGTCTGTCGTGGAAGTGGTCAAGGGCGATGCGGCCAAAACATCTGTTGGAGAAAAAGAATGATACAGTTGATGACCCGGCTGACTGTGTGTGACAATTCAGGAGCTAAGATTGTTATGTGCATTCACTGTTTCGGAGGTTCAAAAAGAAGATATGCTCATGTGGGGGACCTTATAAAAGCTTCAGTCAAAAAAGCCGCGCCCAACGCTGCGGTTAAAAAAGGTGAAGTCGTCCGCGCTGTTGTTGTCAGGACAGCTTTCCCCATAAGGCGCGTTAACGGAATCAGGGTGAGATTTTCGGATAACGCCTGCGTGCTGCTAGATGACAAGATGGAGCCCCGGTCAACCCGTATTTTCGGACCCGTGGCCAGGGAACTGAGGGAAAAGGGGTTTATGAAGATCATATCGATGGCCCCGGAAGTGGTATAATGAAAAAACTTAAAAATAAAGACAAGGTCATGATGATGAAGGGAAAATATAAAGGTAAGATAAGCGAGGTGATCAAGGTTTTCCCGTCAACTGACAAGGCCCTTGTGGCCAAAGTGGCCATGGTCAAGAGGCACACCAAGCCGACCCAGAATACGCCGGGCGGAATACAGGAGAAGGAAAGGCCTGTCAGCTGTTCGGCTCTTAAGCTTATTTGTCCCCACTGTAATGAACCTTCAAGAGTGGGGTTTAAAAATCTTAAAGACGGCAAGGCGCGATTTTGTAAGAAATGCGGAGAAATAATATGAGCGCCGAATACACTCCCCGTTTTATAGAGATAAAGAAAGAAGTTATCAAGGAAATGGTGAAGAAATACAAATACGCTAACGATATGCAGGCTCCGCGCCTTGAGAAAATCGTTATAAGCTGTTCTCATAATGCCGCGAAAGAAGATGCCAAATATCTGGATGAGGCCGTCGCGCAGATAGAGCGGATAACCGGTCAGAAAGCCAAGCGTACCAGAACCAGAAAGGCCATATCAAATTTCAAAACCAAAGAGGGCCAGCCCATAGGATGCGCGGTGACGCTGCGCCGTTACCGGATGTGGGAATTTATGGACAGGTTTATCAATATAGCTGTGCCGAGGATGAGGGACTTCCGCGGCTTGAGTAATAAATCTTTTGATAAGGCAGGGAATTACAGCATAGGTCTGAAAGACATAGCTATTTTTCCTGAAATGCAGATCAGAAAGGTCACGAAAACCGTGGGCGTGGGAATAACTTTTTGTATAAAAGCCTCGAGTGTGGATGAGGCCGTAACGTATCTTGGTATGTTGGGGGTACCGTTTAAAAAATAATGGCTAAAACATGCAAAATTGAAAAATCAAAAAGAGTGCAGAAGTTCCGTGTCAGGGAAAAGAACAGGTGTCTCAGATGCGGCCGCCCGAGAAGTTATTACCGTGATTTCGGTTTGTGCCGGCTTTGTTTCAGAGAGCTTGCCCACCGTGGCGAGATCCCGGGCATAAAGAAAGCCAGCTGGTAAAATGGTGAGCGAAGTCGAACCAAAAATGGTGAGTCCTTCGATTTCACTCAGGATACTGAGCTTGTTGAAGTACGAAGTCGAACCGAAAATGAGAAAATTAAAGGGAGTGTTAGAATGAGTCAGGATCCGATCGCTGATTTTTTGGCGGCTTTCAAAAATGGCTTGCTGAGAAATAAGACATATATAGATTTCCCCGCGTCCAAGATATTGGGAGATATTCTCAAGATCATGGAAAACAAGGGGTTTGTTGATAATTTTAAGAAGATCACTGACAGCAAACAGGGGTTCTTCAGAATATTCCCGAAATATGAAGGCAAAAAACCTGCCATGCGCGGAGCCGAGAGGGTGTCAAAGCTCAGCGGCAGAAAATATGCCGCGGTTAAAGATATTCCTGTTGTTTTTGAAGGGTACGGCATATGTATTATGTCTACATCCCGCGGGGTTATGGACGGAGAAGCTGCCCAAAAAGCAAATTGCGGAGGCGAGGTTATTTGTTACCTCTGGTGATATGAGCAGAATAGCAAAAGTCCCGGTTGTGATACCCAGTGGTGTGGAAGTGCAGCTGACCGACGGCGGCACATGCATAAAAGTCAAGGGCCCGAAGGGTGAGATGACCAAAAAATTCGCATCCGTGGTGAAGGTTGTCTCTGCCGACGGCAAACTCACTTTTGAAAAAACGGAAAACAGTAATTTCGGGAAGATGATGCTCGGTACAATCTCGTCCATAGTGCGCAGTATGGTAAAGGGCGTCCATGAAGGTTTTGAAAAAAAACTGAATATATTGGGTGTGGGTTACGGTTTTACTGTAAAAGGCCAGGAGCTTACGGTGGCCTGCGGTTATTCCAGTGATGTGATCTTTCAGCTGCCCAAAGAAGTGAAAGCCGTGGCCGTGAAGACGGCTTTGACATTGACCTCCTTTGATAAAGAGATACTCGGCAAAACAGCCGCGGAAATCCGCGCTCTTCGGCCGCCTGAGCCCTACAAAGGCAAAGGGATACGTTATGACGGCGAGATCGTCAGGAAGAAATCAGGGAAGTCCGCGGCCGGGTCAGGGGATGCAAAATGACAAAGAATATTAAAAAAATAAAAAGAGAACGCCGTCACGCGCATGTGGTGAAAAAGTTGAAAAAGGGCATTATAGACACCCTCCGCATTGTCGTGACCAAAAGCAACAGGAATGTGTTCGTCAGCCTCGTGGATGATATAAAGTTAAAAGTTATCACCGGCTGTGTCAAAAGTAAAAAAGAAGCCGGCTCCGCCGGAATGGAAATAGCTGAGAAAGCCAGGAAACTGGGAGTGGAGAAGATAGTGTTTGACAGGGCCGGATACAAATATCACGGCGTGATCAAAGAGGTAGCGGAGGGCGCCAGAAAAGGCGGCCTGAAGTTTTAGGAAGGCAAAATGAATTTTGTTCGCAAAAAAGAAGATGATCTGATACGAAAAACCGTGGATATATCCAGAGTGTCAAAGGTCGTGAAAGGCGGCAAAAGGATGTCTTTCACGGCTCTCTGTGTCGTCGGTGACGGCGCGGGAAAAGTCGGTGTGGCAAAACGCAAAGGCGCCGATGTGCGCATAGCGGTTGATAAGGCCAGTAAAAAAGCGCAGGAGAAAATGGTCAGGATAAATAAAGAGGGGTGTACTATTCCGCACACCATAACGGGCGTGCACTGCCGCAGCAAAGTGCTGCTGAAACCCGCCCGCCCGGGAACAGGCATCATTGCCAGCGCCCCCGTTCGCGCGCTGGTCGAAGCATGCGGTATAAGCGATATCCTGACAAAAAGCCTCGGCAGCAAGAATATAATGAATGTAACATACGCGGCGCTTGACGGTCTTGTCAATCTCAAGGTTTCCAAAAAAGAAATACCGGGCATGGATGAGTTTGCTTCGATCAAAGAATCTGAAACACCTGCCGCTCCCGCGCTATCGAGCGTTCCTGAGCGTAAATCCCGTCGAAGCGTGAAGAAGGAGAAATAATGGCATTTGTCAGTTTGCCTGCATACAGCGGCGCCACCAAAGTAAAAAAGAGACGAAGGGGTCATGTTCACGGCAGATACAACGGCCGCGGCCTTAAGGGCGAAAAATCGCGCGGAGGCCGGACTCATCTGCCTCTTCTTGAAGGCGGCCAGATGCCTCTTGTAAGGAGACTTCCTAAAAGAGGTTTTACAAACAGGCGATTTGCCGAAAAATGTGATATTTTGAATCTTTCCGTTCTTGACTCTAAATTTGATGTCGGCGCCGAAATCAGCGTTGAAGCTCTTGTGAAAAAAGGCATTGTCAAAGGCAAAAACAAAGTGAAATTGCTCGGTAACGGAAAACTAACAAAAAATTTCAAGGTGTTGTTGGAAAATATATCCGAGGGCGCCGCGAAAAAAATAACCGAAGCCGGCGGCACCGTCGCGAATCAGAAAAAAGCAGCTCAAAAAAAAAGTGAAAAGGCGCCCCCCGTCAACGCGAGTTCCTTAGCTCCCGTGCCTAAATGATCAATTCTTTCGGCGACATTTTTAAAGTCCAGGATCTTAAAAGGAAAATAGGTTTTACTTTTCTTATTCTCGCTGTTTACAGGGTAGGAACAACAGTGCCTCTTCCCGGCGTTAACGCCGCGGCTCTTCAGGCCTTTTTCGCGAGGCAGGAAGGCGTGCTCGGATTTTTGAATATGTTCTCCGGCGGCGCCATGGAGCGTCTTTCTATTTTCGCTCTGGGAATAATGCCTTACATAAACGCTTCAATTATTATGTCGCTGCTGCAGACGGCGATACCCTATCTTGAGAAACTTTCTAAAGAAGGCGCTCCGGGCAGGGAAAAGATAACGAGAATGACCCGCTACGCCACTCTCCTGATAGGTTCGGTGCAGGCCTTCGGACTCACATTCTGGATACAGAGCATGAAAGCCCCCGGCGGTGAAGCCGTTTTGATGTTCACCGGTTTCGGCTTCAGGCTTCTTCTGGTCGTCACCATGCTCACCGGCACAATGCTTGTCATGTGGCTCGGTGAGCAGATAACGGAATCCGGTATAGGAAACGGCATATCGCTGATAATATTCACGGGGATCGTCGCGGGTTTTCCGTCCGGCCTTAAAAACACTTATTCACTTCTCAGCACGGATGAGATATCGTTGTTCGCCCTCGCTCTCATCGGGGCTTTTATGCTCGCGATACTGGCTCTCACCGTTTTTATAGAAGAGGCCCAGCGCCGCATCCCGATACAGTACGCGCAGCGTGTCGTCGGGCGCAAGGTGTACGGCGGCCAGAGCACTTATCTGCCTCTGAAAGTGGAGTCTTCGGGAGTTATAGCGGTAATATTCGCTATGGCTTTTATGAGTTTTCCCCTGATGATAGGCCAGTTTTTCCCCGGTTCCGCGCTTTTTGAAAAGCTGCAGATATTCTTTTCTCCGGGCAACATCGTTTATATCATCGTTTACACGGTGCTGATCGTGGCGTTCTGTTATTTTTACACTCTTCTCACATTCGATCCGAAAAACATAGCAGACAACCTGAAAAAATCAGGCGGTTTTATACCCGGAGTCAGGCCGGGCGAGCAGACCGCGGAAAAGATAAAGACGGTGATGTACAGGATAATATTGATAGGCGCCCTTTTTGTGGTTTTCATAGCCATTGTGCCGATGATACTCAGGAATTTCAATATGCCTTTTTATTTCGGCGGGACGGCGCTCCTGATTATTGTGGGCGTGGCGCTTGACACAATGGGCCAGGTCGAGTCCCAGCTGATCATGAGGCATTACGACGGACTGCTCAAAAAGAGCCGTCTTAAAGGGAGATATTTCAACATAAAATGATTTGTATTTTTTTGGGAGCTCCCGGATCCGGTAAGGGCACGCAGGCCAAGAAGGTGTGCGCGGCGTTCGGGATGAAATATATAGGCACCGGAGAAATCCTGCGCGATAATGTCGCGTCCGGCACGGAGCTGGGAAAAAGAGTGAAGGCCACACTGGTTGCGGGGCACCTCGTCGATGATGAAACGATGATACAGATTATAGAGGAAAAAATAAAAAAAGAGGATTCTTTTCTTATGGACGGATTCCCGCGGACGGTGCCTCAGGCGGAAGCGCTGGACGGGCTTTTTGAAAAATACGGAAAAAAAGTAAACACCGTGATCTTTCTGGATGTTGACGCCGGGGAAGTGACAAAAAGGATCCTCGGAAGATTTTCCTGTCCTTCATGCGGGAAAGACTACAATGTGTACACAGATGATATAAAAGACAGGCTCTGCCCCTCGGACGGAGCGGATCTCATCCAGCGGAGTGACGACACGGAAGAAACGGTGAGGGAGAGAATAGAAGAGTACTCGCGCAAAACCGCTCCTCTTAAAGAATTTTACGAGAATAGGAAGAGTCTCATAAATGTCCGCGGCACGGGAAGCCCTTCCGAGATATTTGAACGGATAACGGAGGCATTAGATAATAAAAATTAAAACAGCTTCCGAGATCGACGGGATAAGAAAAAGCTGTAAACTATTGAAAAAAATGAGCGATATGATAAGAAAGCACATAACAGAGGGCCGGAAAACATCGGATCTGGCGGCCCTGGCGGAGGAATTCATATATTCCAATCAGGCAACGCCGGCGTTTACGTCCGAGGGTTTTCCCTCGTGCATATGCGTTTCCGTCAATGACGAGGTTGTCCACGGCATTCCGGGGGATTATGTGATCCAGAACGGTGATCTTGTCAGCGTTGACATGGGCCTTATCCTCAGCGGTTATTATTCGGATATGGCCGTGAGCGCTGTCGCGGGTAATGCCTCCTCTGTTGCCCAAAACCTAATGGATGTCGCGGAGCAGTCTCTCCGGAAGGGGATAGAGCAGTTTAAAGAGGGAAATCGTCTCGGCGATATATCGCACGCCATAGCGTCGTTTGCGGAAAAAAACGGTTTCTCTGTTGTCAGGCAGTTTACAGGCCACGGCATAGGGCTGGAGCTTCACGAGGAGCCGCAAATCCTGAACTACGGCCGCCCCGGCACAGGGCCTGAGCTCAAAAACGGCATGGTGTTCGCTATTGAGCCCATGATAAACGCCGGGAGCTGGGAAGTGAAAATAGATGATAACGGATGGACCGCGCGTACTTCTGACGGAAACCTTTCCGCCCATTTTGAGCACACGGTCGCGCTCCTTGACGGAGAACCTGAGGTTTTTACATCATGACAAAAGAAGAAAAAATAGAAATGAACGGGATGGTCGTTAAGGCACTGGGTAACGCTGTTTTTAAGGTGCAGCTTGACGAAGCTCACGAGGTGCTGGCACATATATCCGGAAAAATAAGAAGGCATTATATAAAAATTCTCCCGGGAGACAGGGTGAAGGTGGAGCTTTCGCCTTATGATCTCACCAAGGGAAGAATAGTTTTCAGGGAGAACGCGAACCGCAATCAGGGAGAGGATCAATGAAAGTTAAAGCATCGGTGAAACCTATCTGTAATAAGTGCAAGGTCGTCAAAAGAAAAGGCGTCGTGAGGGTTATATGCGAGAACCCCAAGCACAAGCAGAGGCAGGGCTGAAAGAAATACCGCTGGGGCGGTGACAGGGGGATATTGTATGGCAAGGATTTCAGGAATTGAATTACCGCTGAATAAAAAACTCGCGGTGGGTTTAAGCTATGTTTACGGCGTCGGCAAGACCACGGCCCTGGCTATAATTGAAGCGTCCGGCATTGACGCTTCCAAAAGAATAAAAGATCTGTCAGATGCGGAAGTGGCGAAGATCCAGAAAATAATAAACGAAAATTATCAGGTTGAAGGTGATTTGCGCCGGGAGGTGCAGGGCAACATCAAACAGCTCATGGAGATAGGATGTTACCGCGGCATCAGGCACAGAAAGGGCCTGCCCGTGCGCGGCCAGCGTACAAAGACCAACGCGCGCACGAGAAAGGGCAAAAAGAAAACCGTGATGGCGTCAAAAAAAGAAGCGCCGAAGAAGGGGTAATATAAATGGCTACAACAGCGACAAAGAAAAGAAAAATTCATGTGAAGGAAGGCAAGATTTATGTTCTGACCAGCTACAACAACACGATAGTGACGGTGACGGATATGAAAGGGAATGTTATCGCGTCATCATCCGCCGGAGCTAATGGTTTTAAGGGTGCCAGGAAAGGCACAACTTACGCTTCCGGGGTTGTGGCCGCAACCGCCTCGCAGAAAGCCAGAGAAATGGGGATGGAAAGAGTGGACGTTTTTGTAAACGGCCCCGGTTCCGGCAGGGAATCGGCTCTCAGATCCGTTCAGGGCGCTGGTATAAGGGTTTCTTCCGTGAGAGATATCACGCCCATCCCGCATAACGGATGCAGGCCGAAAAAAAAGAGAAGAGTGTAAGGGGGAATAGAGAATGTCAAAATATACGGGTCCTAAATGCAAACTCTGTAAAAAATACGGAGAGAAACTTTATTTAAAGGGAGACCGCTGCTGGTCGGATAAGTGCCCTGCGGGGAAAGAAACTCCCGCCGGCAAAGGCGGAACGAAAACTTTTCGGAAACAGAAATCCGAATACGCCATACATCTTCAGGAAAAACAGAAATCCAGAATACTGTTCGGGTTGGGGGAAAAACAGTTGAGAAAAGTGTTCAACGATGTGTCCCGCAAAAAAGGCATTAAAGGAGAAAATCTTCTCAGTGCCCTCAGCCGCCGTCTTGATAATGTGATTTACAGACTGACAATGACATCCAGCCTTCCGCAGGCCAGGCAGATCGTGGGTCACAGGTTTGTCAAGGTGAACGGGAGGGTGTGCAATATACCATCGCGGGAACTCAAAACCGGTGACAAGATCAGTTTTACCGAAAAAGGCAAAAAAATAGATTCTGTTAAAAAATCGCTGGAACACAGCGGGTCCAAAAATATACCGGATTGGCTGAAGCTGGAAAAAGATACGATGACGGGCTCAATTGACAGAGATATTACTTCTGAAGATTTGATTCAGGCAGGAATAGACCACCGTCTTATAGTAGAATTCTATTCAAGGTAAGGAGGAAAAATGAAAGAATTTATAATACCCGAAGGATATGTCCTGGACGAGGCGACGGCGACGGACAGCTACGGAAGTTTCACCATAGCGCCTTTTGAGAGGGGGTTCGGCTATACGCTGGGAAATTCGCTCAGGCGAATATTGCTTTCTTCCGTGGCGGGGGCCGCGGTCAGCGGTATAAAAATATCGGGGGTCCAGCACGAATTTTCCTCTGTTTTCGGCGTGAACGAGGATGTGGCGGAGATCGTACTCAACTTTAAAAAATTGAGGTTTTCAATGGCCAATGATGAAAAAGTTATTTTGACGCTTACAACTTCATCAAAAGGTCCGGTGACAGGCAAGGATATAGAACTGGTTTCCGGCGTTGAGCTGGCCAATCCGGATGTTTACCTTTTCACCCAGGATAAACCGAAGAAAATGACTGTTGACATAGAGGTCACAAAAGGGATAGGATTCGTGCCTGTTGAAGCCCGATCAGAGAGCGTTGATATGGGTTTTGTGCCGATGGACGCGGATTATTCTCCTGTAAAAAGGGTGTCCTACACGGTTGAGAACACGAGGGTCAAGAGAGTGACGAATTTTGACAAGCTGATACTTGAGATCAAAACGGACGGTACTGTTTCTCCCGAAGACGCGCTGAAAAAAAGTGCGGGCATCATGAGAAAATGCGCTGAAGTTTTTGTTAAGCCCGTCGAAGCTGAGGAAGAGTCCGGCGACGCTTCAACCGCAAAAAACACTGACGCCCTTGACCAGTCTATAGAGGTGCTGGGGGTTTCCACAAGGATACTGAACAGCCTGCGGACGAAAAAAATATCTGTTGTGAAGGAGCTCCTGCAGTACAGCGAGAAAGAATTCGGCACTTTTCCGAATTTCGGGCCGAAGTCCCTGTCGGAATTAAAAAAAGCGCTTAAGGAGTTCGCAAAAAAAGAAGGAATAGAGGTTTCTTTAAAATGAAAAATTTAAAAGTGAACGCCGCTCACGGGCTTAGTATGATGAGAGGTATGGCGGAAGCCATGATAATGAACGAGCAGATAGAAACGACTGTCTCAAGGGCCAAGTTTCTCAGAGGTTTCGTGGAGAAACTCATAACGACCGCTAAGGGATCCGGCATACATCCGAGGCGTCAGGCCGCGCGGCACATAAAATCGCGCGAGGCGATGGATAAGCTCTTTAAAGAGCTGGGTGTCAGGTATAAGGACAGGCCCGGCGGTTACACGAGGATAATCCGTCTGGGTAATCGACAGGGCGACGCCGCTGAAATCTGCAGAATAGAATTTGTTAAATAAAGTTTGAGAAGGAGTGAGTCCTAATGAGTAAAGTGACAGAATTTTTAAGAGGTCTTTTTAATAATGACATAGGCATGGATCTGGGAACTTCCAACACTCTGGTTTATGTGAAGGGCCGCGGCATTGTTCTTCAGGAGCCTTCCGTTGTGGCGATAGACACCGCTCATGACAGGGTGATAGCCGTGGGCGTCGAGGCCAAGCGTATGCTCGGCCGCACCCCGGCCAGCATTATAGCTTTGAGGCCTCTGAAAAACGGCGTGATAGCCGATTTCGATGCCACAGAGCGCATGATAGCCAGATTTATCAAGAAGGCCCAGACAAATTTCAGCTTTCTCAGGCCGCGTGTTGTTATAGGCGTACCTTCAGGCATAACGCAGGTTGAGAGACGAGCCGTTAAGGAAGCGGCCGAGGGCGCCGGCGCCAGAGAGGTGCATCTGATAGAGGAGCCGAAGGCAGCGGCCATAGGTAGCGATATGCCAATCGCCGAGCCGTCCGGCAGAATGATAGTTGATATTGGTGGCGGTACTACGGAAATGGCGGTGATATCCTTAGGAGAGATGGTGATATCGCGTTCGATCAGGGTCGGCGGAGACGCGATGGACGAGGCCATAGAAGATTTTTTCAAAAAAAAGCACAATCTTCTCATAGGCGAGGGCACGGCCGAACAGACAAAAATAAATGTGGGATCGGCTTTTCCCCTTGAGGATGAATTAAAAATGAACGTGAAAGGCCGCGATCAGGTTTCGGGCCTTCCCAAAACCATAGAGGTGAGTTCGCAGAATATAAGGCAGGCGCTGTCTGTTCCGGTAAAACGCATAGTGGACGCCATAAAAGCCACGCTCGAAGAGACGCCCGCCGAGCTATCGTCCGACCTTGTGGAAAACGGTATTGTTCTCGCCGGCGGCGGATCACTGCTTAAAGGCTTTGAGAATCTTATACAGCAGGAAACATATCTTCCAGTGCGGCGCGCGCCGGATCCTCTGGTGTGCGTGGCTCTGGGCGCCGGCAAATACCTTGAAACTCTTGAGGAAATAAAGAGAGCCCAGAAGGAATATGCATGACGGCCGGCAGGGAAAGCTTTTTTTTATTGTCTTTCTCCTGCTTTCAGCCGTGCTGTGTTTTATCGTTCCGGCGAGACAAACGCAGCAGTTGCGGCTTTTAACCAAGTACATATATTACACCCCGTACGCAAAGAGCCGCGAGGCGCTTTTAAACCTTTCTTCTTTCCCCGGTAAATTTTTTAATCTGGCCGATATGGACAGAAGGTTCCGCGCCTCTCAACAGGAATTATTTGAAAAGGACTATATTATCGCCCAGCTCAAACAGGAATTGGATAAATACAAAAGCCTGGAAGACGCTTTTAAAAATCAATTTTCAAAGAGATCAAAAATACTACCGGTTTTTCCCTACGGCAATATAGGTAAAAACGCGGACATTTTACTTCTCAGAAATGAGGACGGGGCCTACAGGGAAGGCGACCCCGTGATTTGTTACAGGAATTCTGGATGGGCGCTTGCGGGCGTTGTGGGAAAGAGGGTTTCGGGTTCCGTGTCGGAATGCGTGCTGATCTCAAATAAATCATTCCGTGTTTCTGTCACGGGGGAAAACTCTTCTTTCTGGGGGGTGCTGATAGGTTATTCCCAGGGCCGCGGCTCTCTGGATTTTGTCTGGCCGTCAAGAGACATTATTGTCGAGAAGGGGATTGATCTGCTGACATCCGGCTGGGACGGAAAATTTCCTCCGGGGCTTCACTGCGGAACGGTTACAAAAGCGCTTAAAGGCGGCGCCGGGGAATATGAGATCTCGGTTCAAACCGCTTATAACGCGAATGTACCGGAAGCTCTTTTTGTGTTGACACAATGGATACATTAATCACTGTTCTTTTTCTGCTTTGTGTTCCATATATACAGATTTTCCTGTTGAATCCTCTCTCTCCGCGGAGTTTTCCGGATGTGAGCCCGTCTCTTTTTCTTGCAAGCCTCGTTCTTCTCTCGTCAAAGATACCCGCCGCGCACAGCTATATTTACGCTTTTCTCCTCGGGTGCGTTTCTTCAATTCTTTGCGGCCATCCGCTGGCTTTTGATTCGCTGAGTTTTCTGGCCATTGTTTACGGGGTTAAAAAATTCTCCGAGAATTTTGACATGACCGGTTTCGGGGGGCAATTTGTTCTGGGTTTCGCTTCGGCCATCTTCCATTTTATTTTCCTGTATATATCACATCAGTTCATTACGGTGAACTACCCTCCTTTTGCCGGCGTTCTTCCGGGCGCGCTGACCACGGGTATATTGCTCGCAGTGCTGTTCAATACCGTTTTGAAAAACCGGAAACAAATGCGCTAAAATGTGGTATAAGGACAGGGGATGGGATTATTTTGTCAGATATATCAGATTCATAAAAATAGTTTTTATTGCCGCGTTTTTTCTGATTTTTTTCAGGGTTTTTCAGGTACAGATATTAAAAGGTTTCAAATTCTCGGAAAAATCCCGGGAAAATTATCTTAAAAGATTTATTGTGCCGCCGAACCGCGGTCGCATTATTTCCGCCGATGGGCAGGTCATAGCCACGACTTATATTTCATATGATCTCGTTTCCCAGATAACCCCGCCGGAGAAACTGAAAAATGATGTGTGCGCCGTTACCGAGGTTCCCCGTAGAATACTGGAAAGCTCTCTGGCGAAGTCGCTTAAAAAAGGAGAGATACTCAAAACGCTGATCCATGATCTTAAGGGGCGTTCGCTGATTGCGATGGCCTCGGTGATAAATGAATATCCCAACCTGAGGATCATCAAATCGCCCAAAAGGTTTTATCCCTACAAACAGACTTTCAGCCATGTGACAGGTTATCTCGGTGCGCCGCTGGGGAGCCGCTCGCGGGATATGAGCTATTCCTATCCCGGCTCTCTTCACGGTAAATCAGGGCTTGAAAAAAACTTTGACAGTTATCTGTTCGGTTCGCCCGGCGGAGAAATCGTCGAGGTCAGCGCCGCCGGAGATGTGATAGAGGTGAAGGGCAGAGTTCTCCCGTCGACGGGCGATGAGATAATACTCACTGTTGATTCGCGTCTGCAGAAAACAGCTTATGAGGCCTTTCAGGGACGGCCCGGTGCCGCTGTGGCGCTGAATCCTAAAACAGGAGCTGTACTCCTGTTTGTCAGTTCTCCGGGATTTGATCCCGGTGCGTTCGGGGATGACACGGATGAGGTCTCCCGCATGATGACTTCCCCGGCAATACCCCTCGTGAACAGGGTTATACAGATGAAATATCCTCCGGGTTCTGTTTTCAAAATCTTCACCGCTGCTGCGGCCTTAAACGAGGAGCGCATAGACACGGAAAAGAAAATAGATTGCAGTGGCGTTTTTAAATACGGGAATCGCGAGTTTAAGTGCTGGAAAGAAGAAGGGCATGGAGAGATGGATTTTCTGGACGGTTTTTCGCAATCCTGCAATGTGTATTTCTACAACATTGCGCTTGAGGTCGGCGTAAAAGATTTATCAAAATACGCACATATGATGGGGCTGGATCTCGACGAGCTCAAAGATATATCAGGGGAACTTCCCGCCACCATACCGTCGGCGGCCTGGAAGAAAAAAAGATATAAGCAAAGCTGGCTGCCGGGGGATACGGTTAATATGGGCATAGGTCAGGGATTTTTATGGGTGACGCCGCTTCAGATAGCGCTGGCCGTGGGCGGTGTGTCCAATGGCGGTGTTATTTACAGGCCCTATCTTGTGTCAAAAATTACCACGCCCGGGGGAAAGACTGAATATGAGGCCAGTCCCGAACAGGTGAAGCAGTACAGCCTCCGCGAAGACACTTTTAAGCTCCTGAGGGAAGCACTGCGCAAAGTCGTCACGGACGGCACCGGACGGGTGCTGAATATAGAGGGCTGTGAAATTTACGGTAAAACCGGCACAGCGCAAAATCCTTCGGGGGATGATCACGCCTGGTTTGTCTCATTCGGCGGCGGTGATCTGGAAGATTTCGCGCTCACTGTTGTGCTCGAACACGGAGGAAAGGGGGCGGCTGTCGCCGGGCCCGTGTCGCGGGCTATATGGGAGGAGTATATAAAAATCAAAAATGAAAAGATTTGACCCTCTCATCCTTTTTCCCGCGCTGTTTCTCCTGGCAATGGGAAGCCTGCAGAATATTTCTTATGTGTCGGGCGATATGCTGTACAGGCATTTATTCGCTATAGCGCTGGGCTTCGCCGGTATGGTTATATTCACATTCACAAAATATAAATCTTTTTTGAGGTTCAGGGCGATAATTTTTTATGTTTTGGGAATAGCCCTTCTTATCCTGACGCTTGCGGTGGGCTATTCCGTGCACGGCTCCCGTTCATGGCTTGGCGCCGGGTTTATTGTTTTTCAGCCCTCGGAGATCGCGAAATTCACGACGGTCATCTTCCTCACATACTTCCTCAGCAAGAATTACACTTCGCGAAACAGTTTCAGGACCATATTCTTTTTAATATTTTTTTCAGCGCTGCCCTTGTTTCTGGTGCTGAAACAGCCGGATTTCGGCACAGGACTCGTGTTCGTTTTTATAGGATTTATGTTCCTTTATTTCAGCCAGAACATACGCCTGCTTGTATTTGTCTCTGTTCTCGGAGCGCTTCTGCTGGGGGAAATTATTTTTTTCTGTATGAGGCCGCACGCGCTGATGTGGCTCGCGCGATGGGCCGCGGCCGCCTTCGCGGCTCTCTATATCGCCGTGCGTTTTCTTATGCATATCAAAAAATCTCACATAGCCGTTCTTGTTTTGTTCGGCCTTTTTTTTACGAGCTGTTTGGTTTCCCATAAAGTGGCGACGGGATTTAAGAGTTATCAGAAAGACAGGATACTCAATTTCATCAGCCCGAACAGGGACACTCTTAATTCCGGCTATCATCTTTCGCAGAGTTTGATAGCGATAGGTTCGGGGAAGATCAAAGGCAAGGGCTACCGCCGGGGCACACAGGCGCGCCTTGGCTTTCTCCCCGGGAAATACACCGATTTTATGTTCGCGTCGATCGCGGAGGAATTCGGTTTCATCGGTTCTTTTCTGATACTGTTCTCTTATTTTATTCTCTTTTCGCGGATGATCAAAATAGCCGTTATGGCGCTTGACCAGCAGGGGACATTTCTGGCGCTTTCCATATTAGGGGTGCTGTTTTTCCAGACATTCCTCAATATAGGGATGACGCTGGGTATGCTCCCCATCACGGGACTTCCTCTGCCTTTTCTCTCCTACGGCGGCACCGCCACCGCCGTTTATCTAATGATGCTGGGCGTGGTCATGAATGTTTACGCCACGGCCAAAGGTTACTGAAAAATCAAGGTATCTTCTTAATGGAAATTAAAAATCTGCTCAATTATGAAAGGCCGGCGCAGTACGCGGGCGGCGAGATGTTTTCCGTGAAAAAACCATGGAAGGAAACACCCCTTAAGGTTCTCCTTGTCAGCCCGGCTGTTTATCAGATGGGGGCATCATCCCTCGGCCTCGGTATTCTATACCATATTATAAATTCCCGCCCGGACAGTCTCTGCGAGCGCGCTTTTATGCCGGAGCCGGATATGAGAGAGGCAATACTTTCCGGAAAAGAAAAATTTCTGTCTCTTGAGTCCGGCCGCTCACCCCGGGATTTTGATCTCATAGGCATAACCCTTCCCGCGAAAGGATGTTTTTTTGACATCCCGGGGCTTTTTGCCCTGATGGGCATTCCCGTTTCGCTCCGCGACGGGTCGTATCCCGTTATAACGGCCGGCGGCCCCGGCGTTTCTAATTTTGTGCCGGCCGAGGGTTTCTTTGACGCTTTTATCGTCGGCGACGGAGAAGAGGTCATCGGAAAAATGCTGGATGAGGCGCTGGCAAGTTCCGGGCGGGACTCCCTTAAAAGAGCGCTCGCGGATATCGAGGGCGTCTATGTGTGCGGTATAAGCGGGAGTGTAAAAAAAGTTTTCTGCCCGCTAAAAAACGATTATTATCCGCTCAAGCCGGTTATCCCGAATATCAGGACTTTGCAGGACAGGCTGGACATAGAGGTGATGAGGGGCTGTCCCAACAACTGCCGTTTTTGCGAGGCGAAAAGGTTTTATTCGCCTCTCCGCGTGAGGACTCCGGAGGATCTTGAAAAAATAATCATCTCATCCCTTGAGAACACAGGCTGGAAGGGTTTGTCTCTGAGTTCTCTGAGCACCCCTCAGTATCCGCACATAGGAGAAGTTGTTGACAGCGTCATACCGCTGTTGAGAAAGCAGGGAATATCCCTCCAAATCCCGTCGCTGAGGCCGGAGAGGAGATCCCTTGAATGTGTTATGAAAATACTCCCCCTCAATCAGGTGAACCTGACTTTTGCGCCGGAGACATTTTCCCGCCGCATGCAGGAGATAATAGGAAAAATAACGCCGCTCGATGAATTTGAGAAGATGATGGCGGAGATCAAATCCGCGGGTTTCAGGGATGTGAAGATATATCTGATGTTGGGCCTCCCCGGAGAAAGTGACGCGGACATGGATGAAAACATAAAGGCCGTGAAAAGGATAAGAAAAACCGGATTGAAAGTGACGCTCACGCTCTCCCCCTTTGTTCCCGCCGCCCACACTCCCTTTGAGAGGGTGACTCTCTGGGATAGAGGCGAAATGGAGGAGAAACTGAAAAGATTCAAAATGGAATTGAGGGGCGTTGACCTGCGTCATCCCTCGCTGGAAGACGCTCTGCTCGAGAGCGCTCTCGCCCGGGGCGACGCGCGTCTTGGGGCAATCCTTTTGGATCTGCCGGCTGTTTTCACCGACAGCTCTGCGGACAAAATAAGAATACTGGATGAGGCGGGGCTGGATTCCGTCTCTTACGCCGGAAGGGATTTTTCAACGGGAAAGCTCCCGTGGGAGAAGATTGATATAGCGCCCAGGGCAGAGCTTGAGGAAGATTATAATCAGGTGAAGGAACTTATAGAAAGCCGATGATCAAAGTCAGGGTCACATATTCCAAGCGCGGCCGCTTTGTGCTGATGGGCCATCTGGACACGATGATGCACATAGACATGGCGCTGCGCCGGACGGGCCTTGATTTCGTCACGGGACAGGGTTACAAACGAAAGATAAAATTCTCGTCTTCTCCCGCTCTTTCTCTAGGGGTGGAATCCCTCTGCGAATACATAGACGTCAAAATCATAGATGATTATCCGGGGGATATAATATTCAGACGCTTCTCCGATAATTTTCCTCCGGGGCTGGAAATCATAAAAACAGAAAGCATACGGGGAAAAGCTCCTCAGCCCAAAGCCGCCGTCTATGAGAAAAAGGAAAAGTTCCTGGGCTTATTTCCGCGGATTATTCGCAAAACCATCGTTTTCGGTTCCGGCGAGAAAATTTCTTTTCCCGCCGTCCGCGTCAGCTTTATTTTTTAACGCAATCGCGGCTCGGGGGAAGATATTATTGCAAAAATTGACAGTCATAATTTTTTGTTATAGGGTATAGACAGGCGGGGAGGCAGTTTATAAATGAGTCCATATAAATCCATCAAGCAAAAAACACGAGAGATTGTTCTCACCCTCAAAACGGGAAACATTCAACAGATTAAAGCGGCCAAGAAGGAACTGGGAAGATTATTTCATGAGTGCGGCAAGCATCGGTAATTAACGGATTGTAGTCGAAAGGAGGGTAACGCATGAAAGCCGAAACGCATATAGCGATATTCAAGGGCAAAGGGGTCAGGAAAACAATCCATAATAAGGAATGGTGGTTTTCAGTTGTAGATGTTGTCGCGGCGCTTACTGACAGCGCAAACCCGCGTGACTACTGGTATAAGATGAAGGTAAGGGTTAAAGATGAGGATAGATGCGAGTTGTCGACAATTTGTCGACAACTGAAACTGGAATCTGCGGATGGCAAAAAATATGAGACGGATTGCGCCAATACGGAAGGCATATTCCGCATTGTTCAATCCATCCCCACGCCCGTGGGGATGAACCGGAATAACTCCAGTTCTACTATCCTGCTCGGTTGTGTTCCCCCCGTGCGGGGGCGTGGATTGAAACAAATTTAGTTGCTATAATATGTGGCGATATGAAAGTTGCCCCCCCGCGTGGGGCGTGGATTGAAACAAATGTCAAAAACAGAAGGAGTAATAAATTATGACCGGCAAAAAAATCAAAATACTGGCCACGGGTAAGAAAGACGGGCGAACTTTTACTGTTGGGCAGGGAACATACGAAGCAGTCAAGGCGCTAAACAAAGAAAAGAGTTTTAACGCTGCGTTGGACACCCTTATACAAATAAAGAAAAATCATAATTATCTCTTTGGCACAAAAGAAGGGCATGCGGTAAAAAGGCGGGTACATGGAAAAAGAAAAACAAGCTGAAAAAGATTATGCGGAATTAATTGATTTATTGAACAAATATAAGGTGGATTATTTAGTCGTGGGGGCATACGCGGTAATTCAACATACTAAAATTTCCAGAGATACAAAAGATATAGACTTTTGGATAAGGAATACGAAAAACAATGCGGAGAAATGTTCAAAAGTTATTAAAGAATTTTCTGGTTTAAATGTTTCCCCGGAAGATCTGCTTGCGAATGATGTTATCAATTATTTAGGTGTTGCTCCAAATAGAATCGACTTTTTTAACACTCAGGGCGACCTTAATTTTGACAAATCCTTTAAGAACAAGTGTATTGGCCATTTCAGAGGGGAAAGAGTCTTTTATATAAATATAGACGACCTAATAAAAGCTAAAAAATATTATCTTTCAAGAGATACCAGGAATTTGCTGGATAAAGAAAAAGATTTAAAGGATATAAAAAGGCTCAAGAATTGTAAGACAAAAAAGCGGGAAGGCAAAGAATTACGAATAACAAAAGAGTAAGGGGACGAAACCAATAGGAACCGTCCCTGTTGGTTGTTTAGTCCAGAGCCGCGGCTGTCTCAAGAGCGGATAGCATCGCGCCCGGCTTGATTTTGAAACCGAATTTTTTAAGACCCAGCCACAGGCAGTTGAGAGCCATGAGGATGTCCGGGACGGTCACATAACCCATGTGCGCTATCCTGACGATCTTCCCCTTGTATTCCCTCTGGCCGTTGGCGAATCTGACGCCGTATTTTTCGCAGATGTGCTCTATGAGTTTGGAACCGTCTATTCCTTCCGGCACCTTGACGGCCGTTATGCCGTTTGAGGGAGCTGACGAGAAAAGCTCAAGCCCCATTTCAACAACGGTTTTGCGGGCGATCTGAGCCATGTTTTTGTGACGCGTTATGACATTGTCAAGGCCTTCTTCCTCAAGCATCTCCAGAGCTTTGTTGAGCTGGTAGATTATATTTATGGCCGGCGTCCAGGGGGTCTGTCCTTTTTCCCCGTAAGTTTTCGCGTGGACGAGGGAGAAGTAAAAACTCGGGAGATCGCCTTTGCCTATTTTGTCGTCAAGGCCCTTCCTCACGGCGATGAAGGCCAGTCCCGGCGGCATCATGAGGCCTTTCTGAGAGCCGCTCACGCAAACATCCACATTCCATTTATCCATATGAAATCCTTCAGTCAGCAGGCCGCTGACGGCGTCGACGATAAGGAGAGTGTCTTTCGGCACCATGTCTCCGAGGGATTTAATATCATTTACGGCGCCTGTAGAGGTTTCTCCGAGCTGACAGAGGACGGCTTTATATTTTTTCTCTTTGACCTTTGCTTCCACATCGGATATCTTGAAAGATTCTCCCCACGGGTATTCCAGCACATCCGGCACGAGGCCGTAGGCTTTCACTATATTGACCCATCTTCGCCCGAAAGCTCCCGTGTTGAGCACAAGAACATTATCGTTGCGCGAAAGGAAATTAACGACAGCCGTTTCCATACCGCCGGTGCCGGAAGAGGTGAGGATGAAAATGTCGCCTTTGGTGTCAAATGCCCTGCCGAGCCCCTTTGTAGCTTCTTCCAGCATCACTGAAAACTCTTTTGTGCGGTGATGGATCGTTCTTTTCGCTCCCGCCAGCAGTATCTCCGCCGGAACATTGGTGGGGCCTGGTGAAAATAAAATTTCTTTTTTCATTGTCATTCTCTCCTATTATTGAGGTCGGAAAACCTCTTCTGATATTAAATTCATCAGGCTCTTGCGGGAACAAAGGGTTTGATTTTCCCTTCTCCCTGCGCTTTCGCTTCGACCTTTTTTTTCTTTGGCCGTTTATTGTCCTCAATAGCGATTTTTATAACCTCGTCTATTGTTTTCACGGAAATAATTTCCAGCCCTTTTTTCACATTATCGGAAAACTCCTCGATCTCCGCGCTGTTTTTATCAGGTATGACAACAGTTTTTATTTTTTCACGGAAAGCCGCGAGAGCTTTTTCTTTGAGCCCCCCTATCGGCAGTACCCTTCCGGACAGCGTTATTTCGCCTGTCATGGCGAGGTCTTTTCTGACCGGTTTTTTGAGAATTGCCGACACAAGGGATATGGCTATTGTGATACCCGCCGACGGCCCGTCTTTTGGTATGGATCCCTCGGGAACATGTATGTGTATGTCGCTGTTTTTCATAAAGTTTTCGGGGATACCCAGTTTTTTCGCGTTTGCCCGCAGATATGAAACCGCCGCCTGGGCAGATTCTTTCATGACATCGCCGAGCTGGCCAGTCAGTATGAGGTTGCCTTTTCCTTTCATCAGAACGGTTTCAACGCTCAGGACTTCGCCCCCGACTTCCGTCCAGGCCAGTCCGCAGACAATGCCGATACTGTTGACCTTTCCCTCATCGTGCCTGTATTTTTCATAACCGAGAAGTTCCCTCACAATTTTTTTGTCTATGTTCACAGGGCTTTTTAATTTTTTCTGCACAAGTTTTTTGGCTGTTTTCCTCAGCACCGTGGCTATCTGCCTTTCAAGGTTCCTGACGCCCGCTTCCTGGGTATAGGAGTCCATGATGTATTCAACGGCCTGTTCAGTGAATGTGATCTTATAGTTTGTCAGTCCGTTTTCCCTGATCTGTTTGGGGATCAGGAAATTTTCGGCTATGCCTATTTTTTCCGGCTGGGTGTAGCTGGGGAATTCTATTATCTCCATCCTGTCTTTCAGCGCCGGAATGATGGTGTAGGTTGTGTTCGCCGTGGTGATGAACATTATGTCGGAGAGGTCAAAGGGGGTGTCAAGATAATGATCGGAAAAGCTGTTGTTCTGTTCGGGGTCCAGCACCTCCAGGAGGGCAGAGGAGGGGTCGCCGCGGAAATCCTGCCCTATCTTGTCGATCTCATCTATAAGAAAGACAGGGTTTTTTGAGCCGGCTTTTCTCAGCGACTGGATTATTTTTCCGGGCATTGAGCCTATGTAAGTCCTGCGGTGCCCGCGTATCTCGGCTTCGTCTCTGACGCCGCCCAGCGATATCCGCACAAATTCTCTTCCCATGGCTTGCGCAATGGAGCGGGCAAAAGAAGTTTTTCCCGTGCCGGGAGGGCCGGTGAAACAGAGTATGGGGCCTTTGATTTTTTTGTTGAGCTTGCAGACGGCCAGATACTCCAGCACCCGTTCCTTTGATTTTTTAAGCCCCCAGTGCTCGGCCTCGAGGACCTTCTGCACATTGTCAATGTTCATGTTGTCCGTAGTTTTTTTATTCCATGGCATGGAGATCATCCAGTCTATGTAAGTGCGCACAACCGTGGATTCGGGCGAAAAGGGCATCATCTTTGACAGCCTTTCAAGTTCTTCCTTCACCTGTTTTTTGGCCTGCTTGGGCATTTTGGCTTCTTTTATTTTTTTCAGATAATCCGAATACTCTTTATTCGGGCTGTTTTTGTTGAGCTCTTCCTCGATCGTCTTCATTTCTTCGGAAAGAAAATATTCGCGCTGATTCTTCTGTATCTTGCTGTGCACTTTTTCATGTATGTCTTTTTTAACCAGCATGAATTCCCGTTCGGACACGAGCATTCTTATAAGTTTCATCACCAGGTCGCCGGAGTTGCTGTTTTCGAGCAGCTTCTGCTTCTCCGCAACGCTTCCGGGCATATAGCCTATGATCAGGTAGATTATTTTCGCGGGCTCGTTTATAGAAAGTATGTCATCGATGATCTCTTTCGGTATTTTGCCGGCCAGCTCGCTGTATTTCTTGAACTCGGCTATCAGCGCCTCAAAAAGAGCGTCCGTTTTCGGCGAGGCCGGCAATTTGAGGGGCAGGGGAGTGATATTGCCGGTCCACAGGCCCTCGATGTCGGAAAGGGTTTCAAGCTTCGCGCGCTCTATTCCCTCTATGAGTATTTTATAACCCCCGGAGTTTTCCTTTATCGACTGAAGTATCTTACCGACGCAGCCCACGGAATAAATATCCCCGAACTGGGGATCATCTTTCTGCGGGTTTTTCTGAGCCGTGAAAAACAAATATTTGTCGCCCTCAAGGGCTCTTTCAAGCGCTTTTTTTGATTTTTCCCTTCCCACAAAAATGGGCATTCTGTTAAAAGGCAGAATAACAGTGTCTTTTACCGCTACCACCGGCATGTCTGTATAAATCATCGTATAACCTCCGGTTATTTCCTGTCTTTGATCACTTCATCGACAATACCGTAGGCAAGAGCCTCGTCAGCCGTCATAAAATAATCTCTTTCCGTGTCTTTTTCTATTTTGTCTACGTTGTGCCCCGTGGATTTGGCGAGTATTTCGTTGAGCCGCTGCTTCATTCTCAGTATTTCCTTCGCCTGAATGCCTATGTCCGTCGCCTGGCCCTGTACCCCGCCCAGAGGCTGGTGTATCATTATCCTGGCATTCGGCAGAGCCCTGCGTTTGCCTTTCAGTCCGCAGGAGAGTATTACAGCCGCCATTGACGCCGCCTGCCCGAGGCAGTATGTGGCTATCGGGTTGTGTATGAAGTTCATCGTATCCAGAATGGCCAGGCCGCTGGTGACGATGCCTCCGGGATTGTTGATGTATATGGAAATCTCTTTGTCCCGGTCCTGCGATTCGAGGAAAATCAGCTGCGCTATGATGAGATTGGCTACGCTGTCGTCTATGGGTGCGCCGAGAAATATGATTCTTTCTTTCAGGAGCCGTGAAAAAATGTCATACGCCCTTTCTCCCCGGTCGGTGGCTTCCACCACCATTGGAATGAGCATCGAGTGAGCGTTCATTTTACATTACCCTCCTTGATTATAAAATCAAAAATTTTATCCGTCAACAGCGCGTCTTTCATTCTGGTCGTGGACGGCGAATAATTTTTGCCGAGTTTCTCTTTCAGTTCTTCTTCCGTTACCGTTATGTTTTCCTTTTCGGCGATTTTGCCGAGGATCAGTGAGATCCTTAAGTTTTCACCGGCTGTTTTTTCTATCTGGGGCCCGACAGCTTTCATGTCCTGTCCGGGGTACTGTTCGCTCAGATGTCCGCTCAATGATTTTTTTTCTTCCTCAAGGAGCGACGCGGGGAGTTCAAAATTGTTTTTTTTCAGCAGCGCCGCGGTTATCTGCTCCCTTACGCTCCTGTGTTTTTCGGATTCTTTTTCCATAATCATGCGCTTTTTGAGCGATTCCCGCAGTTCAGGGAGGTTTTTCGCCCCGAAGAGCGACGCGAAACTATCGTCGAGAGGGGGCAGTTTTTTTTCAAAAATTTCGGTTATGAGGATGACGTATGTCACTTCCTTGCCGGCGAATTCGGCGGGTTTAAAATCTTTATCGGCGGTGAATTTGATTTCCCCGGCCTCGCCTTTCTTCAGTTTCAGTATGTCCGGCCAGAGAGGCGGGAATATTTTCTTCTCGTCGAGTTCGGCGGTGAGATTTCTCCTGCTCATTTTTTTCTGTGTTTCCCCGGCGCATATCACCCCGAGGTCGTATTTGATGAACAGGCCTTTTTTCGGTTTTGAGAGTTCTGTTTTTTCCAGGGAGAAGGCCTTTTCCCGCAGATTCTGCAGGGCTTGTTCCGCTTCCTCATCAGTAACGGCAACGGAGGGCTCCTTTATGCTTATTTTTTTGTAGCCGCCCGCTTCGAATTCAGGCATCACTTCGACTTCCACGGAGAATTTAACCGGTTTATCGCCATCCCACTTGAATTCAGTGAGCTTCGCCGGCGCGACAGGGATTATTTTGTTCTCATCGCATACCTGATAGACCTTTTTTGACAGGAGATAGCTCTCCTGGGCGTTCCTGATGTCTTCGCCGAAATCTTTTTCTATGAGGGCGACAGGGGCTTTTCCCGCGCGGAAACCCTCTATCCTCACCGATCTGCTGATCCTCTGCACCGCGAGTTTTCGCGAATCAGCGGCGCTCGCCGCGTCTATAATGAAATCCAGTTGTTTTACAGTTTTACTCTTCTCCGAAATTTTTACGCCTTCCACTTAATAACCTCCATATACCGCGCGGTTCAATTCGAATCCGCGTATTTCAAAATCTGACAATACATCATCATTAGCGAGCGCAGGCCTCTACAAAATGCCGGAGAGAGGACTCGAACCTCCAAGCCCTGAGGCACATGGTCCTAAGCCATGCGTGTCTGCCAGTTTCACCACTCCGGCCAGCCCATGATTTAACAAATAAGTTGCAAAAAGTAAAATAGTTTCGTAGAATAGCATATAATTATGGCAACTGAAACATCTCCCATCAAACCCGGCGAAAGGATACTGAGCTACGCTTTTCTTTTCCTGCTCTCGGCATCGGTGGTCGCCGCGCTTTTCAGCTCCCGCCGCGAATATGACGAAGCTTCGGGTTTCGCCGGAAAAGACAAAATAGGGCTTGTTAAAATATACGGCATGATATCCGTGGTGCCGCCCGGCGGCGGCACGCTCTTCAGCCTCCGCGGCAGCGACAGATGGGTGGATCAGCTCTCATCGCTGCGAAAAGAAAAGGTGAAGGCTCTTGTCATAAGGATCAATTCCCCCGGCGGCACGATCGGAGCCTGTCAGGAGATCGTGGA